>Ga0190304_1000039_pt1 | contig 55038 bp, 43 predicted proteins | sample 48700712_MG_FD_161670 | JGI IMG/M metagenome (GOLD analysis project Ga0190304, IMG submission 161670) | Hydrothermal vent sediment bacterial communities from Southern Trench, Guaymas Basin, Mexico - 4870-07-1--2_MG | ecosystem: Environmental > Aquatic > Marine > Hydrothermal vents > Sediment ...
ACAGGTAGTTTGACACAAAAAAGCAAAAGAATGGTAATAAATGTAAATTATGCTTCATATTTTAACGTTTTTGTTAATTTTATTTTGTTAATTTTTAATTTAACATATTTAGAATCGTATAAAAAATTTAGATTGCAAATTATTTGAATTTTTAAACATCCTGTTTTTATGATGTATATATTAACCAAAAAATTACACATATATCACTAAATAGTAAATACAAATAATAAAGCTACAAGAGTTACAAATAGCTAAATGCTAAATAATAATTAAATATCTGTTGTAGAATATAATTTTTCTTTTTTTTAAGAAAAATATTTCTATATTTTTGTATTCTTTTGTATTTAATTATAAGCACTAATATAAACAGACCAATTTAATTTATAAACAACTTAAAATTACTACAATTAATTTTGGGTTAAAATTATAAACAGATGAAAAGAGACGACATAATATTTGACTTGATTGAGCAAGAAAAGCAAAGACAAATAAATGGAATAGAACTAATTGCATCCGAGAATTTTGTTTCGGAACAAGTATTAGAAGCAATGGGTTCGGTAATGACAAACAAATACGCCGAAGGTTATCCGGGTAAACGCTACTATGGAGGATGCGAAATAGTAGATCAATCGGAACAACTTGCTATTGACAGATTAAAAAAACTGTTTAATGCAGAATATGCAAACGTACAACCTCACTCAGGAGCTCAAGCAAATGCTGCTGTATTTCTGACAGTTTTAAATCCGGGCGATACATTTATGGGATTAGATTTATCGCACGGAGGACACCTTTCGCATGGTTCTCCTGTTAACTTATCGGGTATTTTATATAATGCCGTTTCTTACGGAGTAAAAGAAGACACAGGTCGTGTTGATTACGATATGATGGAAAGAGTTGCTCTTGAAAAGAAACCTAAACTTATTGTTGGTGGAGCTTCGGCATACTCTCGCGAATGGGATTATAAACGTATGCGTGAAATAGCCGATAAAGTTGGTGCTTTATTAATGATAGATATGGCTCATCCAGCAGGATTAATTGCAGCCGGTTTATTAAATAATCCATTAGAATACGCACATATTGTAACTTCAACAACACATAAAACATTAAGAGGACCTCGTGGAGGCATTATTTTAATGGGTAAAGATTTTGAAAACCCATGGGGTAAAGCTACTAAGAAAGGTACAATACGAATGATGTCCTCATTATTAAATTCAGGAATCTTTCCCGGAACACAAGGAGGTCCATTAGAACATGTTATTGCTGCTAAAGCAGTAGCTTTCGGCGAAGCATTAACTCCAGAATATAAAGAATATCAAGCTCAGGTTCAGAAAAATGCCAGAGTTATGGCCGAAGCATTTATTAACAAGGGATACAAAATTATTTCAGGAGGAACAGACAACCACTCAATGTTAATAGACTTAAGAACAAAAGTACCTGAAATAACAGGAAAAATTGCTGAAAACACTCTTGTAAAAGCTCATATTACTATTAATAAAAATATGGTTCCTTTCGATTCTCGTTCACCATTTCAAACATCTGGATTCCGTGTTGGAACTGCTGCAATAACAAGTAGAGGTTTGAAAGAAGAACATATTGCACCAATAGTCGATTTTATTGATGAGGTAATTATGAATATCGAAGATGAAAAAGTTATTGAAAATGTTGGTAAAAAAGTAACCGAAATGATGTCGAAATTTCCATTATTCGCTTATTAATACAATATTATTATCCGCTATTTAAGCTGTTACAACGTTTTGTAGCAGCTTTTTTTTATCTTTATAAACTTATTTAATAAGCATAAATATGGAATGGTATTTAATTATAGCAGTGGTATTCATAGGTTTTGCAGCAGGATTTATTAATACTCTCGCCGGAAGCGGATCATTACTAACTTTGCCTTTACTAATGTTTTTAGGATTACCTGCAAATGTTGCAAATGGAACAAACAGAATAGCAATACTTCTTCAAAACATTGTTGGTGTTTCGAGCTTCAAACAACAAAAAATATTAAATACAAAAAAAGGCTTATGGTTATCTATCCCAACAATTATAGGCTCGCTAATTGGGGCACAAATAGCAGTAGATCTTAGTGAAGAAATAATGCAAACTACTATTGGCTTCTTACTTATATTCATGTTTTTTTTAATAATATTTAAACCCAACTCGTGGATAAAAGGCGAGAAAACTAATATCGATAAAAAGCCTTCAATCTTGCAATTTATTATCTTCTTTTTTATTGGTCTTTACGGAGGATTTATTCAAGCCGGCGTTGGTTTATTCTTATTAGCAGGTCTTGTTCTTGGTACAGGAATAGATCTTGTTAGAGCAAATGCTTTAAAACTATTTATAATATTATTATATACTCCTTTTGCTTTAGCTATATTTATTATAAATAATCAGATTGATTATAAACTAGGCTTAATATTAGCCGTAGGAAATATGATTGGAGCATTTATTGCAACAAGAGTTGCTGCAAAAAAAGGAGCTATCTTTGTAAGATATTTTTTACTATTTGCAATCTTACTTTCATCGTTAAAATTATTAGGGGTATTCAATTGGATTATTAACCTCATTGGTTAATTATTAACAAGAAAATAATTAATACTAAAATTTTGTTTTTAATTCATATTATTCAACTCAACTTCAGTAACTTAGAGCAAAACTCTTAACTTATTGTAAACTAAAATAATATGTAATTGTTCCTATTTGAAATTCCGGAGCCGATGGTTTTTTATCGAATTTTGCACGCAAGGCAGCCATTTTAGCAGCATTAAGCAATTTTTCATTTAATGTTGTACTTCCTTTTACACCGGGGACAGCACTTGTTACATTACCATATTTGTCAACTTTAATCTCTACAACTACCTTTCCTTCTACCTGATATTTATATTCCGGCAAAGGTAAGGATGCCGGGTTTCGTCCTGTAAGGCTAAAATTAATTCCATCTTTCCCCATACTATCTCCACCAACATGATTGCTAGAAGTAACAGATCCTGTGTTACTTCCCTGATTTCCTTCTGTTCCTATTTCTCCCTCGCTTTGGTTAGCATTATTACTAGCGCTCCCATGAAACATTGCTTGTTCATTTATTTTTTGTTCTTCCTTCTCTTCTTCTTCTTTTTGTTTTTGTTGCTTATCATATTTAACAATAGGATTTTCATTTAACTCCGATTGAGTATTTACATGCTCTTTTATTTCCGGTGCTTCTTCAAAATCTTGTGTAATATTTTCTTGTTCCGATTCAGAAGTTTTATCGTTTGCAACTTGTTCTTCTTTTTTATTTTGTTTAACTACCTCATTTTTTTCGGGTTCGGAAAACCCAATTCCTTGTTCCATTTCTCCAAAATTAATAAGTATTCCTTCTTCTCTGGGAAGTGGCAATGGAGTAGTGAAGCCGAAAATAAACAAAGCAACTATTAATATTGCATGAAATACAATAGTTCCAATAATTCCTATTTTATGTTTTTTTATAAAATCTAACATAATTACTTAGCTGATGTTGCTAAAATAAGTCTCCACGAATTATCTTTTGCCATACTCATAATCTTAGTAACTTCCTCAATAGGAACAGATTTTTCGGCATGTAAAGAAACAGTAGGTTCTTCGACATTCTCCGAAGAGAATTTATTTTTTAAAATATCTTCAATATCTTCGAAAGGAACTTGTTGAGTTTCTATATAAAAGTTTAACTCTTTATTAATAGAAATTGTAGTATATGCATTAGCACTAGTTTGATGGTCGCTTTTTGGCAACACTAACTTTAATGCATTAGGTGCAACCAATGTAGATGTTACCATAAAAAATATTAACAACAAAAAAACTATATCTGTCATTGACGACATATTGAATGATGCACTTACTTTACTTCTTGAATGTAATGCCATAATACTTTATTCTACAGGTTCATTTAATAAATCCATAAATTCCATTGTATTAGCTTCTAAGTTGAATACTACTTTTTCTACTTTAGCAACAAGAATATTATATGCCAGATATGCCATAATTCCAACCATTAATCCTGCAACAGTAGTTACCATAGCAGTATATATTCCGCTCGACAATAAACTTACATCGATATTATTCCCGGCATTCGACATATCGTAAAATGCACGTATCATTCCCATAACAGTACCGAGAAAACCAATCATCGGAGCAGCTCCGGAAACAGTTGCTAACATTGGTAATCCATTTTCTAATTTAGCAATTTCAAGATTACCAACATTTTCGATTGCTGCATTAATGTCGTTTAACGGACGTCCTATTCTCTGAATTCCTTTTTCAATCATTCTAGATATAGGATTATTAATAGACTGACATAATGCAAGAGCAACATCAAGCTTATCTTCGTAGATATAATCCTTTATCTTATTCATAAAGTTAATATCTGTTTTTGCAGCATTCTTAATTACAAAATATCTTTCTATAAAAATATAAATTGCAACAAACGACAACAAAATAAGTGGAATCATTATCCAACCACCTTTCATAGCCATATCAAAAAACGAAAGTGTTAATTCTTGAGGTTCTTCAACCGGAATAGATGTAACACTATCGGTTACTGTAGTAATTTGAGCTAAAGTAAAATAACTAATCATCATTCATGTTTTTTTATTATTACCAACAAAGTTATAAAATAACGTTCTGTTTTTTTATTTATTTTAATATTTCTTATTAATAATGTATTTATTTTTCTTCTTCAACAGTTATTTCCTCTTCTTTCTTTGCCTTTGAATTAAATATTTTTTTTATTAATTCTTTTAGAGAGTTAAATTCTTCTCTATAAAACAATCCAATTCCCTGAGTATATAGCGATTCTTTATAAATTAATTTATCGTTAGCTTTATTAAATACTTTAAGACGCAATTTTCCACTTTCATTTAACTTAATTTCTACGTCGAAATCGCCCACTATATCGCTTGTTTGAGTTTGTAATTTTTTTTGGCCGTATCCCACATTTCCATTAATTGTAACTCTATCGTTTAACAATTGAGTAGATAATGCAACTTCAACTTGGTCTTGACTTACTTCGTCGCCCGGTCTATAATTAACCCCCAAATCCCATTCGTCGCTAATTTGCGACAACCAATGACTTAATTGATTCGATAATAACTCACTTGTAGTTACTTGTCCAAACCCTAAAGAACCGGAACTGTATGCAGCTGTCTGATCGGCGCCAACAAAAGTTGGGTCAGGCAAGAAATTATTAATTACAAGTAAGGCAAGAAACTGCTTATTCATTTTTTCTTGTGTATTTATTGCACTTCTCAATTTTGTCTTAGTATCTTCATCGGCAGATGGCAATTCAATATTAAAATTAATTGTGGGATTCATAAGATTATCAGTTAAAAAAATCTGACAATCGATAGGGATTCTTCTTTTATAAAAATCGGTGGTATCAACTAACAAACCGCTAAGCGGAGCTTTTAACCTATACGAAGCCTTAACATCGATATTTGCATTATATGGGTCTCCATTCCACAGAATTCTACTGCCCCTATCCACATCAAATTTTTTATTTATTACATTTTGTAAAGTAAAAAGATAATCTCCATCTTCTATATTATATTCTCCATACATATTAAAATCGCCTGAAGAATTAATTGTCATTTTAAGATTTCCTTCTCCATTAGCTCTCATGACATCACCAATTTTCGAATCAAAAATAAGTTGAGCCTCTGCTTCAGACGTAACTTCAAGATCAAAATTTAATTTAAACCCCTTTAAATCGACTTTATAATTTTCTTTCAATATTTTTTTCTCATCATTATTAACAAAGGTAATAAAACTCGATTCGCTTGCTTCTTCTGTTGTTGTTAATGGAATATTTATTTTTGTATTTTTCTCTGTTTTTCCGGATATATCAATATTTAAATCGTTCTTTGCTCCATAAATATCAACTATTCCTGATATAAAAGCTGTACCATAAAACATATTATTATCGAGTCCTGTAGTATTTAAGGCATGTAAATTTTTAGCATTAATAGAAAAATCGTATGAAATGTTTTTAAAACTGGGAATATCAACGTGTCCATTTACTATTGCCATGTTACCATAATAATCGTAAGCATTAATATCTTCGAAAATAATTGAATTATCTTTTACTTTAAGTTTATTAGTAAAACTATAAGTGGTTTTCAGATAATCTATTATAAATGATGTTTTTCGAGCAATTAATTCACCATTAAATATTGGTTTCTTAAATGTTCCTATCATCTTTCCATTTCCACTAGCAATCCCATTTATATCTTTAGTTATTTTGTGCAAAAATGGGTCAAGTACATCAAGTTTAACTTTATTTAGTTTAATATCAAAATCTATATTTTTTGTTTTAGGAAAATAATCTCCATTTACTTCTATAATATTCAAATCTCCTCGTTTTGTTATTAAGCTAATATCAATAGCCTGTGTGCTTTCGTTCCAATTACCATAAACTTTTATATCTCCAATAAGTTTTTTATTTAAATAAAAATCGCTGATTTTTATATCGGAATAAAATAAAGGGTTATTATACAAATTCGAGATATTTGCTTCTCCATTTATTAATCCTTCAAATTTTACTGCATTCCCTTTAATTAATGTATTAGTATTTGCCATTTCGAGATTTTTAAAATCGAGAAACAAACTATCATTAATATTTTCGGAAACAATTCCATTAACATATAATAATTGATTGTTATGAGACACACTAAAATTAGATATTTTTATGGCTGAAGAATCGATATTTATATTAAATTTTGGAATTTTCCATATTGAATCACGAACAATTATTTTTGAAGGTAAAATTGAAATATTTATTTTAGGTATTTTCTTCTGCTTTTCGGCAATAAAAGTAGTATTTGAAATAAGTCTTCCCTTATTTTTAAGTGTATCATTATTTTCCCAATCAACAATTAAATTTATTGAATTTTTTGCAGTTAACGAAGTAGTATTAAAATTTTCAAATACCATTAATTTACTAAGAATAAACGAACTACTAATAGTTTTTAAAGTTAATATGCTATCGTTCGATAAAGCATTAATAACTAAATTATTAATTTGATATTTCTTAAATTCAATTTTTTTCGAATTTGCTTTTGCTTGAAGTTGATTCAACTGTGAATTATACTTGCAAAAAAATGTAGAACTATCGTTAACATTTACATTTGGCAGAAAAAACTTTGTGATTTTTTTTGTGTTTTTCAGATTTATATCAAAAACAAAATCATTATTATAATCATTACGCAAAGTATCTTCAAAATTTCTATCAAAAGCAGGGAGATAATTATATATTAAATTTTTTATCGATTTTACTAATGTTTTCGATTGATACTCACCAAACAAATTGGCATCGACATAATCAGATCGTAAAGTAATATTATGAGTATCGGCATTTTGCTCAGATGATATTAGTAAAGAATCGACAATTAGATTATCGGAAAATTTGGTAAGACAAGCATTTGAAATTAATATCCGACCTATTATATTATCAATATTTTCGCCTTGAAAATTAGCATTTAACGAAAATCTCAGATTAGAAGTAGAGTCTGTTTTATCGATATTTAATCCATATAAATTAGCTTTAGGTATATTGGCCTTAAAATTAAATACAGGTATTTTTTCTGAAAAATCAATATCTCCTTCAAAATCAATTTTAATATTAGGGTCGGAAATATTAAAATATCCATTGAAAGTATTTTTAGTAAGAAATCCATCGAGAAGAATATTTTTGTAATTATAATCATTTATTACAACAGATTCAATCTTCCCTTTTGTTTGGGCTTGTATTCCTTTACTTTTCGATACCGAACCATTAATCTGAGAATTAAAACTAATTTGTTCAATTTTTTTGTTACCAAACAACTCTCCAATTCTAAATTTTTCAGTTTTTAATTTTCCACTAAAAGCAAGTTCATTATTAAATTTAGGTTTTAATGAAATATCGGTAGATATATTTCCTAATTGCGAAGTAATTTTACCATATGCAACAAAGTCGTTATAAAAACCAGAAAAGTTTCCATGATAATTTATAGTACCTAAATTATCGAAATCTTTAGGAATAATAATTCTTGACCCAGATTTCTTAAAATTATTTATTATCTCGAGTTCTTTTACCGTAGATGTTAACTTTTTAAAATCAAAAAATATAAATGTCTGATTAATATCGGGTAATCCACTAATACTAAAATCAGAGACTAATTCTGTTTGTTCCCCTATTTTAAAGGTAACATTCTTCCCTTTCAACGATTTTACTTTACCATAAATATGCCCCGACAAGATAAAATTATATGGAATTTTTAACTTCTCTGAACTAAAGTAAGCTAAATCTTCAAATCCAATATTAGAACTATTAAAATCTAAATCGAGTTTTATTTTATTAATAAAATCAGAATAATCTTTATACTTTTTATGTTTTAAAATTATATAATCGCTTCTAATAAACGAATTTGGAGTTCTTAATTTAACATTAGTCAAACTTAATTTAGTTTTTCCTATAAATGTTTGTGCTTCGAAATTATATACCTTAAAACCCGTTTTTTCAATAAAAGACATCTTTCTTATATTAAAATCGACATCTCCTTCATCTATCATCAAATTTTTCAGCTCAATATTAAGATTTTTAAATACAATATTATTGAAATCGATTCCATATTTTTCTTTATGTCTCTTATTAGACGCTATGCAAACTTGCGAATTATTTGCATTTATATCTAAAATTTCGATTTGCCATTTTGTTTTTGTTGTACCTTTTTGTTTTAATGCATCAGTCAAAAACTTTATATTTCCTCCTTTTACAGTATCGTTATAAATATTAAATTGCAATTTATCGGCATCTAAAGTTTTAATAACTACTTTTTTATTATCCCTATCGATTCTTTTTAGGTAAGCTACAAGGGTTTTTACATATATCATTGTATCGCCTTTTTGATCTTCTATATATACATCATTTAGCGATATTTTATTTACAAAATTATAATCGACTTTCCCTATTTCGAATTTTGCATTTAAATTTTTCGATATTTTATTGGTTGCAATAGAAACAACAAATGTTTGTATTTTGCTGCTTTTTAATAAAAAATATGATACTCCCGGAATTGAAATAATCAGGAGAATTGAAATAATTAATATTTTAAATATTTTTTTGATACTTTTGGCTTTTGTTATATGTTACAAAAAAACTAAAAATATTACACTTTTCGTTATAAATTTTGATAAATGAGTACTATTATTTTAGGGATTGAATCGTCATGCGACGATACTTCTGCTGCGATTATCGAAAATGAATATATTTTATCAAATGTTATTGCTGGTCAAGATGTCCACAAAGCCTATGGTGGTGTTGTTCCTGAGCTTGCATCACGAGCTCATCAGCAAAACATTGTTCCCGTAATTGATCAAGCAATAAAACAAGCCGGAATTACAAAAGAAGATATTGATGCAGTAGCATTTACAAATGGACCCGGTTTATTAGGGTCTTTACTTGTTGGCACTTCTTTTGCAAAATCATTTGCTTTAGGACTTAACATTCCTTTAATCGATGTTAATCATTTACAAGGACACGTGCTTGCTCATTTTATTAAGACAAAAGGTGCTGAAAATAAGCAACCTGCATTCCCGTTTTTATGTCTACTAGTATCTGGAGGAAATTCTCAAATAATAGTTGTTAAAGATTATTTACACATGGAAATAATCGGACAAACAATTGATGACGCAGCAGGCGAAGCATTCGACAAATGTGCAAAAGTAATTGGTTTACCTTATCCCGGTGGACCCATGATAGACAAATATGCAAAAGAAGGAAACGAAAATAAGTTTCCTTTTACAAAACCCAAAATAAAGAATCTAGATTACAGCTTTAGCGGATTAAAAACTGCCTTTTTATATTTTATACGTGATAAGATAAAAGAAAATCCGGATTTTATTAAAGAAAACAGAAACGATATTTGTGCATCGATTCAAAAGACTATTGTCGATATCTTACTTCACAAACTTGAACTTGCATCGCAACAAACAGGAATTACACAAATAGGCCTTGCCGGAGGAGTTTCTGCAAATTCCGGATTACGCGATTCTTTAAGAGAGAAAGCAAAAATAAATAATTGGGATATTTATATTCCAGATTTCAAATACACAACAGATAATGCTGCCATGATAGCTATTATTGGATATTACAAATATTTAAAAAACGATTTCGCAACACAAGACATTGTCCCTATTGCCAGATTAAAATATTAATCTCTGCTCGAAATATTAATTGCTGATTATAAACAGAACAGCCTTAATTAATATTTTCAGATAAATATAAACACATCAACAGATAAACAAAAATATCGAGTTTCGGATACTGGTAAAATTTAATAAGCAAAATTCAATGTAAGATTTGACACACAGAAAGTCAAAAGCGCATTAGATTTGTGCTTGAAATCAAGCAGTAATAACGGGTTATTACAATTATTGTAATGCTTTCCGTGCCTTCAGAATATATTTCGATCTATCTAAAGGACTAATTCCTTTATATTTGCGTGATTTACCGTATTTTTCTTCTACTTTCTCGTAACGATAAAATTCTGTTATTATCCTTGCTTTACCTCCTGAGCGCGATGTTAATTTTATTGGATAGTCGATTGATGCTGCTAATGGAAATGCGCCTGTCATCTCAAAAGTATCGCCCAATATTTGTGGACTATCAAAGCTTCCACGCATCTGATGAATATCGCCTGCAATTTTCCCAAGCATACTTTCAGGGGCTGTAATTTTGAATTTAAGAACAGGTTCTAAAAGAGTTGTTCCAATATTTTGCAATCCGTTCATAATTGCCATTGGTGTAGCAATAATAAAATCTCCCGGATTAGAATGCACTTCATGGTCTTCGCCATCGATAAGTGTAATTTTTATATCGGTAACTTCCCATCCTTTTATGCCTTGTTCTAAAGCTTTTGGAATAGTTCTTTCAATTTCGTTTTGGTATTTTTTATGTACCTTATCAACACTAAGCTCCGATTTGTAAACTACTCCTGAACCAAGTTCGCCCGGCTCGATTAAAAATTTTATTATTGCCCAACAAGGCTTTGGCATCCAATAACGCTCGTAGCCTTCGCCAATATTTGTTGGTGTTTCTTTATAAATAACTGTAGGATCTTCAAATTCGGCTTTAATATTAAATCTATCTTCTAATATAAATTTTAATATTTCTATCTGTATCCAGCCCATAATTTTAATAATAAGCTCTTGTTCGTCTTTAAGCCATTTAAAGTCAAGCAATGGATCTTCAATAGATAATATTTGAAGTGCTTCGGCCAATTTTGCATAATCTTTATCATCAACAGCCTTTACCTGAACATCTAATAATGGTTGATTTCTCGGCACATAATCAGAAATATCATCTAACAATCCCAAAATATCGCCAACATTAGCTTGAGAAAACCCACTTACGGCAGCAATTTCTCCGGCTAACAATTCTTTTAAATCAGAATATTTTTCTCCTTCGATAAATTTTATTTGATTAACTTTTTCTTCTATATTTTGTGTTCGATTTAAAACCAAATCTTTTGCCGATATTTGTCCACTGAATAAACGTACATGAGCTAATCGCCCAAGCAAATTATTGTGAGATATTTTAAAAACAATCCCTGATAATTCATTATTGACATTACTTTTTGGAGCAGGCAATAGTTCTACAACAGAGTTCATTAATTCATCAATTCCGACATTGTTTTTTGCCGAGCCAAATAGCACCGGAAAAATTATAGCTTCAATGCATTGTTGTTTAATTGAATTTAATATTTCTTCATCGGAAAAGGTAAGGTCATTCAAATATTTTTCGAGCAAATCGTTATTATTATTTGCTAAATTTTCTAATAAATCGGTATTATTTATTGATAATATAATTTTCTGATTAGAACTTCCAAAATTTTCAATCTCTTGAATAGGAACAATCGATTTTTTAAGATTATTTTTTAATTCATCTATAATAAATTCAATATCTACCCCTTCCCTATCTATTTTGTTTACAAAAATTAATGTAGGTATATTAAGTTTTCTAAGGACTTTCCAATAATTTATTGTTTGTGCCTGAATACCATCGGCAGCAGAAATAATTAATATTGCTCCATCGACAGCTCTTAGCGAACGCTCTACTTCTCCTGCAAAATCGGCATGACCGGGAGTATCTATTAAATTAATTAAATACTCGTTCCATTTAAAAGATATTGACGACGAAAATACAGAGATTCCTCTTTTGCGTTCAATACTGTTAAAATCGGTTTGAGATGTTCCTTTATCTACACTTCCTTTTTCTCGAATTGCTCCGCTTTTAAAAACAAAATGCTCTGTAACACTGGTTTTCCCGGCATCGACATGAGCCACAATAGCTATATTACGTATTTTTTCTATATTCACTTTTAAGATATTAATTAAAAAAGACTATCCAAAAAATAAAGTTCCAAGCTATTTCTGTCATATTGAGCGAAGTTGAAATATCTCATTTTCAACTAATATATCAACTTCGCTGAGCTCGTTTCACTTGGTTCTTCGACTTCGCTCAGAATGACAATAATCTGGACTTTTTGGATAGTCTTTTTAATTTACATTGCAATTATACAAAGAAAATTATATCAATAAAAAATTATTAAATTACTTCTATGTTACTTTGTTCTTCTTTATATCTTAATTTAAAATATAATACTATAGAAAATATTGCTGTAATCGGGTAAGTAATAGCAGATACAAGGGCATTTAAAACAATTGTCCAAATTCCAATATCGAAATTTCTTGTATTAAATATATCCATAAAACTATGAGTATCGGTAATGTTACCAAAAAATATAAATATAAACGGAATTGTAACAATTGCTGTTATAACTAACGATACTAATATCATAATAGTAACATAAAGGACTAAACTTCCTAGAGCAGGCCAAAAATCTTTATGAACAAGCTGAAAACCTCGTCCAATTGTTTCGAAGGCATTTTTTTCTTCAACAACTAAAATTGCTCCACCCGGAATTAATACTGTTCCAAAATATAATGCTACAGCAAACATTCCAATAATAAAAACAATAACTCCGGCCATCATTCCTACAACAAGCATAACTGTTGATATTACTAGAAAAAATAACATATGAAGAAAATATTTCTGCACTGTTTCCGACAATAAATCTACATGTTTTATGCTTTTATCAATATCTGTTTTATACAATAGATTAATTAAAAAGGCATTTAACAAAGCATAAACCGAAAAGGTAACAATAACTAAAATCGTTATTTTACCACCTGATCCTTTTAATAATGATTGAACATTCTCAGGATTGATATTTTGAAATACTTCGTCTAAACCTATATAATATGTAATAGCTTGAACAAAAAGCAAAGCAATAAAACTATACAAAAAAAGAGATTTAAAATTTTTTATATATAACTTATATGTTGCCGACAGAACTCCATCAATATCCATTTTTCTGAACAAACTGTGTTGTTTAAAATCTAACATAGAATTATTTTTTATATTTGCATTATTTAATTGCCTAAATTTAGTAATTTTATTACAAAATACGGGCATCATATATTTTATAATGAGCAAAAATTTTGCAAAAGATAAACAGTATTATAAGTTTTGCCTTTATGGATTCTTAAAAAATCTACGATTCTTTGAACCCTTTCTTATTCTTTTTTTTCTAGAAAAAGGAATTGTTTTTTTTCAGATTGGAATTTTATATAGCATTCGAGAAATCGGAAGAAATATTTTAGAAATCCCCAGTGGCATAATTGCCGATGCTTTTGGACGTAAGAAATCAATGATTTTTGCTTTTAGCACATATATTATCTCATTTATAATTTTTAGTCTAGGCTCAAAATTTTACTTATATATTATTGCAATGATATTTTATTCTATGGGCGATGCTTTTCGCACAGGAACACATAAAGCAATGATATTTGAATATCTTAAAATAAAAGGGTGGAAAAATCAAAAAATACATTACTATGGACATACTCGTTCGGCATCGCAAATAGGCTCGGCAGTTTCGTCAATTTTAGCTGCATTACTTGTTCTGTATACCGGAAAATATAGTCTTATTTTTATTTTTTCAACTATTCCATATATTCTCGATCTTATTTTAATGATTTCGTACCCAAACGTTTTAAACGGAGAAATTAAATCGATTTATTTTTCAGATATAAGAAATAATTTTAAAACAATACTCCATGATTTCTTTTTAAGCTTTAAACAAAAAAAGATTATAAAAGCCATTGGAAATTTATCGGTTCATAGTAGTATTTTTAAAACTACAAAAGATTACTTGCAAGCAATTATTTATTCATTTACCCTAAGCATCCCCCTTCTTCCGAACCTCAATAACAATAGAAAATCTGCAATATTTATTGGTATAATATACTTCATTATATTTATCCTAACATCGTGGATATCGAGAAAATCGGGAGTATTTGCCGACAAAATGAAATCTATAGAAAAGCCTCTAAATTTAACTTTAATAACCGGTTTCGTATTATTATTACTTTCCGGAATATGCTATCATTATCAGTTTTTTACTTTCTCTATAATCTTTTTTTTAGGAATTCATTTAATAGAAAACTTACGCAACCCAATAGGAGTAGCATATTTAAGCGATATGTATTCTGAAAACATCTTGGCTACAGCACTATCAGCTAATTCGCAGGCAAAAAGTATTATAGCGGCCATTTTTGCCCCCATAATTGGATATCTAGCCGATTCGTTCGATATAGGAATTGCGTTAAGCATTGTTTCTGTTTTTCTAATTATTCTTTATCCTATTTTACAAATTAAAAAAAGCTAACAAAAACAAAATTTCGAATAACAATACTTCAAACCAAATTTTGTATTATTCATTAAATACTAAAGCCTTCCGACTTTACAGAAAACTATTATTGGCATATATTTATTTCCCCCATTATATTTTAGTTTAATTATTTGATATTTATATAACAAATCTCTATTTTTACCTACCTGTACCTACTAGTATATTTTGTGTCATGAATAGAAATATTATAAATATCGACAATTCAATAAGAATTCCAAAGTACAAACAAATAATCAATTCTGTTTTATTTGCTATTGAAAACAAACTAATAGTAAAAGGCGACCAAATTCCATCGATTAACGAAATCAGTAAATTACACAATCTATCAAGAGATACTGTAATGACAGCCTTTAATAAACTGAAAGCACAAGGCATAATAAAACCAATTCGTGGAAAAGGCTATTATATAAACAGCACCGATATAAAAAGAAAAGAAAACATTTTTCTTCTCTTCGATGAGTTAAATGCATTTAAAGAAATACTTTATAATTCGTTTATTAAACATATAAAACAAGATGCTACAGTTGATATATATTTTCACTATTTTAATAAACGTATTTTTAAAAGTCTCATAAATCAAAATATCGACAAATACACTACTTACGTGATTATGCCGGCAAATTTTACAGGAATTTCCGAGACAATAAGTAAAATAAAAAACAGCAAAATATTTATTCTCGACCAAGCTAATGCTGAATTAATTAATCAATATCCGGCACTTTATCAAAATTTCGAAAACGATATCTATAATTCATTATTATCTGGAGAAAAATTACTTAAAAAGTACAAAACTCTAATAATGATTTATCCCGGAGGGAAAGAACCAAAAGGACAAAAAGATGGGTTTATTAATTTTTGCATAAAGAGAAATTTTAAATATAAAGTTATTCAAAATCCCGAAGAGCGTGATATTCAAAAAGGCGATGTTTACATTATCCCTAACGATATTGATTTAGTTACTATGATAAAGAAAACTCGCAAACTAAATTATACTATTGGTAAAGATATTGGAATAATCTCGTACAACGACACACCATTAAAAGAAGTTGTTGGAACAGGAATTACCACAATATCAACCGATTTTAAATTAATGGGAAAAACTCTAGCCGAGATAGTATTAAATAATATTAATAAAAAAATTGAAAATCCGGCATCATTAATAATTCGAAAATCATTATAAATGTTACAGTTATGAAAAATATATTATTTCTATTACTTGCACCTGTTTTACTGTGGTCGTGTACACAAAAAATCGAAACTGCAAAAGATTACCCTGTTAAACCTGTATCTTTTACCGATGTAAAATTTACTGATAATTTCTGGCTTCCGCGCTTAGACACAAATAGAATAGTTACAATTCCGTACGATTTTAAAAAGTGTGAAGACACTCACAGAATAGACAATTTTGCCATTGCAGGCGGCTTACAAAAAGGGTCATTTGTTGGAATCAGATATAACGATTCTGATGTTTTTAAAGTAATAGAAGGAGCATCGTACTCTTTAAAAATTCATCCCGATACGATATTAGAGAAATATCTCGACGATTTAATCTTCAAAATTGCGGCAGCACAGGAAAATGATGGTTATTTATATACATGTAGAACAATAAATCCCGACAGTTTACCATCGCACACCGGAACAACAAGATGGTCGCAATTAAAAGACAGTCACGAACTATATAATATAGGACATATGTACGAAGCTGCAATTGCTCACTATCAAGCAACCAGAAAGAAAACATTTTTAAATGTTGCTATTAAAAGTGCAAATCTAATTAATACCGTTTTTGGTCCAGGCGAGAATCAATTACATGGAGTTCCCGGACATCAAGAAATAGAAATTGGCTTAGTAAAACTATACAGAGTTACAGGTGATGTTAAATATTTAAACCTTGCTAAATATTTCTCAGATCAAAGAGGAAATACTAAAGGACATGAACTATATGTTTATGGTGAAAATGGAACAAATAAAATATATACACAAGATAATATACCAGAAGTTGAACAAACCGAAGCAGTAGGACATGCTGTAAGAGCAGCATATATGTATTCGGGAATGGCCGATATGGCAGCCCTTACAAACGATAAAAGATATAATACTGCAATCAACAAATTATGGAATAATGTGGTTTCGAAGAAATTATATATAACCGGTGGTATTGGAGCAAAATATTCGGGTGAAGCATTCGGTGAAAATTACTATTTACCAAACCTAAGTGCATATAACGAAACATGTGCAGCTGTTGCCAATATGCTTTGGAACCAAAGAATGTTTCTTTTAAATGCCGAAGCAAAATATATTGATGTATTAGAAAGAACTCTTTATAACGGATTTCTTTCGGGAGTATCTATTCATGGCGATAAATTCTTCTATCCTAATCCTCTCGAATCTGATGGCAGTCACCAAAGAAAACCTTGGTTTAGTTGCTCTTGTTGTCCTACAAATGTTGCTCGATTCTTACCTTCATTACCAGGATATGTATATGCTCATACCAATAATAATTTATTTGTAAACTTATATATTGGAAATAATGCTGTTATAAATATGGATTGCGGTAAAATAAACATTTCACAAAACACTAATTATCCATGGACAGGAGATGTAAAAATCAATATTGATCCTGAGACTCAATCAAAATTCACTGTCTCTTTAAGGATTCCCGGATGGGCTCAGAACAAACCTGTTCCATCTGATTTATACTATTATATGAATACAATAAACAAACAAGCCGTAATTAAAGTTAATAACGAGAAAATTGATTATTCTATAAAAAAAGGCTATGCTCAAATAAACAGACAATGGGAAAAAGGTGATATTATAGAAGTAACTTTCCCTATGTCGATACGAAAAGTTCTAGCAAATAAAAAAGTTATTGAAGACAATTATAAATACTCACTTGAACGCGGCCCTATTGTATACTGTGCCGAATGGCCTGATAACGAAGGAAAAGTAAGAAATCTTTTATTAGATAAAGATGCTAATTTTACTTATGAATATAAAAAAGATTTAATTAATGGAGTTAACATTATAAAAGGAACATGCGAATCGCTGTCGATAGATAAATCGGACAATTCTACCATAACAAAAGAGAAGAACTTCATTGCTATCCCATATTACGCTTGGGCTCACAGAGGAAATGGAGAAATGACAGTTTGGCTACCTTATGAAGCATCAGCAGCAAACCCAACTCTTCCACCAACAATTGCATCGAAAAGTAAAGTTACAGCATCATATATTCACGATCAGATTCTAGCTGTTAACGACCAAATGATTCCTAAAAATTCGAACGATAACACAATTCCACGATTAACATTCTGGGATCACAAAGGAACTACCGAATGGGTGCAATATAATTTTAACGAAGAAAAAATAATAAGCAATATTCATATATATTGGTTCGACGATAGTCCAAACGGAGAATGCAGAATTCCAGAAACATGGAAAATAAAATATCTTAAAAACGGGAAATGGAAAGAAATATCGAAACATGGCAAATACCCTGTTTTAAAAGATGAATTTACTACTATTGAAATTTCTTCGATAAAAACAAAATCGATAAGGTTAGAAATTAACCTACAAGAAAATTTCTCGGGAGGTATTCTTGAATGGAAACTTGATTGAAAAATTATTTTTTAACAGTACCGTAGGTACGACAACATGGCAGTAAATTGATAAATATTTGATTATAAGTGCCGTAGATACGATATTATGAAATAATTATGGCAAATACATATACCCAAATCAATATCCATGCAATATTTTCGGTAAAAGGCAAAGAAAATATTTTATCAAAAAAATTTAGAAATGATTTATTCAGGTACATTTCAGAGATTTTAAATAATAACAAACAATTTTCTATTGCTGTAAATGGCTATAAAGATCATGTGCACATATTTTTTGAATTACATCCAACAATAGCATTATCTGATATAATTCGAATTGTTAAAACCAATTCATCAAAATGGATTAATAAAAATACTTTTGTAAAAGGTAAATTTTCATGGCAAGAGGGTTATGGAGCTTTTTCGTATTCGCGTTCTCAACGGAACAATGTAATACAATACATTATAAATCAAGAAAAACACCATGCAAAAAGAACGTTTAAAGATGAATATTTAGAATTGTTAAAAAAATTTGAAATTGAATTTGATGGCAATTACGTATTTGAATTTTATGATTAATTTATTAAAACCATAAAATATAATATCGCACCTACGGTGCTACTGTGGCATATTTTACTCACAATATTCCATATAGAAACTTAATTTTTAATATTATGACAAGAAATATTTTAAAATACACATTAGTCTTTTTATTAATATTAGTCTTTTCTTGTAAACAAGAAAGCAAAACCAACATTATGAAGAAGAAATTAAAAACTTTTATTCTATCGAATAATAATAATTGTTCTGTTGAAATCACAAATTTCGGAGCAAAAGTAATGTCGATTAATGTTCCCGATAAAAATGGGATTATAGATGATGTTGTACTAAGTTACGATACTCCCGAAGAATATATCAACGGAAATCCATACTTCGGAGCAATAATTGGACGATATGGTAATAGAATCGACAAAGGAAAATTCGTTTTAGACAATACAGAATACTCTCTTGCTATAAATAATGGCAATAATCATTTACATGGTGGCCCGGACGGTTTTCACAATGTAATTTGGGATATTGTTGAATACAAAAACAATAACAAGGAACATTATATAAAATTCAAATACTTTAGTAAAGATGGTGAAGAAGGATATCCCGGTAATTTAACAGTTTTTGTACAATATTCTTTTACCGACGAGAATGAATTAATAATCGATTATAATGCTTCATGCGATAAAAACACAATTATTAATCTTACTCATCATTCATTTTTTAACCTTAAAGATGCAGGGAAATCTGATATTCTTTCACACGAACTTAAAATTTTTGCTAACAGCTTTACTCCTGTTAACAACGAACTTATTCCAACAGGCGAAATTCGTAAAGTAGCCGGAACACCAATGGATTTCACCAAATTTACACCTATCGGCAAAAATATAGAAGATAATTATATTCAACTAAAATATGGCAATGGTTACGATCATAATTGGGTTTTAAATAAAAAATCAGACTCGCTAAGTTTGGCAGCTATTGTTCGCGAACTCGTTTCCGGAAGAGAAATGAAAGTTTATACAACAGAACCGGGATTACAATTTTATTCCGGCAATTTCCTTGATGGAACAGATATTGGAGAAGACAGTACAAAATACCATCATAGAACAGCCTTCTGTTTAGAAGCCCAACATTTCCCCAACTCTCCTAATCAAAGCAATTTCCCATCGACAATACTAAAAGCAGGAGAAAAATACACTCAGAAAACTATATATAAATTTTCAATATTTAATTAAGTAATTATGAATTTTAGTACAATAGATATAATAGTATTTGCATCGTATCTTTTTCTAATAATTTTTATTGGTTTATGGGTATCTCGAACAAAAAAAGGAGAAAAGAAAAACTCATCCGATTATTTTTTGGCTAGCAAATCACTACCTTGGTGGGCCATTGGAGCATCACTTATAGCTGCAAATATTTCGGCCGAACAATTTATTGGCATGTCGGGCTCGGGATACGTTATTGGCTTAGGCATAGCATCTTACGAATGGATGGCTGCAATAACACTAATTATTGTTGCAAAATTTTTCCTTCCAATATTTCTCGAAAAGGAAATATATACAATGCCACAATTTTTAGAAGTACGATTCGATAACAGGGTAAGAACAAGCCTTGCCGTTTTTTGGATATTAGTTTACGTATTTGTAAATCTTACCTCGGTTCTTTATTTAGGTGCATTAGCTTTACATACAATAATGGGAATAAAATTGATATATGGAATAATTGGACTGGCTCTTTTCTCGGCTATCTATTCTATCTATGGGGGCTTAAAAGCAGTGGCATGGACAGATGTTGTTCAGGTTATCTTCTTAGTAGGTGGTGGATTAGTAACATCGTATTTGGCTCTCGACTATTTAGGTGGTGACAAAGGTGCTATTTCTGGTTTTAACAATTTACTTCACCTAGCTCCCGAAAAGTTCGACATGATACTAGACAAAACTCATTCGAGTTATCCCGAGTTACCCGGAATTTGGGTAATCCTTGGAGGTATGTGGATTGCAAATATTAGTTATTGGGGCTGTAATCAATACATTATACAAAGAGCATTAGCTGCAAAAAACTTAAAAGAAGCACAACGAGGATTAGTTTTTTCAGGATATTTAAAAATAATTATTCCACTTATTGTTGTTATTCCGGGTATTGCAGCATTTGCACTCCATGCCGACATTACTCGTCCCGACGAAGCTTACCCATGGTTATTAGATACTTTTGTAGGTCCCGGATTAAAAGGCTTAGCCTTTGCAGCTCTTATTGCAGCAGTAGTTTCATCTTTGAGCTCGATGATAAATAGTACTTCTACAATATTTACTATGGATATTTATAAAAATTATTTTAACAAAAATGCTTCTGAAACTAATTTGGTAACAACCGGACGAATTACAAGCGGAATAGCATTATTAATAGCTGTATTGGTTGCTCCACAACTTGTAACTCTAGAGCAAGCTTTTCAATTTATTCAAGAATTTACCGGTTTTGTCAGTCCGGGTATTGTAGCAATATTTATTGTAGGATTATTTTGGAAACGAGCAACATCAAACTCTGTTCTTTGGGCTGCAATTACAACAGTCCCATTATCGTTTGCTTTTAAATTTCTAACCCCACAAATGGCATTTCTTAACCGAATGGGATTTGTATTTTTAATTTTACTATTTATAATAATAGTTATTTCGTTAATAGAAAGCAAAACAGATGATCCTAAAGGAATAAAAATAAATAAAAAATTATTCCATACAGGCAATAAATTCAATATTGCTTCAATAGGAATATTAATTATTCTTTCGGTATTATATACATTATTCTGGTAAATGAAATTTATGCTTAAAGACAAAGTTTATATACAATTTAAAAAAAGATTCGAAAACGAACCAATATTAATAAAATCGCCGGGAAGAATAAATCTTCTCGGCGAACATACCGATTATAACGACGGTTTTGTTCTTCCTGCAGCAATAGACAAATATATTTATTTAGCAATAAATAAATCAACAGATAATAATTGTAATATATTTTCTATAGATTTTAACAAATCGACTTCGTTTAAAACAAATCAACAAAACAAATCGGAGAAACATTGGGCAAATTATTTGCTTGGCGTTGTTAACGAGATTATTAAAAGAGGAAAAGATATTGGAGGTTTTAATCTTGTATTTGGTGGCAATATTCCTATTGGCGCAGGATTATCATCATCTGCTGCTTTGGAAACAGGTCTTGCTTTTGCTTTAAATAAATTATTCGACTTACAATTTAGCTCAATCGAGTTAGTAAAAATTTCACAAGACGCAGAAAATAATTTTGTAAATGTAAATTGTGGAATAATGGACCAATTTGCAGCTATAATGGGCAAAAAAAATAATTTTATTAAACTAGACTGTCGTAGTCTCGAATATAAGTACTTTCCTTTCGAAACAAACAATTACAAATTATTGTTATGCAATAGTAATGTAAAACACAATCTGATTGATTCTGAATACAATAAGCGAAGACAAGAATGTGAAAATGGCGTAAAATTTTTAAATAGTAAATTTTCACATATTACACACTTACGTGATGTTTCAGAAGAACAAATAAACCAATACAAATTAGAATTACCAAAAAGCACTTACGAAAAATGTTCGTATGTAATTCGCGAAAACTCAAGACTTACACAAACATGCAAGTATTTAAATAACAACAATCTGAAAGCTGTTGGAAATTTATTGTACGAAACACACGACGGACTAAAAAATAGTTATAAAGTAAGCTGTAAGGAATTAGATTTTCTTGTCGATTATACAAAACAATACACCGAAATATTAGGCTCACGAATGATGGGTGGTGGCTTTGGCGGTTGCACAATTAACCTTATAGAAAACGATTTTGTTGAAATATTTACTGCAGATATTTCAAAAGCATATAAAAATAAATTTAATATTATTCTCGAATTCTATAACATTAATATTGTTAATGGAACCGAAATTATTAGCCATTAGAAAAATCTTCTTTTATGTCGAATATAATTATTCCATACTAAATATTAATTTAATAAACATTCTATAAACAATACCCAATTATCAATAAGCAAGTAAAAAATACGCATAATTCATCTTAAACTCTTATTAAATATATTAAACTAATTTTGCGTTAGAAATCTTTGCTACGTTTTTCTTTGCAAAATATCTAAAGCTTAAACATGCTAATAAATAGTAAATTACACATTGAACTATTAAAAATAATAATTCAAATTTCACATCCTGAATAGCGACTCCCATTGTTCTTATTCTTAAAAATGCAGGAACCATTGTTGTACTTGGAAATATATGTGCAATAAAATACAATACTTTTGGAAGCGATGATACCGGCCACGATAATCCTGTTAAGAATAATACAATAGGCGAAAGAAACACTAAAAATATTATAGAATTTTCTCTTTTTCGGAATAACATAGAGATTGTTAAACCAAAGAAAATAACTGAGAATAGAAATGGGACAATCAACATAAATATATTTAATAAACTTCCTTTATCGGGAAATCCAAACCAATCGTAAATCCATATTAATGTTATAACAATATTAACTATATAAATTGTGAAGTATGCTAATCCTTTTCCCATAATAACAGAGAATACTCCATTTCGCAACATTACTCCCGGAACTATTAATTTATTATTATTTTTCTCTCTACCCGATCCACCAATCATCCCGATACCAATCAATAAGGTTTGTTGCAAAATAATTATAATTATTCCCGGCATTACAAACGAACCATAAGCTGCCGACGGATTATACAGATTAAAGAATTTTGTATTTAAGGGGTGCTGTTGTTGTACTGCCTGATTAAACGAGCTTCCCGAAGCCATATTTCTTTTTATCTCTACACCACCGGAAAATGTTCCTAATGCTTTTAATGCAGCATTCATTGTTTCTTTATAAATCAGGAAGTACCCTGCATCGCAATAAATATCAACACTAGCTTGTTCTCCTTTATAAATATTTTTCTCGAAATCAGAAGGCAACAACACTATTCCATTTACTTTCCCATCGTTGAATAATTGCTTTGCTTCAGTCAAACTATTTGAATTAGCATAAATATGTACTTGTTCTGTTTCATCAATCATTCTCGACAATACTCTGCTCCCTTGCGTATGATCTAAATCGACTATAGCAATAGGAATCTCTCTTAATACATTGTTTTTATATCCTATCGAATATACTAATGTATATGCAATAACAGCAATGAATAAAATCAACATAGCCCCCCCATCAGAAAACATTGCCTTTAATTCGTTTTTATATGATGTTATGGTTATTTTTAAACCTGTAATTATACTATTCATTTCTTCTTTTTTTATTCTTTACCCCAATATTTACTATTACAAAGCTTTGTCTTCATACCTTTAAACGATAAAATTCCTAGTATAATAAATACTACTAATATAAAAAACTGTGGAATAATTTCAATTATCGGTTCGTTTCTCAAACTTTGACTTATTAATATTTTAAGCCAAAATGTATATGGAAATATCCACGAGAAAATTTTAGCAATAATAGGCATTCCCATAGTAGGAAATGTTAAACCCGAAAATGTTAATGCCATCATAGTATAAGCACTTCCTAAGGATAAAGACAATCGCATATTTGATGTAATATTCAAAAACAAAACTGCTAAAAGTTGATATGCAATAATTAATAATAATTCTGAAAATATTATAACAAATAAACTACCTGTTAATGGTGTACCTAAAACCGAAAACAATAAAAAATTCATAAACATTACGTTAGCAAAAAACAATAATGTGTATGGCAAAAATTTCCCTACAATAGCAACAGTTACACTATCTTCGGCTGTTTTCATAAGTTCTCCGGCTGTTCCTTCTTTCAATTCTTGACCTAAAGCATATACCGAACCTAAAAAAATAAAAACCACAGCCATTAGTGGCAATATGCCCAAAGTAAGAAAATAAGAATAGTTTGTGTAAGGATTAAATAACAAATGAGCATTTATATTAATAGGTACAGCACGCGCTATAGCCTGTTTTTGCGTAAACCCTTTTTTTATATTTGTTTGCACTTTTATTCCTGCCGAAATTGCAGCTAAAGTTTTATATAAACCAGCCTTAAGAATACCGCCTTTTACAACATTTGTATTGTTAATATATACAGCTACAGAAGACGAACCTCCGGAAAGTATTTTTTCTTCGGTACCTTCAGGAATAACAACTATTGCATCAATTTTACCCTTATTCATAAGTTTTTTTGCATCGTTTACCGAAGCCAACTTATATTTAATTTCCGCTGTAGAAGTTGCATCTACTTGTCGCAAGATATTTCTCGATAACGAGGTATTATCTAAATCAACAGTAGAAATAGGTACATTTCTAACAACGCCATCGGAAAACATCCACATTATTGTTAAATAAGCAATAACAGGTGCTATAAGTGTAATAAATAGCAATATCCAGTTTTTAGAGATTCTTTTTATCTCTCTTTTAATAACATTGGTAAATGCTGAATAATAAAATCTTTTAAGCATTCTATTCTTTCTTTAAAATCAATAACAGAGTATAGTTCAATATTATATCAGAAATATTTAGCCTCTACTTTTTACTTTATCCCAATTAACTAAAGCACTCATTCCGGGACGCATTCCTTCTACTTTTTTTACAGGAACAGCATGTACTTCAAATGTTTTCATATCGAAATCGCCCGAAGTTTTAGTTGCTGTATGTGTGGCATAATCGCCCAAAGCATTAATATACGTAACTTTTAAATCTATTTCTTTCATTTTAAATGCAGGAAATCGAGCCGGAATAATATCTCCTTTTTTAATATCTGCAAGTAAATCTTCGGTTAAATTAAATACAATCCAAACATCATCTAAATCAACAATTGTAATAATTGGGTATCCTGCAGGGATAAGCTCACCTCTTTCGGCTAAAATATTACTTATCTCACCATTAATAGGAGCAAATATTTGAGTTTCGCTAATATATGAATTTATTTCTACCAAAACTCCATCAGCCTGATGTACAAGAGCTTGAGCAGCGCTTTTATCTTCATCTCTTGCTCCTTTTAATGCTTTCTCGTAAACCGATTTAGCAGCTTTTTCTGTCTCAACAGCAGCTTTCATTTTAGTTTCTACTTCGTCTTTCTTTTGTTCCGAAACAACACCATCATTATATAAATTATTTACCCTACTGAATGTTTTTTTTGTAAATTCTGCTGCAGCTTTAGCTTTTTGCCAAATATTAAAAGCTGCCTGAATATCTTCAGCACGAGCACCATTCTCGGCTTTAATATGTTGTGCTTCAGCAGCTGATCTTACTGCTTCGGCTTGCATTTTTTTTGCGGCTAATTCCGGACTATTAATTACAAAGAGTAAATCCCCCTTTTTTATGTCTTGTCCCTTATAAACAGCAAGACTATCTATTCGTCCTACAATTTTTGATGCTACTTTTATTTGCGTAGCGTCAACTTCTCCTTGTATTTCTTGTGGCACAGGTTTACTTAATATATAAATAGTGTATCCTATAAATCCTAACAAGGCAACTATTGATAATGCGATAATATAATTTCTTGATTTATTCATTTTGATAATAATTTAAAATATTTTAATAATTTTCGTATTTGGCATTGTTATTTTTCTGATAATTTTCAAATTCATCTGAAAGTCCCGAGAAATAAAGAAGCTTCGATAATGAAACATCGTAATTATAAATTACTTGTAAACGCTCGATTTTTACTTTTGCAAGAGCTAAACTTGCATCCGACACTTCTGTAGTAGTTGCCATTCCTTCTTTAAATGCTTTTTCTCGCACCCTATTATACTCGTTAGCAAACTCAAGAGCCGACTCTAATTCGTGTAATTGTTCTAAATACATATTTATTTCCTGATAATATTTTGTTATTGCGGTTTTAATATCAGAATCGGCTTTATTGTAAAAATTATCTACCAGTTTTTGACGAAATTTTGCAGCATTTATTTTTCTTGCAGTCGATACTCCACTAAAGATATCCCACTTCATTGTTACACCAACTAAATATTCAGGCACATATGGAGACAAATCCTTATTCAAAATATCATAAGTCCCTATTGCTGCAATTGTAGGATAAGCTTTCGATTTTTCGACTTTATATCCTTGATAAGCCAACTCTTTTTTCTTTTCAATTTTTTGAAGTAAAGGACTCTTTTCTTCAGCATTATCCCAAAAATATTGAATATCTTCAATCTTTTCGAGATAAAATAAATTTGAAACAGGAACAATATCAACATTCTCTTTTATAGCCATAGTGTTAATAAGTGCATCGTTAAGAATATCTAACTGACGCAATATTTTTTTATATTCTCTATTGGCTTCGCTTGAATAAACCTTAGCATGTAAATATTCGGCCTTTGCAATAAGCCCTTGACTCATCATTTTCTCGGCATCGCTTAAATGAGTCTGCATTGTTTCCTTAACGTCGGCACGAATTTTTTTTGCATTATACGAAAGTACAAGTGCATAATATCGTTCAACCAATTCGCTAGTTAACTCAAATTGTTTCTGCTTATTTTCTACCTGAGCTTCTTCAACTTTAATTTGTGCAGCTTTATTGGCAGCTATTATTTTTCCTCCTGTAAAAATTGGTTGAGTAAAAACTGCATTTATATATCCAAATTGTTTTTTCTGAATCATTTTATCCCATTCTGCAGAATTTATCTGATTCAAGCCTTCAGCTAATTGCCCACGCACGGCCTGTGTCGAAAGCTCATCGGTTAAAATTGGCATAAACCCCGATGTATTAGGGTCGGGATTAGGAACACCTGAAAACTCGCCAAAATTACTTAAAGCACTATAAATTGGTGTAATAGCATCTTTTACAGGATTAAGATCGAGACTTAAATCTTCCGACATAAAAACATAAGAAGCATTTAACGAAAGCTTGGGAAAAAACAAACCACGTGCAGCCTTTAGTTCTTCTTCTTTTTGCAAGGTATTGTATTCAGCCTGTTTAAGAACATAACTGTTTTGATTTGTTACTTCTAAAGCTTCTTCAAATGTTAATTTATTTGTGCTACCTGTTTTTTCTTGACCATATGTTACTTTCGACATATAAATCAGAAAGCACATTCCTACTACAAACACAATTCTCTTCATAATTTTTTCCTTAATATTTTAATGCATTTATACAAAAATTTGTTAATCTTGAAATATCGGTTTTAGTCCATGTTTTATTTCCGAAAAAATTTTTCATTTTCATATTAATAAATTCAATAGGATAAATAATAGTCATTAAAAAAATTTCTTCTTCGGTAACACTCTTATTTATATCATTATTTTCTATTCCCATTTGAAGAACTTTATAACTTAAACTTTTTATTTCCTTTCTTTGTTCATCAGATACTTGAAAGTTATAATCGTGCATAAGAACATGAATAAACTTTATATGCTCAGGATTATCCTTTGCTATTTCAAATATCTTTTTATATAATCTTTTAATTATTTCTTTTACATCGTTACAAGAATTAATAAATTTCTCTAGCATTTCAACAAGAACATTAATTCTACTATACAAAAGATCTATAATTAAATCTTGTTTCCCATTATAGTATCGATACAAATAACCCTCTGCTACATTTGCTTCTTTCGCTATTGCAGAAATAGACGCTCCCCCATAACCTTTTTGAACCACAAGTTCTAGGGCGACTTTCTTAATGCGTTGCATTTTCGATTCATCAACAATTCTTGACATAATTAATAATTTTACCTGAATGAATACTCATTCATTTATTTTGGTGCAAATATAATTTAATTATCTAACTAAAAAAATATTTTATGAAAAATTTAGACTATTTTTAAAAATTATTCGAAATGAGCTTTATGTAGCATTGATACGAGATGATTGCTCTGAAGAAAAATACTTAACTATCTGATTCTTAAAAAAACATATTAACACCTAAACCTAATGAGTAAATTTTATTACTTCTTTCTCCTTTAGCAATTATATTACAAAAACTATAATATGCTAATGTATTAACTTCAATATACGCTTCTATAAAAGAAAAGTATCGTTCATCTTTTAAACTAAATTTCGATTTCGCCCCTGCATTTAAGCATACATAAAAATTGTTTGGAAAATAATAGCCATCGGGATATTTCTCTGGGATTCGTGCAAATGAATTTTGTCCGGGTTCAAGACTAAGAGAAAATCCTAAAATTGGATTTACCTTATATTTTTCAAAAATTACAAATTTGTATAAACTAAATGTATTTTTAAATGTAAAAGTATGAATTTTAGCGTTCCCCTTACTTTCAGGAACAAACCCATAAAGAAAATCTGTTTGAACTATTTCGTTCCACCATCCGTACCCTGCTCCTATAGCAAGAAAACCAATATTCCCCGCATATTGCATTTTTATATAATCAGGTTTCAACCATTCTTGTTTTTGCTCTTCATCTTTCTGAAAATTATCAAGAGCGTAAGCACTCTCAAAAGAATAAAAAATTACACCAACTACTAATAATATCTTTTTAAACATTTTCACTTCTTTAATACTTAATAAATTCTACAACAATATCATTGGCTACAGTAACAACTGAGTATTCTTCATCCTTAATATCATTTCCAACCAAATATTGTATTTCGTCGTTATAATACTCACTATATTCTCTACTATGCGTATGTCCATGAATAGATAAATTAATATTATATTTACTCATTAACTTAGTATATTTTTCTTCGCTTTTCTCATCGAATTGCGAAGAAAAAGGAGGAATATGACAAACAACAAATACATTTTGCTGATTTTTGATATTTTCTAATTCGTTTTCTAACCACTCCCAGTCGGGACTTTTATTACTCTCCCAAAATACATCATCCCACATTATAAATAAGTTATTATTATATTCGAAAGTATAATTACTCTTACCATACATTTCTTTATAAATATCTTCTCCGTTAGATCTGTAATCGTGATTCCCAATTGTAGTTAAATACGGTATTTTAAGCTTTTTCATTGTTTCGTGAAATAACTCAAACTCTTTTAAATATCCATGATCAGTAATATCTCCATTAACAATTACAAAATCAATATCGTTTCGTCGATTAACGCTTAGAACAGCCTCGTTCAATTTGTCATAATTAAAATGAGGATCACAAAAAACAGCAAACTTATATTCTGATTTTAAAATTGTATCCATTTCTATAACAGCATTTCTATTTTTTTCACCAATATCTTTATACAAACTTTTAACATTCGCAGCATAAGGGCTATATTCAAATGCATCATCACAACTTACCACAACAATTAGTAAAGAAGACATTAGTATATAGCTTAACTTTTTTACAAAATTCTTCATAATATTTATTTTCACTTTCAATATATTAAATAATACTTATTTCCAACTTCACATTCCGACCATTCGGTTTGCAGCTAATAAAAAAAAATTATTTTCGCACCAGATTATATAATTGCTTTAATGCCTTATCCACGTTCAAATATAAAACATCTAAATTGTCGAAGAACAGAGAATTTAGAACAATTCCATCCTGCAAACACTGAAATTGCTTAGCCACAATTTCACTATCTAAATCGCTTCTAATTTCATCTTTCTTTATTCCATTTTCAAGAACCTTGCTCAAAAAAGAGAACTCATTCCTTTTTACCTCTTCTATTTTACTTCTAAATTCGGGAGCATAATTTACGACATCAAGCATTAATCGAAGATGCCCCATACCCAAACTATTATCACCCATATAACCAGACATTATCTTAGACACCCTTTTTATATTATCGATATACATTTGCATATAATCGAAAAAAGAAACTTCGTGATTAAGTAACATCTCTTTTTCAAATGGCAAAATAGATAAATATAAATTATCAATAGTATCGAAAAACAATTGCTCCTTATTTTTAAAATAATAATAAATACCACCTTTAGATAAGCCTGTAGCATTAACTATCATACTCATACTTACATCTTTATATCCTTTATTTAAAAATAATTTAAACGATACTAATAGAATATGTTCTTTTGTTAAATTCATAAAACAGACCGTTTGGTTTGCAAATGTATTAAGTTTTTTTTAAACAACAAATTTGAGTCCACTTTAAAAAGTCATAAAATTTAAACTCGTTTAGAATGGCCTTTTAAAAAAATTTAATTTGCAATCTAATTTTTTTATACGATTCTAAATACGTTAAATTAAAAATTAACAAAACAAAATCAACAAAAAAGTTAAAATTTTACATTTATTACCATTCTTTTGCTTTTTTGTGTCAAACTACCTGTTATTCGGACAAAGTTTATCCATAAACTTCTCAAAATTGCCCATATTTTATTTTTAAAAATGCTCCTGTATTTAGTTTTATCTTTTCGTAAGTGATAAGCTAATTGAAAAATAGTAGCCTCAACATTGTTGCGTTTGTCCCTTTTTTCTTTAGGTAATTGTTCTACTTGTTTTCTAAGATAATTGCTAAAGATGTGTGTCTGATATATCTTTTTCCCTTTTTAGGCTTGCTAAAATTTATGCCTAAGCACCCTAATTTTTTTAACTATACCTAAAAGTTTTTTCAAAAAAATCCTGCATGTTAATTTGATGCAGGATTTTTCTAAGTTTCAATATTGTGTTATTAATTAATTGTCATTAGTTGCATTTTCAAGTGTTTTCATAATAGTAAATATGAAAATTGATGAAAGTATTAACATCACTACTAATAGAGTAAAGAACTGCCACATATCCCATCCATCCCAAAATGCACCAATTAATCCGGCTAATAAATTACCTATTGCAGTTGAAGCAAACCAACCTCCTTGTGCCATACCTGCTAACTTAGGAGGAGCAACTTTTGAAACAAATGAAATCCCAATAGGGCTATAAAATAATTCTGCAATAGTTAAACTAAAATATGTTCCAATTAACCAAAATGGAGTTACTCTCATAGCATCAGAAACTTCATCATTTGCATTTCCAAAATGAGAACTTGCAATAACCATAATAAAGAAACTTAACCCGGCTAATATTAAACCGATACCTATTTTTCTAGGCGAACTTGGTTCCTTCCCTTTTTTATTTAATTTGGTAAATATTGCAATTATTACAGGAGTAATAAATACTATAAATATTGGATTAAAATGCTGAAATTTAATAGGATTTATAGGCATTGAAGCATCATAACCACTAATAACATAATAAGCAATTGCGGCACCAAGTATTATTAGACCTGCACCAATGAATTTTTTATTTTTACTTCCATTTTTACCAAGAATAAAAATAAAACCAATTATTACTGCTATTATTGGTAATAAAGAACTTAAGTCAAATAAAGTATAAACGGCTGGAGTAACACTTGTTACAGTAAAATCTCTAGCAAATAACGTTAAAGTAAATCCATTTTGATGGAATGACATCCAAAAGAAAATATTAACTAAGAAAAGTAAACCTAATGCAGTAAGTCTTTTTTTAGTTTGTTCTTTAGGTAAGTCAGGAACAATATTTTCTGTTTCAATTTCATCTTTTTTCTTAACAATTTTTAAGTCAACATGTTTGTAATGTTTTCTAAAACCTATAAATATTATAAGTGAAAGTAAAATACTTATTGCAGCAATTCCAAAACCATAATTGTATGATTGACTAACAGATGATATGTAATCAGTACTAAAAGCATGTAAATCCGTAAATGTATAGGCATTTCCAACTATATGTTCTTTTGCTAAAGCAGTAAATTCATCTACCTTATTAAAAGCTTCACCATTATGTAAAAATTCATTTGCAAGTTCCGGAATTTTTCCACTATATGTAAAACCATCAGCTTTCATAATGTAATTATTCATTGCTTCGGCTGCAGATGGTGCAAAAAATGCTCCTATGTTTATTCCCATATAAAACAAACTAAACGCAGCATCTCTAAGTTTTCCAAGTCCACTGCTATCGTATAATCTACCAACCATAGCTTGTAGATTACCTTTAAAAAATCCTGTTCCTACTGAGATTATAGCAAGCGCAAAATATATTCCCTTTAACCCAAACGATGAATTAGAAAGTAGGATGTATCCAATAATCATTAAAATAATACCTAATGTTATTGTTTTTCCAAATCCTAAAACCTTATCGGCCAAGAAACCTCCAATTAAAGGAACAAAATAAATTCCAAATAAAAACGTGCCATAAATACTACCAGCTTCTTTAGCTGACATACCAAATTTAGCTTGTAAAAACAATGTAAATATTGCTATCATCGTATAATAGCCAAATCTCTCACCCATATTTGCAAACAGGAAAACATAAAGTCCTTTCGGATGTCCTTTAAACATAATATATAATTTTAGTTAAAATTTCTTTTTTAAATGAGAAGCAAATATAAAAATCTTTTTAACAGTCGCCAATTTTATATCAAACATAAAGCAAAATAATTGGATAGTGTAGTATTTTTTTAATAAATTAGCAATTACCAGTATCATAACAAATAGAAATTAAATTATGAAGATATTTAATTCATCACAAATTAGAGAAATAGATACTTATACAATAAAACACGAACCTATACAATCTATTGATTTGATGGAACGTGCTGCAACAGCATGTGCCAAATGGATATTCGCTAATAATTTCACAAACAAGACATTTATCTTTTTTGTAGGACCGGGAAATAATGGTGGCGATGGTTTAGTGCTTGCCAGATTACTCTTAAACAAAAGATATAATGTTAGGGTATTTGTTGTAGAATTCTCGACTAGACGTTCTCCCGATTGCTTAACAAATTTAAAACGACTAGAAAATGTTAAAAGAGCAGAATTGCATTATATAAAGGCTGAATCAAAAGACTTTCCTAAATTATCTGATAAGGATATTGTTATTGATGCAATATTTGGCACGGGGCTTACACGAAAATTAGAAGGCTTTGCAAAAAGCATTGTCGAGCATATTAACAACTCCGATGCTAAAGTTATTTCTATTGATATTCCTTCGGGTTTATTTTGCGATAATAATGCAGAAAACGATAAAGACGCAATTATTAAAGCACACTACACTTTAAGTTTTGAATTTCCAAAATTGGCTTTTTTCTTTGCCGAAAACGAAGAATTTGCAGGAAAATGGAAAATATTACCAATTGGCTTACATCAACAATATATTAATTCTCTCGAAACAAATTATTACTACCTAAAACAAAATAATATTAAAAGTAAGTTATATAATCGGAAAAAATTCTCACACAAAGGTAGTTATGGGAATTTATTACTTATTTCGGGAAGCTATGGAAAAATGGGAGCTGCTATATTAGCATCAAAAGCATGCTTAAAATCGGGATGTGGTTTATTAACTACTCATATACCTAAAATCGGATATCAAATAATGCAAACATCATTACCCGAAGCAATGATAAGTATTGATTGGTCGGACATTATTTTTACAGATGTGCCTGATATTGCCAAATACACCCATATTGGAATTGGTCCGGGCATTGGCACAAAACAAAATACACAAAGAGCTTTATTAAATTTACTAGATATTGTAGATAAACCAATGGTTATTGATGCTGACGCAATAAATATATTATCGAAAAATAAAAATGCAATTTTTAAAATTCCTCAGAATAGCATTTTAACACCTCATCCAAAAGAATTTGAAAGAATAACCGGAAAAACTACCGACAATTACTCAAGAAATGAGTTGCAAATAGAATTTGCTGTTAAAAATAAAGTATATGTAGTATTAAAAGGGGCTAACACATCAATTGCCTGTCCCGATGGTACGTGTTACTATAATTCTACAGGCAATCCGGGAATGGCAACTGCAGGTAGTGGAGATGTTCTTACAGGAATAATCTTATCTATACTCGGACAAGGATATACTCCAAAAAATGCAGCATTATTAGGTGTATATATTCATGGACTTGCAGGAGATATAGCTGCTGATATTAATGGGTACGAAGCAGTAATTGCTTCCGACATTATTAATAATATTGGCAAAGCATTTCTTAAACTCAGAAATATAAATTCTACAAACAACTAAGTATGACTTTAAAACAAATATCATATATCTTTAAAATTTCTATTTTAATCTTTTTTCTTACTAATTGTAAAAATACAGAAGAATTAAAAGTTAATAAATTCGATAATACAAATGTGTATTCCGATAATTCCATATTATATGCATTGCCTTTAACTGTATTAAGATTAGATTTCGAAATTATTGAAGAAACTACTATTCCCGGGCCCTATTGCATTTATGCAGAAAAATATATTGGAATAAAGAATGCACCTATACAGGAAACAACAAAATGGGAAATTAATAATATTAACATAGAATCGTATAACGAAATTGACCCATCGGAATTATACATATTCGAACCTGTTGGAAAATTTAAAATAAATATTGATAATCTTAAAAAAAATGGAATTTTAATTCCGTTAAATAGCAGGATTTATACCGAATATAAAACGAATAAAAATATTGTTAAAAAGAAGCATAGTGATATATTATTTACAGATTTAAGCAGTAGTATATATGTAGGATACGAGAAAAACACATATTTTAAAAGAGTTAAAAAAGATTCTTTATATGCAAAAATACCAATTACTGAAACTCGATTAGTAAATAAATCGCTAAAAGAAAAAGCCGAAGAAGCTGCTGCTATAATAATGACAATTAGAAAACGAAGAATAGAATTATTAACAGGCTATGCCGATTTCTTTCCAAATGGGAATTCCTTAGAAACCAACTTAAAAGAATTAAAAAGAATTGAAGATAATTATGTATCATTATTTATCGGGAAAAAACTCAAAACTAAATATAATAAAAGCTATGAATATACTCCCATGATAAAAAATATTAACAAACAAATTGTTCTTTTTCGCTTTTCCGACTCAAAAGGGATAGTACAAGAAAGCGCACTCAATGGTAGAGATATAAAAATTTCTTTAGAAAAGACGGGAATTACTAATGAAATAAATAATTTTTTTGCCGATAAAATAAATCGTATTGGAGCCAATTATAAAAACAAACTATATTATCGTATTCCTGATAATTCTATAATAAAAATTTTTGATGATAAAACAGAAATTGCAAATTGCAAATTTAAAGTAGAACAATTTGGTGTTACTATACCTTTTCCGGCAAAATTTTTAACTGATGACGAATCATTTATTGAATTTTATAAAAATGAGAAGAAATAAATCATTATAAATAGTAAACTATTTTAAAAATACTCTCAAGCTTATTACAACTATACAGTAATATATTTCTTCAGAAATTCTATTTTTCAAACAATTACTAAATTTCGCTATTATGATAAAAAAAATAATACTAATAAGTTTAGTCTTAAGCCTTTTTAATATCAACGCGTTTCCTCAAAAACTCAATAAAAAATTATTAGGAAAATTATCTTATACACAACTACCATCGAACCCATTGCCTGCGAATTACAAATCGTATTATATTGATGCCAAAGGCGCAAACAACGATTTGTCTAGAAGTAATGCTATTGCCGATAAAATAAATATTATAGGTTTTAATAAATCTGATTATTCCAATTCTCAATTTAGTATTATAATTGAAGAATTTCCTTTTCAACAATCAGAAGCTACAGAAAATAAAAAAACAAAAACAAAAAAAGTTGATGGAGAAGAACGGAAGTTTACATTATATTATTACACATCAAAAATTTCGTATCTATATAATTTGAAGATTATTGATAAAAACAAAAACACAATTATAGAGCATAAATTTGCTGGATTCATTGCAATTATGGGTAGCAAATCAAATTCCAGCAGTATTGCATATGAAAAATATAAAGAAAAAAGCAAAACTGTTTCTGATGGCATATTGCCAAAACAAGCCGAAAATATAAATAATTATATAAATAATAATATTGGTTTTCCTATAAAAGAATATTCTGTATCTATATATTTAATTAAACCAAAGAAATACGACTATACAGAATTTAATAGAGCAACCAAATTTTTTACTAAGGGATTAGAAATTGTTCAAAATAACGAAAACAATACTACAGAAGCAGAAAATATTTTAATTCCCGCAATTGAGACATGGACAAATACATTAAAAGAATCGGATATTAATAACAAAAAGGCACGAATTAATAAAAAAATTACTTGTGCTGCGTTATACAATATAGCAAGTTCGTATTTAATTTGTAAAAATTACCAAAAAGCAATTGAATATTTTCAGAAATGCAAAAATATTAATTCAAACTTTTCTAATACAGGCAGTTTAATGAAGTTATCTAAAAAAATGAAGAAAAGAATTGAAACAAATAATTAAAAATATTTTTTTATATCAGAACAATATTAATGAATTAGACTCTTAAAATTTGCATTATACTCCTGAAATGTTTTTGTTTTATAAGCATCGTTAACTAAGAAGTTAAGAATAACTTCAAGTTTCTCGGGAGTTTGGTAACCGGGAATTGCCGTTAACAATTGATTTTTCTCATTTAAGTATGCAATTGATGGATACGACATCTTACCATTTAACAAAGCAATAGCTAACTGGTGAGGTGTTCTTCCATTTGTTCCTTCATTAATAAAATTTTTCCCCATGAACACTATATTTTCATGAGACTCTGCATTGAATCGCACAGCATAAAATTTCTCGTTCAAAATCTTTGAAATTTCCGGATTAGTAAAAGTTAATTTTTCCATTTTTTTACACCAACCACACCAATCGGTATATACATCAATAAAAATTTTTCGTGGGTGAGTTTTATTTAACTCAACAGCATCTTGAAAACTATACCATTTTACCTTTTCTGTATTCTGTGCATTTAAATGTAATACTAAAACTAAAACTAAAAAACTAAAAACTATTTTTTTCATATCGAAACTATTTATTAACAATTCTTCAATAAAACAAAAATTACACAAAATCTTTACTTATAATAACTCTTGCAAAAGAACTAACTACCTTTTATAAAAATCAAAAATCCTTATTAAGATTTAAAACACAATAGTAATTTATTTTTATAAAATATACTATCATATAATAATGCTTTTTTAGATTAATAGTTTTAAAGAAAGTTTTTTTTTATTTACTTTATGCACTTATTTAAACTTATAAATATTAATATTCATATAGGAGGAAAAATAATGAGTGAAATATTAAAATTAGAGCCTAAAGCTCTTTGGAAAAATTTTTATGATTTAAATCAAATTCCAAGACCGTCGAAAAAAGAAGAAAAAGTAATATTGTTTGCTAAAAAATTTGGCGAAGATTTGGGACTAGAAACCATAGTTGATGAGGTAGGTAATGTAATAATAAAGAAGCCTGCTACCAAAGGATACGAAGATAGAAAAACTGTTATTTTGCAAGGACATTTAGATATGGTTCCACAAAAAAACAGCGATAAAAAACACGATTTTGAAAAAGACCCTATCGAGATGTTAATTGATGGAGAATGGGTTACTGCTGACGGAACCACTTTAGGTGCAGATAATGGAATGGGTGTTGCTGCTTCGATGGCTATATTGCAAGATAATAGTCTAGAACATGGACCTATTGAAGTATTATTTACTATCGACGAAGAAACAGGAATGACAGGAGCTAATGCTCTTAAACCAGGACTTTTAGATGGCGACATACTTATGAATCTTGATTCTGAAGATGAAGGAGAATTATATATTGGTTGTGCAGGTGGAATTGATACTAATATGAAATTCTATTTTAAAGAAGAAAAAGTTCCTACCGACGTTACAGCTTTTAAACTTGGTGTAAAAGGAATGAAAGGTGGTCATTCCGGATTAGATATTCCTTTAGGTCGAGGAAATGCAAATAAAGCTATTAATAGAATTTTATATGCTGCAATTAAAACTGTTAAATTACGTCTTTCAACTATTGCAATTGGCGATTTAAGAAACGCTATTCCTCGCGAAGGAAATGCTATTGTTGTAGTTCCAAATGCAGAATTAGGCGAGTTTAAAAATATTGTAAAAGAAGTTTCTGATGAGATAAAAAATGAACTTTCTTCTACAGAACCGAATTTGCAGTTTGATTTATCTGAAACAAAAATGCCTTCATTCGTTATTGATGAGGAAACTCAAAACAATATGATTAGAGGTATATATGGTTGTCCGAATGGCGTTATTCGAATGAGCGACGATATGGAAGGTTTAGTTGAAACATCGACAAATCTTGCTCATGTTGAAACTAAAGATAATTATATTTTAATAGAAACTTTACAGCGTAGTTCTGTAGATAGCAGTAAAGACGACCTTGCTAATATGATTCGTTGTATTTTTGAATTGGCAGGAGCAGAAGTTATACATGAAGGTGCTTATCCCGGATGGAAACCAAATATAAATTCTGCAATACTAAAAACAATGGGAGAAGTTTATGAGAAAAAATATTCAAAAATCCCTAAGATTATGGCTATTCATGCCGGACTAGAATGTGGTATTATCAGTAATGCATATCCCGATTTAGATATGATTTCTTTTGGCCCAACAATTCGATATCCTCATTCTCCTGATGAGAAAGTTAATATCGATACAGTTCAGAAATTTTGGGACTTCTTAGTTGAAACACTAAAAAATATTCCAAAAAAATAATTTATTTATTTTAACTCTAAAAGGCTGAATCTTTTTTCGATTCAGCCTTTTTTGTTTTTACAATTTATATATCTGACTTTCTGTAAATTATATAGTCATCCGGTAATTAGCAATTCATATTAATTGCAAATTATTTTCAATACTAGTTTATTCTTTTTAAAAATATTGTACCTTTCATTGTTATAATTATTGCCTTTAGAAGTGTATTTTTATAAAATTATAATTAAAAAATGGGAAAAATAACCATCCAAGAAATATTAGAGAGTTCTAACAAAGGTATTATTAACATCGATAATATTTCTTTTCAAACATTTGATTTATTTAAATCTGAACAATTGAAAAATTATGGAGTTTTCTCAAAACTTATGTATGATAATTTTCGGGTTTTAAAGAAAATAAAAAAAGCAAAAGATATTCCTATTCTAGTTTCCGGAAGTACTGGAACAGGAAAAGAAGTAATGGCAAAATATTTACATTACGAAGTTGATAACAACCAAGGTTCATATATAGCAATAAATTGTGCCAACATAAACAAAGATATGTTCGAAGCAGAACTTTTTGGATATAATAAAGGGGCATTTACCGGTGCAAATCTGACGGGGAAAGACGGGTATTTTGCTCAAGCTACAGGAGGAACATTATTTCTTGATGAAATAACCGAAATTGATCTTAATATTCAAGTTAAACTTTTACGAGTATTACAAGAACGTGAATTTTACAGATTAGGAGGAAATAAAAAAATTAAAGTAAACTGTCGAATTATTTGTGCTTCAAATAAAGATGTTTATAAATTAGTCGAGAAAGGTTTATTTCGCGAAGATCTGTATTATCGATTAAATATTGTTAATATTAATATTCCTAAGATAAGTGAACGTAAAGAAGAGATAATACCTTTAGTATTATTTTTTATTAATCTGTTAAACAAGAGGTATAATAAAAATGTGCACTTTATAGAATATAAAGTATTACAATTGCTTAGTAGGTATAAATGGCCGGGAAATATCCGCGAAATAAAGAATTTCATTACTCAGATAATGATATTTATTGATGGACAAACTATTAAATTCGAACATCTGGAAATTAAAGATAATCTCGACAGGCAACAAACACAAAGCATGGAACCAAATTATTTTAAAAATCTTGATAATGACATTGATTTAATTACAAAAATAATTAGCAAACCAATAAAACTAGAAAGTTTTATAATGGAAATTGTAAAAGAAGTTCTGAAACTGTATAATGGAAATAAATCTAAAGCAGCAAAGCATCTTGGTATAAAACGCGAACAAATGTACAATAGATATAAAACAGATTAATTTATATGAGTGTAATATTTCTTACAGTTATCTGTTTTGTGTTATATAATTTTAATAATAATGAAAATACTTGTAGTTGACGATTCAACAATAAACAATATCCTTCTTCAAGACTTTCTCGAAAGCCATAAATATGAAGTACATACATCTTTAGATGGACGAGAAGCACTAACTTTAATAGATACTATTAAACCCGATTTAATATTACTTGATATTATGATGCCGGGAATTAGCGGTTTTGATGTATTAAATAATATGAAACAAAACGATATTAAAATTCCTGCAATTATTATTTCGGCTTATAATAATAAAGAAAAAAAAGATTTAGCATTAAGCCTTGGAGCTTGCGATTATATTGTTAAACCAATTAACTTCGACATTCTCTTAAAATTAGTAAATAAATTTAACAAAGACCTATAATTATAGATTATTAAAACTTTATAAACGCTGTTATTAAATGTACTATTAACCTGGGTTCGATATTTCTAACATTTCTTTTCAATTAATTTTATCAAATTTACTTTATTCATCTATTGCAATTATATTTTTAAAAGTTGCACTTATAAATTCTTATACATTTTTTCAATACCAATTGTAAGTTTTCTAACACATATTTAAAATACTATACAGTTATTGTGTAAGTTATCTTACATAATTATTTCACAAAACACTCCAATAATCACCCTTACCTGCTAATTTACTGCAAGTTACAAATTTTGGCTCGACTCTTGTCTTACTGAAAATAAGAAACTTAAAAACTAAGGTCATGAAAATATTAGTAATAGACGATTCAACAATAAACAACATTCTTCTTCAAGATTTTCTTGAAAATAACGGATTCAATGTCTTAACGGCATTAAGCGGATACGAAGCCCTAGATATTATAGAAAATCAAACACCCGATTTAATTCTTTTAGATTTAATGATGCCGGGAATAAGTGGATTTGATGTTTTAAGAATAATTAGACGACGAAAATTAATGGTTCCAACAATAATTGTTTCTGCTTATAATGATATTGAGAAAATAAAAACAGCAAAAAAACTAGGTGCCTGTAATCATCTGAAAAAACCTATCGATTTTAATCATCTTCTCAATACAATTGAAAGTGTAATAGAACACGCATAAACCTATAAATAAAGAAAAATGAAAAATTTACATACATACCACACCATTAGTTTATCTATCGTAGTTACTGTAGTAATTTCATTTTTTGTTAATATAAACGATAGTTTTTCTCAGAATCTTAATGAATTACCGGTAGTTTATGGCAGCAATTTTGCACAATCTTTTCATAGCACATCATACAATTCAAATTTTATTGTTTCGCTAAATATGGTTCAAGGGAGAAGAACATTAGAACTTGGAATAATAGTCGATAACAGAGATATAGTTTCCGGAGCTGAGTTTGTTCATAAATTTTACCTCAATAAAAATTTGGGACATAACGAATATAACTTTTCAAATTATAATATCAGACCATATTTAATTTACAATCTTATATATCATAGAGCTACCAGTAATACACAATTAATGAATAATTTAATTATTGATGGAGAATCAACAATTAATCTTATGAATCTTGAAGAACCTGAAAAAGTTACTACCATTGAACATTATATAGGATTTGGATTAGAAAAAGATATTGTAAATAATTTATTTATAAGTGTTAATGGAGGTATAGGTATATATTTAGGAAAAAACAATGATAATAACAAAATTGATTCAAGCATTAAACAACATCAAGAAAACGGAATGACTTGGACTACAAAATTAGGTTTTGGATATAGGTTTTAATAATAACCTTAGCTCGATAAAAAAATTTAATTAATAAGCTTAGTTTATATTTAAAAAAAAGATGAGAAAATTTAATAATCCTCTCATCTTTTTTATTTTATCACTATCTAACTAAATCGAAAAACAATTCAATTATTTTTTTTTACAAATCAGTAATTATTAAAGTTTTAATTAAATAATTTCTTAATAATATTTTCATTTTTATGATTACAAATATCTTTCCCTTCACCTGAATATAAATACTCAATTCTTGTACTATAATGTTTAGTAATTTTTCCTCTAACCATTTTTAGTGTAGTATTTATTAATTTATTTTCTTCGGTAAAAGCATCTCCTAATATTGCAATTGCTGATGGCAACCATCTTTCAGGAAATTCATTTTCATACTTACCGCCTTTTCTATATTCGTCTATTTCTTTTTGAATACGCTTTAAAACAGCATCTTGACCTTCAATTGTATTGATATTTATATCATTCGAATTAATAAATCTTTTTAAAGCTTCTTTGTTTGGAACAAGTAAAGCTACAGTATATGCATTCTGATTATTATGCAACATACACTGATTAATTAATGATGATTGTTGAACAAATGATTCTTCTATCGACTCCGGACTATATTTTTCTCCATCGTTACTAATAAGTAAACTTTTAAAACGGCCTAAAACGTACAAGAACCCATCTTTATCCATATAACCTAAATCGCCGGTATAAAGCCATCCATTCTTTAGTGTTTCGTTTGTAGCTTTTTCGTTTTTCCAATATCCTGCCATTACATTTTCTCCTTTTACTACAATTTCTCCTTTTTCTCCTGTTTTAAGTTCATTGCCTTTATCATCGCATATTTTTAATTCAATATTTTTTACAAGAAAACCCGACGAACCTAATTTGTGTTTTAATGGAGCATTCGATGAAATAATAGGTGACGATTCTGACAAACCATAACCTTGATACATTGGCATTCCTATTGCATAAAAGAATTTCTGAAGCTCAATATCAAGCAGAGCTCCTCCACCAATAAAGAAATCGAGATTTCCTCCAAACCCTTCTCTAATTTTGCTGAATAATATCTTGTCGAACAAATTTAATATTGGTTTTTTTACAAATTGGAATCCTTTACCCTTACTAAATCCATCTTTATTGTAACTATATGCCATTTTTAAAGCTTTCTTGAAAAGCTTTTCAACCTTTGGTCCTTTTTCTGCTATACTTCTCTCAATATTATTTTTAAAATTTATTGCTAAAGCAGGAACACTTAATAATAAATTTGGCTTAATTTCTTTAATGTTTTTAGGTATATTTTTAAGAGTTTCAATATTCGATTTTCCAAGTTGTATTGTAGCAAGACTTGCTCCATTAGACATAAAACTATATATTCCGGCAGTATGTGCAAAAGAATGATCTAAAGGCAATATTAATAAAGTAATATAACTCTCAGGAATACTCATTAAACTATTAGCTTGTTCTACATTAGCAGTATAATTTCTGTGTGTTAACATAATCCCTTTCGGGTCGGCAGTAGTTCCGGATGTATAACTAATATTTGCCAAATCGTCTTGCTTTATAGAATTTACAAGCGTATCAAAATCATTCTTACTGGTTTTTAAATAATTCTCTCCTAATCTAAAAATCTCTTTGTACGAAATTTCATCATTTTCGTAATTATCTATTTCATCTATATATATTATTTTTTCAATATCAGGAAGGTCATTTTTTATTTGTTTTATTTTATTTGCATAACTTCTCGATACTATTATATATTTTGCTCCTGAATGTACTAATCGAAAATGTAATTCTGAGAATGCATCAAGTTTTATCGATAATGGAACATTTATAGCTCCAGAATACAAAATTCCTAATTCACTTATTATCCATGCATTTCTTCCTTCGGCAAGCAAAGCCACTCTATCGCCTTTTTTTACTCCTAAATTAATTAAACCTGCAGCAAATATATGAACCTGCTCTTTTACTTCATTATAAGTAGTAGGTTCGTATTTTTCTGCTCCCCGCTCCCATAATAATGTATTATTCCTATATTTTTTAGCACTTTCTTCAAATAAATTGATTATTGTTTTCATAAGTTTCTATTTATGTTTTCATTGACAATAATATGAAAAATTTATTGTTTACAAATTCTTTTTAGCTCTAAAATCATCATTGCAAAAACTCAAAATCTTATTTTTTTTGAATTAATATATTATATTATAAGTCATTAGTATATTTTTTACTAAATTTGTATCTATTTATTAAATAAAACCTTAAGAAATGAAGAGATTAATTTTACTAATAAGCATAATAACTTTGTTATTTTCAGGATGTGATTTTTTAGAAAATAAAAAATTATTTTCGAATGATGTAGATACTCTACAAGAATATCTAAATAGAAAAGATAGTATTAAAAAGGTCGATTCTTTGAAGCTTGTTAAAGAAATAAAGCACAAAAAAACATTAGTCGAAAGAGCTAAAAAAGATTCAATAAAAAAAGCCGAAGAAAGACAAAGAGCCTTATACAAATTTCATATTGTAGTAGGTAGTTTTAAAACACCTAAATATGCTAATGCTTATAACGAGTTTATTGCTCAAAAAGGTTATAAAACCGAAATGCTTAGAAACAATAATAATTTCGATATGGTAAGTATAGGTGCTTATAAATCGTGGAGAAATGCTGTTAACAATTTAAACAAAACAAGAGGAAATCTTGAAGCTAATGCTTGGATTTATATAGATGAATAGAAAAGAATATTTTCATTAAAAGACGGTTATTAAAAATAGCCGTCTTTTTTATTTCTTTAAAAATATAACTAGATAAAACAAAAATCATTTTATTTTTACAGAAATAATAATAATTTTGAATTTGCAAAATAAAAATTACTAAAATAAAAAAAATGGAACAAGTAAAACGAATGCTTAATGAATCTGCCGTAATGAGATGGGGAGCATTAATATTAATCAGTGTAGTAATGTTCTCGAGCTATTATTTTTATGATGTTTATTCGGGAATAAAATCAACCTTACAAGCCGAAACAGGATTAACAAATGCCGATTATGGCACAATGTACGGAGCATACTCGTTTACTAATGCTTTTTTATTAATGGCATTTTTTGGTGGTATAATATTAGATAAATGGGGAATACGAAAAACAGGCTCATTATTTATTTCTTTTTTAACAATAGGTGTAATTTTAACTGCTTACGGGGCTAGTAATATTTATAAAGAAAGTTCTATCTACTCTTTTATGAATTCTTTCTGGGGTAATTACTCTGCCGAATTAAAAATGATGGTTTTTGGCAGGATATTATTTGGACTCGGGGCCGAAACATTTTATGTAGTAATTAATAAAGTTATTGCAAAATGGTTTAAAGGAAAGGAACTTGCTTTTGCTTTTGCAATTAGTTTAGCTTTAGGACGTTTTGGAACTGCCGCTGCATTTATGATTTCTCCTCGATTAGTTAACAATAGCACAGAATGGACTACTGCAGGTTGGTTTGGAGTAATGTTAATGTTAATTGCATTAATAACATTTATTATATATTTAATTTTTGATGTAAAATTCGATAAGCTTGCAGGAGATCAAAATCCTAATGAAGAAAATGAAGAATTCAGATTAAAAGATTTTGCAATATTATTAAAAAATAAATCATTCATTTATATTACATTACTTTGTGTTTTATTTTATTCAGCAGTATTTCCATTCCTTGGTTTCGCTGCCGATTTTCTTCAGAACAAATTTGGGTTTTCCGAAACATTAGCAGGCGATATAACTACAATATTGCCATATGGAACAATACTATTTACTCCATTATTTGGATGGTTTACCGATCATAAAGGGAAAAATGCATCGATAATGATTATCGGTTCAATATTATTAATAATTGTTCATTTAACATTCTCGTTAACAAATTTCTCTCCATACATTTCATTATTTCTATTAGGAATAGCTTTTTCTTTAGTGCCTGCAGCAATGTGGCCATCAGTAGCTAGAATTGTTCCCGAAAAAAGATTAGGAACTGCTTATGGTTTTATGTTTACTGTTCAAAACTTTGGACTTATGGGAATTCCTATCATTATGGGAAGAGTGCTTGACAGTACTAATAGTGGAGTTACAGCACAAATAGTAAAAGAAGGAACAGCCGTTTACGATTATAAATGGACAATACTTATGTTAGCCGGATTTGGTGTATTAGGAGTAGTTTTTGCATTTTTATTAAAACGCGAAGATAAAGTATCCGGCTTTGGTTTGGAATTACCGAATAAAAATAATTAATATTTTTTTAATACATTATATAACATACAAAGATGTTGTCTAAAAAGGTCAGATTATTATCATTCTGAGCAAAGTTAAAAAACCAAGTAAAACGAACTCAACGAAGTTAATCTATTAGTTTAAAAATGAGATATTTCGATAAGCTCAACATGACATAAATAACTTGAAACCTTGCTTTTTAGACAGCGTCTTTGTATCTCTCAGTTAATTATAGTTTTAGAACTAATTTTTAGTTTTATTAAATTATAAACATCAAAATATCTTAGTATTTATATCTAATTTAAAATACTATTATTTAATCTGAAAATATTTTAATAATCAACATATTGTTTTAAATTCGCAAGATGTTTAGAAAAAAGCAATAAATAAATATTATAAATTATGACAGAAACAATAAAAAAAACAATTAAAGATTCGGCTGCAGTTAGATGGCTTGTTCTAATATTAATAAGTGGATTAATATTTAGCACCTATTGGTTTCAAGATTTTTACGGAGGCTTAAAAGGTTTAATGGAAAGTGAATTAGGTTTTACCAGCGAAGAATTTGGTAGAATGATTGGCTTAACTACCATAGCAAATATGCTTGGTATGATAATAGTTGGCGGTATTATCCTCGACAAATGGGGTGTTAGAATTGCAGGTCTTCTTTTTGGAGGTATCGCCGTATTAGGTGGAGCAATCTCGGCACTTGCTTCTAGTGGCTTCTTTGGAACCGATCATGGTACAATGTTAAATATGATGATTGTAGGAAGAATATTCTTTGGATCGGGCTTAGAAGTTGTTTGTGTCGTCGCGACTCGAACTGTAGTAAAATGGTTTAAAGGATACGAACTTGCTCTTGCAATGGCTATTAACATGGGCTTTGGCCGATTAGGTAGTGCCATGGGAATTGCTCTCTCAGGCGATATTGCCGGCAATCATGTTTCTGTTGCTGTTACTTTTGCTGCTACATTAATAGCAATTACTTTAATATTGTTTCTTATATATTTAATTTTTGACATAAAATTAGACAAGCAATTAAAAGACGACACTGTAAAATCAAAGGATGACGATTTTAAATTTTCCGATCTTTTAAAACTTATCTCAAATAAATCATTCTTATATATTGCATTATTGTGTGTATCTTTTTATGCCGCAGTATTCCCATTTATACAATACGCTCCCGATTTGTTAATTAATAAATTTAATTTCACAAGTCAATTATCTGCTGAGGGAAACATAATGTTATTTGGAAATACTACTTTAGGTAATGCCAGTGTTTATGTTATGTTTTTCCTTTTTTCAATAGCTTTTTCTGTTGTTCCGGATAAAATTGCTAACAAAACACCTAGAATGATATTTCTAGCAATTGTTATTGTTGCATTTGTAGGATATATCTATGGAATTCATACTCAATTAGAATTATGGTTTAATAACGGACCCAAAACTGCCAGTTTAATACCTGTAGGAACAATATTATTTACACCTATATTTGGTAATTTTGTCGATAAAAGAGGGAAGGCTGCTTCTTTAATGATTTTAGGATCATTATTATTAATCTTTGCGCATATATCATTATCGGTATTTAACAATGTATATTTAGCATATGCAGGATTACTTAGTTTAGGTGTTGCATTCTCTTTAGTACCTGCAGCAATGTGGCCATCGGTTGCAAAAATTGTTCCCGAATCACGTCTTGGAACAGCTTACGCATCAATGTTTACTATTCAAAATTGGGGCTTAGGATTATTCTTCTGGGGAATTGGTGCCTTATTAGATTTTGTAAACAAAGGTAACATTGAGGCTATTCGTGCCGGAGAAGCTAATTACGATTACACTATTCCTATTTTTATACTTGTAATAAGTGGTGTTGTTTCTATTTTCTTGGCATTTGCTTTAAAACGTGCCGATTTAAAACAAGGATATGGTCTTGAATTACCTTCAAGTGCTATAGCTCCTAAAGATGAATTAGAAGCTGAAAACGAAATTAAGTTATAAAAAGAATATTTTTTACTTTTAAAAGAAAAGGTTATTTCGATTTACGAAATAACCTTTTCTTTTAAATATTATTCTATATAAATACATATTGGTATGCCAAAGCAATGTTAGAATCACTTAGATTTATTCTTTTACAAGACAGGAAAGAAAAACACTTTGAAAAACAACTTCATCCACAAGGTTGGAACAATAAGTATTTTATGTGTTTGTCATGTCGAGCAACCTTTATTGAGCTTTTACACTGGGATTTAAGAAATAAGTCGAGACATCTGTTTATTAGAGACAAATTAATTAATATTGATACTAACCTAGATATTCTTGTTGTTATCTGTTGATGCATTTATTTGTTTATATTTATTTGTAAGATAATAATTTAAACTATTTTAATGAATTAATCAAATAAACAATTTAAACGAATAAACAGATTTTGATTCGTTATATTCTACGGATGTTTTTTATAAAATTTGCCGTAAAAAACTTTCAAGCATTATTATATTGATGATTATTATTTATATAGATAATATTAATTCTTTTTCAAATTGTTTGCTATTGTTCATATAGTAGAATAATCTCTCCACAACAATCCTGCATTAAGCTAGGTGCTAATTTTCTCTGTATTATATTTTCCCACTTAAAAAACTTTACTATGATAATATTTTGTTAGCAAATCATCAAAACACCGCATATAGGTTTAACGCAATACCCTACACATCACACAATAAAAAATCGCAAGAAAACACTCTTGCGATTTATGTTTGTAAACTAATTTAAAAATAATACGATATTATCTTAAAATAGTTTGTGTTCTATTTGGTCCAACAGAAATAATTTTAATTGGCACTTTTACTTCTTCTTCAATAAATTTAATATATTCTTTAAATTCTATTGGCAGTTCATCAAAAGCTGAAACACCAGTAATATCCTGTTTCCATCCACGAAACTCCTTGTACACAGGTTTTAATTCATCGTTAATTTCAAATGGCAAATAATCAATTGTTTCTGTTCCTAATTTATATGCTGTACATATTTTTATTGTCTCGAAACCCGATAATACATCGGCCTTTGTAATTATTAACTCGGTAATACCATTAAGCATAACAGCATATTTTAATGCCGGAAGATCGAGCCATCCACATCGGCGTGGACGACCTGTTGTTGCGCCAAATTCATTACCCTGCTTTTGCATCAATTCTCCCTCATCGCTAAACAATTCTGTAGGGAAAGGTCCACTTCCTACCCTTGTGCAATAAGCTTTAAAAATTCCAAATACATTTTCAATTTTATTTGGTGCTACGCCTAAGCCAATACATGCTCCGGCACTAACTGTATTCGATGATGTTACAAAAGGATAAGAACCAAAATCAATATCAAGCAATGTTCCTTGTGCTCCTTCGGCTAATATTGATTTATTGTTCTGTAATAAATTGTTTATTAAATGTTCGCTTTCTACAATTTTAAAACTCTTTATCAGCTCAATTCCTTTGTACCAATCTTTCTCGTATTCGGCAAGTTCGTAAGAAAAATTGTAATTTTTTAAAAGCGATTGATGCTTACTTAATAATTTATTATATTTTTCATTAAAATCATTAGATAAAATATCGCCTATACGCAAACCGTTTCTTCCGGTTTTATCCATATATGTAGGTCCTATCCCTTTTAATGTCGAGCCAATTTTTGTTTTCCCTTTAGCTGCTTCCGATGCGGCATCTAGAATACGATGAGATGGTAAAATAAGATGAGCCTTTTTCGATATATAGAGATTATCTGTTATTTCAATATTTTTCTTTTTAAGCTCATTAATTTCTTCCATAAATATTACAGGGTCTATAACTACACCATTCCCTATTATGTTTATAGTATCTTTATGAAAAATTCCTGAAGGAATACTATGCAAAACATGTTTTATATTATTGAATTCTAAAGAATGTCCTGCATTCGGACCTCCTTGAAACCTTGCAATAACATCGTATTTTGGTGTTAAAACATCTACAATTTTCCCTTTCCCTTCGTCTCCCCACTGTAAACCTAATAAAACATCTAATTTCATTTGTTTCTTTTTTTGTTTAACTAATATTCTATTAATTAAGGTTTTAAAATTCTGTTTTCTACATTAATTATTACAATCTTTAAAAATACTATCATGCAGAAGTGTTATTTTTCGTGATATTTTTCTTTATTTTTTCTTTCTTTTGTTTTTCTGCACAATCAGAACATGTACCATAAAAACACAATGAATGATGATCAATTGTAAAATTCGTGGAACTACATATCGAATCTTCTATTATTTGTATTCTTGGATCACAAAATTCAATAATTTTCCCACAAGTTTGACATATTAAATGATCATGTTGTTGCGAATTATATGCTTTCTCAAATTGCGAAATATTTTTCCCAAATTGATGCTTTATTACCAAATCACTATCTAAAAGCAACTCCATTGTATTATATAATGTTGCTCTACTAACTCGATAATTTTTATTTTTCATAGAAATATATAACAATTCTATATCAAAATGCCCATCTCTTGAATATATTTCATCTAATATGGCAAAACGTTCCGGAGTTTTTCTATGACCATTCTTTTCAAGATATTCTATAAATAGCTTTTTAACTGTTTTTTTGTTATCTTGACAATTCATAATTTACTGTTTTTGATTAATGCTTAAAATTAATTTATTTTCTTTATTTAGAATAGTTTTAAAGAAAAAACTTATAAATAATTAATAAACATATCAATCCCATTATAAAATAACATTCTTAACATTTGATTATATGTTATTTACAGCATACTTTTTTCTTCTGTAAATTCATCAAATTAACAGTAGCTTTTATTAGAAATTAAGAATTTTTGGACTATACCTTCTAATAAAATTCAGTTTTTTTATATTTAATTAAGTATGCCATTTATATTTGTCATTTTGGTCTTTAATTATTTTACTATTATCGCCTAACCATTGTATTACTTTCAATACTTTTTCTTTTCTATAAATCAATTTTTCAATAATGTCATCAATGTTTAAATCTTTTTTTATTAATAATTCCTTTAGATCTTTTACTATAATATCGAATTCGTATTTATTTAAATCAAGCTCGTTTCTTCTGTTGCAAACATCACATACTCCACATCTATTTGCATTTTTCTCTCCGAAGTAAGACAATAACATTTGGCTTCGACATTTATTATCGCTCGATGCATAATTTATTATTGCATTAATTCTCTTAACAAATCTATCTTTAATAATATCATAATTTACTTTCGATATAGTTAATGTTTTATCATCCAGCCGTTCTTCTGTAAAAACAATAATTGGGTTATTTTTTTTTTGTATATAATTTATAATTCCATACGATTTTAATTTATTAAGATAATTGTAAGTACTTTTAATATCGAGTTTCGATTTTCTTGCCAGCGATAATTCATCGATATTAACATAATCGCTAAATAATCCTGTATATGAACGCAATAACAATTTTATAAAAGTATCGAATTTTGAATTTGCTATTTGAAATTTATACAAATCGTTACGTTCTATAATAAAATGAATTTTTGATGAATTAAATAATTCATCGGTATATTCTATCAATCCTTCTTTCTGTAAGAATTTGATACTTGAGAATATTGTAAGAATATTATATTTATATCTTGCAGCAAATTCACCGATATTAAAATCAAACGACATATGTTTTCCTCCACCATATGGAGTCTTAGTATAATTTCCTAAACTTTGATAAACCTCCTTAATTGTAGATATATCAGGAAAATTCGTAGATATTCTTTTCTCTGCCTTTACTTTATCTGAGTTATTATATAAAAGTACAGCAAATGCTTTTTTCTCATCACGACCAGCACGTCCGGCTTCCTGAAAGTATGCTTCAATATTATCGGGCAAATCTAAATGAATAACAAACCTAACATTCGATTTATCAATTCCCATTCCAAAAGCATTAGTAGATACCATTATTCTTATATTTCCTGATTTCCATCCGTTTTGCTTCCGGCTTCGAACCTCATGTTTTAATCCTGCATGGTAATAATCTGCTGAGATATTATTCTTTTCTAAAAATATTGCAGTCTCTTTTGTTTTTTTTCTGCTACGAACATATATTATTCCACTACCTTTAACCTTATTTAAAGTATCTAATAAATATTTATTTTTATCTTCAACTTTTCTAACGAGATATACAAGATTTTTACGTTCAAAGCTTTTTTGCAATACATTCTTTTCTTTAAACTGTAATTTTTCCTGTATATCATCAACAACATCAGGTGTTGCAGTAGCTGTTAATGCTAAGAACGGAACATTGGGCACAAGCTCCCGCAATTCGGCTATTTTTAAATACGAGGGTCGAAAATCGTAACCCCATTGAGATATACAATGAGATTCATCAATTGCAATGATATTGATTTTCATTTTTTTTACCCGAAAACGAAAAATTTCTGTACTAATTCTTTCTGGAGAGATATATAGAAATTTAATATTTCCAAAAATACAATTATCCAAGGCAATATCAATTTCATTTTTCGACATTCCCGAATAAATGGCAATAGCATTAATATTTAATTTTTTCAGATTCTCAACTTGATCTTTCATCAATGCAATTAGTGGAGTAATAACTATACATAATCCTTCGTTAGCCAGTGCAGGAACTTGAAATGTTAACGATTTGCCGCCACCTGTAGGCATTAATGCTAAAGTATCTTTACCATCTACAATAGAATGTATAATATCTTCTTGTAGGGGCCTGAAACTTTGATATCCCCAATATTGTAATAATATTTTATGATACTTATCCAAGTTATAATTGTTAGTATTCTGTAAATTCTTTCAGAAATAAAGTTAAAAATATTTTAGAAAAACTTTACATCTCAAGGTAAAAAATAAAATTAATAATATTGAGCCCACTCTAAAAAGTCATAAAATTTAAACTCGTTTAGAATGGCATTTTAAAAAAAAATAAATAATTTGCAATCTAAATTTTTTATACGATTCTAAACACGTTAAATTAAAAATTAACAAAAACGTTAAAATATGAAGCATAATTTACATTTATTACCATTCTTTTGCTTTTTTGTGTCAAACTACCTGTTATTCGGACAAAATTTATACATAAACTTCTCAAAATTGCCCATATTTTATTTTTAAAAATGCTCCTGTATTTAGTTTTATCTTTTCGTAAGTGATAAGATAATTGAAAAATAGTAGCCTCAACATTGTTGCGTTTGTCTTTTTTTTCTTTAGGTAATTGTTCTACTTGTTTTCTAAGATAACAGCTTTCTATTTGTTTATCAGTAAAATAACGATAAGCTGTTTTTGTTTTTATACGATATTTATTGTTCTTTGTAAGTGTTACAGGGGTTTGCGTATTTGTTTTAGTATCAACAATTTGTACATTATCATTCTTAATTGTTAAATCATATCGTCCTGTAGAACCCTGAAATACTGTTAAAAAAAAGTTTATGTTTTCTTCTTTGGTAAATGTCTGATTTGCTTCGCTATTATATGCACCATCGCTATGAGAATTTTCTATCTTATCTGTTAAAATTTTTTGGCTTTTTTTTATTGACGGTTCTAAAAATTCATTATCAGCTTGTGTCGCAGGTGCAATCTGAATATCTGTAATATTGTGATCATATCCCTTAGTCTTTTTTCCTGTTTTTATGCGAAAATCGCACTCTGTGTCGTATGGCGACTGAATACTTTTGACTGTAATTTCTTTGCCGTTAAAAAAGAACAAAGATCGATTAAATTTATTTAGGTGGTAAGTTTTTGGTTAATATATATACTAACTTCAAAATCAATTATTTGTCCTTTGGTTATTTTTTGAAAATTTTTTCAAAAAGATCTGTTCCTGTTTCTTTATAATAGTCTGCAATACGTTTACGAAGCAGGTAATATGTAGATTCTGCAGGTACAGGATCGTCTATATTTGTCAAACCTAACGCTTTACGTGTCAGTAAATTAAAATGACAATTTTCAAATAATTTTTGATCGCTGTATCCTTCGCCTTCTTTAAGTATCATCATCCCGATTAGTGTTCTGATTGGAGCATTGGGAGCACCATTTTCGGAAGAAAATAATATTGAAAATAAATTTTCGTCAATACGGCTTACAAGCTGATTGTAAAAAACATTTTGCCATGCTGTTTCATCTGTAAATTGAACTGATGATTTATTTGTAAGATATTGATATATATT
>Ga0190304_1000040_pt1 | contig 54415 bp, 47 predicted proteins | sample 48700712_MG_FD_161670 | JGI IMG/M metagenome (GOLD analysis project Ga0190304, IMG submission 161670) | Hydrothermal vent sediment bacterial communities from Southern Trench, Guaymas Basin, Mexico - 4870-07-1--2_MG | ecosystem: Environmental > Aquatic > Marine > Hydrothermal vents > Sediment ...
TCCTGAGAGCATTTCATAAATAATAGCAGCCACACTGTAAAGATCGGATTCCTTTGTAACCTGGCCCCTCCACGCTTCTGGCGCCATATAAAGTGGGGTTCCCACGGTTGAAATTGATTGTATACTTTGCTGGATTATTCTAGCAAGACCAAAATCTGTAATTTTAATCTTATTTTCAGGTGTAATCAGTATATTTTCAGGTTTGATATCTCTGTGGAGTATTCCCCTTGAATGGGCATACTGGAGTCCCAAGAGTATCTCTCGGGCATAATAGAAAGTATCTTCTAAGGAGAAGGGGGCTTCCTTTTCAATTTTTTCTCTTAATGAAATACCTTCCACATACTCCATTGCTAGAACTATCTTGTTCTCAATGATATCAGCAGAATAAAATCTCACTATATTGGGATGATCCAATGATGCAAGAAACTGAGCTTCCCTCAAAAGGAGTTCTTTCCCTTTCCCTTTTCCACGAGCTATTTTGATTGCGAATCTTTTGTTTATAAGGGTATCAAGAGCCAGATATACATCGCCAAACTGTCCGCTTCCCAGCCATTTAATTATTTTATACTTACCGAAGGTTTCTCTTATCATCTAAAGAAAGGAAGGGATTTTATGAATCTTTTAACTTTCTCCATAAAGGGTTCCTTGACCTCAGGTGTTCCTGCCCTCAGAATGGCATGAATCCTCTTTTTATCAGCATACTCTTCAAACATTTCTATGAGTGTTTTTATCTTCTCCTTCTCAAAGGGGTCTATCTTAACACTCATATTTAGAATCAGGGAGGAGATTTTAAAAATGTTTTCCTCCACATGGAGGATGGGCAAATCCTTGTCCTGAAAAAAATCGAGGATGGAAGAAGGGGGACGATTTCCAGTAAGGAGGATGCCAGTAGGATTCAATCTATCACGTTCAAGGAGTGCAAGCAAAGCAAGGAGAATGTCTGATCTGTCACCTGATGTGACTATAAATACATCGTCCTGATGGTTTGTCAGTTCCTCTATGAATATATGGGCTTCATTAAGTCCGATTATCACCTCCCCCATCTTCCTTTCTGCAAATTCAGCTCCCCTTAGGAATTCAGCTCCTATTTCATCCTTGAGCAGTTGAATTGATGGCATAGAAAGTACTGGACGGTATGGAAAGGCGCCACAGAATCTAATTTTTTCCTTTTTGAAGTAATTCCTGAGTATCTTCACTGTGGAGTCTAATTTGGCCTCCTTCACCTTATTGACAAAGACCCCGGAGATTTTCACACCTTCTCTTTCAAATAAGGCTCTATTCAGATTAAAGGAATCTATTGTACTTCCGATTCCCCCTTCTACAATGAACAATACCCGTGCATTTAATTCCCTGGCTATCCGTGAATTTGAGAGATCAAAGATAGAACCTACCCCTGTATGCCCCGTACCTTCAATCACAACCACATCTGAATCTTTCCAGAGTTCAAGGAAAGCCTTTTTAATTTCAGGTAGAGGACTTTTCAATTCTCCAGTGATGAATTTTTTAGTGATTCCTCTTTCCACAATAAAGGGACTCATGAATGAAAGGTCAAAATCCAGATTAAAGGTCTGGCTTATGAGAAGCACATCTTCTGATATTTTTTTACCGTCAATGGTTTTATATCTCTGCCCCATAGGTTTCATAAATGCAACTTTATATCCCTGTTCCCTCAAATACCCAATAAGCCCTATGGAGAGGGATGTTTTCCCTACATTTTTACCTGTAGATGCAATGTATATAGCTGTCTTTGCCACGGAGATATGATAATATTTACATGCAACATAGTCAAATGATCACAGGAACTTGACAATACTCTCAAAAATTTATATAATGAAAGTTTGAAATGGTTTTACAAAAATTTGATGTTATTATAATAGGGGCAGGTGTGGCTGGTGCCGCCATAGCAAGGGAACTCTCAAGATACGAATTAAAAGTCGCCCTTCTCGAGAAAAACCCTGATGTATCCTTCGGCACCACCAAGGCGAACAGTGGCGTTATCCACGCTGGATATGATCCCCATCCTGAGAAAATAATGGCCAGGTTGAATGTTAAGGGTACTGCCTTGTATCCCAATCTGTGTGAGGAACTTGATGTTCCTTTTAAAAATACAGGTTCTCTGGTAATTGCCTTTCCGGGAGAGGAAAAAGCTCTTGATGAACTTCTTGAACGTGGAAAGAAGAATGGAGTTCCAGGTCTTAAAATCGTTGGAAAAGATGAACTCTTGCGCCTAGAACCTAAAATAAATAAAAATGCATCCAGGGCTCTTTATGCACCAACAGCGGGTATAATTTCTCCCTATGAGCTAACCATAGCCCTTGTGGAGAATGCTGTTATGAATGGTGTCGAACTTTACCTAAATACAGAAACCACAGATATAGAAGTAGAGAAAGGTAAGGCCAAAGCTGTTGTAACCACGAAGGGCAGATTTTATGCTGACTACATAATAAATGCTGCGGGTCTTTTCGCAGATGAGATTTCAAAAATGGTGGGGATAGACTACTTTAAGATCACACCAAGAAAGGGCGAGTATCTACTTTTTGATAAAAAGATAAAGCTTGTTTCAAGACCCTGTTTCCCTGTACCTACAGAGATTACAAAGGGCATACTGGTTAACATTACTGTGGAAGGGAATCCTCTTATAGGTCCCAATGCCCAGGATGTGGAGCTTAAGGATGACATTGCCACCACCCGGGAGGGGCTTCAGGAAGTTATAAAAGGTGCACGTAAATTGGTTCCAGAAATTCCAATGAAATATGTGATAAGGAATTTTGCAGGTTTGAGAGCCATTCCATCCACCGGGGATTTTATCATAGAGGCGTATAAGGAAGTGAAGGGGTTTATAAATGTAGCCGGAATTTGCTCACCGGGACTTAGTGCAGCACCAGCAATTGCATTGGAGGTAGTGGAAATTCTAAAGAACGAAGGCCTTAAATTAAAGGAAAAGAGAGATTTCAATCCCCGGAGAAAGAAAAGAATTAGATTTCGGGAATTACCCGATAAAGAGAAGGAAAGGCTCATTAAGGAGGATCCTCGGTACGGACACATAATTTGTAGATGTGAGACCGTAACTGAGAGAGAAGTTATAGATGCAATAAGAGAGGGTGCAACCACAGTGGACGGAATAAAATTCAGAACAAGGGCTGGTATGGGTAGGTGTCAAGGGGGATTCTGTCTTCCCAGAATAATTCTTCTCCTTGCAAGGGAACTCGGTGTTGAACCTGTGAAGATCACCAAGTACGGCGGTGCATCGGTGATTACCCCACTCAGGGTTAAGGAAATTTTACTCCAAAGGAAGGCATGAGTATGGAATATGTGGATGTTGCAGTTATAGGCGGAGGGCCTGCAGGAATGGCTGCAGCTGTTGCTGCAAAGGAAAATGGAGCTGAAAGGGTTATGATAATAGAGCGAGATAGAGGACTCGGGGGAATACTGCAGCAATGTATCCATCCAGGTTTTGGACTTCATTATTTCAAAGAGGAACTTACAGGCCCAGAATATGCAGAGAGATTTATTAGAAAGGTGGAAGAGCTTGGAATAGAAACCAAACTGGACACCATGGTCCTGGACATAGACAAAAGCAGAAAAATACACTATGTAAATCCTGAGGAAGGAGTGGGATATCTGGAAGCAGGAGCAGTAGTACTAGCCATGGGATGCAGGGAGAGAACCAGAGGTGCCATAAATATTCCCGGGACCAGACCTGCAGGAATATTTACAGCTGGGACTGCTCAACGTCTTATAAATATGGATGGATTAATACCTGGAAGGAAGCTTGTGATACTCGGTTCGGGAGATGTGGGCTTAATAATGGCGAGAAGATTTACACTGGAGGGAGCAGAAGTCAAAGCAGTTGTGGAGATAATGCCCTATCCCAATGGCCTCGCAAGGAATATTATGCAGTGTCTCATAGATTTTGATATTCCACTTCTGCTTTCTCATACTGTAACAAGGATATTTGGAAAGGAAAGAGTGGAGGGAGTGGAGATCTCACAGGTTGATGAAAACTTTAATCCTATACCCGGAACAGAAGAGTATATAGAGTGTGATACGCTTTTATTATCAGTGGGTCTAATTCCTGAAAATGAGCTTTCGGAAAAAGCCGGTGTTGAACTTGATCCAGTGACCAATGGGCCTGTTGTTGACGAGTTTCGACAGACTTCCCTGGAAGGTATATTTGCAGCAGGGAATGTTCTGCAGGTCCATGATCTTGTGGATGATGTCTCTAAGGAGGCGGAGATTACTGGCAGAAGTGCAGCTCTTTATGCTAAGGGAGAACTGCGTGCTAGGGAAATATTGATGAAGGCAATTCCAGGGGAAAATGTACGTTATGTGGTTCCTCAGATCTTGAGAAGAGGTGATGGACATGTGGAATTTTTTATGAGGGTTACAAAGCCCATGGAACGGGTAAAGCTTGTTATCAGGAATTCAGATGTTAGTTTCAAAAGATTATTTGCAAGGCCAGGTGAGATGATGAAAGTAAAGCTGAGGGAGAGTCATTTTAAAAGATTGAAAGGGAAAAAAGAAATTATTTTTGATATCGTGGAAGATGATGACTGAGGAAAAGGAAATAATCTGTATAGGATGCCCCATTGGTTGCAAAGTGGTGGGGATTTTTAATGCACAGAAACTTATAGATATAAAAGGATATCAATGTGAGAGGGGAAGAGAATATGCCATTAAAGAATTTACTAATCCAGTAAGAGTACTGAGTACAACTGTAAGAATTGAGGGGGCAATGGTTCCCCTGCTGCCGGTCAAAACCACTGGCCCCATACCTAAAAAGATGTTATTCCGCTGCATGAAATTTTTAGCCCAGGTTGTGGTTTACGCACCGGTGAAGATGGGAGATGTGATCGTGAAGGACATACTGGGTACGGGGGTAGATGTGGTTGCTACCCGTACTCTAGAAAGGATGGAAAGAAAAATATAAGGGGGGTGTAAAATGCCTGTACCAACAATTTGGAGTTGGGTGTATCAATATAGCATTGGTGGGGCCATTTTTCTCTTTGGCCTCTATCTCGCTTTGCGCTCGGATTCCCCCGACATGAAGGGTAAATACCGGGTCGGTATAATCCTCATGCTCATAGGCGGCTTCCTGTTCTACGCACTACTACATTTAGCATTCCAAACAGTAATGCCTAGATTATAAGGAGGGGTATCATGCACGCAGTAGGTACTACTTTAGACTATGCAATAATTGTAGGGTATATGATTTTTATCCTCCTCTTTGGAAGTTTCTTCGGCAGATTCGTGAAGACAACAAAGGATTTCTTCCTCGCAGGGCAAAGATTCACATGGTGGCTTGTTTCTTTCTCAGCTGTTGCATCTTTGGTGGGATCTTATAGTTTTATAAAATATTCTGAAGCTGCTTATCTTTACGGTTTATCATCAACGCAGGCCTATCTGAATGATTTCTGGTGGGTTCCCATCTGGATGTTTGGATGGATTCCTGTGATCTATTATATGAGGGTGACATCCATCCCTGAATACATGGAGATCAGGCATGATGCAAAGACCAGGATGCTTGCCTCTCTCTTCCTTCTCCTGTATATGCTTATGTACGTAGGTATGAATCTATACACCATGGGAGTTGCTTTGAATGCACTTCTTGGGTGGCCTATTCTTGTTGCTGCACTCGTGGTTGCTGTGATCGTTGCAATCTATTGTTACATAGGTGGTCAGACCTCAGTTATTATGACTGACCTGGTTCAGGCAGTATTCCTACTTATTGCTGGTATTACAATTTTCTTTTTGGGAGTATCCAAGATAGGAGGATTTTCCAAATTCTGGCATGCTTTACCATATGGTCATAGGTTTGGCCTGGCCTACTTTAATAAGCCCCCAGAATTTAATTTCGTCGGTATTTTCTGGCAGGATGGAATTGCCAATACTGCTGCCTTCTGGTTCATGAATCAAGGGATTATGCTGAGATTCATGTCTGCGAAAAGTGTCCGTGAAGCAAGAAAAGCCATGTGGTTCACAGTTCTTATAATGATGCCCATTGCTGCTGTGGCTGTCTCCGGTGCTGGATGGGTGGGTAAGGCTTTCTCTGCTGTGGGTATTCTTCCTGCAGATGCTTCACCCAAGCAGATTTTTGTTCTTGTGACCAATGTACTGGTGGGACCTGGAATTTTCGGTTTCATAATGGCTGCTTTGGTTTCAGCTCTCATGTCCACTGTGGATACTCTCGTTAATGCTATTGCAGCAGTCTGGACCAATGATTTCTGGAAGAGATATATCAAGCCCGGGCGGGATGACAAACACTATCTTCTGGTGGGTAGAATTACGTCATTGATTGTTGCGTTTGTGGGTCTCTGTCTTGTTCCAGCATTTATGAAGAGCAAGACTATTTATGTAGCACACGCCACCTTTACAGCTGCCATAACTCCTCCACTTGTTACTGTAATACTTCTTTCAGCACTCTGGAGAAGATTTACTCCAAAGGCTGCATTCTGGACCCTCCTTGGAGGAGGTATTGCCATTCTGATTTCCTTCTTCGTTCCTGATGTTATAAAACCTTTCGCCCACGGTATGGAACCTGGTGGGCACTTCATTGGTGCCTATAAGTATATGAGAGCACTTTACGGTCTTGTGGCTTCATTTGCCATAGGAATAATTATTACCTTCTTCACAAAACCCAAGAGTGCGGAAGAGTTAATAGGGCTTACATGGGGCACCGAAAAACCAGCTGTTGAGACATTTAAAGAAAAGGTAAAATTACCATAAGGAGGACTACAATGGCAAGCAAAAAAGTAGTTTTAACAATTAAATTAAATGAAATAGATGAGGATCCTTCCATTGTTAGACTCCACACCAAGGTAATGGACGAGCTTCAGGCTCAGCCGGGCGATATTATTTATGTATGTGATAAAAGATGGTGGCTTGGTGGTTTAAAATCAGTGCATGTACGTGCTGGGGAGCCAGTAGGTGAAGATGAGCTTGAAGGATATGTCCTGCTCTCACAAGCAGCCATGGATAAAGGTGGTTTTAAGGAGGGAGATAAGGTTAAGGTAGAGAAAATAATTTAATTAGAAATTATTTCAGCAAGTTCTTCTAGAGAGTCAAGTACAAAAGTGGGTTGATAAGGAGAGGATGATAAGTCTTCAAGCTTTGTTTCTCCGGTAAGAACAAGAATAGAGGTAATACCAGCTTCCAGACCTGACCGAATATCTGTATACAGCCTATCCCCCACAATTGCGGATTCTTCTCTTTTAGCATCCATTTTCTTGAGGGCTTCATAAATGAATTCTTTTCTGGGTTTGCCAATTATTATATCTGGTTCTCTACCTGTAGATGCCTTTATTAATGCTATAATGGCTCCTGCATCGGGGATTAGTCCTTCCTCTGTTGGACAGTTGATGTCAGGATGGCTGGCTATATATTTGATGCCTTCTCTCAACAGAAGACAGGCTTTTTTCACTTTCTCATAGGTTAGAGTTTTATCAAAACCCAGCACCACAAAATCCGGGTTTTCATCTGTGAGTATACAGCCTGCCTTCTCCAGTTCTCTCTCGAAGCTAGGTGTGCCCAGCGGGAATACCCTGGGGGTTCTTTTTAAAGAAGTTATATATCTAGCTGTTGCTTCACCGGAAGTGAAAACTTCTTGAGCGGAAACATCAATTCCCATTTTTTGCAGCTTCTGTGCGTAAAATTCTGCATCCTGTGAAGAATTGTTCGTCAGGAACAAGAACTTCTTCCCCTGTTTTCTCAGAAGGTCAAGGAACTTCAGAGTCCCTGGAAAGACTCTGTTACCGAGGTAAGTAGTGCCATCCATATCCAGCAAATAAAATCTTAATTTTTTTAATTTTTCTATGTCCCTTTCCGTAAGTTTTTCCTTCATGAGTTCTCCTTTATTTGATAATAATGGTTTTTTCCTTCATTTCTGGTGAAATTATAATCTTCTTCATTTTCTTGGCAAGTTCTTCAATGGTTTCCGTGTATTTTCTCTTCTTGTAAATTTCAGGATTCTTTTTATACTCACTGAGTACTTTCAAAAAGTAAGAAGTTTCTCCCAGTGCCTGATCTATTTTATTTTTCTTATAGGCCTCAGCCTGTTTGATCATCTCATATGCTTCGGCCTTGGCCTGGGAGGTTACAACATTATAATAAGAACGAGCTTCATTGATAAATTTTTCCATTTCAGCCTTAGCGTCTTGCACATCTTTAAATCCCACTGCCACCTCCTCTGGTGGACTGATTTCCTGAAGATTGGTGGATATTATTCTGATACCGGTGAGGCAGCTGTCAAGGATTTCCTGCGCAATCTTTTTCGTTTCCTGCTGTATCTTTACCTTTCCGTATGTGAAGGCTTCATCAACAGAGAGGCCTCCCAGAACCCTCACAATAGCGGCTTCAGCAGCTCTCTTTACATATACATCTGGATTTGTTACTTTAAAAAGATAGTAAAGTGGCTTCTCTACTCTGTAAGTTAAAAGCATTCTGAAGTTAATAATATTGTAGTCTCCGGTTACTCTCTGAAGTTCCCAGTAGTCACTGGGGATTATTTTACCTTCCTTTTCTGTGTAGCCGATGGTGACCTTGCGCACACTTGTTACCGAAACTTTCTTCGATTTTTCAATAGGCCAGGGCAGATGATAGTGCAATCCAGGAAAGACCTCTTCCTGGATAACTTTGCCAAAACGAAGAAGCACCCCCCTTTCCTCGGGCTGGATTACATATATACCGGAGAGGATCCAAAGCAGAAAAATAATGATAATAAAAATCAATCCAAATTTCTTACCATAGGATGTAATGTATTTAAAATCTTCGAGTATCTCTTTAAATTTATCGAGTTTCATCCTTTCCAAATCCACCCTTGAAGAAAAGTTCCATAAACTTGGAATCCTTACTTAGAATCACTGTTGTTTTCTTGCCCAATGTCTTCTCGTAGGCCTGCAGAGTCCTAAGAAACTCATAAAATTCAGGATCTTTCTGATATGCCTTTGCATAGATCTTTAAACTTAACGCATCACCTTCACCCTTTATCTTCTCGGCCTTTTTATATGCTTCAGAGAGTATCAATTTCTTCTGATATTCTGCGTCTGCCTTTATTTTTCTTGCCTGTTCCTGACCTTCTGATCTATACTTGGTGGCGATTCTTTCCCTTTCGGAATACATTCTTGCAAATACAGCTGGTTTGTTTTCTTCAGGGAAGTAAAGCCTCTTTATTTCAACATCTACAATCTTTACACCATATTTTGCAATGGTTTCTTTGTTTGTCTTTTCTAAGATGTCTTTAAGAACCTCATGAATCTTAATCTCTTCCGGTTTGGTGGATAAGAAAGCTGTGAGGGGATAGTTACCCAGGGCAACTCCAATTTCAGAGGCCACTATATCTCCGAGGGTTGCCTCCGCTGTTATTTTGCTTTTTAAAGTTTTAAAGAATTTTACAGGGTCAATTATTTTCCAGCTGAGGAAATAATTGACCACAATACTTTTCTTATCCCCGGTTAGAAATTCTGCGCCTGCAGGGTCATAAAGTAATAATTTCTTACTCAAAGTAAGCTTTGTTTGGATTGGTTCGGGAAGCTTCCAGTGGAGGCCGGGTTTATCTATAACTTTCACTATCCGGCCGAACTGGAAGATCAGAACATACTGGGACTCATCAACTGCAAACATAGATGTAGCAACAAGATAAATGCCGAGGAGAATAAGAATAATAATGATTATTTTTTTCATATTTATCTACCTCCCTAAGGTATAGATGTGGTATCTTTAAGACTTCTAAGGTCAAGAACAGTTTTGGAGAGGTCAGGGTCTAGTATATATTTTTCGGCATCGGGCAGCGCTTTTTCCATGGTCTCGATATACAACCTGTATCGAGTGAGCTCCCTGGGGCCCCTTTGGTAAGCATATAAAATGCTGTTAAACCTGGTAGCATCGCCATAGGCACGATTTATCTGTTCCAGCTTGTACCCAAGGGCCTCCTTCATTTTTTCTGCAGCTTCAGCTCTTGCTCTGGGCAGAATCCGGTTAAACTCACTTTCTGCCTCGTTGGTATACCTATCTTTGTCTTCCCTGGCACTGGACACAAATCTGAAAGCAGGGACCACCTCCACAGGGGGATGTAAATCAAAAAGCGAAACCCGGCAGATTTCAATACCAGAATGCAAGGAATCCAGTTCTTTCTGGAGTAGGAGCTTAAAGGTATCCTGGAACCATTCTTTACCAACAGTTAGAATGTCATCTATAGATTCTTGTGCAAGCAAAGAGGTCTCAAGGGCCTCTGCTTCAGACCTTATAAGATCTTCTCTCTTTTCCAAATTAAAGAGATATAAATAAGGGTCTTTTATCCTGTAGTGGATTACTGTCCAGATTGTAACAATGTTGAGGTCTCCTATTACCCTGTGAGATTCTTCTGCCTTTAATCTATATCTTCCCCTGGTATGTTTGAATTCCCAGAGATAAGCGGGGGGTTCCTCTGTGGGCTTTTCTCTTGTTCTGAATCCTATCTCAATTCTTTGGGGTTCATAAATTTTTAATTTATGGAGTTTTTCAAAAATCCAGAGGGGGTGAAAATAAATTCCAGGTTCTAGTCTTGTGGAAACAACTTTACCAAATCTTTGAACCACCCCTATTTCTCTGGCACGGATCAGATAAAAGGATTTTACAAAATAAAAAATCAAAAAGATCAAAATAGCTATTTGTAATATTCTCTTTTTATGTTTACTCAAAAAATATACAAATCTTAACCTAAAAAGCCACTTTTTAATTTCTTGATCAATAGCAACGATACCACCACTTGTGATCGAATAATAGTGGAGAAAGAATGCTCTTATGGCATTGGCAAGAATTTCCACTCCTGTGGAAATGATGAGCACTGCGATGAATATGGCGGCTATCTTGTCAAATTTGATACCTATCATGTGCCCAAATAGTGCTGCCAGTACCACAATGGATGAGAACATATCAGAGCGGGTATGATAACCATCAGCAACGAGACTGGGTGAACCAGTTTCTTTCCCCACATGGATCTTAAATACAGAAGTAAAGTATGTGATGGCCACAGCCAGAAGAGTTCCTGCAATTGCAATGGGTATTTTTCCAATTATTGGCTGTGGCTTAAAGAACACATCTCTGAACACTTCGAAGGCAATAAAAAAGATGAAGAGAGCAACAATTATACTTATAATATTTTCTATGATAAAACGTGATTTTTTTGCACCTTCTGTTCCCCTGGAAGATATTATAATCCCGGAAAAAACCAGTGAGGAAACAAGGATATCTGTACCTGAGTGAAAGGCATCTGCTTTGATAGCAAGACTTCCTGAAATTTTAAAAAGAATGTATTTAAGAACAACTAAAAAAATATTAATAAAAATAGAAAGAAGAGCAGCAAATATTTTTCTTCTTTTCATATCACGTATAATTTTTATAAGGAGGGATGGTGCGATTATAACTTTTCATTATTTACTTATTAATTAATATTTAAATCCTACTGTTACTGTTACAGGTTTAAGTGTTATAGAGCCCTTGTCCCTGATACCCTTGGGGCCAAGGAAGAACTCCAGCATCTTTTTGTCCCCCTCAGGACCAGGAGGTGCAAATGAAGGTCTCCACCACTCTCCCGGTTTTCCGAGAAGATTCTTCTTGGCAATTTCAATTATAGTATCAGCTACAGGAGCCCATTTTGTTTCCCACATTAATTTGGTAGGAGTAATGGTGAATATTGTGTACTTGTTGGGATAGGAAACAAGAGCCGGACAGACAAAGTAATTAATTCCATTGATAGTCTTATATCTCAGACCAATGTGTCTGTGCCCAGAAATTACTACCTGGACACTGGGGTAATATTTTTCAAAGATTTTCATTGCATCTTTGGCATTGTCAACGACAAATTTTGCGAACTTTCCTCCCGGTTTCTCATCATCACACCATGGAACGAAATTATGGTGATTGAAAACAATGATGTATTTGCCCCGATTCATGTACAGGTCTTTGTCAAGCCACTGAAGCTCTTTTTCTGGGAAGTATGCACCCCAATCTGTAGGTCTTGTACCATCAAGAGCTACTATATGGAGCCCCGGGACAGGGTCAGCACTCCACCATCCATTGGGCCCCTTAAATCCATGGCCCTGGAATGTCCAGATCAAAGTTTGTTTGCTGACTCCCACATAGGCCTGACCTGTTTTGGCCTGTTTTGCAGGGGCATAGTCGTGGTTCCCTATAACTACATAGTAGGGAACCTTGAGATTATCCAGATAACTTTTGATAAGGTCCAGGTTCCATGGCTCACCATCAAGTAGGAGGTCTCCTACCACTACAACAAAATCAAGATCAGGGATCTTGTTAAGCTCCTTCACCGTATTTTGAACGAGCATTGTACTGGCTGCCCCCATCTTCATCTCATTCTTTCCATAGAGAGCCATGTGGGTGTCCGCAATAACAGCAAATTTGACTTTTTCGAAGGAGTAAGCAAAGGTTACCAGAAACAGAAGGAGAAACATACCTACAAATTTAATTTTTTTCATTTTTTAACACCCCCTTTTATCGCACCATCCCTCCATTTTAAACAAAGTTTATCTACCTCCTCTTTTTAATTTTTTTTAGAATACAAGCTGGACCTGAGCCACAAATTTGTTGTTGTCAACTTCTGTGCCAGCTTCTTTGAATATTTCGTAGAAGAGCTGGGTCTTGAGGTTTCCTTTGTAAATATTTGCACCGATATGAATTTCTGTTGTTTCATCATCATCGGTATCTTTATCGGGATCCACAAATCCATACTTAACAACTGGCTGGAGGTCCATCATGGGTGTCTTCAATGTATAGGCAAGAAGTCCATAGTAACCGCCTCTCTTCAAGTCACCAATCTTTCCATCCAGGTATTCACCCCACAGCTCTGCTCCGGCAAATTTCAGCTTCAGAGCACCATCCATCCAGTTTCTGTCTTCCTCTGCTCCTGTAGTAGCATTTACATACTTTCCTGTGTAATAGTTACCTGTAATGTAAACCATTGGTATGGGTTTGAGTTCAAGTTTACCCACAATAGCCCTGTTGTCAAGGCTGGCATCACCATTGAGGATTGCTAGGTAGTAATTCGCGTAAGGCATGCCACCGTAGATATACATACCTTTATCAAACACATTGATTGGACCATCACCTGCCCAGAGCAGTGCTGTGGCCTTGGTGAGGTCTGCAGTGAGAACTTTTGTGGGATGTGTCCAGAATTCAAGCCCGAACGGTATACAAACCTGTCCCAGTCTAAATTTCAAGTAGGGTGAAGGTTTTATGTCTATGTATCCGAATTTCAGTTTGTAAGTAGTCATTTCAGGTTCAACTCTGAAGGCAAACAGGTCTCCCACTTTACCCGAGAATTTCAGTCTAATTTTGGGTACAGTGAAGTTGTTTACCATTAGAGTATCCTGATACATGGTATATCTTGTCTGGATGTACCCAGACACATTCACCTCTGCAGCCACTGCAGAGGCCATTATCACGATTACACCTATGTATTTAATGAGAGACTTCATGGGTCACCTCCTTTTTGCTTATGACCCCCATTGGAATTAATGTTCTGATCAATATAGAACTGAATATAAACTTACAAATAGGAATGATAAGAGGAGGTAGATAAACTTTTCTATTCATAAGCGTATGCCCCATTTTATGCCCATCTTATTCATCTTACTTAAGGTATTATATCTATTTACCATCGATTTGTCAAGAAAATATTTTAACTCTTTTAAAATCGGCCTATTCAGACGCCTCCTCAGCTGCTGTTTCTATTTCTTTCGGCTGTTTCAGATACTTATTAAGTGCGAGAACAGCCTCGATGATCATCCATATTTCGAGAAGGAATACCACAAGACCAATGGAAAATAGGAGATAGTTATGTTTTGCCTGGAAGCTTGAGATGTTTTTCACCATAGCCCATCCAGTCATGAACAGCATGAATATCATGGGAATCAATGTAAATACTATCGGTTTTTTCTTCTTGGCAAGGTAAACTGTGGTGACAAGAAGGGCCAATCCAGCAAGTAGCTGGTTCACAGTGCCAAACAATGGCCAGAGAATAAGGGCACCCTTACCCCCCTTCTGTGCAAAGGCAAGTAAGCCAGCGGTGAGAACGGCTATGAATGTTGCAACATATCTGTTTGCGAGGGCAGGCAATTTAATATCAGTGAAGAACTCTCCGAGTACATATCTCTGAATACGGGTTGCAGTGTCCAGCGTGGTTCCGGCGAAGGATACAATAAATACCCCCATAATGGTAACGGCGATAGCATAGGGTATTTTCAGAGATTCGATGAGGTTGGCAGATCCAGTGATAAAGGCTGTTAGTTTGGAGCCAAGCCCTGCTGCTGCAAGCCAGCTTGAGTAGTGTGTGTTCCATGCCTGGAATCCCGTTAGAACAGCCCCGTCTTTTGTTACATACTTAATACCTATTCCTGCAGCTACGGCCACGATCACCAGTGTGGCAAGAGATCCTTCCATTAGCATACCACCATATCCCACGAACTGCGCATCTGTTTCCTTGTCAATCTGCTTGGCAGAAGTTCCGGAACTCACGAGGCTATGGAAGCCTGAGATTGCACCACATGCTATAATTACAAAAAGGAATGGCCAGATTGTGGGTGCGCCAACTGGATTATGATTCACAGCTGGTGCCACTATCTTTGGATGGGCGATAAGGGTTCCAAGAATAAGGAGAGCCATAACAATCATCAACTCGTGGGCATTTATATAATCTCTAGGCTGTAAAAGAGTCCATACGGGCAGCGTGGAGGCGATGAAGGAATACACAAGGAGGATTATAAGCCATATTTCAATGGAGCTCAGTCCCAAGAAGGAAGGCATTTTGAGTGGCCAATAAGCCCCTATCACCACTGTCACATACATGAGAATTATAGCTACAATGGAGAGAACTGTAACATTTGCATTTCTCTTGTAAACCATCCATCCAAGCCACAAAGCAATTGGTATCTCCATCCATACCGGGAATACAGCTTGAGGGTACATGTTGAATAAAATACCCATTATCATGGCAAATATTGCTATGACAATCCATAGTTCGAAGAATATTATGAGGAAGAAAAGTGTTCTTGTCCTGGGGTTGACTAGTTCTGAAGTGAGTTCACCTATGGATTTTCCCTTATTTCTTAATGAGGCTACAAGAGCTCCGAAGTCATGTACAGCTCCCATAAATATGGAACCAAGGACTACCCATAGGATTGCAGGAACCCATCCCCATATTATTGCTATAGCAGGACCCACAATGGGTCCGAGTCCGGCAATTGAGGTGAAGTGGTGTCCAAATACAATTTCCTTTCTCGTGGGAACGTAGTCAACTCCATCCTCCAGTTCGTGGGCAGGGGTAACTACATCTTCTCTTAGCCCGAATATTTTACGGGCTAAGAATTTACCATATGTATGATAGGCAATTATATATAGTGCAAAGGCCACAAGGACCATTACCAGAGAGTTCATACACACCCCCTTTTTTGAATTGGTTAAAAGGCATCTCTCATAATACTCCTATCAGCAATGTCTTCTATTTTAACAACTACAACTTTTTCACCCCTGTTCTCCAATTCTTGATGGAGGGATTTTATTTCTTCTGCAGGGTCCCCTGGTATTTTTTTAAGTTCCACTTTTTTCCAGTAAGCTTCCCTTTTTACTTGTTGGGATGGTTCCTCTTTATAAAGAAGAATCACTTTTTTGAGTCCGGTCCTTTTCCGGAACTCGTGGAGTCTCCAGACTTCAAAAACGCCCGGTTTCTCAGAAAATGTTAGGAGGATTTTCCCCTTGTAAGTGAGATTTATTTTTTTGCTGAAAATGGAAAGGAACTTCTCTAAAAAATTTTTAGCTCCCACTCTCATGTTGTTTCTTTTTTAAATCATTTTTTACTTATTGTCAAGTTTTTGTTAAAAAGAATTTTAGGGAATATGATAAAATTTTTGAAAAATAGGGAAAACTGGCAAGGTGTGGCCTTGAAAAAAATTTTAATATGCTTTTACCTTTGCTTTGAATCTGACCGGCAGTGTTGCCGTCATGGTTTCCGGTGATTCAAAGAATTTAAGCATTGCCTTATCGCCTTCAGGAGTATGGGGATGTGTGGACAGTCTCCACCATTCTCCAGGTTTTCCAATACAATTTTTCTTTGCAGTCTCCCAAACCTCTTTGGAGCACGGCACATTATATGTGGTATACTTCAGATATTCTGGTGTAAGTTCGTATACCACATATCTCATTGGATAGGTACAAGTGGAAGGATTTACAATATAGTAAACACCATTGACCTTTTTATATCTTGTGCTTATATGTCTGTGTCCCGTGAGTACAAAAGAGACATTGGGGTATTTTTCAAATATTTTTCTGACTACATCTGCATTATCTACTACAAATTTGTTATAATCCTTCCATTCAGAAGATTCCTCATCCTTGGACCAGGGGACAAAATTGTGATGAGATATGACAATAGTGAGCTTATCCCGATTAGCAAAGATATCTTGTTCCAGCCATTTTAATTCAGCATCAGGGATCGTACCTCCCCAATCCCCGGGTTTGTTTGTGTCAAGACCTATAATATGCAAGCCCGGTACAGGATCCACACTCCACCAGGGAGTTGAGCCTTTAAATCCGTGGCCCTGAAGTGCCCAAACAAAAGTTGCTCTTGGGACTCCCCTTGCTGGTGGTGGACCGGGGAACTTTCTGGGTTTGGGAACGGGACTCAGATCATGGTTTCCAAGGACGCAATATGTAGGCACCTTTAATTTCGAAATTAGATACACAAACATATCCAGGTTCCATGGTTCAGCATCTTGGGTCAAATCTCCACAAAACAGTACAAAGTCAAGATCTGGTATTCTATTAAGAGCCGCGATAGTGCTGTCCAGAAGTTCAACACTGTGAAGCCCCATTTTAAATGCATCTACAACACCCTCAGCGGGCATGCTCAGATGCGGATCTGCCACTACAGCAAATTTCACCTTCTCAAAACTAAAAGAGAGTGTTGCGGAGATAAAAATTAGAAATATTATGAGGTATATTTTCTTAAAATATTTCATAATACCCCCTCCTTTAAGGCACTATTATATTGGCCACACCTTGCCATCCAAACCATAACTATATATTAAAAACAATAAATTGTCAAGAGGTAAATTAAAAATTGTGTGAGGAGTTAAAAAAAATTAAAATATGTAAATGGTAAAAATATTTTTACTTTTGATTTTAGTTTCTGATGTACAATATAAATCTCCCCAAAAGGCGGTCATATTATCAGCGCTTCTGCCAGGAGGAGGACAGTTTTATACAGGTCATTATATCAAAGGAGGGGTGATAGCGAGTGGAGAAATCTTTTCCCTGATAAAGGCTTATTTTCTGTATAAGGATTCAAAAGATTACGAAGTAGGTTCTTCCGAACGAGATAGTCTTATGCGCGAAAGTTTCTCTTATGCCTTCTGGTTCCTGGGGATATGGTTTTACTCTATGCTGGATGCCTATGTGGATGCCCACCTTTATAACTTTGATGAAAAAGCAAAGATTTCAATTTCTTTTAAGCCGGATAATGAGGCAGTTCTCTTTGGAATCAAGATATCCTATAAGGGATTCAGGTAATTCGTCAGATTCAAGGCTTCTGGGATAGGGAGAGAATTGCGAATACCTGAATCTTGTCTCCAACGGGTATATTTTGTAAATTAATTCATCTCCATCTATTGTTAAGTTAAGAATTGCACCGCTGGAGTTGTCACTGTAACTCCCAAAAATAAAATTCCCCAGAGAATAAAAAATAAGCTTTCCTTTGTATATCTCCGGCCACTGGATTACATGAGGATGGTGTCCTATAACAAGGTCTGCACCATTATCTATGGCGAATTTTGCAAGTACTTTCTGGTAGGTTTTTGGAGTATCAAGAAGCTCAGCACCCCAGTGAAAGGAGACCACTAGAAAATCCACTATCTCTCTGAGGTCTCTAATATCCTCTTTTACTTTGCTTCTGTAAGGAAAAACTGTGCCCGGTTTTTTTTCTGTGGCCCAGTATGCTCTTGGGAAGGTTGCTGAGTAAGCAAGAATACCAATCTTTACACTATCTTTTTCCACTATTGCAGGTTTTCTTGCATCATTTACATTTTGTCCGGCCCCGGTATATTTAATTCCGTTCTTGTTAAGAATCTGCAAAGTGCTCATTAACCCTTCTATGCCATAATCCATGATATGGTTGTTTGAAAGAGTAACAATGTTTATTGCACCTTCTTTTAAAATAAAAGCATATTCACTGGGCAGTTTGAATACGAATTTTTTGTCCTCACAGGGTGTACCAGTATCTGTAATAGGACATTCCAAATTTACCACATTGAAATCTGCATTTTTGAGGAATTTTTCTGTTCTTTCAAAGATGTAAGATGGGTTTTTCTCAATGACAGGGATGACCCTATGGGCTGGCATGAAATCTCCAAGAAAATTTATTTTTATAAGTCCTTGAAGTAACAGAAGATAAAGAGTAAAATAAACCATATAGCATAATTTTCCAGAAGGTAGGGAGTTCAGTCAAATGCCATATGAATATATAGAACATACTGCAGATTTAGGTTTCAGGGTTTATGGTGAAACCCTGAAGGAACTGTTTGAAAGTGCAATAGAGGCGGTGATGGAATCCATGGTGGAAAGAAAGGGAACCAGCGAAAAAAAGGAAATGGAATACAGCGACATTGCCGATACCTATGAAGATTTACTTGTAGATCTCCTTTCAGAGATAATATTTCAAGTGGAGGTAGAAAATAAGGTATTTGTGGGCTGGAATGTTGAAATAAATAATAAAAGAATTGATGCGCAGTTTGTATATGAAAAATTTGATCCCAGGATTCATGATCTCAAATTAGAGATAAAGAGTGTGACTTACCATAATCTCAAAATCAGGAAAGAGGGAAAATATTATATCACAGAAATAGTTTGTGATATTTAGAACAAGGGAGAAATCATGAGAGATGTTCAAAAAGAACCACCACCAAGAAAGATCCCGATAGACAAGGTGGGTGTAGAGGATGTGACTTATCCCATAAGGGTGATGGATAAGGAAAACGGCTTTCAGAATACAGTGGCCAGGATTAAAATGTCGGTGGATCTTCCTCACAACTTCCGCGGGACTCATATGTCACGCTTCATAGAGGTGCTAAACAAACATCTCCATAATATCACACTGTATAATCTTGAGAATATACTGGAAGATATTAGGAAAGAACTGGATGCAGAGACTTCTCATATTGAGATTGAATTTCCATACTTCATAAGGAAAAAGGCACCAATAAGCGAAATGGAATCGTTTATGAATTACAGATGTAAATTTATTGCATCGAAAGATGATAAATTTGACTTTATTCTTGAAGTGAACGTTCCAGTTCACACTCTTTGCCCGTGCTCAAAGGAGATTTCAGAGCGTGGAGCTCACAATCAGAGAGCGCTCGTGTCTGTACAAGTAAGGATGAAAAAGCTTGTGTGGATTGAGGAAATCGTAGAAATGGTTGAGGGAAGTGCCAGTGCACCTCTATATGCTCTCCTTAAGAGAGAGGATGAAAGATACATAACAGAACATGCCTATGATAACCCCAGATTTGTTGAAGATGTGGTGAGAGAGGTTGCCGTTAATCTAGATAGAGATGAGAGAATAATCTGGTATTTTATCAACGTAAAAAGTTTTGAAAGTATTCATAACCACAACGCCTTTGCCTGTCTCAAACGGTATAAGAGAATCAGCTCACAATGACTATCTTGTTTCCTCCGTCTCTTTTAGCAAAGTAACAGGCTCTATCTGCTTTGCCAATCAGTGTTTCAAGGTTTTCACCATCATCAGGGAAAATGCTCACACCTATACTGAGGGTTATCGGGATTCCTGCTCCTTTGATCTTTGAATTCAACCTTTTGGCAACGAATCTGGCGATATGGTGGTCTGCATTAACCAGAACTGCGAGAAATTCATCCCCTCCAATCCTGGCGATTATATCGATACCGCGGATATTACTGTGGAGTATTTGAGCGATTTTTTTGAGTATTTTGTCTCCCGCGAGATGGCCGAATCTATCATTAATTTCTTTGAATCTATCCAGGTCTATGAACATTACTGCAAGTTTTTCTCTATATCTTTTCGCTCTTTTTGCTTCTCTATCAAAAAGTAACGCAAGGCCCCTTCTATTGTAGATACCGGTGAGTGGGTCATGAAGAGCAATCTTTTTCGTCTCCTTATGAATTTTAGCATTTATCACTGAGTACCCGATGAGCGGAGCTAAAATCTTGAGGATTTTCCTTTTATGCCAGTCAATTCCATTTATTGATTTGCTTTTTATGTCCAGAACACCTATTATCCTGTTACCTGTTTTAATGGGTATAGAAATTTCGGATCTGATTTCAGGACCTGAATAAAGATAATATGGGTCCCTCAAGACATCGGGTGCATAATATTCTTTTCCTGTTTTAAAGGCATGGACAGTGATCCCCTTATCATTCAGAGTAAGGTTATTGTTCAATTCTTTGAGGACTCCTACCTTCGCTTTAATCAGCAATTTATTTCCCTCTCTCAAAAAGATTGTGACGGAATCGAGCTTTAGAACGGTTTTTATTTCATTTGCTATTTCGTATAGTATTTCTTCGATCTCCTTTCCCTCAATGGAAAGTCTTGATATCTTCTCTGTGAGCTTTGAGAGTATTTCCTTGTATTCCTCTTCCTTCACTAATATGGGCGGGATGAGGAGTAGGGATATAAGTTTCCCACAGTTGTTCCATCTACGGATATTACTTGGAGTTTTTTTTAAGTTGTTACACAAGAGGAAACTGCATAGCCCAATAATTTCTGTTCCAGATAAGATGGGGATTACAGCCAAAGATCTGACTCGTTTGTCTTCACAGATAAAGTCTCCACTTCCCAGAATCAGGGTCCTTTTATTCTGCAGGATATTCTGTACTATTTTTTTGGTGAAGACAACGGAAGTTTGCTCCAGGCACTTTACCTTCCCGTTCCTAAATTGAATATATGGGATAATGCGTTTTTCTTCTTTATCAAAAAATAATAGATAAGCGATGTGTATCTCGTAAAATTCACTCAACACAAGGGAGATTTTTTTAAAGGTTTTCAAGAGGGAAGATTTTTCGGGAGCATGACCTATTTCAAGGAGTTTTTCAAGGATTTCTTTATTCAAGTGCCCCCCTGTGCCCACAAATAATGCCGGGGGCGGGATTTGAACCCGCACAGGATTACTCCCACATGGCCCTCAACCATGCGCGTCTGCCAATTCCGCCACCCCGGCTATATTTTTAATTATAAGTTATAACAGGTAATATTGCAAGAGTTAAAGGGTTAAAAAATTAGCATGTATTATTTCTTCACATGCGATTCACTTTAGGTTAAAATTAATTATTAAGGGAGGATAAAATGAAAAAAGCCTTAATGATATTCATAATTTTCTTGATTTCCTGTGAGAGTAAAGAGAAACTGACAGGCCTTGTGGATTACGCCACTGAACCTGTGATAGAGGACATACTTCTTGCAAAAAGAATATACGATGGAATGCCCCAGGGAATAACTGACTATTTCTATCGCGGTGATACTGTTAATCTCTGGATCCTTTGGGAAGAATCTAGAGATACCCATAAAATCACCTCCCTCTGGTTTAACCCATCTGGTAATCTCGAAGATTCCCTCACACTGCGTATTGTTGCAGGTAAACATCTCATTACTATTTTCTCAAAGCCTATGGCTATGTATTCAGATACAGGGGAATGGGAAATTGCGGTATTTTCAGATGGAGATTTTAAGGCCAGTGTAATTTTTTATCTGGATGAGTAAGGAAAGGAGATTTTGCCCATTATAACCGGGTGTCTTGCACCAGTCACTTGCGGAAGGTTATTGGGTTTCTTATTCCAGGCAAGATATCCGAGGATTGCAAAGGCCATAGATTCTCTGGCTTTGGAATTTAACCCCTTTTCTTCAAAAGTATAAACAGGTATCCCCTTAAGTTCTGCCTTAATCCAGTCAATTAAAGTTCTGTTATACGCTCCTCCTCCTGCGACGAGAATCTCATCCAAGCTCAGGGGAATTACATATCTCTTATATGCCATTGCAATGGATTTTGCAGTGAAAAATGTCACAGAGGCAAGGAGGTCCTTCCCAGGGACCCTATTTATATATTCCCTCAAGAGGTCAATATTAAACTCCTCCGGACCAGTAGATTTTGGAGGATTGAGATTAAAGTAAGGATGTTCTAGAAGTTTATTCACAATTTCCATATGAATCTTTCCTTCTCTTGCTATTTTTCCCTCTGAATCGTATTCCATATCGAACAACTCTCTCGTGAGCTGGTTTATCAGAACATTACCTGGTCCAGTATCAAAGGCAATAACGTCCTCAGGATTTGCACCCTTAGGTATGTATGTAAGATTGGAAATCCCTCCAATATTATGAATGGCAATAGATATCTCTTCTTCTCTGAACATTATAAAATCGGCCATAGGCACAAGGGGAGCGCCATCTCCACCTGCCGCAACATCTTGAACTCTGAAATCAGAAATAACCGGAATCCCTGTCTTCTCCACTATGCAGGCAGCTTCTCCTATCTGGAAAGTGGATTTTGTTTTTTCCCCTTTGTTTTGGTCAGGACGAGGGATATGATAGATTGTTTGGCCATGGGATGCAATGACATGCGGAGTGATGCCAGACTTTACCATGGCTTCCTTTGCAACCTCGCCGAAAAAATGGCCGATTTCAAAATTTACCTGGGTAATAAGGTCCACCGTTCCCTTTTCTCTATCCATGCATCTTCTTATCCTCTTCCTGAGCTCTTTTGGATATTCCTTGGAGTAGAAAAAGAGAAGCTTGGGCCTCCCTTCCTCAATTTCTACTATTGAAACATCGCATCCATCACATGATGTTCCTGACATTAACCCCATTACTATCATATTTTCCAATCTCCCAAAAAAGGATTATCAGTGTTATTATAAGGTAATATATGGGTATTAAAAAAATTTTAGGGTGAAAGTTAATAGAGGCGAAAGGGAGAGAAGAAATTTTTGTTGCAAGTTTTATTATAATTTGCGCTATAACATGAGCACATGCAGAGAATCTTGAACTAAGTAAATATAGTCTTAAAAAGGAGAAGAGAAGAGCAAGGAGAGTTTCAGATAGAAAAATGAAAACAAGGGGGAGGAAAACGAGATTACTGAGTGGAGAAAGTAAACTGATGTTTCCAAAAAATAAAGACGAAACAGGGATTGTGAATATCTGAGCTAGAAAGCTGGCAAGAAATGGATACACAGTATATTTCGCAATAACTGTTTTTAACTTTATCTTAGGTAATAAATATACTATACCAAAGGTTGCAAGATACGAGAGGAGAAATCCCGGGCTTACGAGCCAATCGGGTTTTAATAGAGAAGATATAAGCAGAGCGATTCCCAGAGCATTGAGTGGGGTTATTCTCCTCATTAGGTAATAAGGGAGGGTCATGCACAAGGTAAAAATGAATGCCCTGGCAATGGGGGCTTGGAATCCAACGATGCAGGTATAAAGAAAGAGAGCAGATATTGTGAACATATATTTCCATCCAGAGGTCATGGGAAAAAATGATAGTAATAGGGTGATAATAATAAAAATCATCCCTGCATGCAGACCTGAAATTGCAAGGAGATGTGCAATTCCCGAATTTCTAAAGGAGTTTTTGATACGCTCAGGAAGCATATCTCTGTCACCCAGTATGAGACTCCTGGCCAGAAAGTAAGTGTCATTCATACCAAATTCTTCAAGAAGCTTTCGATTTATTTTATTATGTAATTTCTCGAAGAAATTTTTACTGGAGTTAACCGGAGATATATTTGAAGCCTTAATAAACAGCATACTGCCCCAGACTCTTACCCGCCCTTTTATTCTTACCCTTTCTCCGTATTCGCCTCCCTGTGCGCCTCTGATTATGAAGGGGATTGGCAGCTTATCGAGATAGAATTTATTGCTATTTTTAATTCTAAATGTCCCCTGAATATATTTTCCGTTTATTTCAGTTCTGAAGAGATTTAATTTCAGGTTCTTTGCCCCCCGTAGATAGCCCACAATCAAAAAACCCAACAGGATGAAGTATTCACATCTTTTCAGAAATATAACAATAGGGATTAAAAGGAACAGAGTGAGTGTGATGTAAAGAGAGTCAAGTATTCTTAACGAGATACCCAGAGCGAACAGAAAACCTGCAAAGAAAAGAGGTTCCTTGTATAACCTCAACTCTTTTTGCTTTTTCTCCTCGTCTTGTCAGTAGTTATGTATATATGGTTCCCCAAGTAGAGAAGAGCATCCAGACGATCTGTATTCAGGGTGGAGTCCTTAAGAAATGCATCTTCCTCTATGTAAGTTTTCATGACCTCACCAATGAAAAGGGTATGGTCTCCTGTTTTCAAATGGTCTATAAGTTCGCATTCTAATGCGAGATATGCATCTTCAAGAATAGGAGCTTCTGTCAATTCTCCTTTGAAATATTTCAAATTAAATTCACTGAATTTGTCAACATCACGTCCAGAAACGCTTCCTAGTTTATCTACTAAGTCCACGTATTCATAACTTAGGAAATTGATGCTAAAGGCCTGAGCTTCTAAGATTAATTTAAAGGAAAATCTCTTCGGAGATATGGAAACGGCATAAAGGGGTGGAATGAATGACAGTGCAGTATGCCAAACAACAGGAATTAGATTCTTTTTTTTGCCTGTATTAATACCCACAACTGCTACTAATAAAGGATAGTAATAATATGTTTTCGGAAGGCCATTTATTACTGTTTTTCCCATATTATTCCTCTATTTTTATGAATTTCTCTGTTCTTGTCTTTGAATCTACCTTAACTTTTAAGAAGTATATACCTTGAGGAAGGTTCCTTAATTTAATATATGCTATTTTCTTTCCTCCTTCGATTTTTCCAAGCTGTATTTTTCTTCCCTGGATGTTATAGACAGTGTATTTTGCCGGAAGTTTGAGCTTTTCGGAGAAGTTGATTCGCATAACGTTAGATTTTATGACATTTGAGATGTAGAAAAGTTTATTTCTGGAATTTAATTTATTTTCTGTAATCGAGGTTATTTCAGGTGGGTCAGTTGTAAATTTTATAATATGACCCGCAGCGAGGGGCGAGGAAGCTGTGGAGTCATATGTTTGATTATATACATACTGTAGACCTGCGGAATGGTCTGGCTTTTCTATGCCCACAGTGCAGCTTGAAGGGTCAGATACTGTTTGATATTGAAAAATTATTTCACCATCTCCTGTTGTAGTTGGATAGATCATTGGGTCTCTTAGTATGATTTCAAAGCTTTCAGGCACCGACAAATCCCAATGATATACGTTTTTCCATTCTATAACAAAAGCATCGCCCGTATCATCGTAGTATATATAAATATCGCCATTTATCTCGGGTGATAGGTCATCAAAGAAGGGAGCAATTAATGCAGAAGGGTTGGAGGAGGAGGGGATTGGATTGTTATTCCAATCGGTTTCAGAAGTAGAGCCCATTGCAATCCATCCATTTGTACATATGGTAATCTGGTTGTAATCTATCCCATAAAATTTGAATGTGAAAGGCAAAGAAATCGTGAGTGCTCTATCATCTTCAGTGGAAATACTAAGATTTTCACCTAAATTTTCTATTTCAAACCAGTTGTAAGGTTCCCACTCTGTATAAAAGGAATCTGCATTATCATAGGCATAATAACCATAAAGATCGGGTCCCTGAGGAGTGTCAGGTCCCCTCTCACCTATTTGTAACTGTATAGAATCTGTGCTGGAATAACCAGTTGCAACAAGAGAGAAAAATATGTTGGTTTCATACCCTCTTGGTGAACCTGAATCTGCCTGTATGCTGAAGGAATCTGTATATGTGGCACATCCAGATAATTGGATTAATGTAAACGTGGTATCAGGAATATTTAAATAAGAGTCATTCACATAAGGGTGTACAGATACATCGTAAGCAGTTGTCTGTCCAAGATTTTTCAAAGTAAAAAGCATAAAACCAGATTCCCCTGGATCCAGTTTCCCATCGTTGTCTCCTTGGGAATCATGTATCTCATAAGAGCTAATGGTGAGAAATACCTCATTTGGAGCATAGGATTCCACTGCGTCTAAGTCAAACCCGCAATTAGGGAGAGAGTTATCTCCATCCCCATCATCGACTATTTTGATATATCTGAAAGAACCAGCAAGATTGAATGTTTGTGTTCCATTGCCATTCCCTACAAGTTGCCAGCCAGTTCTCCAGTTATTGGAAGCATATACAGTATATCCTTCCCCTGTATTCCCATCATCCCCCTCGTATATTGTTAAGAGACCTTCTGCAGGAGAATCCTCACCCATATCAAGGACAACCCATCCACCCACTCCGAGATATACAAATTTTCCATCCGGTGCTCCAAGCATGTAATGGGTCATAAAAGTATCCACAGTGATTCTTGAATAATTGCTTGCATATATTACCACAGAAACAGGTTTAAAGGCATATTTAGCACCCTGAGGATCTTGAGAAAGATACACATCAAGCCATGTGAGTGTATCTTGGTGCACCACAATATTATTTATGGTCTTGCTTATGTATCCATTGGCTTCTACCTTAATTGAATATGTTCCTGGAAGTAATGGCCTCATAAAGTCCCCGGTAGCTCTGTCTGTCCATATTGACCAATCTACAGGATATACCGTAATACGGGCTTCTTTTATGGTGTCGCCAGTGATTGAATCAATAACAAAACCAGCTATTCCTTGTCCAGACTTCTTGATTAGATCAAGTATAGCAGGTTTGTTTTCTAGCCAGATGCTGTCAATGGCAGATGCAGGAGGAATAAATTCAGAACCCAATTCGATGGTCCAGTCTATGTCACCATCGATACCGTAAGAATAATCATTGAGGTCCCCTCTAGTTTGATACCAGTCATAGCCCTCTGTTACCCAATAATTATTGTAACTTGCGTAATCCTCAGAGTACTGATAGATTAGATTGTTATATCTATCATCCGCTGTTCTCACGGGAGTATAATTCCATATGTAGTTTACCACCTCTCCATAGCTGTGAAAGCTCAGAGATAGAAGGAAATTATGTTTCTGTGAGAATTCATACATAGCCTGAGTTTCTGGCTGGCCGTAAGGTTCCGTGTCCCCACCTGCGCCGTTCCACATATAGCCATAATTTCTATTGAGGTCAATACCATTGGCATTATATCTTGTTTGATCTACATGCCCATCTGGATTAAAGATTGGCATTATATAGATTTCTCTGTTGTTTACGAGATAAGTAGCTGTATCGTTAACTCCATAATTATCAAGTAGCCACTTCGTTAAAAGGATAGGTATCTCTGTAGATATCCATTCATTACCATGGTGAGTGCCCACTATTCTGACCTCTGGTTCCGGTTCCTGTTTGTCTGGGTTATCGGAAATTTTCATCACAAGGATAGGTCTTCCTTCAACACTGTAACCAATGGTGTCCAGTATAGCTATGTCCGGATGCGCTTGAGCCAGTGAGTCATATAAATCCACAAATTCGGAGAAGGTGTGGTATTCTGACTTAGCACTGTAATAAAGTCTTTTCTTTTCATCCAGATCCTCAATAATTTTTACACTATAACCGCTTTTTATTAGCTTCTCTATTTCCGTATTTTCAGTCAGTAGTATTACATAACCATCCTGTGTTACATTTTCGATATGGGCATGGGGAAATTGGCTTCTTATTCTGTACCACTCCTGCTTTTTTATGTTGGTTTCAATGAGTTTTTCTGCTTTTAGGGGGGGGAAACTGACCAATACGAATAATAAGGAAGAGATAAATAAAATTAAACTTTTCATAAAAGCACTCCTTTTGAGAATTATTATAATTTTTTTAAGCCAGGAATTCAATGAAAAAAGGGCAGAGCAAATTCTGCCCCCTTCCCATATTTAATGTTGAATACATTCTATTTCACCTTTATTACCTTCCTTATAAGCTCCTTCTTTCCTGCTTCAAATCTTAAGAAGTAAATCCCCGGGGATATAGTTCCACCGGTCTTTGTTGTTCCTCTCCACTGGGCAGAGTATATACCCGGTTTCTTTTTCCCAGAAAAAACTTCTGCCACAATCCTGCCCGATATATCATATACCTTGAGATTCACTTTTGTTTCTTGGGGAATTTCGTATTCAATGGCCAAGTTGTCACGGAATATGGTCTGTTTTAACGTAAGGGAGAATCTATAGGGCTTATTCACGTTACGGATTCCCGTGGGGGTACTACTTACACTACCGAAGCCAATTTCTTTAAGAACAGGAACTGGAGATGACTTTGTACCAGACTTGAATGTGAGTCTCAACCTTAGGGTATCGTAAACACTTCCGTCAAAGGGTATAGATACAGCATTGAAATCGCTGCTCATATCAAAGTGAGGTGAAGAATTTGCCCAGCCAAGATCTGCATCGGGAACAAGATTCCATGTATTACCTGCTTTATATTCTATCTGTATACCTATAGAATCCTGTGCACTTCCCTTCTGTATCTTAACACCTATCCAGGAAGTTCTTAAAGGGTCTTCTTTTATAAGGTCATACCAAGATACAGGGGGAGTCAGAAGGACACCTGCGGTTATAGTTCCCACTGAAGTATCGATGGCAAAAAGATTAACTGAATCTACTGCAGCTGCCCATCCCCATTCTCCGTTATCAAAATATATCCAGGCTATTTGTAAGGAATCAGGACGCTCAACAGCACCGGTTCCGGGATTATGACCGTTGTAAAGCGTATCAGAAAGATCAATTAATTCCGACCCAGAAGAGGATGAGGAATAAAACCGGTAAGCTGCAGACGACGACCATGTATCTCCTTCTGCATAATGGAAGAAAACGTAAAATCCAAGAGCTTCATTAATATATTCACGGAAACCGTATTCATAGTAGATTTTGAGTGAATCCCAGTCTGGATCAATGTAAATGGGGTCATAATATAGCCATTCTTCTGTTTGGGAACTTGATGAGCCTGCATCATCATCGGAATAGAAGACATAGTAAATACCGTAATTTAGTGGTTCATAACTGGAAAGATCGGATGTGGTGCCAACGGCCCATGTTGCACCATCAGAATTATAATCATAGGCATGCCATCCTATGTAATCCCCGTCATCCCAGTTTTCCACAACTATATTAAAGGTATCTGCTCCCCCGGGACCACTCGATGTAAGCATCACAGAATCTCCCTGGATCTGTAAATTGGTAAGATCGCATTCATTAAACTGCTGTCCCGTGAATTGATACCAGTAGGGGGATTCAGAGAGCGATGAGCTTAATGTGAATGCCCTGAGAGAAGTCCAATTCGAAGAATTCCCTGTAGTATCCACTGCTTTCACCCTCCACCAGTAAATTGTATCCTCACTTACTGGAAGGGTTATATCCACCGTATCGTTGGAAGCTACAACAGGTGAATTATAGGACTGTGAGCCCGATAGGGTCCTATCATTCGCGAATTCCACTGTGTAGTATATATTATCCTTCTCCGGGTCAGAAGAATAGAGCCTGAGTGTGATGCCTCCACCCTGAGATTTCAGGATCGCATTATGAAAAGGTCTTACTATAACGGGAGTTGAAGGCGGAAGATTTGCACTGGTAGAACTTATACCACCTGTGACAACGACAGCAAATGGCTGAGGCCCCTGAGGGACATTCTGACCGTGAATCACAATCTGCCAGTTACCTGTCTCATAGTTATTTGCTTGAAGGTATACCATCTCAATTGTATTAAGATTATCATAACTCCCGCCCGAAACTGAATAGCCTGCGCTAAAGTAATTCCCCTTGTATGAGCTACCCGATGGGGATATAACTTCAAGATCAAGATTATTTACGATAGCGGGATTTGCACTCACAGCTGCGGGATAGTCATTCCATGCCAGTACAACTGTGAGATCCTGGGCGTTGTCAATGATATTAACTGTGTATGTGGAATTATCTCCTGTGTTAAGACCTGTAGAACAATCAAAAATTTTCAGTTTTACTGCATCTCCAGGGAAATAGAGGGCCTTATCAAGGTTGATTCTGCCGAACCCATATTCTGTGTTTGCGGGATTTCCAAGATGATCAGAACCTGCCACCATCACCGCTTTAATCAGAGCCGAAGAAGGCGTAAAAGCATCTGATGGTGTAGGAGTGCCTGTGGGATAGTATCCATCCACGAAGTACTGCCTCACAAGAATTGCGGCGCCTGCGGCTCCAGGAGTAGCCATGGAAGTTCCAACCATGCCGCATAGTTGTGTGTCTGTTCCGCTTCCTGCTGACCATGTATAGGTGCTATCATCACTAGAGTTTCCCACGCCTGCAACATTGTAGAGGATAGGACCTATTCTCCCATCATACACAGGTCCGTAACAGGAGTAATCCGCACGTGTATTAAAATTTCCGGTATTTGGCATCCCTGTTGCGCCAATTCCCAGGACACTTTTAGCAGTTGCAGGATATCCTATTGAACCTGAGGAAGCTCCGTATGGATCATTGCCAGCTGCAAAAAGTATCAGAAAATCTTGATGATTCCACATGAAATCATCTATATCTACACAGTAACTATTATATTCATTGGAAGAACCTCCCCAGGAATTGGTATGAACATAAGCCCCCAGATTGAGAGCATCCTGATAGGCTTGTGTTAGGTCTGAAGGAGGATATACATAACCCTGTGTACATGTCAGATTACTGTTTCCAATATCTTGAAATACAATTTTTGCCTGATCAGCGACTCCTGACCAGAGTCCGGTACCATTGTTATAACAACCTGCAGCAGTTCCAGCCACATGGGTGCCATGGGATTCACAATCTCCATCACAGAATCCAACTGAACCGCTGCCATAGGCCTGATTGGAAATGATTTTATCAGCGGGACAGCTGAAGAGGTCATGAGTTGTTCTTATCCCGGAATCCATTATGGCCAGTATTTGGTTGTTACCATGAATTCCATGGGAGTAGAGGATCGTATCTCTTGCAGCTCCGGACTGTGTAACCTGTCTGTGTCTGTAATTGTAGAGAATATATTCTCCCTGCTCCTCAATCCACTTTACCTCTTCTATTTGAGCTATCTTTTTCTCTGTTCCCTTATCTACATCCACTATGAATCTCTTGTGGTATACAAGCGTGGAATCAACAATTTTTCTTACCAGACTCTTCAATTCACTTCTCACAAGTCTTGGATCAGCATCATCGAAAAGTTCAATTATAAGTCTGTATCCGTCATAAGGTCTATCATCAGCACCAACAATCACGTGTTTACCGATGGTGGGGCTCAGTTTCAGTGCGGGATGATAGGGTATCACAGCGCATATGAAATCGAACTCAGAGGCTTTGGATAAAGAAGATTCATCACCTTTCACTATGAAGGCATAATGAGGCAGATAGTTGTAGAACTTTATATTCAGTTTCTTTAATCTATTCTTCCACTCTTTCAGTATCGGCCCTGTGAATTGAATTACGGCGTAATTCTTACCTTTATGGAACCTGGTGGTAAGGCCTTTCTCAAAGGGAGGAGGAGTTGATGGGTCAAATACATATCCTGCATAGCATATAGTGTTGGGGTCCTTTGAAGTTGGGTAATATTTTGAAAGATCCTGTCTGGGTATGAAGTCCTCCCGGATCTTTTCTAGAGGTTCCTTTTGAAGTCTGTCCTCACACGATTTGCAGGGTTCAAGGGCATTTTTCCCTTTTTCTGTTCCTTTGTGCTCTACCAGAGTTGTCTCTTTTTCAAGTGACTGGGGCCTCTCAATGTTTTTTTGCCCCGATAGTATGCCAGTAGATAATATTAACCATATACTGAGTATTGTAGCTATATTAAACATTCTTACCTCCGATTTCTTTCATCTGGGGGAAGATTGAAAAGTAAAAATACGCTATTAAAAATAGTATACATATATGAAACATTGAATTGTTCGCCCCCCGAATATATTTACTTTTTTCAAAAAATATTTTAATAGTATTTTACAAATGGGTCAAGTGAAATTAAGAAAATATCCAAGCTTAATATTTTAAAGTAATTCATTCTCTTTTTCACAAAAGTTGTTCCGCTCCTTGCGATGCCTTAAACATAAAGGCATGAGATATTTCAGTTCAATTATAGAATCGTTTAGTGATAGGAGGAGGGAGAAATTAGGAGATATCAATTATCGGCTGCGTTCTATAGGACAGTGGAGATTCGGGTTTAGAAGGGTGGACGAGGACATCCTCTGGTCAAAGAGTCAATATCTTAAAGATATTATCCTTGGGGTAAAAGAACTGTTTAATCAGGTAAGCAGGGAGGTCGACCTGACTAATAGGTTGTGCGTAATATGTGACGGGGAAGGTATTGTTCTGGATAAAGAAGGAGATGCCTTGGAAGAAGTTAAAATAGGTACCATGCTCAGTGAAGAATTTGTAGGAGTATCTGGCATCTCTGCCTCTATTCTCCTGCGGGAGCCCTTTTTTGTACAGGGAATGGAGCACCATTTTGAACCTTTCAAACCATATATCTCCTGTGGCTCTCCAGTTGTAGGACAGAACGGTGAAGTTATGGCTGTTCTGGGTCTTTTTACTCCTCTCCAGGAATTCACGAAGAGTGAGTTTCTACTTTTAAACATGTTTTCCTACTTTATATCCAGGGACGTAGCATTGAATTTTAAAAAGAAACAGCACGAGCAGGACGACAGAAGAACTTATATAAGAGAAAGAATTATAGGGTTAGAAAGGGAAGTAGAGGATAAAATTCTCAAGTCAGTGGAGGTGAATCTTCCAGTTTTGATAACCGGAGAGACAGGAGTAGGGAAAGAATTGACAGCAGAGGTGATCCATGAACTTTCAGGAAGGAAGGGCCCATTTATTGCGGTAAACTGTGGAGCTATTCCCGATAATCTTGTGGAGAATGAACTTTTTGGACACGAGGCCGGCTCATTCACTGGAGCCAGTTCAAAGGGATTAAAGGGAAAATTCGAGCTTGCAGATGGAGGGACACTTTTTCTGGACGAGATTGGAGAGCTTCCACTTCATGTTCAGGCAAAATTGCTAAGGGCCATAGAAAGAAAAGAATTCTGGAAGATTGGTGCAGTAAAACCTACAAAGGTGGACGTTAAAATTATAGCTGCGACAAATAAAGATCTCCGAGCCATGGTTAGAGATGGAAGATTCAGAAAGGACCTTTATTATAGGTTGAGGGGAATAAGTATTCATATCTCGCCTCTTAGAGAAAGGCCTGAAATTATAGATGATCTTATAAACTATTATCTTCTCAAATATGCAGAGCAGAGGATATGGGTAAATGAAAAGGCAAGAATGATCCTGAGAAGGTACTCCTGGCCGGGAAATGTAAGGGAACTCAAATTTCTTATAAAAAATCTGGTGTATGAAGTGAAAAGTGGAGAAATTACTGATGACCATGTGAAGATGTATATGGAATTTAATAGAGAAATAAGTCCATATCATGAGGCCCTTGAAAGATTTGAGAGAGAATATATTCTTAAGGTACTGGAAATGAACAGATGGAATATTTCCAAAAGCGCTCGCTTTATGGGAATATCAAGGCGCTGGCTTCAGGAGAAAATTAAAAGATATGGATTAAAATAAAATTAGGGGGCAGAAGAACTGCCCCCCTACCACCTACTCACTGCCCCAGGTTATCTGACTTTGATGAATTTCCGGGTTTCTGTAGCCTGTCTATCCCTTATACGGAGGAAATAGATGCCCGGTTTTAGTGCATGAACATCCAGGGTTATCTCTTGAGTCCCTTTTACAATTTCACTTTCTTTCACCTTTCTGCCTTGGACATCAAAGATAAAGAGCTTCATATTTCTATCCACTGGTGTGGAAAATTCCATATGGAGATTGTTTGTTGCAAAGGTATTAACTTTTATGTTGAGATGCTTATTAATTGCAATTTCTCCTACACCTGTAGCTATCATATTGTCAGTGTAAAATTTTGTACTATCATATAAAGGAATAGGATAAGGCCAACTATAATGATAATAGTCGTGATTCCAGATCACAGCTGGAGTTGCCAGATTATATCTATTAACGAGTTTGGGCCTATAACTATAATTAAAGAGACTTACCAAGTAATATTCTGGTGTATGTTGGTCGGAAACCAGGACGGGGGTACCCCATGAAATGGTATCTGCGACTATTTGTGTCTCCACATAGTATAGGCTATTCTCTCGGATATAGATAATATTGTATCCACTGAACAAAAAAGTTGACCACCATCTCGCGTAGGCTGCAAATTCGGTGGAATCAGTTGTGTTAAAGGGAAATGCTATATCATTCGTGAAATGTTCTCCATAATCCGTGCTGTAGGAGTATAAAATATCACTATTTGCTTCGTATAAACACACAACATACTCTCCCAGAGCTGTGAGGGAAGGATATCTGGTATCTAAAGTAGCGTCGTAGGATATAGCGCCTTGAAAGCCATATGTTACATTTCCAGAGGGGTCATCCTTATAAACGTTGGTCCAGATATTGTGGTCATTAGAGGCAGTATCCTTTCTTTCGTAAGTATAATACAAGAGAATTGTATCACTTTTTATTGCAAAATCAAAGTCCCTGATGGTTCTTTCATAGTCACCTCTGAGTATAGCCTCATTCACAACAGTGTTCCATGTGGTTCCATAATCTGTGGATTTATAAATGGTAAAGCTATCAACATCTGCTGTAGCTTCTGTGGTGGCGATATACAAGATGGGACTCCCACTCCTATCGGCTATCTCAAGAAATGCATTAATGGTACTATCCTCGGAGTTATAATATGAGACCCATCCCCGACCATTAAAGTCAATCTTGGTAATTGCTATATCACCATTTGTGAGAACCCAGAGTGTATATAGAGAATCTCCATAGTATTCTAAGTCAATAGAGCTTACCTGTAAATCCGAACCAGTCCAGAAATTTACAGAATCCCATGATGCACCTGCGTCTGTAGATTTATAATACACTACGTAAGCTGTAGTTGTATCGTTGTATGCAATAGCAGAGAACATGAGAGTATCATTTATCCATACCATATCGTAGCTCACTGGGGTCTGGTAGTTGCTTGCGTGGGTTGTGGAGATAAGTATATCATTCCCCCATCCCCACAGTAGAACAGGGATGAGGAGTAGTACCAACACCTTAACTTTGGACCACATGAACACCTCCTTTTTATTTTTTTAATTATTAAGAACAGAAGTATTTTTGTCAAGTCTTTGATTTGCAATGACTTAGTTCGATATTCGAATTGGTTTTAACAAAATTTTATAAAAAATTTTCGTTTAAAATTAATTTTTATTTGAATTTACAAAAATAGTAAGGAATAGAAACAATTATATGAATAATTTTAATAAATTCAATTCCTTTTATTCTATGTTGGGAGGGGTATACTCTTTCTCTAATTACACTATGGATCATTTTTGGGTTGAGTTAATTTTTACCACAAACTTTTAACAGGGTTGACAAATTTGGTGTTTTACTGTATTATTTACCTATGACACTAATACAATTTAAAAAGTTCGATGAATCAAAGCCTATTTACCTTCAGGTTATGGAAGCCATTAAAAAGGCTATTATTAGGGGTGACCTTAAGCCAGGGGACAAAATTCCCTCTGTGCGAGAACTTGCGCAGGAATTGAGGATAAACCCCAATACTGTACAGAAGGCTTATCAGGAACTAGAAAGAGAAGGAATAACCTTTACAAGGAGGGGTCAGGGTAATTTTGTAACAGAGGACCAGGATAAAATTACCTCTTTAAAACAGGAGATTCTTGAAAAGATTGTTAGAGATTTTATAAATGAACTCGACTCTGTGAATCTCAACCTTGAAGATATTATGGATAAAATAAAGGAGTATATGGAAAATGAAGGCCATAGTAGTAGAAAATTTAGGTAAAAGGTTTGGAACACTTTGGGCAGTCAGAGATCTTACCTTTTATATAGATGAAGGGAAAATTTTGGGTATTTGTGGGCCAAATGGAAGCGGTAAATCTACTCTGTTAAAGATCCTGGCAGGTCTTTTAAGACCAACCCGCGGTATGGTTAAAATATACGGTGAGAATCCTGGAAAGCACACCAAGCGAGTGGTCTCTTACATGTCTGAAATTGATTATCTCTACCCATGGATGAAAGCAGGAGAAATTCTGGATTTTGCCGCTTCTTTCTATGAAGACTGGGATGAACAGAGAAGAAAGGATCTGGTTAATTTTTTAAAAATAGAGGAGGATAAGAAAATTAGAGAGCTTTCCAGAGGAATGAGGGGAAGATTGAAGATAGCTCTTGCTCTTTCCAGAAGGGCCAAGATCTACCTTCTTGATGAGCCACTTTCAGGAATAGATCCCTCATCCAGAGCAAAAATTTTGGATGCCCTGGTACGGGAGTACAGGGGGCAAGAAGAAAGCATGATAATCTCCACGCACCTAGTAAGAGAAGCCGAACCGCTATTTGAAGAAGTGATTTTTCTCAAAGAGGGAGAAATAATTCTCAGGGGAGATGCAGATGAGTTGAGGAAAAGCCATGGTAAGTCCATAACAGAAATCTTTCTGGAGTATTTCATTTAGGGGGTAATTATGAAGATTCTGAGACTTTACATAAAGGAATTAAGGGAAAATTATAACTGGATGTTGTTTTCATTGCTTGCTGTGATAGCTTTTGATATTTTCCTGCTCGTGCGTATACCTAGTATGCAGAAGGGAAGTGCAACAGCCCTTTCCTTACTCACCTTCGTGGTACTTTTGGTTCTCATGTTTGTGAAGGGTTACAGAATTATAAAAAGGGAATGGGATTGGAATACTAAGGAATTTCTTCTCTCTCTCCCTTTGAATGGATTTGAGATTGGTCTTGCAAAGACTCTGGAACTTATCACCGAGGCTACGTTGTACACTTTGGTTGCAACAGGATTATTCCTTCTAATACTTTCCCGGGATCTCAACGGGATAAAACATAACTTTGCCCTGCCACTATTTCTGATAGTCTTTTCTTATTTCGTATTTACCGGTGTATATGCTATTTCTATTGAGACCTTCAGTTTAACACTCAGAAAATGGAGAAAAACAATTGGCTTTATAGTTTTTGTTATATTAACTTATGGTCTGGCAAAACTCACAAATTTGCTGAAACCCGTTATGGGAAAACTACCCTCCTTCGAGGTAACCATAGAGTATATGGGGCAGATAACCTCTCAGCATATAAATATGGGCAGTTTTATTTTGCCCCTAATTTACACAGTATTACTATACATTTGTCTTAGTCTCTTAATAGACAAAAAAATGGAGGTGTGATTATGTGGGGAATTATTTTAATACTGTTTTCATGGAATACCGGTATTCCCGTTGAGGGAATACACAGTGTTGAACTGAAGACTAAAAGAAACGAATTAAATATATATTTCAAAGAGTATGATAATATAGAGATAAAAGCAGAAGAACCATGTCTTGAAAGCCAAAAACTCCAGGATGGCCGGATAGCGCTTGTTTTTAATAAAGATGCAGAAGTGATACTCCCTGGGAATCTCTCCATCCAGATTTCTACTGTTTCCGGAGATATATCCATAATTTCTGCTGAGACACTCTCAGTCTATCCATCTTATCTAGAAATAAATTCCGTCAGCGGAGATGTTAATATAACAAGGATGCCTCCTGTTTCTTTTGCATTCAAGACAGTGAGCGGTGATATCACAGTAGAGGAACTGCTCAGTGTTGATACAACATCATGGAGTGGCCATAATGGGAAAATTGAAACAGTTTCTGGCGATATCTATCTGGAGCCACCATTGCCATATGATTTAAAAATCCACACTGTATCGGGGGACCTCCATGTTGAAGGAAAATTGGTAAAGAAATCAAAAATACAGTATAGATTTGAAACAGTCAGTGGAGAAACGGAGATAAAAACCGAAGAGGATTCTAATCTTGTGGTTAGGGTAACCCAGGTACCCACCAGATTCGGAAAATTAAAAGGTGAAAAAGGAGTATGGATAACCCCCTGGAATTCTGAGATCGGTGGTCCCTTTACATATAGTAGGGTGGATGGAATTTCTCTGGGACTTGCTTTTAATAAGGGAGGAAGGGATAGAATTTCTCTGGGAGCCAGATATGGATTTTCATCAAAGAGATGGACGCTGTGGCTTGGATTGAGAAAAATGATAATGGGTCCTCTGTTTATACATACTTCCCTGTATTCAAGAACGGCAACACCTGATTTCTGGAAAATGTCCCTTATGGAAAATACCCTTGCCGCTTTCCTTGTGAGTAAAGATTATTACGATTATTATAGGAAAGAAGGATTTAATGCTGGAGCTGGTATAATTTTACCGGCTTTCCACATTAAATTAAGTTATGCATCTGAAAAATTTATCTCTTTAGATAAAAAAACTGACTGGTCGCTATTCTATCCCAAGAGACCAATGAGAGAGAACCCTACTCTCCTGGACGGTTATTACAAATTCATTACTACACAGGCAGATTTCTCAAGGCATCCCTTCACCATTAATTTTCTTTTGAGAAAAAGCATCAATACTCCTGATAATGAGAAGGTTTATACTGGCCTGATGAGAGTAGGATTCAAAGAAAAAATTAAGAGAGATATGCTCCTGGTAAGCATCATCTCCGGTGCTTCGAATACTGAGGATTTCCCCTTTGGGTTCAGATTGGGGGGGATTGGAACTCTCCCAGGATATTCCACCAATCAGTTCATTACGGACAGGTTTGCCCTACTTCGTGCAGATTACTGGCTTAAGATCGGAGGGATACATGCGATTTTCTTCTTTGATGCTGCTAAAATTGGGAGTTTTGAAGAGTCTGTGAAGGCTGATGTAGGCTTGGGCCTATCTCCCTTTGCTGATTTTTCAATAAGGTTTGTGAGAAATATAGAAGAAGAGGGTGAGATCAGAACTTACGTAAGATTATCTAAAAGGTTCTGAGCCATGAGATTTCTTGTCCTTATACTATCACTTGTTCATATGGAGATTCAGGGGGAATTGACAGGAGTGGAGCTCGTTATTTCACCCGGGGAACTTGATACAGGAAATTCCCTCTACACGATATCTCAGATGGGGGATACTGTGTACGTAAATTTTGGTACCTTTATAAACCCCCTCTACTTTGCTTCAAGGGTCAAGATTTATGTATTCTATCCAGAATCTTCTTCTGTAGACCTTGATCTCACCCTCTCCTTCTCAAGCCTGGTTGGTGATTTTACTCAAGGAAGTTTGAAAGAATGCGTCCTTGATCTGAGGATGAGTGGAGCAAAGCTGGTTCTTTCCTCTCAGTCCAGATCCTCAATCAGAGCTTATTCTTTTCTGAGTAATCTCATCATTGTGGGGGCAGAAGGATTGAAGGATGTAGCCCGGTTCAATCTCGATGGAGGGAAACTGGGACTTTATTACCTTGCACCAGGCGGTGAAACAGTGGATATAAATGCTCATGGAGCCAGGATCAACATCTCTCCTTATGATCATCTCGATTTTGAAAGCAGAGGATTTTTGAATATACGAGCCGGTGGAAGGTATAATTATCCAGAAGGCTTTCCATCCATCAGGTTATTTGGAAATTTTAACATTATAAAAATAGAATAGGAGGTATTTATGGCTGCAAAAAAACTTTACAGAATAAGAAAAGGCAGATGGCTTGGCGGAGTCTGTACAGGTCTCGCTGAATACTTCAATATCGATGTATCTTTGGTTAGAATCCTCATGGTTATTCTGGCTCTTGCAGATGGTGTGGGTCTTCTCTTCTATCTAGTTGCCTGGATTGTAATTCCAGCCAAAGACACACCGGAGGAGATCAGGGAAGAATCCGGAAATGAAGGTAATGCTGCTAAAATTGCCATAGGAATTACACTGTTAATTCTTGGTATAATCTTTTTTGTTAATCAATTCATCTATATATTTTCCTTCGGAAAACTGTGGCCTCTTATTCTTATTGCCCTGGGTGTTTATTTTTTGGTGACTGCTTCCACCGGGGAAGAAAAGAGGAGAAAAGAAGAGGGAGAGAAAGATGAAGACTGAAAATCTTGTAATTGGTATTGTTTTTATTGCCTTTGGAATTCAGTTTCTTCTTGCTAATTTTCATATTCTGCCATGGAGTATAATGGCGGGGATATGGAAGCTATGGCCCCTGATTCTTATACTCATCGGTGTGGATATGCTGGTGGAAGATAAAAACCTTAAGGCAGTACTTATAGTCATTCTTTTACTTGGCAGTTTTGCCATATGGATTTTGAGCCAATTGTCGAGAAGAGGCAGGATAATAAAATGGAGGAGAGGTGAACATGTGGAAGCTTATTCTTCTCACATTTATAGTACAGTCTGGAAAGACTATACAGATTCCCTATCTTGATAAAGAACCTGTAATTGATGGATATCTGGAGGAGGTGTGGGAAAGGGCGGCTAAGGTTGATGATTTTGTACAATATATACCCAGTGATACAGGTTGTGCAAGCCTACCAACCACTGTGTATATCTTTCAGAGCAGGGATAATATTTTTGTGGCCTTTTTATGTAAGGATACCGAAAAACCCCTCACCAGAGTGACGTCCAGAGATGATGCAGAAGGGGACAGGGTATCTGTCGCTTTCGATACCTTCAACAATGATAGAACTGCTTATCTCTTCACGGTCAGCGCGGGAGGAGCACAGGAGGATGTCTTTATTGCAGATGACGGCAAGAGATGGGATGATAGCTGGGATGGTGTCTGGTATTCCGGGGTTTCTGTTTCTGATACGGGCTATGTAGTGGAGATGAAAATTCCCTTTAAAACCATGAGATATGGAAGGGAACTCACAGAATGGGGAGTGAGCTTCGGCAGGTTTATAAGTAGACTTAATGAGATGGATACCTGGACAAGATTCACCAGAGAGGAAGAAATAAGGGTTTCTAGATTTGGTGCCCTTCAGGGCTTGAGACTTCCTCCTCCTGGCATGCATCTTGAGTTCACACCAGTTGCAATCTTGCGCTATGATTCTCTCATCGATGTCACAGGCGGGGCGGATCTCAAATGGGAACCTACCAGCGAACTTACCTTCAATGTGACAGTAAGGCCGGATTTTGCACAGATTGAGGCAGACCCTTATGAGCTTAATCTTGGGAAATACGAAACCTATTTCCCTGAAAGGAGGCCTTTCTTTATAGAAGGTTCAGATGTTTTCAAATTTTCTTCTCATTCAAGGTATTTTAATATGGGTTATGGAATCAATCTATTTTACACAAGGAGGATAGGCAAAGCTCTGGAAAACGGAGAGGTTGTTCCCATTAATTTTGGCATTAAAAGTATCCTTCATAAGAGGAAATTTGAAGGAGGCTTACTGTTTGTGAGAACTGGAGAGTTAATAGAGGAAGAGGATTCTATTTTTGAACCATTAAGTAATTATAGTGTCTTAAGATTTAGAGGGGAAGCATTTCGTAACTCCACTTTTGGCTTTATATATGCCGGAAAGTACGACCGAGATTTTCATAATCTGAATAGTTCCCTTGGTTTAGATTTTAATTATAATAAAGGCACCAATGATGCAAGAATTTATCTGGCTCATTCTTTTAAAGAAGATACCGCAGGAAGTGCATTTAAAATCACTTTTAGCCGTATGGATAGAACATATTTTGTGGGATTGGATTATACGAGAATCGATTCCTCTTTTAATGTAGAAGAAATTGGATATACCCCATGGACCGGGGTGGAATCCTTCGCTATATTTGCTGGACCTATTTGGATCAGAGACAAGGGCGTTGTGAGTTCCAGTTTTCTTGGGTTTGGAGCTGGAAGGAGCATTGAGATGTACGAAGGAGTGCCCGAGACAGGATTTTCTGTAAATTTTAGCCAGAGCTTCAGAAGTGGGGATGGATATAATGTAAATTTTCACATGGGAAAATCCTATGAAGAGGAGACGCATTACACATCAAAGAGCTTTCATCTCAATTTTTGGACATCTGAAAGGAGAAAAATCAGCGGGTATGTGGGAGGCGGATTCTGGTATGGATACAATTATGTCCGGGAATATTTTGCCAACCAGGCCGGTGTATCCACACAGATCTCCTATCGTCCTTCATCCCGTATGAGATTGAGCATTTCAAATCACAACTGGATAGAATTCAATCCTTCCGGAACCATTGAGGAGATAACCAGCTCTTTAAGACCCAGGATAAGATATTCCATAACCAACAATCTCAATTTGAGGCTTTATTCAGAACATGTGTATCTAAAAACCGAAAGAGTATTTTACTCCCACAGACTTGGATTTCTCTTATCCTACAACTTTAGACCCAAGAGCTGGCTGTATCTTGCAATAAATAAATACTGGGAGAGGAATGAGGATACAGACACAATGGAGAGCAAAGAAGCTGTTTCAGTGTTTAAGATAAGATATCTCTTCATGTTTTAGGAGGTGTAAAATGCTGGCGTATCTGTTTACAATTTTAACCCTTTTAAGTTTTTCTGGAGAGAAAAGTATAAAATTTAAAGGAGATAATGCAAAAATTGAGATTCGCCTTGCCGGTAATTTAAAGATTGCTCCGGTTAAAGGAAAAACACTCACTATTTCCTACACCATACCAGATAGTTTAACCCGCTATTTTTCTATAGAAAAAGAGAATAATAAGGTTAGAATAGCCTTTACTGACAGTTTTAAGATCAAAAATTTGAAACATTTAAAGGAGCTCAGGGATACACTGGAATTCAGGATAGAAATGCCCGAGGAAGTGATACTGGACCTTGAAGTAGGAGGGGGACTCCTCCGAAATGAAATGGAATTGGGTGGTTTGAAATTGAAAAGTTTCACTCTCGAATACGGAGCTGGAACAGCCCATGTAAAATTCAGTAAACCAAACAATATTGTAATGGAGCAATTTGAGGTTTCAGCCGGTGCTTCAAAAATCGAAATCTATAAATTGGGAAATGCCAACTTTACGAAAGGAGAAATTAATTGTGGAGTTTCCTCTGTGACCATTGATCTGGGTGGTAAGTGGAAAGAAAAGGCAGCACTTTATATATCCTCGGGACTTGCAAGTATAAATCTTAAAGCCCCCAGGGACCTTGCCTTCAATGTGATCAAAGAGGGGGTTTTAAATCCAGGATTGGGAGAGATAAAAACGAAGAATCCTAAATTCACCATATATTTTGAAGGCGCCATCAATGCTCTTAATTATGAGGTTTATGAAAAATAGGGGGTCCCATGGGATTTCTCATCCTTCTCATGTTGGCCTGGCAGCAGGAGGTTCATTATAAAATTAAAGCTGAACTTAATGAAGAAGAGCATATACTTTATGCACAGGAATGGCTTGATTATGTAAATCATTCTCCAGATACCCTTAATTACGTGTGGTTTCACCTTTATCCCAATGCATATAAAAAGGTTCTCAGTTTTTTAAAGAATTGCAAAAGTGGAGAAAGTTAAAAATAGACCCTGAAAAGGAAGGCTACATAGAGATTGATACACTCTTTGCTAATGAGATGATCCCCGACTCTTCCCGGGGCATTGAAACAGAAATGTGGATTAAGTTAAAGAAACCTATATTTCCGGGTGATACAGGGAGATTTTATTTTTGCTTTAAGGTAAAAATTCCTCCCATATGGTCCCGTTTGGGGCATGTTGGAACCATTACGAGATAAGCCAGTGGTACCCCAAGATTGTGGTCTATGATACGCTGAAACCTATTGATCTTGATACGGTTGAAAATATAAAGGGGAAAAGTGGTTACTGGCATCCTGATGGTTACCATCGAGTTGGGGAGTTCTACGGTGAGTATGGACGTTTTGATGTGGAAATAACCGTTCCAGCTGGATATAAAGTTGCTGCCACAGGAGAAGTGGTGGAGCCATTTATATACAAAAATTTTCTGAGGGGCCGGATAGATTCCCTCAAACTGGAAGGGGATAAATGGACTTACCATTTCGTCGCAAACAATGTCCATGATTTTGTATGGATTGCAAATTAAAGATTCCGGGTTTCCCATGGAAAATATAAGGATACAGAGATATTTGTATTCTACTTCCCCGAGGATAGTGCACTTTGGAAAGGGATGGTAAAAGAAGTAGAAAAAATACTGGCTAAATATGGAGAATGGTACATGCCTTATGATTACAGCAGTCTCTCTGTCGTGGAGGGGTATCTCAGAGCCGGTGGGGGGATGGAATATCCCAATCTTGTCATAATATCAAGGTATAGGACATCTATTCCCTTTATAAGTGTCTTTTTTAATTCAGGAAAAATGAAGAGAATGGCACTTATAGATGTAATCTCTCACGAGATAGGCCATCAATGGTTTTACGGCATGGTAGGGATAATGAAATGGACTACCCATGGCTAGATGAGGGATTTACCACCTTTACAGAAATCAGGTATATGAAATGGAGATTTCCAGAGGATTCTCTGAGGAGCTACTTAAATTTCTTCGGCAGATTGTTCCATTTCAAGGGTGGTTATGGTGATTTTACGAAACCGTGGCTCTATTATTTGATGGATTGTGCAGAGGAACCTCTTGTCGGTAAGAAAGCATATGAACTGAAGAGTTATTTCTTTGCCATTTATATGAAGGGTAGCTTGGTTCTTAATGCCCTTAAGGATCTTATGGGTGAGGAAAAATTTAATGACCTCATGAAGGAATATGTGCGTAAATTCAAATTCAGGCATCCTGTTCCTCAGGATTTTGTGAGACTTGCAGTTGAAAGGGACAGTTCACTTAAATATTTCTTTGATTTCTGGCTTCATGAAAAAGAATTTCCCGATTTTTACTGTAAAAGGGATAAAGGGAGGCTTAAAATAGGGGAAACCCATGGGAGGAAGCTCCCTGTGAAAATAAGTGTAGATGATTCAACATTTGTGGCACTACTCCCAGTTGAAATAGAGGGCAAGAGGGGAAAGGTGGACCCAGAGAATGTGGTTGTGGAGAAAAGGGAATGGAATAATCTTATTCCCCGGAAAGTTAAATTTAATCCAAACGTTGTTTTCCCTGATATGGAGGCAACAAATCTCTGGGCTCTTCCCTTCGGACTCTATGACAGATTTAATGGATGGAAACCCGGAATTTACTTTGGTGCGATATATAAACCAATATATTTCCATAATGAACCCGTAGGCAGTACTTCAACCATTGTTGGAGACATGATACTCTTAAGAGGAATAGCTCTGGATAGTGGTATTGCCGGGATTCTTTTAAGTGGTATTCTCTCAGATACCCTTAATTTAACCCTTTCAACCACAACGGAGAAGGATAGGATGGTAGCGAAAAATCTTGCAAGAATTGCAGGTGTGGATCAGGAAAACTATGGTATGGAACTTCTGAAAAGTGGAACTTCGCTGGATGGATTATCCATTGACAGGATTTTGATGAGGGGTTTTAAACAGTATAAATTTGGGGATATGAAAATAGGTCTGAGTCAGATTTTCATATTTTCCTTTGATGAGATTAAAAAGAGGGAATCTCAACTGAAGAAAAGAATGTCAGAGATGTTGAAGGAAGGTAATTTTTATCTTCTCGCCTTCCTTGCTACCAATCCGATAGAAAGGCAATCTTTTCTTATAGCAGTGGGCAACACCGAGGTGATAGAAAGAGTTTTTGATGTAAAATTGAAGGATGGAAAAGCCATCCTTAAAAACATAATGTCCCGTAAAAAAGACTTCCTCCCCCTCCTGGGCGAGGAGCTTATAAGGGGGATGGGGAGTTATTGAGCTTAATCAATTGTATCTTCTTTCTTGGTAATTTGACTCCTATAAATACATCACCTTATAATTGGTCCAAAGGTAGAACAAAATTGAAGATTTTAGCGATATAATAATATGAGGATAAAATTAAGCTTCACCCCAAATTCTGATTCCTTGGTTTTACCAGTACACTACAATTACTTACTTCAGAGTATGATTTACCGGAATCTGGAACGTTCACTTGCAGATTGGTTACATGAAGAAGGATTTAGATATTATAAAAGAAAGTTTAAACTTTTTACTTTTTCGAGGTTATTTGGGAAGTTTAGAAGAGAAGGTGATGATCTGGTTTATACCGGTCAGGTTTGGTTTAAAATAGGGTCCCCTTATACCAAATTACTGGAATCCCTTGCTACTCATCTTGTGAAAGCTCATGAAATAATAGTTAATAGGCAAAAATGTGTTCTTGATGCCATTGAGGTGGAGATGAAGAAAGAATTTAAAGGTCCCCAATTAGTTAAAATGTTATCTCCTGTGACGATTTATAGTACTCTTAAAGATGCAGAAGGTAAGAAAAAAACTTATTATTACGCACCATGGGAAAAAGAATTCGAAAAATTGATTTTGGAAAATCTCAGGAAAAAGGTGCTTGTATTTAATGGAAACGAAGATATTCCATCTCTTGAAAATGCCTGGATTAAACCTGTAAAGGTGAACAAGAAAAATTTACATGTAATCAAATTTAAAAATACCGTAATAAAAGCCTGGTCAGGTATATATAAACTCCATCTCCCTGAGCCCTACATGAGCATGGCATATTATGGAGGTTTAGGAAGTAAGAATTCACAGGGGTTTGGGATGTGGGAGGTAGCAGGAGGGAGAGGAACAGAACAATGGCCAGTATAAAGTTTAAACTAAAAGTTTTACCCCATTCTCTCATGGATTGGGCTCATCTGGATGAGCCCAAATTTCGGGCTGTGTGCATTCCTTATCCTATTGTCAATAAAAATGTTAAATATCGCTTCGTGCTGGCGAGCAAAGATAAAAATTTGCTCACACAAGGCATAAGATGGCTGAAAGTTGCTCTTGATAGCATCGGCCTCGGTGCGAAAGGAGGACAGAGATACGGGGTATTTAAAATAAAAAAAAGGGAGAGCACAAAACATGATCGATGCACTGATTGAGATAGGGAAAAGTCTTCGGAATAAGTATCCTTCACCTCTTGTTGAAAATCCGTATCCGGACAAAAGTAAAAAGAAAATACCCATGGTTCTCGTGGTTGAGTTGATATCCTATCATGACGATTCTCTTCAGCTCAGAGATGAAGTCCTTTTAGATTTTGATGAAGGTGCAGTTTATACGAAATACTTTTTCCGAAGCCCTCCCTCTTCACAGGGACCTGCAGCATCTTTGAGTTTCAAACTACCGGGAAAGGAAAGTGCCCTAAAACAGAGGCTGGGCATTCTAAGAATACTGGGATATAAGCTTTCAGTTAACTCCCTTGCCGAAAAAATATTGAACAAACTTAAGATCTTCCAGGAGGAAGGTACTATTTTAAAAAATACTCCTGTTCTGGTTGTGATAAAAATAGATGGGAAATGGCCCTCCGAAAACCAAAAATTAACCCAAATGTTTGAACAATATTTCTTTGAAAATCTTGGTTCTTACAAAAAGAAACCCATCTGGAAAACTTATGGAAAATGCCATAGCTGCGGGAAAGATAAAGAAATCTACGGTGGTGTTGGAAATCTCCTTAAGTTCTATACTGTGGATAAATATGGCTATGCACCCGAACTCAATCCGAAAATTGCTTGGAAACAATACGCTCTGTGCAAAGATTGTATTCTTGATCTTGAAAGGGGTAAAAGAGCGATTGATAACTTCTTGACATGGAAATTCTATGGGAAAACATTCTGGCTTTTACCTGTTTCAACGAGCAATCTGAACACAGTTCTTCAGAGATTTGAGACTTTACATAAAGAATTGAGTGGAAAAACCCATCAGGAAGGTTATGGACTGCTTGAGGATAGATTGCTCTATGAAGCGTCCATGCAAAAGGAAACACTTTTCTACCATTTTGTCTTTACGAAAAAAGACAATCAGGCACTTAGAATTATGCTCCACATAGAAGAAGTTACGCCTTCGTTAATAAAGCAATATCTTCAGCTTAAGCAAGATATGGAAGATAAATTTAACGACTGGCTCAGAAATGTCTTTCAAAAAGATTTTCATTTCAAGTTTAATTTTTTCTCTTCAAATGGTTTGAAGGCAATATCACAAAAACCGGGCTTTACAGATAAGGACTTTTACACCCTTGTTGATAAGGTATTCAAACGTTCCTATATCGATGAGCGTCATTTAATCAGCAAAATCATGGCAAGGATCCACAGCGATATTGTCCAAAGTGGTGAACAGTTTACTCTGCCATGGGGGACAGTCCTTGAATCCTTGCTTTCACTTGAGTTTTTGCTCCTATGGGGCGTACTTAAAAGGAGAAAAGGAGGTGTAATGATGGACAATTTACCATATGGAGAATTTTTTGAGCAACACAGGGATTTCTTTGACCATCCTGCGAAGAGAGGACTTGTATTACTTGGCGTGCTGGTGGATAAATTCTTGAAGTTTCAACACAATGAAAGAGGTTCCACGCCCTTTATGAAAGTTCTTAAGAATCTTAAGTTAAATCAAAAGGACATCCAGCATATTTTCGTTTCCTTGCAAAACAAAATGAATGAATATGGTATAGGCCATTGGTGGCCGGAACTCCGCGAAGGTATAAGCCTTTATCTCATAGACGCAGGTAATAACTGGGGACTCACCCCCGATGAGATTGGATTTTATATAGCCATCGGGATGGCCCTCAGTTTCCATCCGGTTTTAAATTGCAAGGAAAATCAAGGAGGTAACCAATGAATTATATCAAAAACAGATCAGAGTTTTTGTTTGTGTATGATGTAAAAGATGCAAACCCAAACGGTGATCCGCTTGATGAAAATAAACCAAGGATCGATGAAGAAACCGGTCAGGTTATAGTCACCGATGTCAGACTTAAAAGGACTATAAGGGATTATCTCGCAACTGTTAAAGGCCTTGATGTTTTTATTATAGAAACCAGAGACGAGAATGGAGACCTTCGTACAAAAGAAGATCGGACTGCTGATTTCAAAGATGATCCAAATTTAATACTTGAACGATGCATAGATATGAGGTTATTTGGAGCCACAACTGCAATAAAAGGAAAGACTATAACATGGACAGGTCCCGTCCAATTTAAATTTGGCCGTTCTCTTCATAAAGTCGATGGGCCGATACTTATTAAAGGTACAACTGTTATGCCCTCAAAAGAAGGCAAAAAGCAAGGCACCTTTCGTGAGGAATGGACTGTTCCTTATGCACTTATAGCTTTTCATGGTGTTGCAAATGAATATGCTGCCCAGACAACACATCTCACTGAAGAGGATTTGGATCTTATGATTGAAGCTATGTGGAATGGAACAAAAGATTTAATAACCAGAAGCAAGTTTGGCCAAATACCCAGACTCCTTTTGCGCATTATTTACAAAGAAGGTGCCGACTTTTACATCGGTGAACTCGATAAACTGATTAGGTGGAGACCAGGAGGCGGGCGCACCGAGGAGCAGGTTAGAGATATAACCGAAGGCACTCTAAATGTGGAAAAGTTACTCAAGACCATAGATAAGCACAAAGATAAAATCAAACGCATAGAAATTGCTGTACATGAAAGACTGAAAACCGAACCCGAAATTCTCAAAGGATTAAAAGAAAAACTCGGTGAAAACGCGGTTAAACTCTTGGAACTGCCATGAGAGTTATAGCTTTTAAGGTGTGGAGCGATTTTGCACATTTCAGGAAGCATTACACAACAAGCTCTCCCCTTACTCATTCCATTCCTCCTCCTAGTGCTCTTAGAGGGCTTGTTGGTGCAATGTTAGGATTTTCCCGCAAGGAATATTATGAAATACTTAGACTCGAGAAGGCTTCGTTTGGAGTGCGGATTATATCACCTATTAAGAAAGTCAGGATACCGCTTAACTACATCGATACAAAAGACGGAGCATGGGTTACGCGGCCGCCAAAAGGGCGACTGCATACTCAAGTTCGAGTTGAATTTCTGAAAGATCCTGTGTATGAGATATTCGTTCATCACCAACATAATGACCTGATGGACATTTTGTCAGAAATGCTACGAAACCACAAAACTATTTTCACGCCCTATCTCGGCATAACTGAGTGTATAGCAAACTTTGAATTCCTTTGGGATGTAGATGTGTATCCTATAAGCGGTATGTTAGAGGTCCTTAGCGCCTTTAGAATCAGAGACTTGAAAGAATTCAAACTTGAGGATGGAGTCGGGATTGTGAAGGAACGAGTGCCTGTTTTTATAGATAGCAACCGTATTCGACAGAAAGCAGAGGAAGTAGTGTTTAATCCTCGAGGTAAACCTATAATCGCTCGCTTAGAGAGAGTATTTACTTACCCAAATGGGAAGGGACAAAGCTTTACTTTTTTGAATTAATTGAAAAGGGAAGTTCTTAAAATGGTCAGTCTTGAGTCTCATCCCGGAATACTACTTGAGAAGCATCTTTTAGAAGTTGCCAAACGAATATCTAAATTCTGCAGTGAAATTGCGTGTGAGCCTCTTTTAAAAGAAGCAGCCTTATTAGCTGCACTAACGCATGACCTCGGAAAGGCTACTAAATACTTTCAAGATCATCTAAAAGGACATAAAGTCAATCCCTCTCTGTCATCGCATACTTCGCTTTCTGCTGTAATAAGTGTATGGAATTTTGGTGCTCATCTGCCGATAGAATTAAGATTGCCGCTTTTTATTGCCGTTAAATCCCACCATTCCAATCTTTTAAGCCCGAGCAATATTCTTGCTGAGCTTCAGTCTCATTGGTGCTATCTTGTAAAGCAGATGAATGCTATTGTTCCTAACCAATTTCTAGAGTTGGTAAAAGATTTGGGACTAAATCCACCAAGTTTTGAAAAGCTACTGCCAGACCAATTAAAATTTCAGATAGAGTTCTCTTTTCCAGCCATGGATGTTAAAGGCCCATCAACTTACCTGACAACAAACCTTCTTCTTGGCATGCTGGTTGATGCGGATATTCGGGCAGTTAGTGAGATGGCAGCGAATGAGGAGCGCTGTGAAATTCCCGATAATATCGTTGACCGATATGTTGAGAAGTTGCCCAAAAATTCTTCCATAGACTCACTTAGAGAAGAATTTTATACCACTGTTATAGGCAACATTAAAAAAATAGCACTTGTAGATAGAATCCTCTCCATTACGGCACCAACAGGTATTGGTAAAACACTTGCAGGTTTTTCGGCCGCCCTTAGATTGCGAAACATGGTCCTGAGAGAAACCGGACGGTTACCTCGAATCATCTATGTCCTGCCTTTTACAAGCATCATTGATCAGAATTTTGATGTTATCAACAAAGTTATTAAACATGCTGGACTTCCAAAAAACATCCTTCTGAAACACCATTTTCGAGCCAGTCGGTTTAAAAATATTTCCGGGCTCAAAGCCGAAGATGTATGGAAACTCCTGGAAGAGGAATCTTTGTTAAGAGAACCAGATGCTCAAAAGTTAATTAAGCGCTACGAACAGGCTTATACCCGTGTGGAAACGTGGGATGGTGAGATTATAGTAACGACATTTGTGAGGTTTTACGAGACGCTTTTCACGAATCACCGTTCAGAGATGCGACGGCTACATCGACTCGCTGGGAGCATCGTTATCCTTGATGAGGTGCAGAACATCCCTCCTAAATACTGGGAGGCCACCGAAAAAGCCCTTAAATTCCTTGCAGAAAAGTGGGACACAAGATTTATCTTGATGACTGCAACTCGCCCGGCATTACTGCAAAATGCTCGTGAGCTCAGTGAACCGCGTAAGCAATTTTTCTTCAGTACTCTTTCAAGAACCAAGCTCCATATCGAGTCAGAGCCTATGCCTTACACAGAAGTCGACCGGTGGCTTTTGCCTAAAATTGAATCAGCCAGAAGTTTTATGGTTGTTATGAACACCATCCGCTCGGCTCAAGAGGTTTATGATGCTTTGAAAAAAGAACTTAAAGATTTCAGTTTTTATTTTCTTTCAGCATCACTCATACCAGTGCACCGTGAAAAACGAATCCGAGAAATTCGGGAGAATATAAAGAATAGTAATAGAGTTGGACTTGTTGCGACTCAGGTAGTTGAGGCTGGCGTTGACCTGGATTTCGATGTAGTAATCAGAGATTTAGCACCGCTCGACTCCATCGTTCAGGCAGCCGGCCGATGTAATCGAAATTATAGGGATAAATCCGGTGGCAAGGTTTTCCTCGTTAGTCTTATCGATCCTGAACATGACCAAAGGCGGCTTGCTACATATATTTATGATGGGGTTCTCATTCAAACGACAGAAGAGATGTTTCAAGTGATAGATGTACTGCCTGAAAAAGATTATTTACATCTTGTCGAAGATTATTTCCGTAAACTTCGTATTGAAGGTCGAAAGGCACAGGACAGGAATTTGCTTGTAAGTGTTAATGTCCTGAGATACGAGGAGCTGGGAATGTTCAGTCTTATCGAACAAAAGATTAATCAAGTGCCTGTTTTTGTAGAGGTTAACGAAAAGGCAGAAAAGCTTATAAAAAAGTTGCAAGAACTTGAGATGATGCCAATCAAAAATTACGATGATCGGATACACCGTTTATCCATTTTTAAATTGCTTGCACCTGACCTCTGGGGTTATATGGTCAATGTGCCTGTTGAAGTAGCAGCTGATGCTGGTTTGACACAGTTACCTTATGCATCAAGTTTTTTGTGGTTGCCACGAACACATCCAAATTTCGACAAAATTTATCACAAAGATACAGGATTTGTCCGAAAAATCGAGCACGAAACCATTTTCTTATGAAGTTTATAAATCCTTACGTTTTTCAAGCTTATCTTGTATGTTCTCGTGAAGCCTGGTTTGAATTTCATTCTCTTGCCTCAGATCAGGACCATCCCCTCCTTTCTCTCGGTCGTTTTGTCCACGAGGATTCGTATTCACGGGAGAAAAAGGAGATTTTTGTGGATAGATCGCTTAAAATCGATATTTTACGGGATCAGCTTGTGGCGGAGGTTAAAAAGTCTTCAAGACACCAAGAAGCAGCAAGAATGCAGCTTGCTTATTATCTGTATTACTTAAAACACAAGAAAGGGGTTGAATGCAAAGGTGTGCTCCTTTTCCCAAAAGAGAGGAAGACCGAAGAGGTTGTCCTGACGGCTGAACTAGAAAATAAGATAGAAGATTTACTAGAAGAAATTAAAGAGGTGGTTACCAGAGATAAACCGCCGCCTCGTGTAAAGATAAGATACTGTAAAACGTGTGCCTTTTATGAATTCTGTTTTGGAGATGAAATATGAAGAAGACAGTCTACATATTTTCAAATGGTGAAATAAAGAGAAAACAGAATACTATTTATTTTGAAACCGAAGACAGAAAGAGGAAATATGTTCCTATAGAATCGGTTTCCGAAATAATGATTTTCGGTGAGGTTTCCCTGAATAAAAAACTTCTTGAATATTTAACTCAGAAAGAAATAATTATTCATTTCTTTAACTATCACAATTATTATGTTGGAAGCTACTATCCAAGGGAACATTATAATTCTGGTTTGGTAATCCTAAAACAGGCAGAAAATTATTTGGACCCGGATAAAAGATTACTTCTTGCGAAGAAATTTGTTGAGGGTTCTATTAAAAATATGTTGAAGGTGGTTTCGTATTACAAGAACAGGGGGATTCAACTCTCTGATATTGACAGTGAAATAAATGCTCTCCTTTCCACTCTGGATACCAGAGCATCTGTTGATGAGGTAATGGCTGTTGAGGGAAACGTAAGGGATACCTATTACATAGCTTTTGATAGAATAATTAATAATCCAGATTTCAAATTTGAGGCAAGAACAAGAAGACCTCCTGCAAACAGATTGAATGCTTTAATAAGTTTTGGAAATAGTCTTCTTTATGTTCTGATATTATCAGAAATTTACAGAACCCATCTTGATCCGAGAATCGGATACCTGCATTCGACAAACACACGCAGATTTACACTCAATCTTGATGTCGCGGAAATTTTTAAGCCGATCTTAGTGGATAGATTAATATTTTTGTTGCTGAATAAAGGACTTATAAAAAAGTCTCATTTCAAAAATAATCTTGGGGGGATTTATCTAAAAGAAAATGGACAAAAAATCTTTGTTGAGGAATGGGAGAAAAAATTACAGTCTACTATTAGGCACCGTGGCTTGGGCAGGAACGTATCATATCGCCGGCTGATAAGGTTGGAATTATATAAAATTGAAAAACATATTTTAGGAGACAAAGAATATAAACCTTTTGTAGTTCGCTGGTAACATGTATATTATCATGGTCTATGATGTGGATGTTGAGCGTGTGAATAAAGTCCTCAAAGTAGGTAGGAAGTATCTAAATTGGGTGCAGAATTCAGTTCTTGAGGGTGAATTGACCAGAGCTCAATTTGAAAGACTTAAATCTGAAATCAGACATACAATTGATGATGAAAAAGATTCTGTTATTTTTTATTTGCTCAGGACAAGTGCTTATTTCAGGAGAGAGGTGTTGGGTGTGGAGAAAAATATTCTGGGAGACATTTTATAGGAGTATAAAGTATGTCGTCGATGTGGAATAATGTGAAAATCTTTAAGGATCGACGACATATCATGTGGAATCCCCAAAACCTTCTCTCACTTGACAAAGTTAAATTTCTGTATTACATTTTAAAAGTGTAGAAATCGGCTCATTGAAAAAAGTGACAAAATACAAAAA
>Ga0190304_1000041_pt1 | contig 54313 bp, 56 predicted proteins | sample 48700712_MG_FD_161670 | JGI IMG/M metagenome (GOLD analysis project Ga0190304, IMG submission 161670) | Hydrothermal vent sediment bacterial communities from Southern Trench, Guaymas Basin, Mexico - 4870-07-1--2_MG | ecosystem: Environmental > Aquatic > Marine > Hydrothermal vents > Sediment ...
AATTTTCTTTCCTGATTTGAGTAGTTCCCTCAGCTGGTCTGTCACGAAACCCTTCATCCCCTTTGAACCGTCATCTGTGGTAACGTAGTATTCATCGCTCATTTTCTGAAGTTCTTCCTCCAAGATAAGAAGACGCTCCGTCCGCGCACCATTAATGACGATCATATAATTTCCTGCATTTTTGAGAGCCCGCACCAAAGGATAAAGAACTGCAGTGCCAAATCCACCACCCAGACAGGCTACGGTACCAAAATTCTCTATTTCCGATGGAACACCGAGAGGTCCCAGAAAGTCATGAAGCTCATCTCCTACTTCCAGAAGAGAAAGATGCTTGGTAGTTTTACCCACCACCTGGAATATTATAGTCACCTCACCTTTTTCTTTATCAGTTCCTGCTATGGTAAGCGGAATTCTTTCCCCCTTTTCATGCACTCTCAGGACTACAAACTGCCCTGGTTTTGCGCTTTTAGCAACAAAGGGGGCATTCACCCTGTACATGTACGCACCTGGACCAAGTTCTCTTTTATAAAGTATTTTATATCCCATAAGCTCCTCCTATTTAGGTCAAGGTGAGTTTAAAAAATTATTTTAATTTTTCAAGGAGTTTCTTTTCCCTTTCCTTAATAATTTCCGAAGCAAGTGATAATAGTTCAAAAATACGAGGGTTGGCTATTTTGTAATACACGTTAACTCCCTGCTTCCTGGACTCCACAAGACCTGCCCGTTTAAGGATGGAAAGATGGCGAGATACTGCAGACTGGTCTATCCGAAGAATAGGAATTAAATCACAGCCACATACTTCCTTGTCCTTCATTATTTCCAGTATCCGAATTCTCCTTCCACAGGATAGGGCAGAGAAAATATCCTTCCTTGGATCTTCAATATCATTAACAATTTTTTTCACTTCCTTCCCTCCTTCTGTAATGTTATTAAGTTATTGCATAATTGCTTTAATGTCAAGTTATTCATATATGTTATTAATTGACTCCGCATTTAATTACGCTTATAACTTATGTATGGGTACAAATGCAGTTATAGTTATTCCTGCAAGGTTTGGCTCTACGCGATTTCCAGGAAAGATTCTCGCTCCTATCCGTGGGAAGCCGATGATATGGTATGTGTACAGGGGTGCTCTCCAGAGTACTATGGCCAATGAGATTATAGTGGCTACTGACAGTGAAAAAATAAAGGAAACTGTGGAAGCATTCGGTGGAAAAGCTGTTCTTACAAAGGGCAATTTCCCTTCCGGTACTGACAGAGTGTTCGAAGCAGTAAAGGATAAAGTATATGATATTGTGGTCAATCTGCAGGGAGATGAACCTCTAATTAAGGGGGAGATTCTTGACCTTCTGATACAGGAACTGATCAATTCCAACGCTGATATCACCACACCATGCTATGTAGCTGATGAATCTGAGGCTCAGAATCCTAACAGAGTGAAAATTGTTACTGACTCGATGGGATATGCACTCTATTTTTCACGTTCTCCTATTCCCTACTACCGTAATAACAATGGATCAAAGGAATATCTTATACACATCGGCATATACGCATACAAATTCCACTCTCTAAAAAAGTTTGTTAAGCTCCCAAGCTCTGAACTGGAAAACAAGGAAAAATTAGAACAGCTCAGAGCTCTGGAGTATGGAATGAAAATAAAAGTTGTAAAAACAAATTACAGGAGTTATCCTGTAGATATTCCTGAAGATATAAAAGTTGTAGAAAATTTATTGAAAAATAAGGAGGCATTATGATACAGCCACAGTATATCTTTAACGAGATGGAAAAAAGAAAAATTAAGGAAGTAATTTTTGTTCCAGGAAAAGAACCTATTTTTAAAACCGAAGAGGGTATTGAATCTGCCGGTGGCGATAGAGTTATGCCGGATGATACGCGGCAGCTACTCATAAGTCTAAGACAAAGGACAACCATGGTAAATGCACCTCTTCAATCTGAGGGACATTTTTCTTTTGGTTTACCAGGTTTAGGAAGGTTTCATGTAAACTATTTTATGCAGAGAGGTTCTTATGCTGTTGTTATAAGAAAAATCTCACCAACTCCCCCATCTTTTGAGGAATTAATACCGGATGGGGAGACCATAGAAAGATTAAAAAGATTAATTCGTCATAGGGGTCTTTTTCTTGTAATTAGCTCATATACTTATATCAATCTGGATATTATTGCCTCTATTATCAGTTATTTGATCCAAAACGAAAACAAGATAATTTATACTATTGAACTTCCCCTTACCTATGCATTCAAGCATGAAAACTCTATAATCATGCAGAGAGAAGTGGGGCAGGATGTGCTTTCCTTGGAGGAAGCACTAATTTCTGCCCTGAGGATTTCTCCTGATTTTACCTATGTTAGTGAATTACAGACTTCCAGAGACCTGGAACTCTTTTTAAAACTTGTTGAACACGGCAACACTGTATTTCTGCCCTACCATGCTGCAGATATACACGCAGCATTAACCGGACTCGAAAGACTGGCCACAGATCACAAAGGTTTCAGAGAAACAATTTCTCACTTTCTCGTAGCAATTATTTCGCCCAAGCTCGAACAAGGTGATATTAAAGCAATAAACATAATTGTTAAGGATGCAGAAACTGAAGCAGCAATCAGGGAAGGAAGGTATGACGAGATTTTAGTACCCTAAGAAATTGCTCTTCTTCTCTTTTACTTCTTAGTTTTCCTTTCATTTTTTCAATTTCAAGTATAGTTAAAATTTCGTTCAATCTGGAAGCTGCTATACCCATCTCCTTTATCTCCTCAGCATCATGCAGGACCCTGATATCTTTCCTCTTGGAGAGATATTTCTTCAATATTTCTTTTTTTAGACCCTGCAGTGCACCTGCTGCAAGTACTTCATCATCTGAAAACTTTCTAAACCACCTGTGCAGCTCCTCTGGCATAATTTCTTTCTCAATCCTGTCAAGGGCTAAAATTCTCTCCAGACTTCTCCTCTCTTTTCTCTCAAGGAGTCCACAACCACCCAGAGCCTCAATATCTCTTGTGTAAACAAGAAGAAAATAAAACCATGTATCCTTTTCAAAATCCAGATATTCATGCAAAGATACCAACATATCCTCACGAAAAGTATTGAAGAAATCCCGCCAGTGAAATAATAATTTTTTTAGACCGATTTCCCGAAACATCTCTTTTCTATTTTCTTCAACTGAGATACGCTCTAACTCATTTCTTACTCTGGAAGCTGAAATCCGACTCATCAATTTCTTAGCATGCTCAAATTCTTCCTCTGTAAGAGGATGGTAAATAAAACCAAATCTATTTTTGTATCTTATGGCCCTGAACGCCCTTGTGGGGTCTTCAAGAAAGCTCCCTGCTTTCAATACTCGAAGGATACCTTCCTTCAAATCGTGATACCCATCCATAGGATCAACGATATCTCCTGTATTCGGGGTAAGGATACAGGCTATAGAATTTATGGTAAAATCTCTTCGTTTTAAATCTTGATATATAGAGTGCACCGGATATGTCTCAGGAAGTGCTCCAGGTTCTCTGTAATATTCCCCTCTCGTATGAGCAAGATCGATCTCAATACCTCCTATAGATATCTTCCACGTAAGAAACGGACTTTTTATAATAGATTCTACTCTAAAGACATCGGTAAGATAATCGAGAAATTTATAATCAAGAGTCTCAAAGACAATATCGATATCCAGGACACTTCTATGTAGAAGAAGATCTCTAACTCCTCCTCCCACAAGATAGATATTCGAGTGAGAATTGAATTGTGAAATTGTGTATAGTATTCTGTTAGTTTTTATGTATTCTCTTATATTCAATCTGAAGGTTCTATGAGAAATAAAGGCTGATTATATTCCACCGGTTGTCCGTTTTCAACCAGGATTTTAACCACGGTGCCAGAGATATCTGATTCAATTTCATTCATAACCTTCATGGCCTCAACTATGCACAAAACCTGTCCTTTCTTTATTGTATCTCCCTCCTTTACATAAGGTTCTGCACCAGGAGCAGGGGCTCTGTAAAAAGTCCCCACAATAGGAGATCTAATTTCATGGTATCTTTTATTTTCTAATTCCTCTTCTTTCTCTTGCTCCTTTTTAATTTCTGCCTCGGGTCTGAATACTGGAACAGGCTTTAGTTCTTCACTGCAAGCCTTTCTTAACTTTATATGGTAAAAGGGCTTTTTAATTTCAAGCTCCACAAGCCCATGTTCTTCCATAAACTTGAGTAGCTCCTCCAGTTTTTTCTTCTTCATATTACCCTCTCAATGTATTTACCATTTCTTGTATCTACCTTAATCTTGTCTCCAATTTTAATAAAAAGGGGAACCTGTACCACTATCCCTGTCTCCAGTTTCGCAGGTTTTGATCCACCGGAAGCAGTATCTCCTTTGAGTCCAGGATCTGTTTCTACAACCTCAAGAACCACATAGGTAGGAAGTTCTATAGTAATAGGGGAATTTTCCGCATATAGAACAGTCACCTCTTGACCTTCTTTAAGATAACCGAGAAAATCTTCTATCTGCTCTTTGGTGAATATTATATCCTCATAGGTTTCTGAATCCAAAAAATGATAAAATTCACCTTCAATATAAGAAAAATGAGCAGGCCTTCTATCAATTCTGACCTCCTCAATAACATCGGAATCCCTGAGACTTACTTCTCTCACCTGTCCGGTCCTCAGGTTTTTCATCTTTGTTCTAGTGGTAGCACCTCCTCTGCCCATGTGAATATGTTGAAAATCAATAATTAAGTATATATCTCCCTCGTACTTGATTGCCATTCCTGGCCTCAATTCGGGCATACTTTACCTCCTTTTCTTTGCAACTTTGGGCTTTTGCTCCAATTTTGCGCTTACATCTTCAAGTAGGTTTACAATTTCCTGTTTCCAGGGGAAGAGAAAATAGGCTCTTTTTAAATAAGCCCGAGCCTCAAAATATTCTTCTTTTTTAATATGGTCCTTTGCCTTTTTGAGTACACTCTTTAATTCAAATAATTCTAAATTTTTCATATCTTCCCCTGACTATTAATAAAAGTCATCGCCTTTTCTTTTCCCCCCGCGAAGAATATCTCCAATCCTCTGGAAGCAATGATAAATGATTCTTTCAAAAGATTCAACTCCTCGTCTTCAAATCTTTGTAAAACATACTCCCGAGGAGTTACAGCCTCTGGTCTTCCTATACCAAATTTTAACCGGAAGAACTCGTGGGTTCCGAGCGAAACTATGCAGGATTCTATCCCCCTGTGTCCACCTGATCCCCCATTGAATCTCAGCTTTACTCTTCCTTTTGCGAGGTCAATGTCGTCGTGTGCCACAATTAATTCTTCCCTGACATTTATATCAAAAAATCTAACAGCTTCAAGAAGAGGCACACCGGAGAGATTCATATAGGAAGAAAGTCTTATAATGTAAAGTCCATTTTTTTCACCGTAAAAGAAATCAAACTTTGAGGGAGTGAGCTTTATTTCATAATTTTCTGCAAGAAATTCAATAAATAAAGCTCCCACATTATGCCTTGTAAATCTGTATATTTCACCTGGATTGCCCAGGCCGACTACAAAAATTCTCAACTCTCTTCAGTAGTTTCTCCAGCTTCTTCTTCCTCAGGAACTTCGGCTTCTTCTTCCTCCACTACCTCAACTGCTTTCCTAGGAGCAAGAACTGTAACTATAGCCTCTTCAGGGTCTTCGAGAATTTCAACATCTTCCAGTTTAAGATCCTTGACAAAAATAGAATCGCCTATATGCAGCTCCGAAACATCTATTTCAATGTGGGAAGGTAACTTGCTAGGTATTGCTCTTACCTCTATGGATCTTACAAGATGTTCCAAAATGCCTCCCTGTTTAACCCCTATTGGGGTACCCACAACTTCAATAGGAACTTCCACCGTTATCTTCTCGCCTTTATGCAGAATTTGAAAGTCCAGATGGAGAATATCTCCAGTTACAGGATCTCTCTCTATGGCTTTTATTATGGCGTTATACTTTTTCTTCCCCAGTTTCAATTTCAGAGAAACAGCCTCTCCATGGGACTGCTTCAAAAATTCTGAAATTTGCATGGTAGGAACTTTTATTGGTGTAGTCTCCTCACCATGGCCATACACGACTCCGGGTACAAAACCCTCTCTTCTCAGTCTTTTTGCAGCCTGTTTTCCAACCTCTTCTCTTTTTTCAACATCAAGCACAAAATCCATTTTAACCTCCTTCTTGGTTTAATTTAAATAAAAAGCGCACTAATGGATTCTTCATTATGAATTCTTCTAATTGCTTCTGCAAGCAACGGAGCGATGCTCAGAATTTCCATTTTATCGGTCTTTCTTTCCCACACCGTGGGTATGGTATCAGTAACAATCACCTTTTTAATGGGCGAATCTTCTATTTTTTGTGGAGCATTACCCGAAAGAAGAGCGTGAGCAGCAGCAGCTTCCACACTTAATGCACCTGCTTCTATCAACGCCTTAGCCCCTTCGATTATGGTATTCCCAGTATCAATTATATCATCCACAATAATAAGGTGCCTTCCCTCTACATGGCCAATTATATTCAATACCTCAGCCTGGTTAGGAGCAGGCCGTCTTTTATCAATGATCGCGAGGGGAAGGTCTCCGAGTTTTCTTGCAATGGCCCTTGCTCTCTTGGATGCCCCCACATCCGGTGCAACAACAGTATGAGTTTCCGGCGAAAGCCCTTTGAAGAACTCCTTGAATATAGGAGTTGCAAACAGGTTATCCACAGGAATATCAAAGAAACCCTGAATTTGGTCCGCATGCAGATCCACAGTTAAAACTCTGTTTGCACCTGCAACCTCTATAAGATTTGAGACAAGTTTTGCGGATATGGGAACTCTCGGCTGATCTTTTCTGTCCTGCCTTCCATATCCAAAATATGGTATAACGGCGGTTACTCTCTTTGCGGATGCCCGCTTTGCAGCATCTATAAGCAATAATAGCTCAAGAAGGTTATCTGCAGGTGGATGTGTTGATTGTACAATAAACACATCGTGCCCTCTGATATTTTCGAGTATCTGAACCCTGATTTCTCCGTCCTTGAATCGGGACACCAAATGTTCTGTGGGCTCCACTTTCAAATGTTGTGCAATCTCGAGCATTAAAGGCCTTGAACTTGTCCCCGATAATAATTTTATATCTTTTGGAGGTCTCATTTTATTAAAAACCTCACAAGTGTAAATTTAACAACAAAACCCGCAAAAACAATTGATACCATTGACATAAGCTTAATCAATATATTAAGTGATGGTCCGGCGGTGTCCTTTAGTGGATCACCAACAGTGTCTCCAGTAACACCGGCTTTATGAGGATCACTTCCCTTACCGCCAAAATGACCCTTCTCAATAAACTTTTTAGCATTGTCCCATGCACCCCCTGCATTGGCCATAAAAAGCGCCATGGCAAACCCTGTAGTCAGGGCACCTGTTAAGAGCCCTATTACAGCTGATGGCCCCATAAGAAACCCCACAATAATGGGTACTACTATCGCAAGAAGTGCTGGAAGTATCATCTCTCTCTGTGCAGCCTTGGTGCTGATATAAACAACTTTAGCATAATCCGGCTTTGCTTTACCTTCCAGTAAACCCTCGATTTCTCTGAACTGTCTCCTAACCTCAACAACAATTTCTTGAGCTGCACGTCCTACTGCTCTTATTGATAGGGCCGAGAATACAAAGGGCATCATGGCACCGATAAATACACCACTTATTGTCAGAGGATCGGTGAGAACAGGTTTAATGAAATCCAGTATATTCTGAATGTGGAAAGATTCAGCCCATCTACTTACATCGTTATAATAAGCAGCAATGAGAGCAAGCGCAGTTAACGCAGCAGAGCCTATAGCAAACCCTTTACCCGTGGCAGCTGTTGTATTACCGAGGGCATCCAGTGCATCTGTCCTCTGCCTGACTTCAGGTGGTAAATGTGACATCTCTGCATTCCCTCCTGCATTATCTGCAACGGGGCCATAAGCATCCGTTGCAAGAGTGATACCAAGAGTAGAGAGCATGCCTACCGCTGCTAAACCTACCCCATAAAGCCCGAGACTGAAACTGTGAGCTCCTCCAGAGACAAAATAGCTTATCAAAGTAGCCGAAACAACTGCAACTATAGGGACACTGGTAGAAAGCATTCCAGTGGACAATCCTTCTAAAATCAAAGTGGCATGGCCGGTGAGTGCAGCTTTGGAAATATTCTGGGTGGGTTTATAGCTATCTGAAGTGAAAAACTCTGTAGAATATCCGATTATAAGGCCCGCAATAAGGCCCGAAATTACGGCAAAAAATATGTTGAAATCCTCGGGGGGCAATATAAACCTAATAGCAAAAAATGCCCCTATCAGAACCAACGCACTGCTACCCCAGATTCCTCTTCTCAAAGCCCATAACAATGTGGTCTGGGAGGCATCCTCCTTTGTCCTAACAAGAAATGTTCCTATTATGGAGGCAATAACCCCTATTCCAGCAAGTACAAGAGGAAGAACTACACCTCTCATCCCTAATTTTGCAGAAGCGGCCAGCGACATGGTGGCAATTATAGAGCCAGTATAAGACTCATAGAGATCTGCCCCCATCCCAGCCACATCACCCACATTATCTCCTACATTATCTGCTATAACTGCTGGATTGCGAGGGTCATCTTCAGGTATTCCTGCCTCTACTTTACCCACCAGGTCAGCGCCTACATCGGCAGCCTTTGTAAATATACCTCCCCCCACACGGGCAAAGAGTGCTTGGGCTGAAGCACCCATACCAAAACTTAACATTGTAAAGGTGATGGCATCAAGTAACGCATTCCCAGCCAGACCTTGCTTTACTCCGTAAAACCATTTAAGTATCTGAAACCATATACTCATGTCAAGGAGCGCTAATCCCACCACAACCATTCCCATTACCGCACCCGCTTGAAAAGCGACCCTTAGTGCACTGTTCAGACTTCTTCTCGCAGCGTTGGCTGTTCTCGCACTGGCACGGGTAGCAACACTCATACCTATAAAACCAGACAGCCCAGAGAAAAATCCACCGGTGATGAAGGCGAAGGGTACAAATATTGGTTGTAATTTATTAAGTGCCAAAACCAGCAGAATCCCAAAGGCAACAAGAAAGAAAAGTGCAACCACTGTGTATTGTCTCTTCAAATACGCAGAGGCCCCTTCTCTCACAGCTTCTGCGATCTCTCGCATACGCTGAGTGCCTTCATCTTCTTTTCTTACTTTTAAGACAAGAAATAGAGCAAATAGTAGAGCAAGTATTGAACCTCCTGGAGCAAACCAATAAAGTTTACCGTAATCCATAATACCTCCTTCTCAGGACAACGTTATGAAGTTTCAAAATTCTAACGAAAGATGAAGATATTGTCAAATAAAGCTCCCCTTTTCACAAAACCGAAAGAAAAAGTGTAATCTCCAAAACTGCGTAAATTTCTCGCCGGGCTAATATAGAGGGAAAAGATACCATTTTTATAGGGAAACTCGAAACCAGCCGCAGAAATATCGATTATCCCTCTGTAAAAAATTACTCTTAGAATACCGTATCCTACTTTAGTCCGTAGAGATAGTCCGTTTCCTGCAATATAATTTTCTCCTGTCTCCACACGGACCCTTCTACTATCCAAATTATAAACAAATAAAGCAGAAACATCGGCATAGGTTCTACCTCCAAGTACTATACTGATGATTCCTCCTCCACTTAATTTTCTAGTTTCATCCATGATTATGTTACTTAAGACATAAACCGGAGAGAGGTTGAAAATTACACCTGAATTCACACGATATGAATCCCTGTATTTTTCTCCTCCCACCCATAAAGAGTGATGAATAAAGAATCTCCGCAGATAAACGCCGTATTCATTCCCATCAGGTTCATAATGAACTCTGCAACCAACGGTGTAATGTGGTTCTAAAGGAAATAACATAAATAATTTAAAATCTAGGGCATCCAGAACATTTTGCCTGTAGTACAAAGAAAGCGAAGGCTGTAACATCCATCCCAGAAAGTTTTGAGACCCTGCTGCCAGTTCTATAACCGGTGTTCCATGAGAAAATGAAGCGATACCGTGAATATAATCACTGCTGACTTCCTCAAAATTCAGTATTAATTCAACTCCGTTTTCCAAATTTACAAAATTGTACCCTCTGAGAATCAAGATATCTTCAGATTGAAGTATACTTGATTTACTAAATAGCTCCCTTCTGCTGAAGATGTTATTTTTGAAAGAAAAGAATTTCTTGAGAATCCTGAGGCTGGTCTTTTTAATTCCTTTAAATTTTATGTTTATAAGTGGATTTACTTTTTCGTTGGCGAGGTGAATAATTAATACCACCGTGTCCCCTACGTTACTTTTTATTTCTGGAAATATATGTACTTTTATAACACCCTTATCCTCATATAACTTAAATGTTTCATCAAGGACTTTATTTATGAGGATGCTATCACTTTTGTATTCTTTACCAGAGAAAGTTTGATTAAGATATCTAATATCTAGTTGGTTAAGGAGCCTGGAATTCTCTACAATTATATTTTTTAAGAAGAGAGTTGAAATTAATGCTGATAGAAATATATTCACTTAAGAAATAAAAATTCCTTCCATCTTTCGTCAGGGATTTTTCGTGTGGCAAAGAGAAGGGTAAAATAAGACGGTTTCCTCGGCTTCCGTAGAAGTTTCATGCCTGCTTCCTCGGGTGTTCTATCTCCCTTTTTGTTATTGCATCTGAAACAGGCGCATACAAGATTCGCCCACTCATCCCTTCCCCCTAGTCTCTTTGGAATCACATGATCAACTGTCATTGGTCCTTCCCGGGTACCGCAATATTGACAAGTATAATTATCCCTTCTTAGGATGTTCCTTTTTGTAAGTGGTACTTCTCTATATCTCAATTTTACATAGTAATTTAATTTAATCACACTGGGGGCTCTGTAAATTACACGTTCCGCCCTTAAAACCCTTCCATCCTTATAGATAACAGGCTCTGCTTTTTGAAGGTAAATTAACTTAATAGCCCTCCTTAATGTAGATATATTTATTGGCTCGTAATTATAATTTAAAACAAGTACTTCACCAGGGCTCAATTCCTTTCCATACTCCGTAAGCCTTTTTACTTGCTTTGGTTGCTTTTTCAATCCTTGAAGAAGCTTGATTCTTGAGAGAGCCCGTGGCAAAATTCAGAGCGGTTTTGTAATCCCGAATTGCACGTTGATAGTATTTGTAAGCCTGTCCAGCTCCTTCTCTATCCTTGTTTTTCTTGGCCCTATTGTATGTGATACCTCCAAGTCCATAGTATGCATCGCCTCTTAAAAAGTAGGCGAGACTTTTGTAATAATCATCGAGATTCTCAAACTGAAGCACCTTATTTATGGTAGTAATAGCATCGTTATACTTCTTTAATTCATAAAGTAAATAAACGGCTTTTTTAATGTATACAATAGGATTTTCGGGGGCAAGCTGAATCGCCTTGTCATAGTCCGCCAGAGCCTGAGTCTTCTTTCCCAGTCCCCCGTATGCTTCTGCTCTGTTCAAATAATTCACATAATTCAGTGAATCTTCTTTGATAAGCTCATCAATCTGTTTAACGGCATTTGAATACAGTTTAGGGTTTTTCTTACCTTCCTGAAGGTATGCTTTTACCAGCGCAGTTCTCACATCCTTTTCCTTCTTGGGGTCATCTATGCCAAGCTCAAGGGCCTTTTCCAGATGGGGGATACATTCTCCATACCTTTTATCTTCACTTAAAAATAAGCCATAAGATACCCTGAGTCCAACGCTATTGGGTTTCTTGGAAATCGCATCTTTATATACGGAATCCGCTTTTTCCTTAGAGCCAATATTTTCATAAAGTTTTGCGAGACCATAAAGGGCATCGGCATTGTTGGGGTCAACCTCGATGGCCTTTCTGTAAAATTCTATACCCTTGTCGTATTCCTTCTTTACAACACCATACATGAAACCGAGTCCCTGCCATCCTCTTGAATCTGTTGAATCTATTTCTGCCACTTTCCTGTAAGCAACTTCAGCAGAGTCAAAAAACATGTCTGCACTGTCTCCTATACCCTTCTGAAGATATTCTCCAGCCTTTCCCAAAAATGCTCTTCCCAGCTCCAGATAAGCCGGTATAAAGTTCTCGTTGAAACAGAGGGCTCTCCTGTAATTCCTTATAGCGTCACTCCATCTCTTTTTGAGGAGATAGTCATGGCCTATTGAAAACCAGACTTTGCATGAATCTACTACCTGCGGTGTGGTATCCTCTGGAGCTGGTTGTGATTGCGCAAAAGCACGGGGAACACTTACCATAAATATGAAAATAATTATCAAAATTTTCATTTTAACCTCCCTTTGTTTATTGTTTTAGTTTAAACATTTTCATTGGTATAGTCAAGGATTGGACAGATAAAATAACTCTTGACAGTGCAGAGTTTAGGTAATATTATAATATTGAATGAAATGTAGATATTTAATCGTTTTTCTGCTCCTCCCCTTAATTTTTAACAGTAACTGTGCATCTTATAAGTATGAGGGTACATGGATAGAAGTTGGACTGGCTTCGTACTACGGAAAAAAGTTTCACGGTAAAAAGACTGCATCCGGAGAAGTATTCAACATGTATAAATTGACTGCTGCCCACAGAAAATTACCTTTTGGAACTTACGTAAAGGTCACAAATCTGGAGAATGGGAGGAGTGTTATTGTAAGGATCAACGACAGAGGGCCCTTTAAGAAAAACAGAATAATAGATCTTTCATATGAAGCAGCAAAAAGGTTGGGCATAATTTCAAAGGGTGTTGCCCACGTAAAACTGGAGGTAATAAAGTGGCCTCAATAAAAGACACAAGCCTTGGTGTTATGGGTCTCGAGGATTCAGAAAAGATCTGGGAGATAGAAAAGGAGTGGAACAATCTACTTACAAAAATTCCCAATTCTCACCCCTTTATGACACCTTACTGGATAGGTGTGACTTTTGACCTTTACGGGGTAATACATGACGGAAAAATCTATGCTTTAGAAGTTGATAGGGAACTTACAGGTATCGCCTTACTTGATGTGGACATGGAAAATAAAAGAGGAAAAATTCTCTCGCCTCGTTACCCCCATTATTTTAATGAATTCATAGCTTACCATGAAATAAGGGAAGAATTTGTGGAGCAAATCTTGTCGGCACTGGATGTCTTTATTATTACTCAGATTCCTGAAAGCTCTCCTTATTACTGGATTATGAAAAAACTTGCTGAGAATAAAAAATATAGCATAAATATTACCGGTCAACGCAACCTGAAGTCACTTATAATTCCCGAAAATGTTGAGAAATGGCTGTACAAAATAAAGGGCAAAGCATCCAGAATCATCACATCTACATTGAAAAGAGCTAAGAGATTTGAAGAAATCGAAACTAAAAGAATTGAGGATGTTTCTGAATTAGTCGACAGACTGGTTTTTCTCTTTAATAATTCATCCCATTCAAAAAGCTCGATTCTTGAATTTAAGACGTTTGTGGAAAATCTTGCTTATCTTATGGTGCCTCGAGGGATTTTAAAACTTATTGAGCTCGTAGTGGAAGGATGGACCTTAGCTTCTATTCTTGTCCTTGAGTACAGGGATCGCGCTTATCTACTTGAACTTTCATCCATCACCCATATTAAGGACTTTGATGCTTCAATTTATCTTTTATTTAAGTATATTGAATACCTCAGTAATATGGGATTTAAGGAACTCTTTTTCTTCCCCACAACCAGCACAATGGATTTTATTAATTTCAAGAATATAAAATTACTGGATATAACTATAACTACAGGGTGATTCCAATAGCTCGAGCTCAGGTCTGAATCTCCTTTTGTAAAGAATTACGGGTATACCAATGGGCAGTGTTATATTTTCACTCCCATGCCCCGCCGGGAATCCAGTAAAGAGAGGAACTTCTGCTTTTTTCATAAAAAAATCCAGATAAATATCATATCCTATATCAGAATATCCCAGTAATACTGCTTTTACTTTTTTGAACACACCTGCGTATTTTAGGTGGAAAAGCATCCTATCTATTCTGTAGTCTTCTTCGCCCACCTCCTCAATAAAAAGGATTTTGTCAGCAAAATCTGGCTCATAAGGAGTACCCAGGAGACTAACAACCAATGAAAGACATCCCCCTACAATCTTCCCCTGGATATCCCCGGCTGCTTTGAAATACTCACCTTCCCACACTACGGTATATCTCTTACCGGAGATGGCCTTTAAAAAATAATCAACAGTTCTGTCACTGGGAGCACTGAAGTTCGTCTTTACCATGGGTCCATGGAAAGTTACAAGCCCTGTAAGTTTATATATGGCGTTGAGCAGAACGGTGATATCGCTGAACCCCATGAATATTTTGGGCTTCTTTTTCATCCTTTCCCACTGGATACTCTCCAGAAGCCTTGCACAACCATACCCTCCTCGGGAGGTTATAATCATTTTTACCTCTTCATCCTCCCAGGCAGAATGAAGATCTTCCAGCCTTATTTCATCCTCTCCTGCAAGAAATCCCGTGGAATTGAGTACATGAGGAAATAATTTTACCTTAAACCCGAGGTTTTCAAGAAAATGAATACCGCGTTCGAGAAGTGCTGCATCAGGTTGTGAGGCAGGGGAAATTATCCCTATGGTATCACCTCTTTTAAGACACGCCGGCTTCATCTCTCTCCTTTTGAGTAAGTTCAAAAACTTTTCTTATAACCTCCTCATAGTTTGTACTTAATTCCACCTTTCTTCTCTTCATAACCCTACGTGCAGTTGCAATAGCTTTCTCCAGCTCATGGGTTACGAAGCCTTGTCTCCCTCCCCAGCTGAAAGATGGGATAAATTTTGGAGGAAATCCAGCATCGAAAATATTAGAAAATATCCCGACAATTGTTCCTGTGTTGAACATTGTATTGATTCCGCTCTTTGTATGATCCCCTATCATGGATCCCAGAAATTGCATGCCCGTATCAAATCTTTCTCCTTTGAAAATAATTTTAACACTTCCATAATTGTTTCTTAAATCGCTGGTATTGGTGTCCGCGCCTATGTTTACCCAAGTACCAACATAGGAATGTCCCAGGAATCCATCGTGCTGTTTGTTTGAGTAAGAATGAATTATGGTGGCTTCTACCTCACCTCCTACTTTGCAAACAGGACCTATAGAAACATCTTCATAGATTTTAGCACCCACTTTAATAATTGAACCTTCTCCCACATACAGGGGACCCTTCAAAAAGGCATTGGGAAGTACAGTGACATTTTTATCTATATATACAGGACCTTCTTCCGCGTCAATCACAACATTGGGGTAAAGCCTGACACCTTCTGCTACAAATATCTTATTCCCTAACAAGGTAACCTTCTGAGAAATGGGAGCATGTATTCCAGAGTTACCAATCATGTTAAAATCTTTTATAATCTCCCCACCATTAATTTCAATAGTATCCCACAGATAGTTAAGGACTTCCACATCTATCCGTAATTCCTTTGCTCCTTTCTCTCTTAATTTCCCTGTGTCGATTATACCTTCATATTCATCAGAGTACCCATAAAAAGCAACCACTTCACCTTTGTTACTCACAAAAAGCGTTTCCTCCTCTACATCTTCAAAAACAGAAATATCTTCAGGAGGCAGAGTTCTGCCGTTTATCAGCAGAACCTTCGTTCCCGGTCTGATTCCTTCGTTAACCTTAATTTCCGGATACATCTCCTTTACCAGTTTACTTAGATAACTCCGTAAAAATACTCCCTCAATCTCTCCCAGTTTTTTATACCATTTTTCGAAAATTGTGAGGATTCCAACTCTCAGGTCAAAAACTGGTCTTAACCACACAAGTGGAAGAAAATTTTCATATTTTTCATCTTCGAATATAAAAACCGGCCCTATCCTTCCCATGTTTCGTACTCCCTCTCCAGAAGTGAAGCGGCTTCCTGGTCAATTATTACTATAGCCCTTGGGTGTATCTGGATCATAGAGGCTGGAACCATAGCAGTTATAGGCCCCTCCACAGTTTTCTTAATGGCATCACGTTTGTTTACCCCGCTGGCAAGGAGGATAAGTTTCCTTGATTCTATAATGGTTCCTATACCCATGGTAATTGCATATTTAGGAACTTTGTTAATATCCCCACCAAAAAATCTGGCATTATCCTCTCGGGTCTCCCTTGCCAAGGTTTTTATCCTTGTCCTTGATGCAAGTGAGGATCCGGGCTCATTAAAGCCTATGTGTCCATCCCTTCCAATTCCCAATATCTGAAGGTCTATGCCACCTTTTTCTGCTATTTTTTCCTCATACCATATACAGTGAGCTTCGATATCTTCAACTGTACCATCAGGAATATATATATTTGATGGATTAATATTTATATGCTTAAAGAGATTCTCCCACATAAAGGTATGGTAGCTCTCCGGATGATCCTTGGGCAGTCCTATGTATTCATCCAGATTGAATGTTGTAACCTTTGAGAAATCCAGTCCCTCCTCTTTATGCATCCTAATAAGCTCTTTATATAAACCCAAAGGGGTTGAACCGGTAGCAAGTCCCAGGACCAGATCTGGCTTTTTCAGTAATTCTTCTTTAACAAATTTAGCAGCAAGTTTGGACATACTATCATAATTTTTAACTATTATTACTCTCATCGTACACCTCCTTTATTCTTGGAAAATATAAAACTGCATACCAGAGAGTGGCAATTGAAAAAAGAACAACAGAAATATATAGAAATACAATTGCAGAGGAATCATACCTCAGAAGATAAAGCAGAATCGTTAAATAAAAAAACCCTCCTGAAATTTTTCCTATGGTTCTTGAGGGAAAGATCAACTTTTTATCCACAAGAAACAGAAATCCTGATGTAAGGATTATAAGCTCTCTCAAAACGAAGAAAAGCGTAGCCCATAGAGGAAATCGGTTGTAAATATAAAGCCAGATTGCAGTAAGAATGCTGAATAATTTATCCACCCCATGGTCAAGAACCCTGCCCAGGTTAGTACACTGATTCCTCTTTCGTGCGATATATCCGTCAAGGATATCGGTTACAATGATTATTACAAAAAATAACACCGAAAAAAGAGTATGGCCCCTGGCAATAAAATATAAAAAAATGGGTAGGAGAAACAGCCTTAAAAGTGAAAGAAGGTTCGGAATATTAATCATTTTTTTCTTTCTTTTCCTGAAACACGATATCAAGTACTTGGTCTACATTGTTCACAAAATGAAATTTAAGATTCTTTTTTATATGATCGGGGATGCCTCTCAAATCTTTCTCATTCCACTCTGGTAAAATAACCTTCTTAATCCCGGCCCTTTTTGCAGCTATTACCTTTTCCTTGATACCACCTACAGGAAGTATCCTTCCACTCAATGTAATTTCGCCAGTCATTGCGATTTCTGGATTAACTGGAATTTCTTTAAGAAGAGATACCAGTGATGTAAATATGGCAATTCCTGCTGAAGGCCCATCCTTGGGAATTGCTCCCTCCGGGACATGGATATGTATGTCGTATTTCTCATAAAATTTTGAGTCTATGGAGAGCTTTTCAGCCCGTGCTCTTACCAGAGAAAGAGCTGCTTCACAGGATTCTTTCATAACCTCCCCCAGTTGCCCTGTTAAAATTAAATTTTTCCCTCCCGGCATTTTCAAAGATTCAACAAATAGTATTTCTCCGCCCGATGGTGTCCATGCAAGACCTGTAACCACTCCTATCTCTCCCTTCCTTGCCTTGACTTCTTCATAATAAATGGGAGGTCCGAGATACTTTTCCACAGTTTTAGGTGTAATAACAATCTTTCTGTTTTTAATCTTATCCATTGCAACTTCTTTAGCTATCTTCCTCATAATGGAGGCAATCTGGCGTTCAAGGTTTCTCACCCCTGCCTCTCTCGTATAGCCCTGGATTATTTTGACAAGTGCCGTATCCCAGAATTTGATATCAAAATCTCCAAGACCATTCTCTATCTTTTGTCTTGGAATAATATACCCCTTGGCGATTTCCACCTTCTCTTCGGTGATATAGCCGGGCAATTCTATAATTTCCATCCTGTCAAGAAGAGCCGGAGGAATAGTCTGAGTAACATTTGCAGTGGCAATGAAAAGCACACTGGAAAGGTCAAAAGGAAGATCAAGATAATGATCCACAAAGGCATGATTTTGTTCGGGGTCAAGAACTTCAAGAAGTGCAGCAGCAGGGTCTCCCCTGAAATCCATCCCTACCTTGTCTATCTCATCCAGCATAAAAACAGGATTCTTTGAACCAGCCTGTTTTATCCCCTGTATTATTCTTCCTGGAAGTGCTCCAACATATGTTCTTCTGTGTCCTCTTATTTCTGCTTCGTCTCTAATACCTCCCAGCGACATCCTAACAAATTTCCTTCCAAGAGATTTGGCAATAGATTTGCCCAGTGAAGTCTTTCCGACACCAGGTGGTCCAACAAAACACAGAATCGGACCCTTGGTATCCTTTTTCAATTTCCTCACAGCTAAAAATTCCAGTATTCTTTCTTTAACCTTCTCAAGATTATAGTGGTCTTCGTCAAGTATCTTCTTGGCCCTCTTGATGTCCAGATTGTCCTCTGTCTCTTCATTCCAGGGAATAGCAAGAATCCAATCTAAATAATTTCTTATAACTGTATATTCCGGGGAACCTGTCATAACCCTCGCAAGTTTTTCAACTTCTTTCAGTGCCACTTCCTTTACATATTTAGGTAGTTTTTTTGTCTCTATCTTCTCCCTCAGCTCCTTTGCTTCTTTTTCCTTTTCATCAAGAATGCCGAGCTCCTTCTGGATAGCCTTAAGTTGTTCTCTTAGGATATACTCTCTCTGGCCTTTATCCATTTCACTTTTAACCTTTTCCTGAATTTCCTGAGAAACTCTGATAACCTGTAGTTCTTTTACAAGATGGTCCAGTACAAGTTTGAGCCTTTCTTTGACACCAACAGTCTCCAGTATCTTTTGCTTAACCTCAACAGGAAAGTTCATATATGAGGCTACAAAATCAGCAAGCTTACCCGCTTCTTTGATGGACAAAGCTACGACTGCAAGTTCATCCGGCAAAAAGGGTGAATTACTGACCACCTCTTTAAAGTTGGAGAGTACATTATGTTTTAGTGCATCTATTTCCACATCTTCTTCTGCAAATTCTTCAATCTCCTCTATCTTGGCAATTAAATATGGCTCTCTTTGAATGAATTCTTTTATTCTTACTCTTGTAATTCCCTGAACGAGAACCCTCATGGTTCCATCAGGGATGCGCAACATCTTCATCACAGTAGAGAGAGTTCCTACACTGTACAGATCCTGCGGTCCTGCTTTTTCCTTCTCCTGGTCTTTCTGCGTTACAGCGACACAGAGTCTATCTTTTTTCAATACATCATCCACAAGCTTTTGAGATTCCTCATCTGTAAGGATTAACGGCATAACCAGATTTGGGAAAAGCACACCGCCCTTTACTGGTAAAATGGGCGCTGTCTTCGGAACTTCCACTGGTTTTTCCATTACATCACTCCTCCTCTATTTCAAGAGTAATCACTTTCTTTTTCTTTTTGGGTAATTCCACTCTTAAAAAACCGTTGGAATAAACAGTTCTTATTCCATCAGGTTCTATGTCCCCACCAAATTTAATAATCCTTTCAAACTCTCCAAAATGGATCTCCAGAGCATGATATTTGGTATTTTCGTCACATACAGGATCAATTCTTTTACCACGGATTTTGAGATGTCCACTCTCATATTCAAGCTTGATCAGATCTGGATTAATACCGGGTAGTTCCATAAGTACAATGTATTTATCATCGGTTTCATAAATATTTACAGGGGGATAATAAGTTCCCCTGGACCTTCTAATTGAAAGACTACCCCATGCCCAACCTTCTTCCAGATCTTTCCAGAAATCATCAAGCATTCTATCACCTCTCTCCTGTCGTATTTTGATTTTATTTTATGGTGTTGCGCCAAAACAGTCAACGAAACTCATCTAAACAATTGTAATACCTTTAAAAAATACTGTATAATTTTACAATCTTAACAACAATTCCAAATCAAGGAGGTAAACAAAATGAAAAAAATTGCGGCACTGAGCATAATCCTTCTCATAGCTGCATGTGCAACCACACCTCATAAATCCTCTGGTCTGATATATATGCAGCAGGGCCAATTTGATAAGGCAGTTAGAGAATTTAAACTCTGGGTTGAAGAGAACCCAAACAATCCAGAAGCACATCTCTGGCTGGGAAGGGCCTATATAGGTCTCAGGAAATATACAGATGCAGCTGATGAATTTGTCAAAGCCTATGATCTAGATTCAGACACTGGAAAGGTGAGAAAAGAGATGCAGGAGAATGAGCTTAATACTCTTCTAACTGCAGGTAAACAAATGTTTCAACAGGGGGATGACGAAAAGGCTTTGAAATATTTTGAATATGCAACAAAATTGAACCCTGAAGATGAAAGGCCCTATCTTGCCATTGCAATCATTTATAATAAACAAGGAGACCATCAAAAAGCTTACGAATATGCAAAAAAGGCATCTGAATTAAATCCTAAGGACGCTCAAGCACATTTTTACATGGCAAAATTTCTTCAAGCTGAAGGGAAGAATGATGCAGCTAAAAACGAATTACTTAAAACAGTTGAATTGGATTCTACTTTTTCCAAGGCATATTTTGACCTGGGTGTGATGTCCTTTGATGAGAAGAACTTTAAAGACGCTGAAAAATACTTCGAAAAAGTCATCTCGCTGGACAGCACAAACCTCGATGCATGGCTGAATCTCGGACTTTCAGCATATAGAAATAATGATTATGAAAAGGCTGAAAAGGTTTTCAAAAAATACCTAGAACTTAATCCTGAAGATTCACAAACATGGTTCCTTCTGGGTACCACATACTTCCAGCTGAAGAAATACGAAGATGCTATTAAGAGCTTTGACGAAGTGATCAAGCTGGAGCCCAAAAATGTAGATGCTTATAATTTTAAAGCATTAATTTATAATAAAATGGGCAAAAAGAAAGAATTAAACGAAACTCTCAAGAAAATCCAGGAGCTGCAAAAGGAGAATAAGCAATGAAAAAAGATTTTCTCTCCATCCTGGATCTCTCCCAAGATGAAGCTCTGGAACTTCTCGATATTGCAGTAAAATTTAAAAAGGGAAAAATTTCTTCCAAACCCCTGGAGGGGAAGGTAATTGCCCTCATTTTTGAAAAACCCTCTTTAAGGACAAGGGTAACCTTTGAGAAGGCCTTATACGATCTGGGTGGACATCCTGTTTACCTGGCACCAGGAGATATTAAGCTCGGAGTGAGGGAATCTGTAAAAGATGTAGCCAGAAATCTCGAAAGATGGGTAGATGGAATAGTAGCTCGAGTCTTCGCACATTCTACGCTACTGGAGATGGCAGAAAATGTTAAGATACCGGTGATTAATGCTCTGTCGGATATAGAGCATCCCTGTCAGACACTGGCAGATTACATGGTCATTCTTGAAAAATCAGGAAAAACAAAAGTTAATCTGGCTTTTATAGGCGACGGCAACAATGTGGCAAATTCCCTAATGCTCATGACAGCTCTCCTTGGCGGCAAGTTTACCATTGCATGCCCAGAGGGATATGAACCTGATAAAAACCTTATGGCGAAAGCCAGAGAGTTAGCCTCTAAATCAAGGGGGGATATTGTTGTGGTTAGAGATCCTGTAGATGCCGTCAAGGATGCTGATTTTATTTATACTGATGTCTGGACGTCCATGGGGCAGGAAGTGGAAGCCGAGAAAAGAAGGAAAATCTTTTCCCAGTATCAGGTGAACAGGGAGCTGCTCTCCAAGGCACCTGAGCACGCACTGGTAATGCATTGCCTACCTGCTCATAGAGGAGAAGAAATAACCGATGATGTCCTCGATGGTCACAGATCTATAGTGCTGGATGAAGCTGAAAACAGATTGCACACAGAAAAGGCTCTGCTCTGGCTAATTTACCGTCAATTCAGCTGATATAGGAAATAAAAAATAAAAGAGGGAGAGGAGTGAAGGGGACCTCCTCTCCCTCTCTCTTTTTAGTTTGATTTATCCTTACTTATTGACCAACTCTCTGAGATTTGATGCAGCTCTGAATACAGGCGCATATCTCTCAGGAATGTTAATTACCTCTTTTGTACGAGGATTTCTTCCCTTCCTGGCTGCTCTCTTCTTGACATCGAAGGTTCCGAAGCCTATGAGTCTGACGGCTTCCTTTTTGGCCAGGGATTCTTTCACTGCATCTATGAATGCATTGACTGCCAGTGTGGCATCCTTTTTGGTCATGCCAGCTTTTTCAGCGACTTTTGCTATTAGTTCTTGCTTGTTCATTTTTTACCCTCCTTTTTTATTAACCCCCTTCTTTTCATTGAACATCAACCTTTTTGACAACTTTCATTGTTATAAGTAATATTTAAAGCTTTTTGGGTAATTTGTCAAGTCCTTTGCAAGAGAAAGGGGACCTCGAAAGGGACTGGGGGGTCAGATTAAGACTCTTATGGCATCCGATCCAAGCAATGATTCAAGCTCTTTAAAAATGCGTGGATCCTCTGAAAGAGAATACTTCTGAGATTTGTATAAACTACCTTCAAGCCTGACAACCAAACTCATTTTATCTCCTTTGTATTTTTCGAGAAGTGTTACTAACTGTTCCAGCTTATCTTCACTCAGGGTTGTTAAATCGATCTCAATCTCAGTGGGACCCTTAAATTTTTCGATATGTGAAGCTATGACTCTTGCCTTATCCTCTTCAAGTTGTAACCTCCCCTCTACCTTTACTATCTCGCCTTCCCGCAGACAATCCACACTGTCAGCGTACAATGATGGGAATACCATAACTTCAAATTCATCCTGGAGATCTCTAAGGACCACCTGTGCAAAAAACTGATCCTTACGGCTTTTTTTCCTTTTAATAGTCATCACCACACCCACTAGTTTCACCTCACTTCCATCAGGGAATCTTTCAAAAAGAAGACCTGCGTGAACTGGATAGAATTTTAGACATTCAAATTTTTCCATTGGATGTCCTGAAAGGAAAAAGCCGAATGCTTCTTTTTCGTACGCCAGTTTGTCTTCAAGAGTATAAGGTAAACCCTTCACCTCCTCCTGATTCTGGCTTAACGTATCTTCACCAAACAGGGAAAGAGAGGCCTTTTTCCTCCCATTTTTCCTCGAGAGAAGAAGATCCATCTTCGCCAAAAGATCTTTTCGATTGGGGTATAAATTATCAAAAGCACCTGCTTTTATCAAAAATTCAATGGTTTTCTTATTAACCTTACGTGTATCCACAGATTCAACAAAATCCTCAAAGGAGGTAAAACTCCCCCTCTGTTCCCTTGCATCAAGAATGGCTCGTACTGCACTTTCTCCCACATTCTTGACAGCTCCGAGGCCGAACAAAATAGAGTTGTCATCGTGGATGCTAAAACGATACTTACTTCTGTTTATATCGGGAGGTAGGACATTGAATCCCAATCTCCTGGCCTCCGCAACAAACTTATAGATCTTCTTCTGAAAATCCTGAGTATTCATTTCCGCCGAAAGGTTTGCTGTAAGGAATTCAAGTGGATAATGAGCCTTTAGATATGCGGTTCTATATGCCAGAAGGGCGTATCCGGCTGCATGGGATTTGTTAAAGCCATATCCAGCAAATGGTTCTATGGCCTTAAAGATCTTCTCCGCTTCTTCACGGGATATCCCGTTTTTCACACATCCCTCTACAAACTGAACCCTCTGTTTTTCCATTATCTCTACCTTCTTTTTGCCCATCGCTCTTCTGAGCAAATCAGCTTCTCCCATTGAAAAGCCTGCAAGAGTGGAGGCAATCTGCATCACCTGTTCTTGATAAGCAATAACGCCATGGGTTTCTCCCAGCACTTCTTCAAGTTTTTCATGTAGATATTCTACTTTCTCCTCGCCTCTTTTTCTTCTAATAAAACTCTCTAACATCCCGCTTTTAATAGGTCCGGGTCTGTAAAGGGCTACAATGGCAATTAGATCTTCAAATTTAGTCGGTTTAATCCTCCTCAACACGTTTTGAAATCCTTCTGATTCCAGTTGGAATATTCCCTGGGTCTCACCCCTGGAAAGCAATTCATAAGTTAATTGGTCATCCAAGGGAATATCCTCTATCCTAAAATCTGGATCATGTCTTTTTCTTACTTCTTCTACCGTCCAGTCAATAATGGTTAATGTCCTAAGTCCTAGGAGATCTATTTTTAAAAGTCCCAGCTCCTCTAGAGATTTCATATCAAATTGTGTTGAAATAGTCCCATCGGTTGACTTATAAAGAGGAGCATGTTCATATATTTTTCCTGGTGCAATAACCAGGCCTGCAGCATGTGTCGAAATATTGCGTATCTGTCCCTCTATCCTTCTGGAAATATCAAAAAGCATTTTATATTTTTCTCCCTTCGCCGGCAAAGCCCTCAATTCAGGAACCTGTTCCATTGCTTCCCCGAGATCAGCACCATTTGGTATTAATTTAGCTATTCTATCGGCTTCCTTGTATGGAAACCCTAGCACCCTTGCTACATCCCGGATCACACCCTTTGCCATAACCCTACCAAAGGTGATAATCTGTGCAACGCTTTCTTCTCCATATTTATTTCTAAGGTATTCAATAAGTTGTTCCCGCTTGATGTCGGAAAAATCCATATCAACATCAGGAGGCGAAATCCTTTCAGGGTTTAGGAATCGTTCAAAAATCAAATTATACCTGATAGGATCGATTTCAGTTACATCAAGTGCATAAAGGACAAGAGAACCTACTGCAGAACCACGTCCTGGGCCGACAGGTATTCCTCTTCTCCTGGCTTCCCGAACAAGATCCCATATGATAAGGAAATATCCAGAAAAACCCATCTCTTTCATAACTTGGAGTTCGTAATCCAGTCTCCTTTCATATTCTTCGGGGATCTTTCCATTGAATTTCCTCTTTAGGCCTTCCACAGCAAGCTGTCTCAGAAAATCATCGGCATCCCTGTATCCTTCTGGAATCTCAAACTTTGGTAAATGAACTCTTGTAGGATCAAGTTCCAGTTTTACATTAGCCCTCTCTGCGATCACAAGGGTATTTGTCAAAGCCTCCTCAACTTCACCGAATATTTCCCACATTTCTGCAGGGGACCTGAGATAAATTTTATTTGTCCTGATCCTTAACCTGTTTTCATCGTCGAGTTTCTTGCCAGTCTGAATACATATAAGAACATCTTGAAGGAGGTGATCCTGAGGAGTGAGAAAATGTACATCGTTGGTAGCCACTATGTTTACGTTAAATTGAGCTGCAAACTCCAGAAGTTTTTTATTAACAATAATATTTTCCTCAAGGCCGATCTCCTGGAGTTCAAGATAGAAATTCTCTTTACCAAATATATCTAGAAACTCAAGAAGGGCCTTTTTTGCTCCCTCTTCATCTCCCCGCAGTATTTTCTGCGGGATTTCCCCCTTCAAACATCCTGAAAGAGCAATTAAACCTTCACTATTGTTACGGAGCAGTTCTTTATCAATTCTCGGCTTGTAATAGAATCCCTTTAAATAGGACACTGTAGAGAGATAAAGTAAATTTTTATACCCCTTTTCGTTTTCAGCTATAAGCGTTAAATGGGAGAGATTCTCGTTTGGGTTCTTTTCCTCCAGACTGTTTTCTGCAATATAGGCCTCCATGCCGATGATAGGCTTTATTCCATATTTAAGGGCTGTCTTGTAGAATTCAATGACTCCAAAGAGATTGCCGTGGTCCGTCAATGCAAGGGCATTCATACCTTTTTCTTTAGTATGCTTCAAAAGGTCGGGAATTTTCACAGCACCATCTAAAATACTGTATTCGGAATGAGCATGAAGGTGTACGTATTCTTTACCCATTTTTATTAAAGGTCCTCTAAAAATTTTCTAGTGGTCTCTATACCATCAAGATTCTTTATAATCTCTATAGCCTTCTTCATAACTTTATCCTGATCCAGCACCGTTTTGTATCTGGCTTCCATACCATGGTATTTTTCCTGTAATTCTGCATCAAGATAAAGTTTTATGAAATCATGGGCTTTATTGAAATCTTCCATACTAAATTTGATCTCTTTCTTTTTCAGAAAAGAAGTAAACTCCTGTATTATTTTTTCATTTATACCTGCATATTGAGGGTGAGTTGCATGATATTCAACTGCGAAAGTGAAGAAATAAGGGTAAAGTCTTGCCACAATTTCAGGAGTCTGGGGAGACTTCGCAAGGATATCTGGAGCTATTCCTCCACCCCCATAGACTTCTCTGTGCAAAATTTTGGTATAGGCCTTCTCCACTATCTTCTGGCTTAGACCCACACTATCTGCTTTCTCTTTCTGCTCTTTATGAATACATCTTCCAGAAGGGGTGTAATATTTCGCTGTAGTAAGCTTCAATTCATATCCTTCATCCAACTTGAAAATCCTCTGTACTGATCCCTTGCCAAACGTAGTATCTCCAACTATTACTCCTCTATCCCAATCCTGAATAGCCCCAGAGACAATTTCACTGGCACTGGCTGACCCTCTATCTACAAGAATAACTAGAGGATTATTCTTGTATGGTGAATCTTCCTGAGTATAATATTCCATATTCATCTCTACTATCCTGCTTCGAGTTGAGACAACCAGCTTCCCCTGACCAAGAAAAAGCCCTGAAATACGGACTGCTTCGCTTAAAAGTCCCCCAGGGTTACCTCTCAAGTCAAGAATGAACTTCTTTGCCCCCATATTTGCAAGAGAATCAAGGGCAGCCCTAACCTCCGCTTCAGCGTCAGCCTGAAAGGTACTCAGCCTGATATAGCCTATATTATCCTCTAACAGAGTATAAAAAGGTACAGATTTGATATGAATTATAGCTCTGATTAAGGTGACTTCAAAAGGTTTATTCAGACCAGGGCGCTGTATCTTAATTGTCACTTTAGTCCCAGGGTTTCCCCTCAATCTTTTGACCGCTTCTCTGATCTTCATACCTTTGGTGGTCTCTCCTTCTATTTCAATAATTCTATCTCCTGCTCTTAAACCGGCCCTGTACGCAGGTGTTCCATCTATAGGAGCTATTACAGTAAGCCAGTTATCTCTAATTCCTATTTGTATACCTATACCTCCAAATTCACCAGTAGTTGCTATACTCCACTCTTCACTTTCTTCTGGAGTAAGAAATTCAGAAAATGGATCAAGACTATTTACCATCCCCTCTATACCCTTTTCCACTAATTCTACAGGGTCTTTTTCTTCCACATAATATCTCTGAATTTCATTGAGAACTCTGGCAAAAATGGAAAACATCGTTCTCAGGGAAGCTCTTTCCTTACTCACTCCCACCCTGTACCCGACAAAGGAGGATAGGAGAATGGCCAGAATAAAAACAAGATACTTTTTCTTCATTATTACTCACCTCTCATGGGTTTAATTTTCTTCTTTTCCACCAGCCTTTTATACAGCACCTGCTTCGCCTCTTCAAGAATCTCTGCAGGATCCCTGGTACCATCAAGAACATAAATCCTTTTTTTCGCTATTCTTGCGAGACGAAGATAGCCCTCCCTTACTCTTTTATGAAAATCCAGATTTTCCCTTTCAATTCTGTCAAAATCATTTTCGTTCTTTCGTCCAAGCCCCCTTCCCGGGGGGATATCAATCAGAAAAGTGAGATTGGGGTATATTTTTTTAGTGGCTATCTTATTTAATCTTCTCAATATCTTAATGGGAAGTCCCCTGCCATATCCTTGATATGCAAGAGTAGAATCTGTATATCTATCTGCTATAACCACCATACCATTCTGTAAGGCTGGTAGAATATTTTTAACCACATTTTCTCTTCTTGCAGCTAGAAAAAGAAAAACTTCAGTCATAGAATCCATACTATCTTCCTTGGAAAGTAATATTTTCCTTATCTTTTCACCCACGCTGGAACCACCAGGTTCCCGGGTGAATACAACTTTAAGACCCAAATTTTCTAAGTAAAGCTTAAGACCTTTTGCCAGGGTACTTTTTCCACTACCCTCTATACCTTCTATAGTTATAAAGAATCCCCATTTACCCATTTCAAAAAGTGGGCGGGGAATATCCCCGCCCACTTCACACTCCCTTCACTTCTTTTTGGAACTCTTTGCAACCCACTCTTCGGTGAGTTGCTTTGCCTTCCAATCAGGATACTGAACTGGTGGATGTTTAAAGAAATAAGAAGAAGGCTCGATAATAGCTCCTTTAAGTCCTGCATCTTTGGCTATTTTTGCACATCTAATTGCATCTATCATTACACCAGCAGAATTTGGAGAGTCCCACACCTCCAGTTTCAATTCGATGTTTAATGGGACATCTCCAAAGGTCCTTCCTTCGAGTCTCATATAAGCCCATTTTCTGTCTTTTAACCATGCCACATAGTCTGATGGACCAATATACACATTTTCTTCACCGATATCGTAGGGAAGAAGCGAGGTTACCGCTTCTGTTTTTGAGATCTTTTTAGACTGAAGCCTTTCTCTCTCTAGCATGTTGAGGAAGTCTGTATTACCTCCTACATTAAGCTGGCTGGTTCTTTCAAGCTTAACTCCCCTATCAAGGAAGAGCTGAACAAGAGTTCTATGCACTATTGTAGCTCCAACCTGTGATTTAATGTCGTCACCCAGCACAGGAAGACCTGCTTCCTCGAACCTCTTGGACCAGTATGGTGAACTTGCAATGAATACCGGTATGCCATTCACAAAAGCAGCACCTGCTTGAATGGTCTGCTCCACATACCATTTGGTGGCCTCTTCTGAGCCTACAGGCAGGAAATTAACCACCACATCAACCCCTAGATCTCTGAATATCTTTGCAATATCATCTGTTGGTCCAGGGGCCTTCACTATAATATTTTCCAGATATTTTCCAATGCCATCGTGGGTCATTCCACGATAGACTTTCGCATTAAGTTTAGGCACATCTGTAAATTTGTAGGTATTATTGGGTTCTGCAAAAATTGCCTCTGAGAGGTCCTTACCCACCTTGGTGATGTTCACATCCACACCTGCCACGAATTTTATGTCGCTGATATGGTATCCCCCAAGCTCTACGTGCATTATACCCGGTATAAAATCTCCGGGTTTTGCATTTCTGTAATAATGTACTCCTTGTACAAGACTTGATGCACAATTACCAACCCCTATTATCGCTACCCTAATTTCACCCATACGAAACCTCCTTTTTATTTTCGTTACTAAGAAATTTGTTTTTTGTTATTAACTTTAAAATAATTATAAAGCTCCTTCCATCTCCTTACAACGGTTATGAAAACCAGAATAATAAATATGAAAATAAACCATCTGAATATTTCTGGACCAAGGAAAGTAGTTATAACTATGAAAAAATATCTACCTGCTCTATCCATGGGGCCCGAGCGGGGAGAATAACCCAGGCCTTCTGCCCTAGCTTTTATGTAACTTATCATTAACGTGAAAATAACCGCCACATAGAGAGCTATAAAAAAGATAAGATTATTCCTGTAATAGTAAATCAATCCTCCAAAAATGAAAAAATCAGAAAATCTATCTAGAGTGGAATCCAGAAATGCACCAAATACAGAAACTCTCCCTGACCTTCGGGCTACTTCCCCATCTATAGCATCAAAAAGACCTCCAAATAACATTACAAGGGCCCCCCATCTGAACGCCCCCTCTGCATACAGGATACTGGCACATACTGTAATCCAGAGTCCTGCCACTGTAAGAATATTAGGGTGAACTTTATATTTTACCAGAACGGAGACTACCGGTGATATGAATCTCCTTCCTCTGACTTTCCATTCTTCCCTCATCGTTTTCCCTCCAGAATTACGACATATTCCCCCTTCTCTGGCAAATCTTCAACATCCACATTCTTTATCAGCAAAAGGGTGTAAGACTCAAACTTTTTGGTCATCTCTCTGGCTATGAAAACCCTGCGATTTTCAAATTCTTTGTGAGACTTAATCTCTTTAAATATCTTCCTAATCCTTTTTGGGGATTCATAAAATATTACCGTCTTTTCTTCTTCTATCCACTTTCTATATAAGGATTCTCTTTTACCTTTCTTTCTAGGTAAAAATCCATAAAAGATAAATCTATTTGTGGGTAAACCAGATACAGAAAGTGCAGCAATTAAAGCAGAAGGACCTGGCACTGGGAGTACCTTAAATCCCTCTTCTTTCAAAAGTTTAATGAGTCTGTACCCCGGATCCTGAATAGTGGGAGTTCCCGCATTGCATACAAGAGATATTGTATTCCCTTCTCTCAGTAATTTTACAACTTCTGGAATTCTTTTATTCTCGTTATGCTCATTATAGGAGAGGAGCTTCGGACCTGAAATATTATAATGGCTCATAATTTTCATTGTTTTCCTTGTGTCTTCACAAAGTATAAAATTACTCTCCTTCAGAACTTCTAATGCCCTCAACGTTATATCCTTCATATTCCCAATAGGAGTTGCAACTACATAAAGCGCTCCTCTATCGTGGCTCATTTTGCACTCGCTTGATTATCTCATCAACGTTCTCAACTTTCCCCTGAAACGAGTGGACTTTATTTAACCATCCCCTCGTCCTGAATTCCTTTCCCGTAACGAAGGATAAAAAATCAAAGAGGTCCTTTGTCGTTATGTTATGGAATTTAAACCATATAGAGTCTCTCTTTGCAGGTAGATTATAAACCCTCTTTTCCGGGATTTTTCTTATAATATACCTCGGAGGTTGAGCTTTATCCATTGTGTCAATAGCCAGAAGTACAATCAAGTTTGCGTCTTCTCTTGTTCTCTGCAAAACTTTTACAGGACCTGAAGTGGTTACAATAACTCTGGTGATTTTTTCCGTTCTGAATCTTTTAATCTCGACCTTTTCAATACCATCGTCCTTCACATTCCAGAATCCTGTTTTAATTCCGGGATATCCATAAATATCTATTATCACCTTCCTGCCGTTTTCAAAATCTGTCACATCATACTTCATATCACCTACAGGTACAATCACCTTCACCTTATCCACGTGTACTCTAATATCAATAGGAAGTACCAGTATCAATCCCAGTAACAGGTTCATCACCATTTAATAGTCACTCCTTTTCCATTTTTATTCACAAGAATTACTCCTGCACTGTCTATTTTATTGACCCTGAAATCAGAGGTTTCTGTTCCCTCCTTAACCATATATCTTTTACCTCTGTTATCCAGGAATATGGCGTATTTCTCCTCTCCATGAATTAAAATACCTCGTAGAAAGTACATTTTAACCTCTTCCTCGGGCATTATCTTTGTTTTTAAAATATCACCATATTGGTAATATAAGGTAACCACAAGTCCCAAGACAAGGACAATAAGCACAAATACAGGAACAGTACTCTTTCTTTTTTTTCTTTTAAAATTCAATCTTAGCATCAGAGAGTTACTCCTATTGCTAAACTATATCGTTGTGGTTCTTGAGGTGTAGGCACTCTCACGTCAAAGATCTTTGTGAGATCAAGTGTCTCTACAACTCCATCCATGGCAAGATCTTTGAGAAGTGCTATCTCTGAGGCATCAAAATCACCTGTGAGATATATAGGAGGTGCTCCCTCTTCAAAAAATATCTTAAAAAACTCTGTTAATTTTTCTTCGGGGTCATGCTCTACAGGAAAAGAGGATGCGTAGACAGGAAGGCCATCATTAACAATGAGGTAATGTACAATGTTACCGGTTTTATGCAATGCCAGTACTTCTTCCTCTCTTTCCAGGAGATCCAGGTGATATAGAATATCGTATAAAACAAAAGGGGGGAAGTCAAGTCTTACAGTTTTTTCTGGAAGCAGAGCTTCAGCAATGGAAAGTATAGTTAATGGGACACCCGCCAAGAATGTGTAAATCTTTTTATCTTTTTTGAAATTCCTTTTGAGAATGTAAAAATTATCACCAAAATTTTCCATAAAGTCCCTTTTCTTTGCCCTTCCTGAGTATAGCTTACCTGTGATTTTTTTCCCTCTGAAGACTGCCTTGATCTTATACTTCCGATAGCGTTCCAGAAAATCCATCTCCTCTTCTGCGAATTCTACAATGCTCTTACCTTTTATTCTGACAAGAATAAATTTTTCTTCGTCGAATTCTATGCCAATCAACCTTCTTCTTCCTTCTCTCCCTTTTCCTCTTCCTTGGACTTTTCTTCTTGCTCTTTAATCAGTGATTCGGCGGCTTCTTCTTTTTCTTCCTGGGCCAAGAGATCTATATCATCCTTCTTTTTAACTAGCACTATATAGGCAAGTGTATTCCCCACCCAGAACACTACCAGAGGAAAAGCAATAGCTATGAAAACAACAAAATATAATAGAATCCCCAGCACAAATGCCAGTATGTGCTGTGGTATGGACATCTGAGGAAGTACATTCACAGGGGATAATATTCCGCCCACTTTAAGAAAATCAAGCCATCCTTCTATCTTGTAAAAGAGGGGAGAATAGGTCATATAGTACAGGGCACCCTTCTCCACTGCAACATATTTATCTCCCATGAGCCAGGAAGCTGCCCATATTCTGTGCATTATCCAGATGGCTCTTCCAATGGCCCAAATAAATACAGAAGTCCCTATAAAATTCACAACTCCCAGAAGAGCTTCATAGCCAATAAATCTCCAATTCTCATCATTTAGCGTGGAAAATACCTCGAAAAGAGTATCAAAGGTATCGGACTCTGTGGTTGCAACCACTGCAGCAGATATAAAAAGAGACAATATAAAAGCAAAGAATATATAAATTAAAAACAGGGATGCAAAGAAGGCAGGTATGCTGGAGAGCAGAATTACCAGCTCACCAAACCAGGGTATTTTACCCAAGAGCCCCACAATGATGCCACCAACTATTATAAACACAGCAAGAATAATGAGAGAAATAGGGGCTATTATCACTGCCTTACCCTTTTTGAAGGCAAACTTCAGGGCCTCCTTCACCTCATAGAAATCGTCTCCTTTCAGCTGTTCGTATGTAATCTTTGAAACTGCAACACCGAAGAAGAAATTGAGTACAATAAAGAAAATAATACCAAGGATAAAGAGTATTATACCCCCCACATTCATGGGTTCTCCCACGGGCACTGGTACAAATTTCCAGAAGTTCCATATCTCCTTAAAAGATAAACCTGAGGCAAGAAGTGCCAGATAAGCAAATATGGAATACCCTATTGTGCCTATAAGTAGGCCAAGGAATTGTACCCATATTTTTTTAAGACTAAATCCAAAGCGCAAGGCTCTGGGCACATCTTTCCAGTTAAAATGGAGTTTAACCGGCATACTTCACCTCCTTTTTATAGAGAAATTTTAAACACTCCTTGATAATCTGTCAATTACAACAATATTCTATCTGGACACTTTTCTAAGCATTATAAGAAGTAGCCTGGATACCCCTATAATAAACACGATTCCCGTAATTGTGCCATAAAGAGGTCCCAGTGAAACGAAAAGTGAAACTATTATCCCGGCTACCGTAACTCCAGCAAGAATGGATAAAAATGAATATCTTTTTCTTATATTAAACAAAAATGCCATGAGTGCTCCTGTCCATGCCCCTGTTCCTGGTAGGGGTATGGCCACAAATAAAAAGAGACCAAGAGACTTGTATACCCTTACAAGTTCTCCTCTTTTTCTCCCTCTTTCATATAATTTTTCCAGTAATTTTTCTCCAAATTCATATTTTTTCAATCTCCCTGCCAGAAAATCGAAGAAGAATACAAGAGGAACAGTAATAAGCCAGTTACCCACAAGAGAAAGCATGAGTGACTCCAGAACACCGTACTTCATAACCCAGACAGCGAACGGAATTGCTCCCCTCAATTCTACAACAGGCATTGCTGCAATCACAGGGATAAGAAGTTTTCCATTTATACCAAGGCTTCTGAAGAATTCTATTATACTTTCTGTCATTTTCTCAAGTATCTCACCATTATGTCATTCCCGAGTCTGGTGGAGGAATGTAAAGTGAAACGATCTTGTCTTTCTCGGAGCAAAGATGAGAATCCCTGGAATGCTTTTTTACCATCTCCTAACATAAAAGGTGCATAGAAAATTAAAAGTTCATTCACGAGATTCTCTATAAGAAGAGAGCCTGCCAGTTTCCCTCCACCTTCACAGAGAACAGACTGAATCCCTTTTTTGCCAAGTTCTTCCATCAAATATTCCAAGTTGATACCCTCATTTTTTCTCTCAACCTCAATTACCTCTACATCCTTTTGAATAGCAGGAGGGACATCAAGTTTGTGACCTTTGCTAACAGCGATAATCTTTTTCCCTTCTGTCCCGAAAATCTTTCTTTGAAAATCTATATTTCCGTTGCCTGAAACTATAATTCTCACGGGCCTCCTGGGAGCAAAGACTTCTCTGGGTAAAAGTTCAGGATCATCCTTCACAAGAGTGCCTCTACCTATCATGATGGCATCCACCTCCCCTCTAATCCTGTGAACTTCCTTTCTTGATTCTTCACCGGAGATCCAGCGAGAATTCCCTGCCCTATCTGCAATAAAGCCGTCCAGTGTCTGGGCGAGCTTAAGGATAACATAGGGTCTCCCTGTTTTCATATAATGGATGAAAAACCTGTTTATAAATTCAGCTTCTTCCCGGAGAATCCCAACTTCAACTTCCACTCCAGCCTTCTTTAATATTTCAACTCCTTTCCCATTAACGTTGGGATTGGGGTCAAGTGTTGCGATCACCACCCTTTTTATTCCAGCCTTGATAATTGCCTCGGTGCACGGAGGTTGTGTTCCATAAAATGAGTGCGGTTCAAGGGTAACATACATGGTTGAGCCTTTTACATATTCTCCCGCATCCTCAATGGCCCGTACTTCAGCGTGTTTTTCTCCTTTTTTCTTGTGGTAGCCCACACCAACAATCCTACCATTTTTAACTATAACAGCACCAACACATGGATTTGGTGATGTGAAACCACATCCAAACTTGGCAAGGTCAAGGGCAATTTTCATATATTTCTCATCTTCGGTCATGGCTTAATTATACCACCCGAAGGAAGGCGTTGCAAATGAATAGAAAGAATTATATAATTTAGTTTATGGGAAAACCTTCAATTCCAGAAAAAGTCAAATTATTTACAGGCATAATCACCAGGGAAGAGCATGTAAATTCCCTTAACACCATTCTTAAGCCACTGGGAGAAATTGAAGACTTATCACCTATACTCGAATTTGATGAGTTTTCACAATATTACTCAAAAGAAATGGGAAGCGGGCTAAAAAGATTATGGGTATCCTTTAGAGGAACAATAGACCCGGAATCTATAGTGGATCTCAAACTTATATCAAATGAGATAGAACATAAATACAGTAGGGAAGGTGAAAGAACTATAAACATCGATCCTGGTTATGTTTCGCTGACAAACCTCGTATTGGTTACCACAAAAAATTATTCCCACAGAATTTATCTCGGGAAAGGAATTTATGGTGAAGTTACCTTAATTTACAGAAAAAAGGAAGGCTTTGTGCCACTCCAATGGACATATCCTGACTATAGAACTCCAGTTGCTCTTGATTTTTTTAACAGTGTAAGAACCAAACTCCTGGCAGAGTTAAGATATCGTACAGCGTAACGCGTAAAGCGGGCAGGAGGAGGAATCGGTAGACGGTAAACGGTAGACGAGAATATAATAAAATTCCTTCTACCATCTCCCCTTTCCGCTGTACGCTTTACGCTTCACGCTGCCCGCTGCGCGCTTAACGCTTTTCGCACTAATCACCAATAACGCTGCACGATCTACGAATATCTCCTACCCGATTCTATATCTCTCCACTTCCTGAGGAGGTAAAGGTTCCTCCACGGTGATTTCATGACTTTTATCCTTTGAAAATCTTATTTTAAAGATTACATTTGTAGAATCATCACAATATCTTGCAACAATTTTTAAAGCAAGCCCAAGGTCTTCACCGGAGGCTTCTTTTGAAAGAAGGGCATCGGGCCCTTTGGTATTAAGGGGCTCAATAAAAACAAAATCATCTTTAAATTGTCTTAAGTGAGAATTTTCAACCTGATTTCTCCCCACCACCAGTCTGACATTATCAGCAAGTCTGTAATGTCTACCAAGTTTCAATAAATTTACATAAATCAAATCAAGACCCTCGTGTTCCATGAGCTCCCTGAGTCTAATTGAAAAAGTATAATCTGTCAGCAGACATCCACCTGCAGGTTGCGTGAAATTTTTAATTCCCAGTTTTGGGGCCAGCTCCAGTTGCCTTTTTCGAGATCTTCCCCTGATATTTAGAAGCCATTCTCTCTCAATCCACCCCTTTTCTTCGGGAATTGTAGGAGGAAGGAACTTTCCACATAGAGGCCTAACAACAAGTCCTGAAACTCCAGCCTCTTCTTCTATAAGTTTAATGGCCTCCATCCTTTGGGACATTGGACGTTGATCAAGAACCTCACCGGTTATAATAAAATGAGCTCCCAGCTCCTGCCCCAGTTGCCATACCCTTTTAAGGAAGAGTATTTTACAATCTATACACGGATTCATATTTTTACCATAGCCAAATTTGGGATGTTTCACAACCTCAAGGTATTCCTTCAGAATAAGTTCATGGACAATTTTTAACCCTGCCTCCTTTGCGATGGTGTCTTGAGGCTCTTTGCAATCTTCAAGATTCACCTTACCACAGAAAGGTGTAATGAAATGCACAGCTATTACATCAATACCGTGCTGTTCCATAATCTTTGCCGCAAGTGTTGAATCCAATCCACCTGAAAATAATGCAACGGCTTTAATCTTCTCTTTCATATATTATTCCTCCTCCTAGCACCATATCCTCTTCATAAAAGGCTGCTACCTGTCCAGGGGTGACGGCAAAGACAGGCTTATCTGTTTTTACCCTGTACATTCCATCTCCTATATCTTCCACAGTTGCATCAACTTCATCGTGTCGGTACCTTACCTTAACCCGACACTTCAGTGGAAAAGATACCTCTTCTATCCAGTTCACATTATTAACAATAAACTTTCTACTGAGTAAATCATCCCATTCCGCTACAAATACACGATTGGCTGCAGCATCTATTCGGTATACATAATATCTTTTTCCAAGAGATACGTTTATCCCCCTCCTCTGTCCGATTGTAAAGAGATGAAACCCATCGTGAGTTCCCACCTTTTTGCCGTTTTTCAATAATATTTCTCCTTTTTTTCTAGTTATACCTGCTTTTTCAAGGAATTCTCTATAATCCTTCCCCACAAAACATACTTCCTGACTTTCCTCTTTTTCGGAAACCATCATCCCCATCTCTCGAGCTATATTCCGGACATCCTCCTTTGTATGTTCTCCAAGAGGTAGAAGAAGTCTATTTAAGTGTTCCCTTTTTATCATGGAAAGAAAATACTCCTGTGATTTCTCTCTCCAGATAGCCTTGAGCAGATGGGGGGTATTATTTTTGTTAACCCTCGCGTAATGTCCTGCAGCAACATAATCAAATCCAAGAGAATCGGCTATTTTTATACCCATGGCAATCTTGATCTCTCTGTTACAGATCACGCACGGATTGGGAGTTCGCCCACTTTTATATTCTTTTATAAAATAGTCTATAACGATTTTTTTAAATTCTTCTCTCACATCAATAACACGATGGGGGACATCCAGCATACTGGCCACTCTTCTTGCATCCAGAATATCCTTAACGTCACAGCACCTGGATCCTTCTCCCACCATATCAAAGGTCAGGCCCTGTACCCTATAACCTGCCTGTTTGAGAAGATACAGTGTAACGGAGGAGTCTACTCCTCCACTCATCAAAACGAGGACCTTTTTCATAGATTTTTTTATCCACCCTTCAATTCATCAAGGACAATTCCTGCAGCTCCCTTCTCCAGCATTTCTGCAATAGCTCTTTCAGAGTCTTCGGGATTGATATTAACACCGCATATTCCATCAAGCAATAAGAATACACAGAAGCCGAGTCTCAGGGCATCCAGTACAGTGGCTTTTACACAATAATCAGTCGCCAGTCCTCCTACATAAACTCTTCTTACTCCATGTCCTTTAAGAATTTTTTCAAGGTTGGTTCCTTCAAAACCAGAATAGGCTTCTTTGCCCGCTTCTGTGGCTTTTGATATTACGATAACATCCTCGGGCAATTTTAAATCATCATGAAATTCAGCACCTTCAGTATTCTGAATACAATGTTTGGGCCATATACCACCATATTCCTCAAAAGAACTGTGATTCTCAGGATGCCAATCTCTTGTGGCAATTACAAGACTTCCGTGTCTTGAAAACAGATGAATATATTTATTCAGGGGCTCCACCACCTTATCCCCTTGGGGTACAGGTAAAGCCCCTCCAGGGCAGAAATCTTTTTGAACATCAACTATTATAAGAGCATCTTTTTTCCCTAGTCTAACTTTCATAATGCCCTCCCTGTTTGATATATTATAAACTATTATAGGCACAAATTTCTAATTTATGGAATAAAGGTAATAAGTTAAGTTCAAAAAAGACCTTTTTCTAAATCTCTGATTCCCAGATGACTGTATGCCAATGGAGTGGCGATACGTCCTCTGGAAGTCCTTTCAATGAAGCCCTCCCTCAGGAGATACGGCTCATAAACCTCCTCTATAGTGTCAGGTTCCTCTGAGACAGCATGTGATAAGGTTTTTATACCCACAGGACCACCATTAAATTTCTCTATAATTGCCTTCAAAATTTTCTTATCCATTTCATCAAGACCCTTTTCATCCACATTTAGGTTATTCAATGCATACACAGCAATTTCCTTTGTTATAACACCATCAGCCTTAACTTCGGCATAATCTCTAACCCTTCTCAGAAGTCTGTTTGCTACCCTGGGGGTTCCTCTGGACCTTTTTGCAATTTCTCTGGCTCCCTCATCCGTAATCTTTACTTTAAGGAGACGGGCAGATCTTAAGATAATCCTGTAGAGTTCCTCTTCATTATAGTAATCAAGCCGGAAACTCATCCCAAATCTTGATCTCATAGGTGATGTCAGAAGACCGGACCGGGTGGTAGCCCCAACGAGGGTAAAGGGAGTTATATCTAGCCGTATGGAATCTGCATTGGGTCCCTTGTCAAGTATTATGTCTATTTTAAAATCCTCCATGGCAGAATACAAATATTCTTCAACCTGCCTGGGTAAACGATGAATTTCGTCAACAAAAAGTAGGTCTCCCTTTTGGAGAGATGTCAATATTCCCACAAGATCTATAGGCCTTTCAATTACAGGGCCTGATGTAACCCTAATATTTACCCCCATCTCCTTGGAGATAATAAAGGCAAGGGTAGTTTTACCGAGTCCGGGAGGTCCACATAGTAGTACATGATCCAGTGGCTCCCCCCTTCTTTTGGCAGCCTCCACAAAAACTTCAAGATTCTCTTTAATCCGATCCTGTCCCACAAACTCCTTGAAGCTCAAAGGTCTTAAAGCTCTATCCAGTTCTCTTTCCTCATCGTGCAGTACGTTAGGATCGGTGATTCTCATTTATGGCCTCCAAGGGCTATACGAATGATATCCTCCACGGCGAGTTCTTTTCCGGCTTCATCTATGACCTTCCTGACCATAGATCTGGCTTCAGCTTCCTTAAGACCCAGAGCAACAAGAGCCTGAACAGCTTTTTCCACAGTATCCTCTTCTCTGCTCACTGGCTGAGGCAGAATATGTGCGGTCTTTCCCACCATCTCAAAAATGATCCTTTCTGCTCTCCTTTTTCCAACACCTTTCACTCTTGAAATTACATCTACGTCTGCATTCTTAACAGCCTCCACAAACTCTTCGGCACTTAAACCAGAGAGTACTCTCATGGCCAGAGCAGGCCCCACCCCTGTAAGTCTAATCAATTCCAGGAAAAGTTCCCTTTCCGCCTCCCGAGTAAATCCATACACCACAATTCGATTTTCATGAACTATGGGGTATACAAATAATTTTACATTGTTACCTTCAGGGGGGAGTGCTTCAAATGCGGATACGGGTATAAAAATTTCAAAAGATATTCCGTTCACTTCCACCACAACACGGAACGGACTCTTTTTGAGCAACCTCCCTTCAACTGAATACAGCATGCTTCTTCCTCTTCAAAAACCAAAGTGAAAGGGCTAGTGCATCGGATTCGTGAGAACTGATGTCTTCCTTCAACGAGAGTATTTTTTTTACCATATACTCTAACTGTTCTTTCTTCGCCCTTCCTACACCGGTAAGACTCAATTTTATTTTTGTAGGAGAAACCTCAAAAAATCTTATCCCATTCTGCTGAAGACCAAGAAGTAAAATACCCCTCACTGCACCAAGTGTCAGTGCAGTTTTAACATTTCTATAATAAATCGTACTTTCAACCACTGCAACATCCGGAGAATATTCTTGGAGAACACCATTGAACTGTTGATAGATGGAATGGAGTTTCTCTGCCAGAGACTCACCTCTGGGTTTTATAATTCCATGTCCAACAACTTTGAATTTTTCGTCAATAAGACCAAATCCTGTGAATCTTAAACCGGGATCTATACCAAGTACAAGCATTTATTGTTCCGTAAAGGATTGAAGAACTTCTTCTGGAATATCAAAATTGGCATAGACCTTCTGAACATCATCGTTATCTTCAAGTGCATCCAGGAGTTTGAGAAGCTTCTCAGCATCTTTACCATCAACCCTCACGGTGGATTGTGGAACCATAGTAATATCTGCATTCTGTATCTCAATATTTGCATCCACAAAGGCCTTCTTTACATTTTCAAAATCTTTTGGAGATGTATATACTTCATAGGTATCTCCTTCTGTCTTCACATCCTCTGCCCCAGCTTCTACCGCTATCTCAAAAACTGTATCTTCATTTGCTTTATCTTTTTCAATATAAATTATCCCTTTTTCTTCAAACTGCCAGGCTACACTTCCCGGACTTCCCAGGTTCCCACCATGTTTTGAAAAAATATGCCGGATCTCTCCTGTGGTCCTATTTTTGTTATCTGTGAGTGCCTTGACAAGAATGGCAACTCCACCAGGACCATAACCTTCAAAAATTGCTTCCTGATATTCAACTCCTTCAAGTTCTCCTGTTCCTCTCTTTATAGCCCTTTCTATATTTTCCCAAGGCATATTATGTTCTTTTGCCTTCTCTATAGCAAGACGAAGTTTAGGATTATGTTCAGGATCACCACCCCCCATCCTCGCAGCAACTGTAATCTCACGAATCAACTTCGTAAAAATCCTCCCCCTTTTCGCATCGACCTTCGCTTTTTTATGTTTTATCTGTGCCCATTTGGAATGGCCAGCCATCTTATCACCTCCTTTTTAAGTATACTATGAGAGTTTCCCATTTTCAAGGAATATGGTATACAATTTTATCCATATGAAAGAGAGAATCAAAGAAAAAATCAAAGAGGCCCCACATCTTCCAGGGGTATATATTTTTAAGGAAAATGGGATTCCCCTGTATATTGGTAAGGCTTCAGATTTAAAACAGAGACTGGAAAATTATCTTCACAATCAAGAAAGCCCCAGATTCAGGGTTTTATCAAAAAGGGCAACAGAACTAGAGATTATCATAACGAGGAATGAGGCTGAAGCACTTCTGTTTGAGGCCAATCTAATTAAGAAGTTTCAACCAAGATATAATATAAGATTAAAAGATGATAAAAAATACCCTTACATAAAAATTACCACAAATGAGGTGTACCCCCGGATTGCGCTTACAAGGAATCTTAAAGAAGAGGGCATAACTATTTTTGGGCCTTATACAAGTGCAAAGGCTGTAAGAAAAACTATTCGGAGTATAAGGAAGATTTTCCCTATAAGGACATGTAAATACAAACTCCCCTCAAAAAGGACTATTTCTCCCTGTATGGACTATTATATCGGTAAATGTGTGGCACCCTGCATACCAGGAAAAGTAAAGGAAGAGGAATACCAGAATCTTGTAAAAAATGTTATCCAATTTTTGAAAGGGAATACTGAGGAACTGGAAAGGAAACTCGAAAGGGAGATGTGGAAGTCCAGCCAGAAACTGGAATTTGAAAAGGCTGCCAGCATCAGAGACCAGATTATGGCCATAAGAGAACTTAAAAGAGAACAGACTGTTCATACCCTTATGGGAGAGAATAAAGATATTGTGGCTGTAGCTCGAGTGAGGGACACAGGACTTGCCTTTATCATCTTTGTTCGTTCCGGCAAGGTGGTGGATACTGAACACTATTTTCTGGATATTAGACCAGAAGACAGGGAGGAGGAAATCCTGGCTGAATTTTTGATTCAATATTATTCCACCCAGCCCAATCCTCCAGAAGCTGTAGTCGTAGATAAATTACCTGAAAATTCTCAGAGTATCCAGAATGCTCTGGAGAAAATAACGCTGAGAGCAGCAAAAGGCGATGAAAAAAAACTTGTCGAACTGGCTCGTATTAATGCAGTGAAGGTGCTGGAAGAAGAGTTGGGGAAAAAGGAAGGTATATCGCGAGTACATCCTGCCCTGGTGGAGCTGAAAGAGTACTTTAAACTTGAAAAGATACCCCTGAGAATCGAAGCATGCGATATCTCACAGCTTTTTGGGACCAATAGAGTGGGCTCTTTCGTGGTAAGTGTGAATGGGAGACTGAAGAAATCACTCTATAAGAGGTTCAAAATAAAATCTGAAAGGATTAAAGATGACCCTCACATGATTTACGAGATAGTAAAGAGGAGACTGAAATATGAACCCTTACCTGATCTAATTCTGGTAGATGGGGGTGTAGCACAGTTAAATTTTGCAAAACAAGCAAGACAGGAGATGAATAAGGATGTTTTTATAGTAGCTTTTGCCAAAAGATTCGATGATCTCTTTCTTGAGACAGGGGAAAGGATTATGATTCCGCCTCGCTCTCATGCCTTCAGGTTGCTGAAAATCCTTCGAGATGAAGCACATAGATTTGCTGTGAGTTACCATCGATTGTTAAGGGGTAAAAAACAAAAAGAAACTGATCTCCTGTATATACCCGGTGTTGGAGAGAAAACATTGAAAAAGTTGTATCAACACTTTGGCAGTCTTAAAAAGATTCGAAATGCATCGGTAGAGGAGCTTGCCAGGGTAAAAGGCATAGGCAAAAAGAAGGCAGAAATTATATACAACTACCTGCATCCTGGAGCAGAATAGCATCGGGAGACGGAAAGCGTAAAGCGTATAGCGGAAAGCGTACAGCGTTAAGCGGGAATATAAAATTTTCCCTCTCCCGTGGGGGAACCGTAAGGTCTCCGAATGAAATGAGGAGAGAGGGTTAGGGTGAGGGGGAAACATTTATACGTTCTGTGTGAGTTCAAAGCCTTGTTAATACCCCCTCCACTTAATCCACTCCCCCACTGGAGGGGAAATAAGAAAAATCTGTAGCAGAATCCTCCGGACTTCCCGCAAGGAGAGGGAATTTTATTATTCCCCATGCACGCTTTACGCTGCACGCTTCACGTCCTTTGAGGTTCTTCGTCTACCGTCTACCGAATCTTTCCCTGTCCGCTTCACGACTCTTCGAGATTCTTCGTCGTCCGCCTTCGGCAGACTCCTCAGAATGACAACAAGTAATCCATTCCTCAATCGTCTACCGTTTACCGTCTACCGATACTTCATCTATCATGCTTAGCGTAAGTGAGCATCTCGAGATTCTTTGGCCCTTCGGGCCTCAGAATGACACATAAGGTACTCTGCTGTTTGCTTTACGCTTTATGCTGCTCGAGATTCTACCAATTACTTTTTCACAAGACCCCTCAACACTTTGAGATTATATCCATAGTATTTTTCTCCACCGGGGGTTTCAAGAATCATTGGGTGGTTCTTGAACCTTTCGTCGTTTACAAGAAGCTCGAAAGCCTTGAGTCCTATCATACCCTCACCTATGTGTTCATGGCGGTCAATATGAGAACCCAAGGGGGTTTTTGAATCATTCAAATGAAACACCTTGAGTTTCTCAAGTCCAATTATATTATCAAATTCCTTAAAAGTCCTTTCATATCCCTCCTCTGTTGAAATATCGTATCCTGCTTCAAAGGCATGCGCAGTATCAAAACATACTCCCAATCTCTCCTTTTTCTCCACTTTATCCATAATGAACTTAAGATGTTCAAACTTGTAGCCAAGATTTGAACCCTGACCAGCAGTTGTCTCCAGCAAAAGCATTACATTGGAGGCTTCTTTTGCCTTGTCTATCAATATATTCAAACTCTCCGCAATTAATTTTAATCCTATTTCTTCACCTTTACCCATGTGAGAACCGGGATGGAATACCAAGTATTTCACACCAAGAATTTCTGCCCGTATCATTTCATCAAGAAAGGCATCCCGGGACATCTGCAGTTTTTCCCCGTCAGGGCTTCCAAGATTAATGAGATAAGAGTCATGTACGACCACTTCCTTTATGCGGGTCTTTCTTAACTCCTCTTTGAACTTCTGAGAATCTTCAGGTGTTAATGGTTTTGCCTTCCACTGCATCTGATTTTTTGAAAAGATCTGGATTGATTCACACCCGAGCTTTTTGCCCCTTTCAGGGGCCTTATAAACACCCCCAGATATGGATACATGGGCACCAAGAAGACCCATTTCTAAGCCTCCATGCTGAATTCAGGAATATCAAACCAGAAACCTGTCCCCTTTATGTAATCAAGCTGGGCAAATATCAAATCATAATGGTTTTGTTCCATTTCATAAAGCCTTTTGAAAAGGACCCGGAGGTTTTCGTCCTCCATCTCCTCCATTTTGGATTTATAGAATTCCATGGATTTCTTTTCCTGTTCCAGTGCAATTTCAAGAGCATCAAGTTCATTCAACTGCGATTTCCCTTTCTTTCTTTTTTCCCTCTTGGTGATCTCGGGGGCCATTTTTTCTATTTCAGAGACAGGAATTTCTATATGCTCCGAATGTCCTTCTTCCAGTAATTTGATAACCTCTTTTTCCAGAGCAAGATAATGTCTGACCTCTTCCTGGGCAAGAGTAATGAACATATTTTTGCCGGAAATTTCCTTGGTTCTACGGGCTATATCGAGATAGGAGAGGATTCCCTCTTTTTCTATTTCCTTGGCAAGATTCAAAATTTCTACAATTTTATCATCTGACATAAAAAACTCCTTTTTAATTATAAAGACCCTAATAAACTAATCAACCTTCAATTTCACCTTTGTGGTATCTGTGATCACAACACCCATAAGTTTCTCTGGGTACAGGTATTCTGGAATAATTCTGTTTACCTCCTTCTGGGTGATCTTCTGCATGACTCTTGCTTCTTTTTCCCAATAAAAGTCAGGAAGTCCATATATCATACCCTCAAGAATCCTTCCTGCTAACCCACTGTATGTTTCAACCCTTCGGGGAAGCGCTCCTTCAAAATATTTTTTTGCCTCTTCCAGTTCCTCTTCCGACATTCCGCTGGTTTTAAAATTCTCAAGAATTGTTTTGATTTCTTTCACCACCGCCTGTGTATTATCCAATTTTGTAAATGTGGATACAAGAAAGACCCCCGGGTATTCCTTCTGCCAGGTAAAATAACTGTAAGCGGAATATGTGTATCCCTTTTTATCCCTGATCTCCTTCAAAAGTCTGGATGAAAATCCTCCACCTCCGAGAGCATAATTGAAAAGCTGTATTACCGGCCAGTCGGGATTATTCCTCACGGTCCCCACATGTCCGAGCATCATGTAGGATTGATTGGTCTCCATGTGAAAGGTCTTTATATAAGAGCTGTCCGGTAGGTTCAATTCAATGGCTGGGAAGGATGCAGCTTCACCCTTTTCCCAGCCAGAGAAATACCTCTTGACAAGGCTTATTGTTTCAACAGGGTCTTTATTTGAAACTACAACAAGGTATGCATTCTGAGGATTATAATATTTTTTATAAAACTTTCTAATATCCTCCACTGTAAGTTTACTCACTGTTTCTTCTGTCCCTGTGGATGGTCTACCAAGGGGATTATTTCCATAAAATTCCCTGAAAAACAGGATCTGAATGTATCTGCTGGGTTCAGATCTGTTTCTCCTTATGTTCTGAATTAATCGTATCTTTTCTTTATTAAACTCCTCCTCGGGAAATGTGGGATTTGTTAACAATCCAGAAAGTAATTTAAGGGCCTTTTCCTTAGAATCTGTGGTTACCGTGAGCGATATATCGGTATAAAGTTTATATGTATTAATGGAATAATTTCCTCCAAGTTCATCGATGATGACACTTATCTGTTTTTTATCCATATCTTTTATTCCGTCGGTGAGCATCTGAGCTGTCAGATAAGCTTCGCCCCCTATCTTATCAAATATGGACCCGGCATACAAACCAACTTCTACATGAAATATGGGCATACCTGGTTTCTTACAAGCCACAATTACCAAACCATTGACCAGGGTGTCCTTCTCTACAACATAATTTGTGGAAGATATGAATGTTAGAAAAAGTGCCAATAAAACATTCATTATTCTGACTCCTTTTTGGTATCCATAAACGCAATAACTCTCTTGGTGGAGAGAAGATATTTCGATGCAACTCTTTTAATGTCTTCCAGTTTCACACCTTTAAGCCTTTCAAAATAATGGTTTACTCCTAAAGGGTCATCTGCCACTATATAAAAATTCCCTATGGTCAATCCCCTCCTGTACAGAGATTGACCAGAAATTACCAGGTTTGCATATACTAATCTGAGAGCTCTCTCCAGTTCTTCCTCAGTTACCCCCGCTCTCTTTATCCTCTCTATTTCCTCATCGATCACCCTTAAAAGTGAATCGTGCTTTATGCCAGGTGAAGGATACGCCTGTATGGCAAATACAGAATAATCATGCATGGAAGAAAGCCAGGAGCCTGCTCGCGTGGCAATGCCCTTGTCAACAAGAATATCCTGTAATCTGGAGCTCAAACCTTCTCCCAGAATAATGGACAGAATTTCAAGGGCAGGATAATCTGCGTGCTTATACCCAGGAACCGCATATCCAACCATCAAAACCCGTGGGTAATTTTCCCCTGTCAGATTTAGGGTCCGGGTCTCATTCCAATCCGGTTCCTTTGAAATAACCTCTGTTGGATTTGACCTCTTTTTTATCCTCCCGAAATATTTCTTTGCAAGTTTAAAAACATCTTCACTTTTTACATCTCCCACAACAACCAGAAGAGCATTATCTGGAGCATAATACCTCTCATAGTGCTTCTTCACATCATGCAGAGAGAAATTCTCAATGTCACTCATCCAGCCAATTACAGGATGATGGTATGGATGTGACATAAAGAGAGTTGCATAAAAACTGTCCCAGAGTCTACCCATAGGAGAGTTTTCCCTGCTCCATCTTCTCTCCTCTGCTACAACGTTTTTCTCGCTTTCAAAATCATTAAATACACAGTTTACCATCCTGTCTGACTCAATTTCGAGAATTTTTTCCAGATATTTTGAAGGCACTACACTCCAGTACACAGTTCTTTCCTTTGAAGTAAAGGCGTTTCCCGTACCCCCCACACTCCGTATGAATTTATGATATTCTCCTGGAGGCAAATTTTTTGTTCCTTTGAACATCATATGCTCAAGCATATGGGAAATACCTGTTTTACCATATCTTTCATATTTGGATCCCACTTTATACCATACCTGTACGGTCACAAGAGGGACTGTGTGGTCCTCTAAAACCACTACCTCAAGCCCATTATCAAGCCTCTTATACTCAAGTGGCATGCTGAAGTCGGGGATCACAGTCAGTATTAAAGCCACCAGAAAACTCATCCTCTCCTCCTTTTTGAAAAATTTTAGAGAGCGAGGTTTGAACAGTCAAACACGCTAATTTATAATAACAGTAATGAAGAGATTGGTATTTTTGATGTTAATATTATTTTCTGCATGTACCTACAGCTTTAAAGGCTTTATAAAAGAAAGTTACTCAAAGGTTTATATTTCTGTTTTTCTTAATAAATCTGAAAAAGCAGGAATAGAAGCAGCGGTAACCGAGAATTTTATAAATTACTGGGATGATGATGGAAGGATAGAGATAGCAGGTGAAAATACTGCCACCATGATTCTGCTTGGTACATTAAAAAGTTATAAGGTAGAGCCTTATGAATATAAGGAGGATGGTTCTGTTTTGAGTTGTAAAGTAATTATTAGGGCTGAATTTACTCTGAAGGACAAATCCAAATCAGAGCCTGTCTGGAGTGGTAAAACCTTCAGTGCATGGGGTAAATATCAACCTTCTACAGAAACAGAAGGTGACGGTGTCAAAAGAGCAGCAATAGAACTTGCGAGAAAGGTTCTGGAAGCCTATCTCATTCAGGCAAAATAAAGATGAAATCCCTTAAACTACGCATTAAAAAGATGGTTCAGAAGGGATTTGGCATGGCTTATGCTGGAAAGCTGGTAATATTTGTGCCCTACTCTGTTCCAGGTGATCTGGTAAAGATTAATATAAAAGAACAAAAAAAAGACTATGCCTTTGGAGAAATTGAAGATGTAATAGAGCCTTCCCCACTCCGTACAGATCCCTTCTGTCCCTATTTCCCCGATTGTGGAGGTTGCCAGTGGCAGATGATAGATTACAAAGCCCAATTAAAGCTTAAAAAGGACCTTATTTATGATGCAATGAATCATATTGGGGGTATAAATAACCTCCCCCTTCAGGATACCCAAGGTATGGAGATTCCCTTCCATTATAGAAATAAAGTTCAATTCCCCCTTAAAAGATTAAAGAATAGGAAAATTATTATGGGATTCTACCGCTATAATACCCATTATATAGTTGATATAGAGAAATGTCCTCTGCATCTCAAACAATTTCAGAATGTTCTCTCACATGCAAGGAGAGTATTGCAAGAAGAGAGGGTAACCATTTATGACGAAGAAAAGGATTGGGGGAAACTCAGAAATCTGACCCTGAGAGGCTCTTCTAAAACCGACGAAATACTCATTGTTCTTGTGACAAGAAGGAAAATGCTCTCCCGCACACTTGCAGAAAAACTGAGAGCTGGTGATTCCGAAAGAGTGGTTGGTGTGGTGGAGAATTTAAATGAAGAGAAAACAAACAGAATTTTTGGGAGTAAAAATTTTACACTATGGGGAAGACCTTATTATTATGAGCAGATCCTTGGGTTAAAATTTATCATAAGTGCTACTTCCTTTTTCCAGGTTAATACACCCATGATATCGAAAATGGCTCAAGAATTTATCAATGAATTGAAGGATATAAATCATATAGATCACATAGTAGATGCATACAGCGGTGTTGGACTTTTTTCACTGTTATCCAGCTCTTTTGCCAAGAGGGTCACGGGTGTTGAAATATCACCACCTGCAGTTAAAGATGCATTTAAAAATGTTGAAATTAATGAACAGATGAATGTTATATTCAGAGTGGGGGATGCTGAGGAGATACTCCCTGAATTAGAGAAGCCCGATATTCTCATTCTTGACCCCCCGAGAAAGGGAATTGGTCCAAATGTCGTGAAATTCATAAACAGTACAAAACCCCCTTATATATTTTACATCTCATGCAATCCACCTACCCTGGCAAGAGACACAAAAATACTCATTAAAAATGGCTATGATATTGAATACATAAAACCTTATGATTTCTTCCCCCATACTTTTCACGTAGAAACTTTTACAAAATTTGTTTTGAAAGGAGGTAAATAAATTGAAAAGGGATCCTGTCTTTGATGAAATTAAAAATTTGCTCACTGAGCAAAGGAATCCCCGGACAGAAAGAATTGACAGGGTCAGTATTGAAGAAGCGCTGAGATTGATCAACGAAGAGGACAAAACTGTTGCCCATGTTGTGGAAAAAGCTATACCCGACATTGCAAAAGCGGTCAAAATCTATGTGAATACCATTAAAAATGGTGGCAGAGTTTTCTACATAGGTGCAGGTACTTCTGGGAGACTGGGAGTCCTCGATGCAGCAGAATTACCGCCCACCTATGGAACCCCTTACTGGCTGGTTCAGGGACTGATCGCAGGTGGATATGGTGCCCTGGTTAGGGCAGTGGAAGGTGCGGAAGATTATAAAGAAAATGGAATCAAAGACCTAAAGGAGAGGGGAGTTAGCAAAAAGGATTTTGTTATAGGACTTGCAGCCTCGAAAAGAACTCCCTATGTTGTTGGAGCGCTTGAATATGCGAAAAAAGAGATTGGATGTAAAACTGCGCTTATTACTGCCATTCCCCAAAAAGACGTGGATATTAAAGCAGACGTGCTTATTTCGGTTCCAGTTGGACCAGAGGTGGTTATGGGATCCACAAGGATGAAAGCTGGAACTGCCCAGAAGCTCGTTCTCAATATGATATCCACTGTGGCCATGATCCAGACCGGGAAAGTGTATAAAAACATGATGGTGGACCTCTGGGCAACCTCTCGAAAACTTGTTGAAAGGTCCAAAAGAGTTATTATGATGGTTACAGGAGTTGACTATGAAACTGCTGCCAAATATCTGGAAATGGCACATGGAAGTGTAAAAATTGCTATCGTGATGCTCCTCAAGGGTATTGATTATGAAACTGCATGTAAAGAACTGGAAAAGGCAGATGGGTTTGTATTTAGAGTACTGGGTGAAAAGAAATAAAACCTTGACAAATTATCTTTTTAGTGTTAGAATAAAATTGAAAAAGGAGGCTGGGTAGAGCTCCTTCCCAGTGAATGTGGAAAAGAAAGGTCATTTACTATATTGCTGATATATTGTTAATTAATATAGGTTTTTATTTTTCCTTCATTATCCGCTTTGGGTTAAAGATACCTTACTATAACTTTAGTGCTTACACTAGTCTGGTTCTTGTAGTTACTATTATTTACATTGCATCTAATTATGTTTTTGAAGTTTACGATGTCAAGGGACAGAAAGCGGAGGATCTGTTTGAAGCTCTATTTCAAGCTGTTGGCTTTTCAACTCTTCTTCTCATTTCTCTGGCTTTTATTGCAAGAAAGTTTTCCTTTCCTAGATCTGTTATACTAATATCATTCATAATTAATTATGTTCTTTTATTCTTCAGTAAAGTTCTCCTTTCAAAAATAATTCCCCTCTTTCCTGACAAGGAGAGAATCCTAATTGTGGGAAAAAGGAACGATATCAAAAAATTTCTCGAGCGTGTGAAAAGTTCAGAGCTCAAGCGAGAAGAGATTGTTGGATGTGTGGTGGAAACTAACGGAAATAACGGAGACGATGTCAATTGCACTATATTGGGAGAGGTGAAAGATATTCCCCATCTCATAAGAGAGCTTCATGTCCACAGAATCGTTGTTGTGTCTACATCCAGCTATAGAACATACACTGAAAATCTCCATAATAATGCAGAGGATAATGTGAGAATAGACGTACTCCCAGGGATTTATGAGATCCTCATCGGGAAATTACAATTTACCACCCTTGGGGATGTCCCGCTTATAAGGCTTACCCGCAATGGTCCCCCTCCGTGGTACAATCCACTAAAGAGGATAATTGATGTTGTGGCTTCTCTCTTCATCCTCATCCTCACCTTACCTTTGAGTTTATTGGCAGTCATAGCCATTAAACTGGATTCAAAGGGTCCTGTTATCTTTAAACAGAAAAGAGTCGGTAAAAACGGCAAACTCTTCACAATTTATAAATTCAGGACAATGGTTCCTAATGCTGAAGCTGGTACAGGGGCTGTCCTAGCTGCTAAAAATGACCCCAGGACTACAAGGATAGGCAGAATTTTGAGAAGATACAGGATAGATGAAATTCCCCAGCTTATCAATGTCATTAGAGGAGAAATGAGTTTTATAGGTCCGAGACCTGAAAGACCTGAATTTGTAGAAAGATTTAAACACCAAATTGAAAATTACGATGAAAGGCATAGTATAAAACCAGGAATCACAGGTTTAGCCCAGGTATACGGTGGATACGACACTCCACCAGATATTAAATTAAAGTACGACCTCTTTTATATTTATAACAGATCCTTTACTCTTGATCTGAAAATATTACTCCTGACCGTGCGAACCCTGTTCTTTGGGAATGGCCACTAAGCTGTATATTCGTATAGCGTGAAGCGGGCAGCGTAAAGAGGAGAGTGAAACAAACCTTTAAGCTGTTATATCCTCACCGCCATCAACATTAATAACATTACCCGTCATCCAGTATAATCTCTCATCGGAGAGAGCTACAATTGCCTTGGCCACATCCTCGGGGGTGGTCATTCTACCTGAAGGATTCCTTTCAAGAGCATATTTTATAATCTTCTCATGACCGGGAATTTTACGAAGGGCAGGGGTATCCGTAACTCCAGCTTTTATGGCATTACATGTTACACCGTAGGGTGCCAGCTCAAGGGCCAGCTGTCTTATATGAGACTCCAGAGCAACCTTTGCAGCAGAAACTGCTCCGTAATAGGGCATTACCCTTTGATCTCCAGAACTTGTCATTGCAAAGATTTTTGAACCTCTCTTAATCAACCCCCTTTTGAATGCAGCCTGTGTCCAGTAAACAAGGGTGTTGGCCATTACATCCATGGTCATCTCGAGCTGTTTCTTTGTTATCATCTCCTCTTCATCTTCTGATACAAATTTCTTAAGGGCACCGAAGGCAAGGGAATGCATAATAACCTTAATCCAATCTCCCTCTTTTCTTTTTTCAAAACGGGATTTAACTTCATCGAGAACTTTCTTTATAACCTTTTCTTCTGCAGCATTTACATTAAAATACCAGACTTCTACACCGTTACTTTTAATGCTTTCAACAAGTTTTTCTACCTCTTTTAAAGCTGCCTTTCTATCTAAATGGATCCCGATGACATTAACACCATTTCGTGAGAATTCAAGAGCAGTGGCCCTACCAAAACCGCTTGATGCACCCAGAATCAACGCCCATTCTCCCATATCAAACCTCCTTTAATGACCATATAATCATACTCCACAACCCACAGAGATTCAACTAAAAACTTGACAGTGTTTTTAAAAAATCTTACCATTAATGTGGGAGGGGTCTCCCTAAAGGAGGAGTAATGAATATAAACCTAAAAGTAATTTATATATACATCTGCTTGGGTGTCCTGCTCTCAGCCGGTGTAATATATTCTCAACCTGATACATTATGGACGGGTATGTACGGCGGTTCTGATTCTGAACAGGCATTTTCTGTGACGGCCACACCCGATGGAGGATGTGCTGTTATTGGTCATACTTACTCGTTTTTATCAGGAAAGAGTGATATATGGATCGTTAGATTAGATGCTACAGGAGACACTTTATGGACAAAACTATTCGGTGGTTCCCTTAATGATGAAGGACTTCATATTGCCATGATACCAGAAGGAAATTTTATATTTACAGGATATACTGTGACAGCAGACTCCGGAGAGCAGTTGCTCCTCGTGAAGATAGATTCCCTGGGGAATGTACTCTGGCAGAAGAACTATGGGGGTACAGGTAATGAGAGAGGTAACTGTGCTATTCCCACTTCTGATGGGGGATATATCGTTGCAGGGGTTACTTCTCCTGGTACTTCCAGTGATATGTGGATTTTAAAAACCAATGCTTTAGGAGATACTGTATGGACCCGAATTATTGGAGGGGGGAATCCTGATGAAGCCAAATATATATGTACCACTCATGATGGTGGATATGTAGTAACTGGCTACACATATTCTTATGGAAGTGGTTTCAGCGATATATATCTCGTTAAACTTAATGATCAAGGAGTTGTGGTGTGGAGCACCACCGTAGGGGACAGTGGATATGAATATTCGGTAAGTGTTCTTGAAACAGATGATTACGGATTCTTTATTACAGGGCAAACCACTTCTTACGGAGCTGGCAGCTATGATATATGGGTGGTGAGAACCGACTCCTTAGGCAATGTCCTGTGGACGAAAACCTTTGGCGGGCCGAATACCGATTTTCCTGGAGAAGGCATAAAGACCTCTGATGGCAACTATCTTATTTCTGGAACACTTTACAGTGATGATGCCTGGCTATTCAAATTAGATGATAATGGCGATACGCTCTGGACAATGAATGTACTTCAATGGACCACTGATGTCTTTAGGTCTGTAGTTGAAGCAACGGATGGAGAATACATAGCAGCAGGTTATATATACAATAATGCCAGCAGTTCAGATGATTTTTATGTGATAAAGACTGAACCAGAGGTGGGGATAGGAGAAGAAACTACTTCAGGTACCACAAGGAAGATTGTCAGCTATTTTCCATCCATTGTGAGAGGAAAAGCAGTTCTAAAAACAAACCTAAATCAAGATGTAAATGTAATTATGCAGATTTTGGATGTTAAGGGAACTTTTATTTCCTCCCGTAATGTTAGAATAGTAGCTGGAGAGCAAAGACTCTTCATGGATTTTTCTGACTTTGAGTCTGGTGTTTATTTTTTAGTATTGAAAGCCGATTCATGCATTGAAAGCTTGAAATTTATGGTATTAAAATAAGTAAACACGCGCTTTCATTGT
>Ga0190304_1000043_pt1 | contig 53047 bp, 67 predicted proteins | sample 48700712_MG_FD_161670 | JGI IMG/M metagenome (GOLD analysis project Ga0190304, IMG submission 161670) | Hydrothermal vent sediment bacterial communities from Southern Trench, Guaymas Basin, Mexico - 4870-07-1--2_MG | ecosystem: Environmental > Aquatic > Marine > Hydrothermal vents > Sediment ...
TCAAGATGGCGGGCGAGTGGCTCGCCGTCCTGGAGGACCAGCGCCTTGTCGGCGTTGCGAAGTTCAAAGCACCGAAGCCTTTAACGGTCGAACAGTTCCGCAAAGCGTACGATCTCCATCGCATTTCCGAGGCAGAGAGACTGGCCTGGTGGATGGACAAGCGCAAGCTATGGCTTTACCCGGTCGAGGAGATGTGGGCCTATCCGACTCCGATCGAGTATGATGTGCCGCCGGGAATACAGACTTTTCTCAAGGAAGTTGTCCTTCCCAGTCGGGAGAAACTCATAAAAGTTGAGCCGATTGAGAAGCTGCATCTCGAGGAGTTCAGGGCGGAGGGGATAGATGAGGATCTCAAACACCCCAAGGAGAGAAGACAGCAACTGATCGCTGATTTAAGATATTGCGGGAATTCGGCTTATCCACGACTGAAGGCCGGAAAGAAATGGGGAAATTGGACTCTTGACCTTGTCCTCCGTTACTTCGGAAAGATAGTTGATACGTTGAGGACAAAAATCGACCCGTCTTACTTCCCTGAGCCGCCTCCAGGAGACCCGAAATGGAAAACCAGTTGGTGGCAATGCTATAAGGAAGCCAAAGAAAAGGGCTACCTCAAGACGAAGCCTCAAGAGAAAGCCAGGCAAGCAGCCTTGGGCCTCGTCTACCGCGACGGCGAGATCCTCTTGATCAAGCGCAAGAACGAGCCTCGCGTTTGGAGCCCGCCCGGTGGCTTCCTTTCTGGCCGCGATCCCGTAACTGCGGCTTTGGAGGAAGTCCAGGAGGAGACCGGCGTGCTGGCCGATCCCGTGATGGACGAGCCGTGGCGGGAGATCACTGTCGGAGGAGTGCGCTTGCATTTGGTTCCCATGCGCTGGATCGAGGGCGAGGGCGAGCCTTTGGCGGAGGCCGACGAGGTTGGCTGGTTCGGGCTCGACGAGCTCCCGGAGCCGATCTCGCCTTCCCCCGAAGTCCTCCGCGCCGGCCAGGCCGTCGCGAAAGACGGGCTGGGCGAAGCGAAACTGAGGGAGGCGTTCGAGAAGCTCCCCGACGCCTTCGTTGTCGTTCCAGATTGGGCTTCCCTGACCGGGTCCGCGATTTACGGCAAGAACCGCAAGCCGCACGATATCGACATCGTCCTCCGGGCGGACGCGCCGTCCGGTTCGCTCCTCAAGCTGGAACGGGCCCTAAAAGAGGCGATAGGCGAAGGCTTGCCCGTGCAGTTCTCCCTCGAGCCCCAGGGTCCGACTTGGGCCTACTCGCCCCTTTACACCTTAGTTGCAGTGAAGAATCCGGAGTTCGAAATCAGATCATTGCCGGAGCCTGGGTTTGCCGAGCGGTTTTACAAAGCGGCTGTGCAGGAGGACATTTCTCAGATCAAGCCGCTGGAGCCGGTAGCTCATTACAAGGCGGCTGGAGAGTTCTACGGAGGAGAAGAGGAAGAACTTTGGGAGAAATGGGCCAGGCGGGCTGTCGAGCGTGGCGAAAAGATTTGTGTGCAGCCAAAAGCTGACGGTTTCAGGGTGCATCTTCATAAGAAAGGATCAGAGTTTGCAGTGTTCACCGAGAAGGGCCTCGAGCGCTCGGCCGTTTTCCCGGACTTCCCGAAGTTGATCGAAAAACTCCCTTGCCACGAATGCATCTTGGACGTGGAAGCGATGGCCTATAAAGATCCCGGATGGAAGCATCCCCAGAACCGGTGGGAGATGGCCTGGATCGGGTCCGCGAAGGAACCGCATGACGAACCAGTCACGTTCTGGGCGCACGACATCCTGTGGCTCGACGGGAGGAACGTCTCCGGCCTCCCTTACCTCGAACGGCTGAAGCTCCTCCGAAAGCTGATCGGCGACGGCGTGACGGCGGGCAAGTTGCGGATCGTGGTCATGCCCACCAAGATCGCGACCGGCAAGCGAGGGCTCTTGGAGGCGCTCGAATGGGCCGATTCGCAGCGGCAATGCAACTCCGAAGGGGCGATGTGCAAGTTCCTGTCCTTCAAGTACGACACCGGGGTTCTGGGCGGAGTCGTGAAGTACAAGACGGTTCCGGAGCTGGACACGTTGGCCATCGGTTGGCGCAAGGTCCCGGCGGGCAAGCCTCCGCACGTGCATTGGACCAGAGAGCAGGCTTTCAAGGAACTTCCCAAGTTGCTCGAGAAATCGAACACGTACATCTTCCGGTGCGCGCTCCGGAGCGAGGAAGACCCGAACCTGTGGCTCCCGCTGGAAGGGGACCACGAGCTTTCGGAGTCCGACCTCAAGCTGGATTGGGACGAGGAGAAGCAAACGTGGAAGGGAACGGACGATCCCAAATACTGGACCATGCTCCCGGGCTGGCCGGAGCGCAAGGCTGGAGAGCTGGCGTACGGCAACACGTACGCCTGCAAGGTGGAGGACCCGTCCTGGCTCAAGAAGGGCCTGGTGATCACGGTCCGGCCCGCGGAACTCAGGCCGTTCAAAGGCGAAGACGGGAAGTGGCACATCTCTTGGCAGCATCCTCTGTCGCCGAACCCCAAAGAACCCGGTTCGCCGGTCGGGAGCGTGGAAGCCGCCTTGCGCGCCTACAAGCTCGATCCGAAAGACTTCCAACCTTTGGCGTGGAGGAAGTGGAAGCTATGATCGAAAAGCAAAAGGGACCTTCGATCGAGTATCCACCCAAGCCTAATGAGGTTAAGCGATTTATAGTACAATCTCATGCGAGGGGTCGGAGCAATCACTGGGACTTCCGCTTCGCGCTTAACGACGTCGCGGAAGGTTGGACCGTGAACGCGAACGTGGAAGGCACGATCGAGATCCCCATCGTGACCCTGGCGCAACTCAAAGCCCTCCACGAGGACCAAAGGGCGTGGAAGGTGGACCTCGAGACCGGCAAGATCCTGCCCCGCAAAGTGAGGACCACCATCCGGGGCAAGACCAGGATCGTGGTGCGTCCCGGCAACCTGTTCGCGACTCCCAAGGCGGCCGTGATCCCCAAGGAATGGATGGACGTCGAGGGGCGGACTCCCTTCCCTCCCGACTGGCCGAAGACGGTTCTGGAGTGGTGGGACAAATGGCCTAACTACGTCAGGGCCGAACTCCGAAAGGCGGGCTGGGATCCGGAACGGGCCCGGGCGATCCTGGACGGGAAGGAGAAATGGGAAGTCAAGGAGGTTCCGGTCGGGGCCACGCGTGCCTTTCCAGGAGTTTTCTACAAGTTCGAGGACGGTTTGTACACGCCAGGCGCCCGTCGCCCGTGGTTCATGGAGTACCACATCGAGCAAAGCAGGTTCTTCCAAGGCAGGCTGTGTTTCCGCCTCGTGACGCGCGAAAAGGCCGAGAAATCCACGGCTTGGCAGGAGCTCGTGGCTTCCCGGTTCTTCATCGTGGACGGGCCAGGCGGGGCCAAGATCGTGAAGCAGGTCTTGCCGCCGGCCGAAGCGGAGGAGGAAGCCAAGCTTCCCGGTTTTTGGATGTTCCAGACTCCCGATCCTCTTGGAGAGATACATCCTTACGTCCTTTCGGAGGAAGCGATCGAAAAGAAATGGCTGCCTCCGAGGCCTGCGTCGGCCTTGCCGCAGAAGTTCCAGAAGGAAGCCCCGAAGGAACTGAGGTTCTGGACGATCGAGGACAAGGAAAAGGCCCTCGAGGCCAGGGAAAAGCTGGCGGAGTTCTTTGAGTCGGGAGCCAAAAAGTCCTTCCCGGTCGTGAAGTTGCGAAAAGGAGAGTTCAAACTTGTCGCCCAGCACTGGCGGGGTCCGGTCATCATCAGGTGGGGCCCGAGCGCTTCGCTTTACCATCTCCTGATCAAGGTCGGCTCCGATCGCTGGCTCATCGGCTTGGATAACGATCCCCGGATAAGGGAGGCGGTGGCCGGTTTCTCGGAGGACATGGACCTATGGCGGGAGCTCTGGGAGACGAAGGAGCGCCGGGACGTGGAACCCGGGACCGACCTCAACCCCACGAAGAACACGCCTTCCTGGATCGAGCTGGCCGACGAGGGATTGGTCGAGATCATGGAGCAAGAGGCGGGCTTTCTCAAGCTCAAGCTCGGGGGAAAGAAACTCGAGGGCCTTTGGGTCCTGACTGAAGAAGAACCCGGGGCCGGGATCTGGGCCTTCACGAAGGAGGAAGTCGCGCCCCTCGCCAAGGCCCTGAGGGCCGTCCTTCAACTCCACTCCTGGGAAGGCGGGAAGGAATACGACCTGCGGCTCGAGCGCCCCGAGGGCTGGATCTGGGAGTTCCACTTTAAGGAAGATCCGCGCGAGGTCGAGGACCAACTCGCTCCCGGTAACAAGTGCTACGACCTGACTTGGCTCGAGATAAAGGAGCCGGAGAAGCGGAAAGTGCAGGGAGTCTGGACCCGAGTCGAGCCGCTGGAGTCCGGCTCTGTCGTTTGGGAAGAATTCGTGCCGGATTCGATCAGGTTCGCCCTGACCGGGATGGGAGCCCTGTCTGGCACTTGGACCGCCTCCCTGCGGGAAGGCGGCTGGCTAATCGAAAAGCTCGTGGAGAAAAGCCTGCCCGTCGAGATCATAAGGAAGGACGCCAAGAAGCGGGTCGTGACCGGCATCGTGCTCGAACCGGGCACGAAGGATGCGCAGGGGGACATCATACCGGCGGAGGAGATCGAGAAGGCTGCATGGGATTTTTTGGCCAAGTGGAGATATACAGGACTGCACCATGAGGGCGAGCCCGATCCGCGCTTGCAGGTGGTGGAGAGCTGGATCGCCCCGGTCGAATTCAGTTTTCCCGAAAACAAGAAATTCGTGGTAAAGAAAGGGACGTGGCTCCTTTCGGTGAGGTGTCCGCCCGACGTTTGGGAGAAAGTCGAGAAAGGCGAGCTGAGGGGTTTCTCGATCCAGGGGATGGGCAAGCGAAAGCGGCTGGGTCGGTAGCGATCTTGACGGTTCCTTCGTTCAGGTGTAGAATTCCTTGAGGTGGTGGTTATGTACGTGTCGTTCCGTTCCTTTATCCGCAAACGGCACAACCGGGAAGATGAAATGGTTGTGAACGTGGCGACCCACGATATCAACTTCTGGAAGAGCGCTCTGGTGCCTTCCGACGATTCTCCGACCGTGGTCTGGGCGAGCACCTGCTCATCTAACTCTTATACTGGAGGTGAAGTGAGCCAATGGCTGATAGGTTCCGGAAGCTTTATGACGTGATCGTGATCGACCCGAGGGAAGAGCGGGTCCTGGCCCGCGAGACGGTATTCGGCGATGACGAGAAGGAAGCCCTCGTGGCGGCCGACATCAAGAGCGTCGCCGAGAAACACGGCTTGAGGATCAAGGACTTGTCCATCGGCGTGGTGGAGTTGTGCGACGTGAAAGTGCCCGAGGAGGAAGTCAAGAAGGTCAAGATCGTGGAGGACTGAATACTTGATGCTCGCAAACATGTTTTGTGAAAGGAGGGACCGTGCCTAAATGCCCCGGCGGCAAGATCCGCTCGCGAGGCAAAGGTCGCGGGCTAGGACGTGGGAAGGGCAAGGGTCCTATCGGAAGGCCGAATGGGTAGGGAGAGTCAGATCCGCGATAGGTGCCGGTAGAGCGGTCCGAGTTCTTGGCGGATCCTCCGTTCGATCTCCGGTTTGACGTTGTCCAGCGGCGGAGGCACCGGGCCCCTGACTTTCGCCGTCGCGGCGGTCATGGCTCCCTCGGGAATCGGTTCGCCGATGTGCGAGTAAATCGCTTCGACCCAGGCTTTGGGATCGAAAGCCCCGAGGTCCAGGATGAGGTCTTCCGACTTCATTTGGCTCAAGCAAGTTCGGTAATGCTGCTTTAATTTTTCTATGACCGTTTCCGGATCTTCTTCGGACGAGATTCCCGTCCGGTAACTGCGGTACTGGTCCAGCGGCGGCCTGACCGTGACGATGATCTTGGCTTCGGGAAACAGCGTCCGTATCAGGTCCAGGTGGAAGCACGAGATCGCCTTCCAGCCCCAGATGCGCTTCCTTTTGAGCAAGGTCCGGAAGAAGGTCCTGTAGGCTTCCAGTGCGGTTTCGCGCGGCGGCACGAGCCCGCCGGTCCATTCCGTCGCCAGGTTTTCGCCTTCGGCCAACCGTCCGTACAGTTCGCGGTCCCGATCCGCGAAGCTGTCGCGGAAGCGTTCCTGGCTGTTCCAGGATTCTGCCCAGTGGCGCTCGGCAAGCTCGAAGCCTCCGATTTCGCCCCAGATCCAGGCGTCCGGATGCGCGTTTATTATCCGCTGGACCAAAGTCGTTCCGGTTCTCGGTCCCGCGCCAGCGATGAAGACCGGCTTTTCTTTGGCTTGCATGTTCACGGTCAAAGGTTAAAGGCCCGAAAGCCTAACAGCAAGTCCGGACTGGGGAGCGTTGAGGCCAGCGTTTGAAACCTCTTCTCTTTGATATTCCCTTCTGTGAAAATCCTTGACTTGCCTTCCCACTATCCCTGACTATCAGGGTGCAATGAGGGAACCTGCGGAACTCAAGGAAGAAAAGGAAGACCGGGCGACACTGCTCACCGATTTAGTAGTGCCCCGGGTCGATCTGGTTCGCTTTCCCGCGAACCTCCGAGAGTTCCTGGTTCTCAAATCCAGAGAAGGAGGTGTTAGCATGGCCGACACTAATGAGGTTCTCGACCTTGACGAGGCCTTGAAGGAAGAAGATCAGGCCGCGCCCGAGGTCGGGAAGGAAGAGGAACAGGTCGTCTCCAATGAGGCCAAGGCTACCGTTCAGCTAACTGACGATGAAAAAGCTAAGCTCAAGGACGCCCTCGAAGCCTTGTACCCGCTACGCGAGAAGTTTCCGCGCATTGTGAACTTCTTGGGCAGTCTCCTGGGCTATCCCAAGGCTGTGGAGACCGCCCCCGCTTCGCCTTACCCCTCTGTTTATCCGTACCCCAGGCCTTACTACGGCTATCCCAGCATCCGGAAGGCGATCGAGGACAAGCTTTCCGATCTTCCCGACGAGGTGCGGGAGCAGGTCTTGAAGGCTTGGGACGCCGAGGTCGAAAAAGCTGAGAAGGCTTTGGCCGAGCAGCAGGAGAGGATGGAGGCTCTTGTCAAGGCGGCCAAGCAGGAGGCCGCGGAACTCCGGAAGGAGCTTGACGAGCACAAGCGCAAGCTCCGCGAACGCGAGTACGTCGAGCTCGCCAAGTCTGAGTTCTCTGGCCTTCCCGGCATGAAGCCTGAGGAACTGGGCCGGCTCTTGATGCGGGCCGAGGAGTCCCTTGGCGAGGAGGACTACAAGAAACTCACCGGGCTTCTCAAGACCGTCTCCAAGGTCATCAAGAGCTCCGCGCTGTTCGAGGAGTTGGGCTCCGCTTTGGCGGAGGACTCTCCCGAGCGGGAGCTCGAGACCAAGGCGGAAGAGCTCGCGAAGTCCGAGAACATCCCGCTGGAAGTCGCCAGGGGCGAAGTGTTGAAGCGCGACAAGGAGCTGTTTAGGCGGCTCCGCGGTAGAGGGGGTGGTCGCTGATGGCGCAGGCGTGGGAAGCTGGCCAAATTTTGGTGACGGGCGTCGCTGGCGCCGACCTGTCGGACAAGCAGTTCCGGTTCGTGCGCATCAGCGGCGACAATACGGTGAACGCGATCTCGGCCACCTCGCAGGCTCCCGCCGGGGTCCTGCAGAACGACCCCGAGAGCGGGGAGGCGGCCGCCGTGGCCATCGCCGGGATCTCGAAGGTCGTGGCCGGGGGCACCGTCACGGCCGGGAACGTCGTGACGTGCGACAACCAGGGCCGGGTCGTTGACGCGACTTCGGGCGGCTATGAGGTCGGGATCGCTTGGACCGGCGCGTCGAACGCGGGGGAACTGTGCACCATCCAGATCCTCCCGTCCGGCGTACAGGCTTCTTGAAGGAGGTGAGACGGAATGGCGCAGCCTACTAGCAGCCAAGTGCACGTGGACACCGCCCTGACGAACATCGCCATCGCCTACAAGCAGTCCGTGGACAAGCTGATCGCCGACAAGGTCTTCCCAGTCGTGCCGGTGTCCAAGCAGTCCGACAAGATCTTCAAGTTTGACAAGGACTATTGGATGCAGGTCAAGGCCGGCATCCGGGCGCCGGGCACCGAGTCCAAGGGCGGCGGCTTCGAGATCTCCTCCAGCCAGACCTACTTCTGTGACATCCACGCCTTCCACGTGGACCTCGCCGACGCGACTGTGAAGAACGCCGACATAGACGACCTCGAGCGCCAGGTCACGGAGTTCGTGATGTGGCAGCTCCTCCTCGAGCGCGAGGCGGACTGGGTCTCGAATTTCTTCGACGACACCGGGAAGACTCCCGGGTCCGACTTCTGGACCGTGAAGACCCACGCTTCTTCGGGAGGGGACTATCTCCTGTGGACCAACGCCAGCTCCGACCCGGTCGAGGAGATCCTCGAACTCTGCGACGAGGTCGCCAAGAACACGGGCTTCCGTCCGAACATCTTGGTCCTTTCTCCGCCCGCGTTCCGGGCCCTGAAGATGCACTCCAAGATCCAGGCCCAGGTGGTCTACACGCCAACCGCCAAGACCGACGTCAAGGGCCTGGTGACGCCGGAAATGCTCGCCGAGCTGTTCGAGCTCGACAAGGTCCTCGTGGGCTACACCGCGCAGGCGACGCACGCCGAAGGGGCGGCCAGCTCCTCGTATTCCTTCGTGTTCGGGGACGACGCCCTCCTGGTGTACGCCCCGCCGAATCCGGGCCTTTTGATCCCGACCGGCGGCTACATCTTCGAGTGGACCGGGTACAACTCGGGCTACTCCGTGGCCGTGTCCTCGTTCTACATGGACCACCTCAAGGCGACCCGGATCGAGGGCGAGATGGCGTACGACGCCAAGATCATGGCTCCGGACTTGGGAGTGTTCTTGAAGAACTGTGGATCCAAAAGCTGATGACGCCATGATAGGGGTCCATCTCAAGGACTGGGACATCGAGGTCGGTATCCAGGTATAATCCTCCAGGGCGGGACTGAACCGAAGAGTTCCGCCCTGGAGGTGACAACATGAGGTACCGCTTCACGGTCAGAAAGACCGTAGGGAAGAAAACGTACGGACCGGGAGAAGAAGCCGACGTGGGCGAGATCCTTTCTGCGATGCCGCACCTGGCTTGGCGGGGCCACGTGGTGCCGGTGGAAGCCGCGAGTCCCGACTACTACGTCCTTTACAGGTCGCTGACCACCGGCGCTAATTGGTACGTCGCCGGGCAGATACTCGACGCCGAGGACGTCGAGCCGGAATGGATCAAAGTGGGCTACGCGGGCCCTGTGTCGGAGAGGACCGTGATGAACGCCTATGCTTGCGAGCAAGAGAACTGCAACGCGGTGTTCGTCACCAAAGAGGCCCGCCAGAAGCACAAAGAGATCACCGGCCACAAGCGCAAGTACTCGCCGCGTCGGAGGAAAGCGAGGACGAAAGCATGACCTGGACCTACGGGGGCAACCCGGCCGCTTCGGTGATCGACGCCATCCGGCTCGAGATAGGGGACACGATAGAGGACGAGCAGCTCCTTCAAGACGAGGAGCTCGAGTACTTCTACGAAGAAGAAGGCTCGGTTCTCGGGGCGGCGGCCCGGGCTTGCGAGGCCATCGCGGCCAAGTTCGCCCGGGAGGCGGACCTGAAAGTCGGGGACCTCTCGCTCTCGGCCTCCCAAAAGGCCGAGCACTACAGGGAGAAAGCGAAAGCCCTGCGGGAACGCGCCCAGAAGAAAGGGTCCACGCTCGGGAAGCTGACGGCTTCCGCGATCAAGACTGACAAGTATTTCCTGAGGGACATGTTCAAGTATGACGGGAGGAGGACGGGATGACGGAGATAATCATTTCGGTGATCGGATCCCTTATGGTCGCGCTCTACATAGCGCTTTTGCAGCAATTGTTCACCGTCAAGCGGGAGATCACCAAAATGAGGTTCTGGTTGTTCGGGAACGGGAACCCGTCGGAACCGACCGGGCCTCTGTTCTTCAGGCTCCAAGAGCTGTCGGACCAATTGAAGGAACACTCGCGCAGGCTAGAAAGCATCGAGGAGGACCTTCGTGCCGCTCTCCCAAAGAGTCAATGAAGCGCTTGACCACCTCAAGGTGCGGGTCGGGAAGGAGGTCACTTACAAGCGCTTCAAGGGCTACGAGTACGACCCGACCTCGGGGACGGTTCCCGCGTTCTGGGAAACTCCCACGTTCCGGGCGGTCGTGGGAGGGGTGTCGCACGACCTCATCGCGATCTCGGGGGGCCTCCTGACGTCGGGCGATAGGGCGATCTATTTCCCGAAGTCGGCCTTCACGAAGCAGGAGGGAGAAACCTCTGATCCGCGGCCGGGGCCCGGCGATATCGTCGTCATCGATGGCGAGGAGTGGGGGACGGACCTCGGTGACGGCAAGGCCTTGTGGAACTTGGACCCGACGGGGACCATGTTCACGGTCTACCTGAGGAGAAGAAGTGGCTAGGATCGTCTGGAATCCCGGATCCTTGCTCAGCGAAGTCAAGACCAAGGCCGCGCAGAAGATGTACCAGACGGTGACGGTCCTGGTTAACGAGGCCCGAAGGATCGTGCCTGTGAGGACGGGTTACCTTAGGAGCTCCTTGACGTGCGAGATCACGGCGGACGGGAGGACGGGGTTCTACGGCAGTTTCCGGCCATGGGCTGGTGAGGAATCAGTTTCATACGCGATCCACGTCGAGTGCGGGACTCGCCGTATGTCTCCCAAGCCCTATCTCCGTCCGCCCCTCGAAACCAAACGGGAGGAGATCAAGCGAATATGGAGTGGTTAACTTTCAAGGTGATAGAACGGGAACCGGCTTTCCGAGGCCAGGTCTTCGTCAAGGGCCTGGCGGTCCGGGAGGACGAGATCTCGCTCCTGGAAGAGCTCGCCGAAGGGCGGGCCCGGCTCGTCCTGAAAGGTGGGAAGACGTTCGAGCTCGCTGACGAGTTCGACGAGGCGGTGAGGAAGCTGAATGGCTAGCCTCGAGAAGGAACTGAAGGAAGCGATCTTCGACCTCCTGAAAAACGATCCCGACGTGTCGGCCATCGTGGGGACCAAGATCTTCGACACTCGGGTGCCTCCCGGCCCTTCGCCCCCTTGGGTGAGGTACTACATCGTGGCCGAGTCCGCGCTGAACGATTTCGCGGGCGCCTCTCCGGTGGGCTACCGGGTGCCGATCACGGTGGACTGCGCGGCCTCGGGCGAGGTCGCGACGGACGCCGAGACTCTCGCCGAGCACGTTTTCGATGCGCTGGACGGGGCGTCGGGGACCACGGCCGACTTCTCTTGGAAGGCCAAGAGGACCGCGGTGAGGAAGATCTACGATGACGGCGCGGGTGTGTGGATCGTGTCGGGGGATTATCTGTTCTTGGTCTCTCCAGTATGAGGGCGATTTTAGGGATGCTGAAAATCCTTGAACTGCTCCGCTCTTCTCAAGATAGTCTAACGAAGGCTTCGGCCTTCATTACAAACTAGGAGGTGTTAGGAAAATGGCAGAAATCTTCCGTGGTTTCGATGGCTACTGTATGGTAGGCGACAAAGTCATCGGGGGCCTGAACCACTGGACCATCACCATCACGGCCGAGACCCAGGAAGTGTCCGCGTTCAACCCGACCGCGGCCACGACCTGGGAGAAGCGGGCCCGGAAGTACGTCCCCGGCGCGATCGGCTGGACCGCCACGTTCGACGGCTTCTTCGACGCGACCGACGAGGGCCAGCAGGCGATCAAGGATGCCGTGGTGGAGGGCACCGAAGTTTCCCTGTACTTCCACCTCGACGGCGACCGTTACTACGCCGGAAAAGGGCTCCTCACCTCGGAGAACCCCGACGTGACCTGGGACGGCGTCGCGACCATAAGCTGGGACGTGCAGGGGACCGGTCCCCTCGAGAAGTACGGTTGGACGTGACGGCGAGCTAGGGCTACAATAGGACCGGCAGACACCCTGGCCCACCCTGGCTTTCTGCCTCCTTTCCGGGCGCGGCTCCTTGCGGGCCGCGCCTCGTTTTCCGTATAATGGCCGAGATGCTGGCGATACTGATGGGGACGCGTCCCGAAGTCATCAAGCTCGCCCCTGTGGTATGGGAACTCGAGCGGAGAGGAATCCCTCACGAGGTGTGGGCGGTCACCCAGCATTTCGAGCTCCTCGAGACCGCGCTGAAAGAGTTCCGGATCGAACCGGATTATCGGATCGAAGTTCCCCGTTCCGACTCTTCGCTTTTGAGCTTTTCGGAAGAGACCCTCGGCCGGCTCAAATTCCTGTTCAAGGCCCGCGGGCCGAGGGCGGTCATCGTGCAAGGCGATACCATCACGGCTTGGCTGGGAGCTTACGTCGCATTCCTCCGGAAGGTGCCCGTCTTCCACGTCGAGGCCGGGGTGAGGTCGCTTTGCCTGGCGGAGCCGTTTCCCGAGGAGGCCTTGCGCCGTTGGATAGACGAGGTCGCGGAAATCAAATTCTGCCCGACTAACCAGACCTGGATCAACCTATGGAACGAACATTTGGAGCACCACAGTTACCTCGTGGGGAACACGGGCATCGACGCCCTGAAGTGGGCGCTGGAAAAATCGGGTCCGGTTCCGGACAAACATCTGAAAATCGAGATCGATCTCCACCGGCGGGAACATTGGGGCAAGATCCCTTCCGTCATTCGGGCGTTGTCAGACCTGGCGCGGAACTTCCTGCGTTGGCGATTCTGTTTCGTGCTCCATCCTGCGGTGGCTTCCGATCTTCCTTCTTCGGCGCCTCCCAATTGCGAATTCCTCAAGCCGCTGTCCTACGCGAATTTCTGCCGGCTCCTCCGCGAAAGCCAGTTTTGCGTCACGGACTCGGGAGGAGTCCAGGAGGAAGCCGCTTACCTCGGGATCCCGTGCCTCGTAGCTCGGGATCATTGCGATAGGCCGGAGTCGATAAACGAAGGGATCGCGATCCAAGTCGGGAGCGACCCGGAAAACATCGCCAAGACCGCCGAAAAACTCATCAGGAACGAGGCGTGGAGGAAGAAGATGGCCAAGCCGTCCAAGGTCTTCGGGGACGGGACGGCGGCCAGGAAGATAGGCGAGATCCTGGAAGCGTGGGTGAAAGACTTCGAGAAAGGAGTGACGAAACGTGGAGAAAGTCGCTAAAGCGGGGCCGATCGTGCTTTTGCGCGAACAAACGACGGAAGGGGCGGTCCTCAATTTCATCGTCCTTTCGGGAGGGAGAGTCCTCCAAGTCTTTTCGCTCCGGGAGCGCCACCTGATCGGCCACCGGAGCGCGGTCGAGCTCCTCTCGGAGTTCGTGGAAGACTTGAAAGAAAAGGAGGGCATGTGAGGATCTGCTTCGGCATTTCGACGTACTCCTCGCTCCTCGAGCCTCGGATGGGCTCGGAGCGGGCCGTGATGGGAGCGGCCAAGGCCCTCGCCAAACGAGGCCACAAAGTGGACATCGTGCCCCTCCTGCACGACGCTCCCAAGGAAGGATGCGACGTTTACCACTGGTGGAACGCGGGAGGCCCCAAGGGGCCTCTCCTCGCGTTCGCCCGCTTCGCCCACGAGCTGGGCAAGCCTTGCGTGTGCACTCCGATCTACTGGCCGCCCACGCCCGGGTTTTACCGGCTCCTGGTCGAATGGAACGGGGAAGAGAAGGCCCTGGAATTCCTGCGGACCGTGTCGGCTTGGAACTCGTCTCTGGCCAAGGCCGTGGCTGAAACGGACTTCATGTGCCCCAATTCGGAGCGGGAAGGCGATCTGGTCCGGGCTTTGGTCCGTTCCGCGGAGAGGGAACCCCCGCCCGGCGAATGGGTCCCCAACGCGGTCGATCTTGACGAAATCGAGTCGGTCGAGCCGGTCCCGTGGGAAGAGAGGAACCTGATCGCTTGCGTGGCCCGGCTGGAACCGGCGAAAGGCCAGCACCGTCTCGCTTCGGCGTTCGGGGAATTCAGGAAAAAGCACCCCGAAGCCGGCCTGGTCTTGGCGGGCGAGATGCAGGACGGCTACCTTTGCCGTTACAGGAAGGCGTTTTATCAAGAGGGGATCAACCTGCCCGGCTTGCTCAAGCCTCTGAAGGTGATGGCGCTTTTGGCCGAGTCGAGGGTCCATGCCATGCTGTCCATGCACGACACGCCGGGACTGTCGCACCTGGAAGCCGCCGCCCTCGGTTGCGGGCTGGTGGTCTCGCTTCCGGACTACGGGACTTTCCGGGAATACTGGCCCAGGGAATGGCTGGTGGAAGTCGACCCGCTCGACGAGGGCTCGGTCTACGAAGGGCTGGAGCGGGCTTGGAGAAAACCTCCGCCCGAAGAGATGGCGGCTTTCACGCGGGAACGGTACAATTACGGCGTGGTCGCGGAGAAACTTGAGAAGATATACGATCGGTTACTTGGAGGTGGGTAATGGCAGTGAAAGATCCTGAGGTAGCCGCCGCCCTGGAGCGGGCCCGGCAGACCTATAAAACATTCCAGGTCGGGGAGGCCCGGCTCAAGTTCGGCCGTTTGACGCTCGAAGATAACATCGCGATTAAGGAAGAGACCGGCTTCGACTTGTTCGGCGAGTCCCTCGCCGCAGGAGAGGCGGGAGCGCCGAACGTCGCCCTCCGGCTTTCGCCCCAGGTCCAGCTCGCCGTCCTTTTCCGTTCCCTCAAGCGGTGCTATCCCGACATCACGAAACAAGAAGTCTCGGAGCTGTCGACTCTGATGCCTCTGAATGACATCCTCCGCGTCATCGTCTGGGCGTTGACGGGGACCGAGCCTCCGCCCCTGGAGGAGACGGAGGGAAAAGCAGGGTAGCGCCTCCTCGGAGGCGAGGCGTCCCGGTCCTCCGCTGGGACGTGTGGGCGCCCTTGATCCTCCACGCCTATCCGGGCTACCGGGTCGAGCACCTGTTGAAAGCGAACCTGTCCGAACTCATGTTGCTCCTTGGCGGCTTGGGATGGGTCGAGAAATGGAACCTGTTGCGCGAGCCCATGATCGACAAGCAAACCAGACGCAAGCTGAAAATCCCAGGCATTGTGGATTATTATTACCCAAGGAAGCCTTGATTCTCAGCATAGTTTGTTATAAGCTTACTCTGCACGAGTTGCAGGCTCCAAGCTGCGATTACTAAGGCGCCCACGCGGATAGAGCGAAGCAACCTGAGGTAGTGCGGGCTGCCCGAGTTCAGCAGGCGGCCTGCCCCTTACTTGTAGCCCCTTTCCGAAAATGCTTGAGCCGATCTCGCCTTCTTCCTTAAGCTGGCCTTGTGATGGCCGGCCAGCCTCTAGCTGAAGCGTATGTGCGCATCGGTCTGGACACCCGCGAGTTCGAAAGGGGACTAGCGGGCTCCAAAGCCGCTTTCGCAGCCACGGCCAATTCTATCCAGAACTCTGCTCGCCAACTTTCGGCCGGAGTGATGGCTGCTTTTGCCGGCATCGCCGCAGCTGCCGCTTCCTTGAAGAAAGTCACCCAAAGCGCTACCGAATTTGACCGGAGTATGCGCGAAGTCTGGACCCTCATGGACGTTTCCGAAAAAGAAATGCGCGAGCTGGCTAGCCGAGTCGAAGAACTCGGCGTGCGTTACGGCCAAACTGGCGCGAAATCTTTAAAGGCGTTCTACCAGATAGTCTCTGCATCATTTTCAGGCGCAGAAGGAATGAAAGTTCTGGACGTGGCCATGAAATCCGCCGTGGCTGGTATCACAGATGTCTACACTTCGGCTGACGCCTTGACTTCCATTTTGAATGCCTACCGAATGAGTGCGGATGAAGCTGAACATGTATCCGACGTGATGTTCCAGACCGTGAAACGCGGGAAAACGACTATGAGTGAACTGTCTGCTACTATCGGACGGCTCACCGGAATCGCCGCTCCTGCGGGAGTCTCGATTGAAGAATTGGGCGCAGCGATCGCGGCTTTAACTCGTGGAGGTCTCGCGACCGATGAAGCGGTTACAGCTTTAAGAGCGGCGATCGTGGAACTCCAGAAACCTTCGGAAGCCCTCCAAGCCATTATCCAGGATCTTGGCTATGAAACGGGAACTGCCGCGATAAAAGCGGAAGGATTTTTCCCTCTGCTCCGGAAGATAGCCGAAAAAGCTGAAGAAGCGGGAATTCCGCTAACAGATTTGTTCGGTAACATCAGATCGCTGACCGCAGTCCTTCCTTTGGCCGGTGACCAGGCGGAGGCGGTTGCTAAAGATCTTGAGGCCATGCGGAATGCGGCGGGCTCGACCGACAAAGCCTTCCAGAAAATGGCCGAGGGCGTTTCATTCCAGACGCAACAACTGTCCGCCGCATTCGATCAATTGTCTACTAAAATCGGAAGCTTGGTCATCCCAGTCTTTCTGGACTTGATGAACAACGTCCTCAACCCCTTTATCGACACTTTGCGATGGGCCGCAGAAGGACTCCAAAGCGTCATAAATGTGTCGGTTGAAGTCACAGGTCTTGAAGACGCCGAGGCCAGCTTCGCTGAATTCACCGCTGGATTGGAGAGGATGCTGACGACTGGGCTCCTGGCTTGGGCCATGAAGGCCTTCGGCGGAAAAGTCTCTCCCCTCGCGGGACGGATCGGTTTCTCCATTCCGCTGATTATCCAGTTCCTGACGGAGATCCGCTACGCGATCGAGAAACCTGAATTCGGCCCGCTCATTTCCGAGCTTTACAGGGCTCTGGAGGAAGCATTTCCGGGCGCTTTGATCGGGGGCTTGCTGTTCGGCTTGCCGGGAGCAGTTGCAGGAGCCGCGGTAAGCATTTTGATCCCGACCATCATTCGCTTCGAAACCGACGTCCAGGCGGCTTTGGAAGAGCAACGAGCTGAGTTAGGGAAAACGTTGGAGCAGGTTCTCACGTTGGAAGTCGAGATAGAGCCCAAGTTGCCTGAGGTGGAGGCGCTTCCTTTCACGCTCGTTGAGCTCGGCATCACGGACATGCTGAACCAGGTCAGGACTGCCATCACGGAGTGGACCCAAGGTCGCTTGTCTCTCCAAAAAGCGGCCAGTGAAGCCGCATCGATCGTGAGTCGGGCGATGGCAAACATGGGCTTGGAGTTCCGTGACTTGGTTCCGTGGTTGTACCAAGAGTTCAAAGAAGTCCCCGCGGCATTCTGGGAAGCTTGGCTGTCCGAGATGGGGACTTCGGTCGCGGAATTCACAACCCTTCTCGCGCAGCAGGCGAAAAAGGTGACTCCGAAGGTCGAAGTGGAGGCGCCGCCGATCACTTTGCCGGGATTCGCGGCGCCGGAAGCCCCGCAAGCTCCGATCACGTTGCCGGGGTTTGCTCCCGCTGAAGTTCCTTCGTTAATAGACATTATTCGCCAATATCAGGCAGCGCAAAGCCAGGCTACTTCTGCGGCCGAAGGGGCGGCGCAGAGCAGTGAACAAGCGTCGAACGCGGCCCAGAAGGCGGCCTCGGCTGTCGAAGTTTGGGCACGGCAGGTCAAAGCGGGGACTTTGTCCGTGGCCGATTTTCTCGACAAGGTACGGCAAGCAGCCCAAGCTCAGGGAGTCACGGCCGAGAAACTGATTGAGTATTACGCGGTAGTCGCCGAGTTGTACAACTGGTTCCAAGACCTTGGGGAAGCCCAGGCGGCATTCTTCGGTTCGTCCGAAAAAGCGAAAGCCGCGGCGGACTTGTTGGCGGACTTTCTTGGAATAGAGGTCGAGAAGCGGAGGCAGGCCACAGATGCGTTTACGAAAGAACTGGAGAAGATAACCCAACCCAGCGCCGAGGCGGCTCGAAAGCTGCTGGAACTCGCTCGAAACGCGACGCCAGAACAGTTGGTTCAGCTGAACCAGAAATTCCGGGCTCTACTACAGACGGGCAAGGAGCTCTACGAAGCCCAAAGCATTTACGGCGGTGCGACGGCACAAGTGACCGAGAACTTGCGTGCCTTTCTCCAGGTCCTCGGTTTCGGCCCGGCGAGAGTGGAAGACATCTTGGCCTCATTGGGCGTGCTCGAACAGGCGGGGCCCTCTCTCGCCGAGCAGTTGGAGAAACTGAGAGTCCCGACAGGAGCGACGGGCGCGGCCCTTGCATCCTTGGCGCGGCAAGCCGGCGGTGATTCATTAGCTCTAAAGGAAATTTACGACAAGGCACAGTCCCTGATTCAGTTGGCGCCCCAACTTATTAAGGCCTATGAATTTTTTGGGCTATCAACTGAAAAAGTCACCGAAAACTTAAAACAGTTCCTATCCAACTTGGGTTTGGCTCCTGAGAAAATCAACGACATTCTGGTAAGCCTGGGTCTGCTCAAGACCCCCTTGGAAGAATTCAAAGACAGGCTCGCAGCTTTACGAGAACCTTCCGCGGAAACCGGCCGGAAACTTGCGAGCTTGATTCCGGAAGCTTCCCAATTCCAAGGTGGTCTTGTCGAACTTTACGGAAAAACGCAAGCGCTCATTTCAGCAGCCAAAGAAGAGTATGAGGCTCGGAAGTTTTTCGGCTTGGCGACAGAACAACTTACTGAACAGCTTCGTGCATTCTTGAGCGAACTGGGCCTTGCGCCGGACCAGATCGACGACATCATCACGAAGATCGTAGGAGCCGGAGAAGATTTGACAAGAACGTTGAATGCGCTGGTCTCTCAAGCCGAGGCTCTCACTCTAGCGCAAGCTGACCAGGTGCTTGCTTTGCGGGAACAAGCCCTCGCCGTTTTGAGGTCGGGACAAGTCACTGACAAGGAGGGTAATGTCCGCGAAGCGACCATTGGAGAGCTTTTGGCCGCGGCAAGTGCAGTCCAGTCATTTTCTACGTGGCTGGATTCGGCTGTCACGACTCTGGAACGATTGATCACGAGCGGGGAAACAGAACTTCAACCTCTGTATGAACGCTTTAAACAACTTAAAGAAAGCATGGCTTTGGGTCCGACCTTCGAGGAACAACGGCGAGCGCTTCTGGAAAGCATCAAACTCCCTTCCGAAAGCGCAGGGCGAGAACTCCGACGCTTGGCTTTGGAAGGCGCCGGATCGGCTGAAGTCTTGGTGAAAGTCCATGCGAAAGCTCAGGACCTAATTTCGGTCGCGAAAGAACTCTACGAAGCCCAACGCTTTTTCGGCTTGTCGACAGAAGAGACGATTTCCAATCTAAGGAGTTTCCTTCTCGCTCTCAATCTCTCCGAACAAGACGTCGATGACATCGTTTCGGAAGTCACAGGAATCGCGAAGGACCTTTCATCGGTTTTCAGCTCGTTGGTTTCCCAGGCGGAAGCCTTCACCTTGGCCCAAGCCGATCAAGTGCTCGCTCTGAGAGAACAAGCGCTTGCGGTCTTGAAATCCGGGAAAGTAACTGATGAAGAAGGCAATGTTCGCGAGGCCACAATCAGCGAGCTCTTGGCCGCAACGAGTGCGATTCGGTCTTTTTCCTCGTGGCTAGATGCTGCTATCACAACCATTGAACAACTGATCACGTCAGGAGAAGAAAATCTTCGACCTTTGTATGAACAGTTCGTTCGGCTCAGAGACAGTATGGCGTTAGGACCCACTTTCGCGGATCGACTTAAAGCCACGCTGGAAACATTGACTGTACCCTCGGCGGAAGCGGGCGAAAAACTCAGGCAGCTTGCTTTGGAAAGCGGCCTTTCAGCTGAAGATCTGATTGCGATCCATTCCAAGGCCGAGAACTTGATCTCTGTCGCCAAACAACTTTACGAAGCCCAAAGTTTTCTCGGTCTTTCGGTTGAAGAGACGATTTCCGGTTTGACAGCATTCCTGACAGCTCTGGGACTGGGCGAGGAGCAGATTGAAAACATCATAGAAGGGATTACTGGAGCGGGCGAAGACCTTGTTTCGGTTTTGAATGCTCTGGTTTCTCAAGCTGAAGCCCTTACCTTAGCACAAGCTGACCAGATCTTAGCCTTGAGGGAGCAGGCACTGGCAGTTCTCGAATCCGGAAGAGTCGTCACTGAAGAAGGCGAAGTCCGTCAGGCAACTATCGGAGAGATCCTCGCGGCTGCGAGCGCGGTCAGTTCCTTCGCGTCCTGGCTGGACGCCGCGATAACGGTGCTTGAACGGCTGATCACCGCAGGGGACGAAGCGGTCCGCCCGCTTTACGAACAGCTCGTGAAGCTCAAGGGCAAGATGGCCTTGGGCCCGACGTTCGAGGAGCAACGCAGGGCCCAAGAAGAAGCGAGGCGGGCGGCGGAAAGGGCCGCGGAGGAAGCGAGAAAGCGCCAAGAAGAGCTCGCCCGCAAGGTCAGGGAAGCGTGGGAAGAAAGTTTCAAGTCTCCGGCCAAGAAGGCCCTCGAATCTGGCGATTGGCTCAAAGCGGCTTTGGCCATCCGGGAGATCGCGAGACGGAAAGACGACCTCATCGCGGAGGCCCGGGCGCTGCCGGCCCTACAAGGCAAGACGGTCGAACTCGCGAAGGTCTACGATCTTATCATCGGCGGACAGAGGGAACTTCTTTCGAATCTCGACAAGGCGATCAAGGTCCTCCAAATTGCGGGAGAAGACGCTACAAAACTGGAAGAACTCAAGGCCCGGATAGAAGAGTTGTTCGACCCCTTGGGAGAATGGAAACGGGCGTTGCGGGAAGCCGTCAAAGCGATGGAAGAGGCTCCGAGAGAGACCGGCCTCAAGCTCAGGGAACTTTTCCTCAAGGCGAAAGGCTTCCAAAAGGGCGGCATCGTAACCGGGCCCACTCTCGCGCTCCTCGGCGAGGCCGGTCCGGAGGCCGTGATCCCCTTGGCCGAAGGCGGCGTGGTCGGAGGCGTCCCGGGAGAGGTCGTTTGCACGGAAGATTACTGCGCGGCCGTTCAGACGGCGTCCGACGCCCTTTCCGGCTTCGCCAAGACGTCCTCGAGCGCCATGGATCTGTTCGCCGAACACATCAACGCCCTCCGGGAAGTCGATCCGGAGTTCGCGCGGCGGTTTACGAAACCCTTGGCCAGTGGCTGCATGGCGTGCGCCAAAGCGGCTGAGGGCCTGACGGGAGAATTGACGTCGGCGGCGCAGGGCTCAAAGGTGATCGCCGAAATTTTGGAGGACAAATTCTGGAACGCCTTGGAGGATGTCCGGGGCGAGTTGGTTCCTTCCGCCGAAGCGGCTTCTCTCGTCGCGGACAAGGCGCGCGAACAGATCCAAGCCTACGAGTCGCTCATCGAGGACATGGAACTGTTCGGACTGGACACCAGGGACGTTCGCCGAGAATTGGAAGAGTTCAAAGCCGGCCTGCGTGGCTTGAGTCCCGAGTTGGCCCGCTTGGCGGAGGCTTTGGAGGACCTTTCCTCCGAATTGATCGACACCTTAGTCGGGGCCGCTTTCGACTTGGTCGAAAGCCTTTTCTCCCTGGAAGGAGCCGCCTCCGAAGCCTATTCCGCCTTGAACGTCCCGGCCGGATTCAAGGGCGCCCGTTACGAGTGGGCGGCGGCGAAGCCGGGCGAGCCTTACCGTCCTGTCGAGGAAACCGGCGAGGGGATCACCGATTTTCTCAAGCGCGTCGTCCAGACTTTTCTCGGTTGGCTCGAGGAACAGGTCAGCAGTTTCCTAAAGGATCTCTTGGCGGGCTTCTCTTGGGAGAATTTCGTTTCCCAACTCGACTGGGGCGCATTCGTCAGCTTTCTGGGATGGGACGATTTCTTGTCGTGGCTCGATTGGGGCGACTGGGTCGGGGGCCTCGACTGGAACCGCTTCGTGTCGATCCTCGACTGGCATCGCTGGATTAATCCGCTCGAATGGCCCAGCCTGTTGGGCGACATCTCGGGGTCTTTAGTGGCTTTTATCAACTCCGGGATCGAAACGCTGTTGGGGTGGCTCGAAGACATGCTCGGGCCAGTCCTCGGCCCCATCGTAGGGGCTTTGGGAGAATTCCTGCAAGGCTTGGTGGCGGTGGTTGGTAGCTTGCTTATGCTCGGCACGGCTTTGGGCTTGGTCGAGGGCGTCGCAGCCATCATAGTCGGTGCATTGCAAGGCATCGGAGACTTGATCAACGCCTTTCTCACCCCGATCTCGGAGGAACTCGGCCGGTCTTGGGAGAAATTAACCCCTCTGATCGACGCGACGCGCCAGCTCTTTGCTTCCCTGTCGCCGGTGCTCCGGGCGCTCGGCGAAGTGGTCGCGATTGGGATCAGGCTCATGACCGACTTGTTCGCCGCCCTCGCGCCCCTCTTTTCGGCGATCGCGAAAGTTATTGGAGCCCTCGCCGAAGCTCTCGCGCCAGCGATCCGAATAATCGCGAAGCTATTTGAAACCGTACTGACTCCTGTCGTGGCCGTCCTCGCCGGCGGCCTGAAAGCTCTAGCTTGGGTCGTGGACCTCCTTGGGGACGTTGTCGAAGGCGTGATCAATTCCCTCAAATGGATCTTCAACATCTTCATTGGCGCTCTCAACATGTTCATTGACGCCGTCAACTTCCTGTTCGGCTGGGTAGGGGTTCACCTGGAGCATCTCCCTTACTTGCAGAGGGGCGGAATCGTCACCCGCCCGACCTTGGCCTGGCTCGGCGAAGCGGGCCCCGAGGCGGTCATCCCGCTCACCGGTTTCAATTACCCGCGCCTCGGCCTTGCCGCGGCCGGGGCGTCCATCTCGATCGAGGTCGAGGGCCGCCTGGTCGGGGACGGGCGCGAGCTGGTTGGGGTGATCGAGCGCGTGCGGGTCAGAGACGAGATCGTGAGGGGCAAGAGATGAGGAGCGTCCCGAACGCCACCGACATCGTTCCGATCGAATTCCGGCTGACCGTGAACGGGGTGGACCTGTCGGACCGGGTCCAGTCCTGGGAGCGGTCCTTCGACTTCGACGGCGGCTGCTACGTCCTCGAGGTGACCTTCACGAACCACGAGCAACTGCGCGAAGCCGGACTAGGCCTCGACCCGCGCGACCCGAACTCGACCTACAACGAGACGGAACCCCTCCTCGGGGCTTACCACGAGGTCACACTGGACATCCGCAAGCAAGGCGTCTCGGAGTGGACCCGCTTCTTCACCGGCTTCGTAGGGCCCGCCGAAGTGTCCGGCGGCGAGACTTGGGGAGAGGCCGACACCGTATCCTGCACCTGCGTCGGCAAATCGCAACCGCTCAAAGACTGGATGATCGAGGAGAGGCTCGCCCTGAAGTACGAGAATGCCGTCATCTCTCCGACGGGCTCGCCGGACCTGCTCAACCGCATCCTGCAGGACCAAGGACTGCACTACACCGTGGTCTACCGGGATGATCCCGACTTTTCAGTGTCGGAATACGTCGTCTCGGGGGTCTCGGCCTGGGAAGCCCTGGAAAACGCGCTCGCTCCGACCGGCTTCCGGTTGATCGAGTTGTGGAACGGTTCGTCTTCCGATTTCGAGATCACCATCGTGGATCCCATGCGGAACAAGACCGAACCCGACTTCGAGCTCGTCGGGGCCTTCTCCTCCCGCAGGCTTTCGGGCTCGGAGGCGGACGTGCGGACCTACGTGGCGGTCGCTTACCGGGACTTCGAGCGGAAAGAGGAGCGATACGTCTGGGCCGAAGCTGATTCCTCTATCGTGGCCAAATACGGAATCCCGGATGGCTCGGGCGGACGCAAGCACCGCAAGATGGTGTACAAGACCCAAGACCGGAGCCTGATCGACTCGGAATCCGAAGCGCGAGAACTGGCCACTCTGATCCTTCACGACCTCCAGGAGCCGACTCCCGACTGCGAAATCAGGTTGCCGTACCTCGACCCGAGGTTCGAGCCGTTCGACTTGGTGCGGTTCACGGGCGAGTACTCGGTCGACGTGGGCGTCATGAGCGTCCGCGAGTCCTGGTCCTTCGAGCGCCAAGTCGGCGAGACCGTCATCTCGGGGACCGCAAACAAGATCATCGGCGCGAAGCAACTCTGGCTTTCGAGGGACGCCAAGCGCCAGCCTCCGGCCGAGAGGAGACTCCAGGACCTGCCCGGAGAAGTTCCCCCGCGGCCTCCGGCTCCCGAGCTTGATCCGGCATGGTACGTGGGTCCCGACGGCACGCCGCAGCCTGTCGTGGACGCGGTCTTCCCAGGACCGGTCCCTTGGTGGGCTAAGGGCAGGGTTGTGGCGGTCGGCAAGTTCAAGGTCATGGCCACCGGGACGGCCACCGGAGGCACGGTGGATTACCTCGAGGACGTCGACAAAAGCTGGGAGCCGGGCCGGTTCTCCGGCAAGTCTCGGGACTACCTGTACATCTCGTCGGGGACAGGGGCCGGCCAGGCCAGGCGGATCAAGACGAACACCGCGACGCGAATATACGTGGAGGCCCCGTTCGACACGGCTCCGGGTTCGGACTCCGTTTACGTCGTGTTGAGACGACTGCGGAACCGGAAGCAGGAGAATATCGACCTTTCGCCCTTCTATCGGGTGAAAGAATTTGAGGAAGGCAGCTTCGTTTACGTGGCTCACTCGCTTGTCCCTTCGGGGCGCTAAATCTCTTGAACTGGCGCTCCTTAATGTTATCTTAAACTCGAAATGGCAACGTGGAAGAAATGGACAAGCACCGTGCTGGTCAACGGGCAGCCTGAGCCCAACGTGGAGGTCCATGTCTATGAGCCAGGCACAACTAATGAGATCACGGTCTATGAAGACGAAGGCGTTACGCCGATAACCCAGCCTATTCTGACAGACTCCCAAGGGCGCTATGCTTTCTTTGTTGACGTCGCTTCGCATCCTGAGATAAGGATCTACCTTGAAAAGGATGGAGTTGATTTCTCCGAGGCCAATGAGGATCTTGACGGCGTGCCAGTTCCAGGAGCGGGCGGTACGTTCATTGCGCTTACCGACACTCCTTCGAGCTATTCCGGTAAAGGTGGCCATGTTGTCCTGGTCAAGACTACTGAGGATGGGATAGAAACTCAGCCTTGGCCTGTTACAGGATCAACTTTGAATTTCTTCCTGAGTGATGATGCTGCCGACGTCGGGAGCTATTACTACATGTATCCCACAGAGAGTGGCGACGGCTATTCGGAACTCACGAGCCCTAGCCTCTCGGCTGGAGATGACCAGCTTCTTTGGTCTTTCGTGACCGAAGCGGGAGAACCCGGGATTGATCAGCTCGCGTTAGGAGCCTATACCGCAACCTTGTTCCTCAAAAAGACTGGCAAGAAAGACGTGCGCGTATATTGGAAGCTTTTCAAACGCGACACCGGAGGAACCGAAACCGAAATCCTGCAAAGCGCTGAGAGCAATCAGCTTACGACGGACAACAGTCAGTATTTGATCTCGGCTTACCTGAACGAAGATCAGAGCCTAGACTCGACTGATCGCCTCGTGTTCAAGCTCTACGCCAACGTCTCGGGAACCGGCACGGACGTGACCGTGACCTTGACGATGGAAGGCGATTACGACAGCCGGCTTGCTATCCATGTCTTGAGTTCCGCATTCAGCTTGGATCGGCTTTCCGACGTGACGATTACCTCTCCAGCGGACAATGAGCTTCTGGCCTACGACTCTGGATCAGGGAAATGGATCAATCAAACGCCGAGCGAAGCTGGGGTCCTCGCTGCGGATGGTTCGGTCCCGCTCAGCGGGGATCTAGAAGCAAACGGGCATTCAATTAATAATCTCTTGACTTGGCCTAGTGCTGGTGCATTTTACAATGTGCTGGCCCGCTCGGACGTGCAAGGAGACGGCACTAACGATGATACAGAAGGCATCCAGGCTGCAATAGATGCTGTCTATGCTATGGGAGGGGGAATCGTGTTTTTCCCCGCCGGGACTTATAAAGTGACCTCCACGCTAAATCTCAAATCGGGGGTCACTTTGTGCGGTGCTGGTAGAGAAGTAGCCATCATTAAAAGGACGACAAGTGCGGCAAGCGGAGGAGCTAGAGTCATACAGAATGCTAGCTATGGCGGTGAATACGATGAGAACATGGTCATACGGGACCTGACAATTCAAGGGTATTACGACCCCGCTGGATCTGCGCAGCATCATTGTATTGGATTTTGGAATGTGAGAAATGTCCGTGTAGTAAATTGTAAGTTACAGGACGCGAGTGGAGATGGCATCTTGGCCAGGAATGCCGAAAATGCCGTTTTTGAGTACAACGAGATCTATCACTGTGGGCGAAATGGTATATCTCCGACATCGGGCAGTTTCACAATTCGGCGCAATCATATCTCTGAGATTACTGGCGATACCGGCCCGGGCAGTGGGATAGATGCAGAGCCTAATAATGTCTCGGAAAAGCTGATTATACGTATAGAAGACAACATCATCACCGGGACAATAGGAGGAAACGGCATTGTCTTGGCTGATCTTCATACCGACACTGATGGCACTACGATGATTTCTGGTACTATATCAGGCAATAAAATTGAAAGTGGCTACAGGGGGATATACATAAAGAGTTCGAACAGCATACAAGCACAAGCTATCACAATCGAGGGAAACGAAATCGACGGTGCGAACCATGCCTGCGTTATAGAAGGCATGAACGGCGTCTCTATACATAGAAATTATTTAAAGGCTGGTAGCGGTAGCTATTTTGGATTGTCTTTTACTAGTCATGACCTTAGCATTACCGGGAATGTCATAGTTGGAGCTGGCTATTATAGTCTCCTCGCAGACGGAGCCAAACGAGCAAGAATCATAGGAAACATCGTGTTGAGTAATCCGGCTATACTAAAGAACACCATCAATTGTATCGTACAAAATAATGTATTCAAGCCCGAGGGCCTACAAGTCTGGGGGGCAGCAGCGGAAGGAAACATTATTGCACATAACGATTTTTCAGCTACTACAACTCCAATATCCTATGCGTTGGACGCCGATTCCGACAAACAGATTGAATTCAATAACCGGGGGTTGTCGAGTTTGCGCTTTGATGACAATGTTCCTGCATCGGGCACTTGGGCACAAGGGGATATTGTGTTCAATCGCGGCGCTACCGCGGGCGGCAAAGTGGGATGGGTATGCGTGGAAGGGGGCTCACCGGGCACCTGGAAGCCGTTTGGGGTAATTGATACGTAGAGCTGTGGAAATGGATTGCATGGATGAGTTAATTGAGGGATTCCTGGAGAATCGAGGGCTATGATGGACAAAGCGATCGGAGTCCACCTAAAAGACTGGCACATCGTCCAGGGAGTCCGCACCGGGAACTCCCCTTGGTCCCCGATCGCCATCGCCCAAGTGCCGGTCAAGGAACCGGCCCCGTCCGCCCCCGTCATCGAGTCAGTGACCGCGCCCGAAGCCTCGGCGGGCGTCCTGGAGATCAAAGTCAGCTTGCCGGAAACCAACGCAGACGGCACAGCTTTGGCCAGAGCGGAACTGGTCAGGCTCAGGCTGCACCACTCGACCAGCCCGGGCGTGGCGGAGTCCGATCCCTACGTCGACTTCCCGCCGTCCGAGACCTTGCTCTGGGCCCCGAACGACACGGCCACGCACTACGTGCGCGTGCGCGTCCAGGACTCGCACGGGCTGTGGTCCGAGCTTTCGAACGAGGCTTCCGGGCAAGCGCATGCCTCGACACCCCAAGAGGACTCGGGCCTCTGGGCCCACCGGCTCGGGGTCGAGTCGGTCTTCACGAACGACTCGCCGGAGCCCGGCTACGTGTCGTGGTCGAACGTCGTGCTTTACTGGAAAGACAACAAGTACGAAATAGAAGACGGGAGCACGAACAAGAAGTACATCTGGTGGGATTACTCGACTTCCACCACGACCTTCCAGACTTCTGACACGCGGCCCGAGCTGGACCTCGAGGATGTGATTGTCGGCTACAACGACAACGGGACCTGGCGGCTCATGTGCTACCAGCCCACGGTCATGGCGGACTACGTGCGGGCCGGGGTCCTGCAGAGCTCCAACTGGGGCGCCACGACGGGCTCGCAGCTGGACCTCGACAACGGCACGCTCAAGCTGGGCGGTTCCGACTCGCCGAAATTCCAAGTGGACGCGGACGGCGTGTTGCACGCGACGGGAGCCGTCATTTCAGGAAATGTCACCATCACGGGAGGCACCGGCGTGGCGAATCTTTCTGACGCCGGAGCCCTCGCGACCTTAGACGTAGTGGGTACGGCCCAGATCGAGGACCTGGCAGTGACCGAAGCAAAAATAGCCAATGCGGCGATCACCAACGCGAAGATCGCGAACGCCGCGATCACGAACGCCAAGATAGCCGACGCCACCATCACGAGCGCGAAAATCTCCGACCTGACGTTCGACAAGATCACCGCCGGCACCAACACCGCCAGCCTGACGATCGGCTCGGGCGGGTACATCCAGTCGGCCAACTACTCGGCCGGGAGTTCGGGGTTCAGGATCAGCGGTTCGGGGGACGCGGAGTTTAATGATGTCACGGTGAGGGGGGCGCTGATCACCACAAGTTCAAATTCCAATATAAACGCTGATTATATCAAGTCTGGAACGATCACAGGAAGGAAGATCCAGACTGCAGCTTCTGGTACACGGGCTGTCCTCGAGACAGGCGGCACATATAGCCATCATCTTATATTCTATGATTCTTCCGGTTACATGCGTTTGTATTTAAGGACGAGCGGCATCATTGCAAGGGACACATCCAATATAGACGCTTTCTTCCTTGCCGGACCAGATCGTGCCTTTTTCCTCTATGATAATTCAGGAAACAATTCAGTGGCTTTGGGTGGTGGTCCCTATCCTGATCTCACTTTTTACCGGGATGGAAAAATCAGAGGGTACGGAGGAGCAACTGTCACTTTATCAACCGGCGTAAAAGGTCGCTTCTCTTATTCTGGCGCTCAAGTTTTTTCCGGGAATGCCCCCACTTCATGGACCGATCTCGACCTTTCTTCTTATGTGGGCAGTGGGAGGGCTTTGGTGTTCTTAAAAGTGATAAATTCTAGCGGATTCACACGGCAATATGAGTTCAGGGCAAACGGCGATACCGATAGTTATTCCTACGGCGCTGACTGGCCACAGTGTTCAGCATGCACGATCGCAAACGGAGAGTGCGGTACAGTTTGGGCGATAACCTCTGCATTGGGCGTCCTTGAGTGGAAATCTAACGGAACCGGCTCTGTAACAATTCAGCTTTTGGCTTACATCACATGACTCATTTAGAAAATCGAAGGAACGTTCCTATGGGAGGCCAACCGGTTGGAGGAATCCACATACTGTCAAGCAAAAGAGGATAAAAAGCTTCCATCCACTGGCTAGTCGGAAGTGCTTCAATGGCTTTGATTTGGCTGTCTGTTAAGTGAGGCTCAAAGAATCTCGGATTCATGTTGTAAACGAAAGGGAACCAAGGTCCGAACGCTCGGCATTGTAACACATGCGTCAGTTCGTGAGCTATGACGTACTTTTCATGTTCGGGATCAAGACCTTCACAAACGACTGCTACGTTTCCGAAAGCAAAACCGCAAACGTCTTTTCCTGCGAATCGCCGAGCGGTATCGAAGTCCGTCCTCACCAGAAAAACGGGGTCCAGATTGATTTTAAGTTCCCCGTCGTACCGGAACGCGAGGTCGACGTGGTGAACCTGGACAGACGAACCGGCCAAGGCCAGGGCGGCCAGGACCGCGAGCTGGACGTAACTCCACAAATTCACGTTCCGCCTCCGATCGCGAAGGGAAGGCCGGGCCACATCGCTTCCCGGATCACCTCCTTCCGGCCCGGCCTCTCCTTTCCGCCTACTTCTCTCGCTTTTTCGTCAGCGGGTACCAAGCCGACGCGGTCGCGTAGATCGCGGTCCACGCGGCGGTGACGGCCTCGAGGCACTTGAGAGGATCCGTGACGTCGAACGTCAAGCCGGCGAATCCTCCCGTGACGACGTTGTACCCGATCGCCACGAGAAGCGAGACGATCATGATGCCCCAAGCCGCGCTGACGTCGGACAAGTGCAGGCTGCGCTTGATCGCCTCGTAGACCCAGCGCAGGATCGTTCCCAACACGACTCCGAAGCCCACGTCCATGTTATGTCACCTCCTCTTAACCGGGATAACCCACTTGGACGGTCCGCTCGATCACGACCCGGCGCATGACGTTGTCGGAGACGTACAGGCGAACCCGGTAGGTCCACGTGCCGGGTCCCGACTCCGGGCACACCGGCCCGGGCAGGCCGTGCTCGAGTGTGAAGGTCTCGCCTTCGCGCCTGATAAATTCTGGCTCGGTCTTCCAGGGGTACGGGATCGGGTCCCCGGTCTCCGGGGCGATCCGCACGATCTCCCACTTGTACCAGAGGGGAGCGCCGTCGGGCGAATAGGAGCCAGTCGCCGAGAAGGTCAGCTTCTGCCAAGGCAAGATGGGCTCGTCTTCCGAGCACAAGCGGCCACGGAAGTCCACGATCACGATGTTGGCGTGGGGCAAGCCCCCTTCGAGCAAGTTGACCTCCGTCACGAGCCAGGACTCCATCAGGCCGTCTCCGTCCGAGTCGACCCGGCCCTGCGAAGCCACGTCGAAGTGCAAGGGATCCGGAGGCCCGCCCGGAGGTCCGGAAGAACCGGACGCCAGTTCCTCCACGCACAGGCGGACCCCGTAGACCCCTCTCTTTCCGTAAACGTGCGTCTCGACGGGCTTGCCCCTGACGAGGCCGCTCCCGTCCCCGAAATCCCACCAAAATGCGAGGCGGTCCCCGACAGAACCCGAAGCGTCGAAGATGACTGTCTTGCGGTCGGGAAGGACGGTGTAGGTGAGCTTTGCGACGGGACCCGTCTCCGAGTCGATCAGGCCGGTGCAACCGGCGAGACCCAACGCGAGCAAAACCAGCAGCAGGACAAAAACGCGACGCATGATTAGAGGCCAGTCTCTGTCGGGCCGGCCTCGGGCGGATTCTCTTCAGGCGCCAGGAGGGCGTCCAGGTACAGCTTGGCTCCGACGGACAGGGTCGGAGCCCCGAACGGTTCGTCCTCCTCGAGGAAATTGAAGTAGTAGAGTTTCCCGAAGACGTCGAAGCTCCCGAAGGAGCTGGAGACCAGGAGGTAAGGGGCCCAAGCCGAGTTGGTCAGGCTCCAGTCTTCCCAGTCGATCAGCAGGAGGACGCCCCCGCCGAAGCCGAAGTTCCTGGCGATCTCGACCTCGCCCTCGCCGCCGAATCCCCACCAGCCGGAGAGGATGTAGGGAGTCCACTTGATCACGTACCCGGAAAGGCCCGAGTCGGTGAAACCGACCTCGAACCCCAGGTTGCCCCAAGCGGCCTCCACCCCGGCGAAGGGCGAGGCGATGGCCGCGGCGGCCAAAACCGCCAAGGCCACGGTCGCTAGTGCGATTTTCCGCATGATCCACCTCCTCGTTTCGTTTACGGATTTTTCTTTTCTTTTCTTCCGTCTGTCAAGCTCTTTTCTGGAACCTCCAAGCCTTTGAGCTGGAAGTTCTCGAAGATGGGTCTCACCGATCCCAGGTCCGCCGTCACCTCCTCCCTTTCGAGAACGTCTTTCACCGCGGAGCCGATCTGTCCTCCGAGGGCGTCGCGCTCCTGAATCAGGCGATTGATCTCCCGCTGGAGAAGTTCCAGCCTGAGATACATCGCCTCCAACTTGACTCGTTTGTCCTCTTCCAGTCTTAGTAGCATAGCTAGCCGGAGACCGGGGACTCGAACCCCGAGGTCAGTCCTTCGCGGAAGGAGGACGAAACCGCGAAGGCGTCGGGACTCCGTACCCTACTCCCCGCACCGTGCTCCCCGGCCGCGCGCGCTGTATTTGGCATGTCCGCCATAGTGTAAGACCCTTCCGCCTTCGGAGTCAACTCCCGAGAGCAGGCTTCTGAGCGTTCGCGCTTCCTCGAGGGAAAGCTTTCGTTTCGTGGGGCGGAACCGCTTGCCCAGCAGGAGCTCGAGGCGTTCCTTCCCGAAGGCCCTCACCGTTTCCCCGAAAGCCTTCTCCAGGAGCCGGTCCGTCGGCCCCTGCCCGGATGCCTTCACTTCCCGCAGAATCCTCTCCGCGTCGGCCCTCAACTGGACCTCATCCTGCCACGCCAGTTCTTCCTCCAGGCTCCGGGGCGGCCGGCGGGCGAACCTTTCGTTCGCCAGTTTCCGCTCCCTTTCAACGTCGGGAGCCAGGAGGAGCGCCAGGAGTTCATCGTTCTTCATGGCCTGTCCTTTTCGCGAGTCGCACGATCTTTTCCGCGCACTCCTTGCAGAGCTTGGTGGGCTCTCCTTGTTCGTCTTTGATCAGCTCGTCTGGCTCGCATTCCCTTCCGCACAACTTGCACCGAAAGGTCCGCTTTCCGACCCTGCATTTTGGGCAATACTTCGCTTTCGTGAGTCGAGTCGTGAAGGGCGCGCCGCACCTTTCGCACGCCTTGCGGAAGACCGGAACCGGACCAGCCCTCGCCACCAGCTGGTGCGCGCGTTGCCTCGACACCCCGAGCCGTTCCCCGATCTCCCGATAAGTCAGGCCCTTCTTCCTGAGCTCAAGCGCGAGTTCGCTTCTGTCCATCGAGCCTCTCCTTCAGGGCCTGCCGTGCGAGTTCCTTGAATGCCTTGCTCCGTTTGCCTTTCGGCTGGGCCTCGAGGAACGCGATCAGGTCCTGATCTTCCTTCTCGGAAAGATAGATCGGGCATATCCTGATCATAGTTCCTCCTTCCGCACGCCCCTGACGAGGGAGCCGCCCTTCAGGACCCAGGCTCCGGGCGGCACTTCGTCTTCCCACTTGCCTTCGGGATCGATCTCCACCTGCCTGATCTCGCCGGTCCCGATCCAGCCCTTGCGCTTCCTCGCCTTCTTGAGCTTGGCCTCGACCCAGCGCCAGAACTCGGGCGGCGGGACCGAAGTCGCGACGTCCAGGATCTCCTTGGCCCGGTCGGGATGCCTGCGGGCCAGGTCCACGACCTCGAAGGAGAGGTGCTGGAAGTCTTCTATGCCTCGCTCTCGCACGAACCGCGCGCAGCGGATCATCCGCTTGACCTCCGCGCTCGTGTAGCCGAGGTCGGCCCCGAAGTCGTAAACGTCCGCGCACGATCCCGACGTGGCCGTCGGAAGGAGACGGTTGGCTCGATGGAGCTCGTGAAGGGCCGCGGCCAAGGCCCACAGGTTGGCCCTGGCCTGGATCGATTGGAGCATCGCCATGTTCATCGTGTCCCTGACCAAAGAGATCATGCGCTTGCAATAGTACCACAACCGGTCTTTCGGGACCGGCTTGCCCCGGCAGGAGACGACTTCCAGTCCTTCGGGATCGCCGGGGATCCAACGCGTGATCCTGTAGGCGCCCCGGCCGTGGAGCTTCATATGGCAGGCATGGCACACCAGGATGAGGTTGTCGGGCTGGTTCAAGGGCGAGTCTGGGGAATCGCCACCCATGCCCTGGTGCCTGATGTGGGCTATTTCGCTGGCCGGGACCGGTTCGATGTGGAAAAGCTGGCACTCGCCGGCGTCCCGCTCCCAGACCTTTCGCCTGACTTCTTCAGAGATCGCCATCGTTCTTCCTCACCACTCCGTCTCTACCGCCACGGGCCAGCCCCACTCCTGCAGCCATGTCTCCAGGTAGCCCTTCAGAGCATTCTCGCCGGGTGCGGCTTCGCTGACGTAGGCGATGTACACCGCCCCATGTCGTTCGACGTGCGTGCACGCCAGATCGGCCCAATTGACAGCCGCGTCCTCCAGACCCGGGAATTCTTTTGCCCGGCTTTCGTCCACCTTGAAGATCGAAGCCGCGTCCGGCTCGTACGCGGATCACGTCCTCCGCCTTAGGGCGGAGGTCTTCCGGATACCTCTCCCAGTCCTCGCGCTTCCACAGAACGAAATTCATCCTTCCACCTCCTCCAGCGCGGCGAGGGCCTCGCGTAAGCGTTTCCCTGCCTCGCACACCTCCCGGCTTTCCATGATGTCCGGCCACGTTTCGTAGATATTCTTCTCGTTGCAGATCGCGTTGTAAAATTCCCGCGCTGCCTTGGCCACTCTCTCCAGCCTCTCTATCTCATCCAATAAGTCCTGAATGACTTCTCTCCTCATTTTGTCCAACTTCTCACTTTGCATTGCCCACCTCCATGGCCAAAAGGGCGGCGCGGCAGATGGCGAGGAGAGCAGAAGAGGCTTTCGCTCTAAAGTCGAGCTGCTCGCTCTTGGCAAAAATTACAAACCACTTATCGGCGTCCTCCAGTGCATAAGGGTTGTTCGGGCTGTATATCTCACATCCCCATCCGTTTTCTAGCATCTTCCTTATCACTTCCCACGCCGCCGCGATGTCGGTGGAAGGGGACCACTTCCTACCTAAGACGTGATTACGAGATGGGTAGTAAATCAGCGGTCCTTCCTTACTACAGTCAAAGTCTTCGCCCTCCTTCCACCCCATTACCTTCTCGGCCATGTGCCGATTAAGCTCGGGGCCGGGTTCCAGGTTCAGGATCTCATCTCGGGTCATAAGTTCTCCCTTCGCTGGGGCGTGGGCCACCGCAAGGCCCGCGCCCTCGGCTCTTCAGAACGGCACGTCCGCTTCCTCTTCCTCTTTCTCGCCGAGCGGGAAATAGTCCGTGACGTTCGCATAAAGCTGGTCCTGGGGCCCTTTCCGGTGCTTGACCACGATCTTGAGCCCCTTGCCGGCCTTGAGTTCCCGGATCAAGGTGTTGGCCACGTCGCCGGGGCTTTCGAAATGGGTGTCTTCCGGCACGCCCAACGCCTTGAGCGCCAGGCAGGCCCGGAAGATGCCCCGGTCGGTCACCACGAAGTTGTCGATTATCCGCGAACCGACGTAGTCGCCTTCCGTGACCTCCCACGTGACCTTGACCATCGGGGATCCGGAGGACGCCTCCGCCTTGGTCCAGTCGGCCATAACGACCGCGTACTCCCCTTCGGGGAGAATCGCGCCCCGCTCCAATTTCTCTTTCAAGGTGAAGCCCATCACTCGCCTCCTTTATGTTCTTTGAACAAGGCCCGGATAGCCTGGAAGGTCGGCGGGCACGAACCAGCGGCGGCCAGGACCGGATGCCTTGAGCCCGCCTCGATGGCCGGCCCGGGGTTGAAAACGAACCTTCGCTCGACTCCGCCTCCCGGGAGTTCCTCCGCTTGGAGGTACATGGCGTGGCTCACGACGGCCATGACTGCCCTGCCGAGCTTGCCGGGAAGGTCCAAGATCTTTGCGCCCATGCTAAACTCAGGATTGAAAGACGCGGTGTGGGCCACGAGCACGAGGTGGGTCGGGAAGGCCTGGAACTCCCGGATCAGGTTCAGGACCGCATCCCTGTGGGCAGCGAAGTCCGCGCCGTAGACTCCGGCTTCCCCGAGCTGGGTCGCTCCGAACTTGTGGGCGATCTCCTGCTCCAGCCACGAGGCGATCACGTCGATGGTGTCGAGCACGATGGTCTTCCAGGGAAAGCCTCCTTTCTGCTCGGCGTCCCTCAGTTCTTTGTACACGTTGCGGAGTTGGGCCAAAGCCCTGGCCCAACCGGGCTTGCCGTTTTTCGAGCGGGAGTCTATTTCCACGATGTAGCCTTCGATGTAATCCGCGCCTCCAGGCTCGCATTCGATGATGAGGGGCTCGGGCCAGGTCGCAGCAGCGGTCGTTTTCCCGCACTTGGGAGGGCCGTACACGAGCCAGGTCGCTTGCTCGGGAAACTCGAGCTTCGGCTTTCTCTTCTCTTTAGGCAGCATCTTTCGCCTCCTTCACTTCGTAAAACAGGTCCTGGGCCACCACAGGATAGTCCGACCGGCTATCGCAATGGCAGCACTCGATCTCCACAAGGCCGACTTCGCCTTCCGGGTCCAAATGGCCGAGGGCCTTGGCGATGGCGGCGAGGAGTTCCTTGAGCTTTGCCACGACTGCCCGCCTGCTTCTCTCCGACTCGCCTGCGAATCCTTCCAGGGTCACTTCGTCTTGAGCGTGTTTTCCGATAAGGATGATCTCCACCGTCCCGTCCGGCCACACTTCGGCCTTTACCTTCTTGAGCTCTTCAATATCAATTCTCAAGTCCATCTTGCCTCCTTTCCAGCTTACGGAATCCGAGGGCCTCGGCTCGGCTCGAGTCATCGCAAATCAGCTCGTAAGGACAAGACCAGGCCAGACAAGCCCCGGGATTCCGGTAGATTCGACCTTCCTCGATTTCCCGGACCAGGACCGCCACGCGCTCGAGCGCGCGCCGGACGCGGTCCTCGGTCAGGACAATCGGAAACTGCACGATGTACTTCTCCTTGTTCTTGCTAAGCTCCTCTTCCCACCTCCTTCTAAATTGAACGGGACTCTCGCTTTTGCGTCCCCTAAGTGAAGCGCTCAAAGCCACCCACGCCGTCCTAATTTCTTCACCGGGCCACAGGTCCATCGCCGCGGCCCGGTACAGGGCAAGTTGATCGTCAAGCTCCCGCATCCGGTCGCAATCGGGGATTCTGGACACGGTTTTCCAGTCGAGGATTAGGACGTGGTCATCACGTCGGAGGACCAGGTCGAAGACGCCCACGAACTGGAACCGGACTCCGTCCACGTCCCACTTGAGGCCGAACCGCCGCTCGACGCCCAGGGTCTCGCCTTCCGGGATCTCGGTCGCCTCGACTAACGGCAAAGCCTTGGCTGCGATCCAGCGCCGCCGTTCGGGCGAGAGCGCGGACTCGGTTACGGCTCGGACGGTCGCGAGTTCGACGTCGTCTCCCTTCGCCTTCGCGGCCAGGCCCGCGTGGACGGCCCGGCCCAGCACGAGGGGCTCGGGATCCTCGGGCGGGAGCCAGCCTTCCCGGTAGCGGAGTTCCCAGCGCCTGCGGCACTGGGCGAACTCAGTCAGCTCCGAATAACTTACTTTGAGCATGACTGAGCCTCCGCGTACTCGGCCTGCTTGCGGCACCAACTGGTCTTGGTCCAAGTGTCGCAGGCTTCGCAATAACACCAGCCGCAATCCATCTCTTCCACTTCAGCACCGCACCTCGGGCAGATCAGCTTCTTCATCTCCTGCCTCCCTTCCACTTATAATATACACCCAGAACGGGCCTTTGTCAAGGGCGAAGGACAAATGTCCCTGAAGGCGTTTCGCAGCCAGCTCCGCGCTGCGCAAAGCCTGTTCGGGTTTGCCACCAGCGAGGGAAAATCGCATGAAAACGATTTGAGCGCGTTCCAGCCCATATCCTTCCAGCACCATCACGAGATTCTCGACTGCCCGATACAACTCCTGACGATCCCCTTCCGCTTTCGCCCGCTTTGCTACCTCTACCAGCTCGTTCATCTCTGCCTCCCTTCCACTTATAATATACTACTTTCTGGGCAGGTTGTCAAGGGGGCGGGTGCCACCTCCTGGGCAGGTCATATGAGCAGGCCCTTGACTTATCGCCATGGCCATGCTATAATATAACTGCCATGAAGAAAGACGGTGCTTACTGGCAAGCTCGTATTCGCAAAGCGCGTGCGCGTTGGCTTCGTGGGGAGATCACGCTTGAGGAGCTATATGCCATCGTGGACGAGTATATCGCTGCCTTAAAGGAGTATCGCCGCCGGACTGGCAAGAAGTTCCGCATTCCGTCACGCGGGTATATCCTCCGCGCCTTCTAGCTCAAAGCCACCTACTTCCACTGGCCCGCAGTCTTCCACAGCCTTGTGCCAGTCTCCTTTGACAAAGACTAGAACATTCTGATGTGTTTTCCCAAGCTTTCTAGCCGAAGAGAATTGTCGCCCCACGCGTATTGGCAAGCTACCAGCAGGCGTTACTAGAATGGCCTCATTGTATAGCTTAGCTCCTGCGTCCTGAAAAGCCGCGATAGTGTCGCTTACGAAGTTACGGTAGTAGCCCCTCTCATCTCTGATGTCGCCAACTACGAAACAAGCAAAGCGGTTTGGTTTCAGCTCGGCAGCTTGCCGATAACCTCTCTGTCGCTCTGGCGCTCCCTGGAGCGCCAGAAGATCCTCCCCACGCCCCAGCTCGCTCTGTATTCCCAACGCCAACCATGCCCGCTTGCGCTCCTGCCAGTACCCTTTCCTGGCATCCAGAACGCTGAATGGTGGCACTACAAAGCGGTCTGTTAGACTACCGCTCTTGACAGCCTTCTCCTCATTCTCTTCATCCAAATCGATATCAGGAAGATCATCTAGGTCGAATCCGGTCAACTCCAGCTCGAAATCTGCTTCCTGCAGTTCTGCTACCAACTCTCTCAACCGCCCAAAATCCCATTCGGCGAGGAGCGCCGACTGGTTGTCCATCAGGGCGTAACCGGTCGCCGTGGCGGGGTCATCTTCCACGAACACCGCCGCGATGCGTTTCCAACCCAATTCCTTGGCAGCCCGCCACAGGCCATTGCCCGCAATGATGCGGTTGTCTTCGGACCGGTTGACCACGATGGGCTTCCGCTGCCCGTAAGCCGAGAGGGACCGCTTCAGGGCTTCCACGTTGCGGGGCGGGTGGACGCGCGCATTCCCCGGGTCCGGCCGGACGGAGTCGATCGGGACGGCCAACGGCCGCAAAGGCTCTATTATCTTTTCCCCGTTCGGCTTTCGCGCCTTTTCGCGCCATGGGGACCTCCCGCGATTTTCGGTGTCGCTTCCGGATTTTATCCTCCGGAAGGGCGGCCCGCCAGGCGCGGCGAAGGGAAACGCAAGGCCCGGCATTTCGGCCGGGCCTTGCCACTTCCGCGGGGCGGCTTTATAATCGCCCTCAGGAGGTGATTCCCGTGGAAGAGTATACTACAGAGCAAGCGGAAAAGCAAGAGGGGAGGATCTCGGTCCTCCCTTTTGTGTTGGAGCAACTAGAGCCGCTCCTAGGCGAGATCCTCGAAAAGCTCACCTGGCTTTCATTGCAGTACAACCGGACGGAACCCGCCATCGAAGAGCAATTGATCAGGCTGGAAGACGCGATAGGCAGCCAAGCCGAGGACATATACGAGTTGAAAAGGGAAATAGAAAATTTGAAACGGGAGCTAGGCCTGGCACGAAAAGACCAGCCTCCCGAACCGAAAAAGAAGGTTCCGAAACCGAAAGGCTACGTTTAGAAAGGAGTCTCAATGGCAGAAGAAGGGAAAGCGATTTTCGAAGGCACTGGCACCTCTTTCATTTATCGGTATCCGCCCGCGGAAGTCCGCATCAAAATTCGGATGCCGAAGATCCATTCCGATGGTCGGCTGACCGCGATATTGAGGTTCGAGACCGCGTCGGGCAGTCGAATCCCGGCGAGCGGAATCGTGAACCTGTCCGCGCCCAGGACAAGAGCGAGTTTGGCGAAAGATCTGGAAGACCAATGCCCTACTGGAGTTTGGCCGTACATCTTGGACGATCTGTACCAACGATTAGAGACTGCATTATTAGAAGGAGAACCCGCCGAACTGATCCGCGCGGACGCCGAAATCCTCGAAGTGCCTTATCTCGTCCGGCCCTTATTGCCTTGGCAAATGCCGACCGTGTTTTACGGCCCCGGCGGCGTCGGAAAAGGATGGCTGGCCCTGCTCATAGCCAAGGCCGTTACCACCGGTTTTCCCGCCCGGGGTTTGCCGGTCACCGTCGAGAGGACGGGTCCCGTCCTTTACCTCGACTGGGAATCCTCCCTCGAAGACATCCATGCCCGTTGGACGCGCATATGCCAAGACGATCCGAGTCGCGGGATCATCTACCGAAAGTGCGCGGGTCCGCTCATAAAAGACCTCGAATACGTTCAAGGGTTGGTTTTGGAAAACGATCCCATCCTCGTGATAATAGATTCCGCCGGATTGGCCGCGGGAGGGGATCTGAACAAGGTCGAATCCGCAACGGAATTCTTCAGGGCGGTCCGGGAACTGAAACGGACCGCGCTCATAATCGCCCACACGCCCAAGCACTCGGATTCCGTCTTCGGTTCGGTGTATTTCACGAACCTTGCCCGCTCGGTTTGGGAAGTCCGGGCTGAGCCGAAAGAGGTCGAGGACGAACTCGTCATGGGCCTCGCCCACCGGAAATCCAACATAGGGCCTTTCCACAAACCTTTCGGGATCCTCTTGAAATTCCGCGATCGGTCGTTGGAGACGAGGCCCGCCAATCTGCAAGAGACCGAGACCTTGGCGAACTTGGAAGGCACGGCGAAAAGGATACTCTATTACCTCCGCCATGAAGGGAAAGCGTCCGTGAAGGATATCGCCCGCAGCCTGGGCGTGACGAACAAGACGGTGATGAACCATCTCTACACCCTGAAAAAGCTGAAGGCGGTCGTGAAGTTTCCCGACGGCCGGTGGGGCGCCCTGATCGAGGAGGAGGTTCCCTTTTGACATGCGCAAAACTTGCCCGGGGCAAATGCCCGGAGCGCGGGCAAAGGCCGCCCCGGGCATTGCCCGGCGAATCGCGGAAATGCAGACAGGAACGGTACCCTGTGCGGGCAGTCAGTCGGGCACGACTTGCCTGCCCGCTGGAAGGCCCCTTTTTAAGGGCCTTCCAGGCAGGGCAAGTTGCCCTGGGGCAAGTTGATAGGTCTTGACAAGCGGGCGACAATGTTGTATATAGTAAGTGCGAGGAAAGGAGGCAGAGAAATGATAGAGCGGCAGTTAATTTACACGTCTGGAACCGGATGCCGGACTTGGCATGTTTTCGATCCGGCAACCGGTAAGTGCTGGATCGAGGAAGAGATCGGGTGGGATTGCAAGATCCAGAGACGCCCGTCTCCTCGACCGTGTCCCTACTGTCGGGAAAGGAGTGGAGATGGCCAAGATCAGCGCTAGAGGAGACCGGGAGCTGGAACGGGTGAAGTTCGCGGACGGCGCGACCTGTATCCTCACGGAGAAGGGCCGGGTCCTGTTCAAGGACCCGGCGGACGGGAGGCTCCGTCTCATGGCGACCCGGAGCCAAGTTTTCGATCCGCGCGGCTTCTTCAACCGCCTCGTGAAGGCACGGTCGCGGCAAGTGGAGATCAAGGAGCGTCGCTGATGACAGAAGACCGAACCATCGCGGAAGCTATGATGGAGGACATAGCCTCTATGGTCGACAGCCCTTTTGAATACGTCATGGTCTTGTGCGAGATTGGGTTCGGCAAAGTGTTCTCCGAGCGGAAGGCGGCGATCCGGATCTGGAACAGAGTCCATCCGGAGAAGAGGCTGCCTCTTCCGAGGAAGGAGGAATGATGAAGTGGGATGAAGACACCATTGTCGGTGGCTTGTGGTTCTTGGCTTTTCTGTTGTGGGCGGCCCTCGTCGGCTTGAGGCTGGCGGGTTGAGGAGGTGGAGATGAGCTTACAGCCTAATTGCAGCGAACTGATCTTCTGGCTGGACGAGATCAATGAAGATCTCGACCCCAAAGAGGTCCTTCTCATGGCGGAGAGAGAGTTGCCGATCCTCAACGTGACCGAACCCGGGGCGGAAAGCCTTGAGTTCTTTGTCTTCGGAACTCAGGAAGAGAAGGAAAGAGCGGAAGAGCTCCAGGCCCAAACTGCCACCTCCGAAGAGCTATGGGACTTGTTAGTCGGAGAAGGGATCTATCCGGCATGCCTCAGCTTAGAAAAGAGAAGAGGCGTCATCTCCTATCATCAGCACTCCCAGTCGCAAGGGTACCCGGTCTTGGCTTGGCTCGAGGAGAAATTGGGTATCCAAGTGCGAGAAGACTACTCCGGCGGAAGCCTCGAGCCTTATCGAGAGTGGAAGGAGAGACATGCGGCCTAAGTTCGAAGTCATCCATCTCGAAGTCTCGGGGCGGTGCCAGCTTGACTGTCCTTACTGTTATTCTAGGTCCGGGGCCGAAATGCCGGTCGGCGAGTGGCAGGCGTTGGTGAAAGAGCTCGCGCCTCTTACGAAACAATTCACGCTCGGAGGCGGCGAGCCTTTGCTCTACGGCGGCCTCGGGGACATCGTCGAAACGATACACGGGCTCGGCCTTCCCGTGAGCCTGACCACGAACGGCCTTCTTTTGGGCGCGAAACGCGACCTTGTCTCCGCTCTGGACGCAGTGTCGGTTTCGTACCACGGCGATTTGGAAGTGCTGCGGGAAGGCCTGGCCTCGCTCGAGCGGATGGGCGTCCAGCGCATGGTGAATTTCGTCATGCTGGACCGGGACAAGCCGCGCTTCGGAGAGATCCTGGAAGCTTGCAAAACCTTCGGGGCCGCGCTCGTCTTGCTCTCTCCCAAGCACACCGCGGAATACGACAAGGCCTGGTTCCTCGCCCGGGCGCTCGCGGCTCCGGGTATCCAAGTCGGTTTGGACGGGCTGGCCGTGGGGCGCTGCACGGCGGGGAACAGGTTCTTTACCGTGGCGAGTGATGGGCGATTTATGCAATGTTCTTTTGTGCGGGAACCTTGGGTGATTGGAGATCCAGTGCATGAATTCGGGTGTTGTCAGGAGGTGGCTACATGACTATCGCTGAACTGCTTCGGCGTCCGCGTCCCTGGAATTTCAAAGTTGAATTCCGATGGGATGCTTTTGAGACGAAAGTCTATGTTGACGGCGAGCCGCTGGAGAACTGTGCCGAAGTGAAGATCCGGGGCGGAGGCCGAACTCCAGAGATCGTCTTTGAAATTTGGGCATATGACCATGATTCCGACGGCGAGCCTTATAGTTGGTGTAAGGAGGTGACTGTGAAGTCCCATTTCGAAGGCACCTTGCAGGGTCGGGCGATCTCTTACAAGGAGGTTTGGGATGAAGTTGGGGAGTGAGCTGAAAGTTCCGTTTGAGCCTGGTGAGCTTGTGCAGACTCGAATTGGCGGAGAATCTGTCATCGGTGAAGTCAGGCGAGTTGAGGATGACGGAGTTGTGTTGCGTTGGGATTGCCCGAACGCTTGGCGACTTTGTTTTGCGCCTTGGTGGAGCGGGCTAACGCTTGTCAGACCTGCCATTCGCGGCTATCCTTACGAGCGGAAGGTGCCGGGCTTTGCTTGGGCCTGGTTCTGGATTCGGCATTTCCCATACCGGCTATGGAGAGGACTAAGGTTCCGCCGATGAAAGAGAAGGAGTTCCTGCAGCAAGTGCGGGACCTGGCGAAGCTGTGCGGCTGGCTCGTCTACCATACCTACGACTCATGCCGCTCGCCGGAGGGCTTTCCCGATCTCGTGTTAGTCCGCGGAGACAAAGTAATTTTTGCAGAACTAAAGAGCGAGAAGGGGAGAGCGACGTCCGCGCAGCGAGGATGGCTTGACGCTTTGGAGAAGGTGCGGACGGTGGAAGCTTACTTGTGGAGGCCGAGTGACTGGGACAGGATCATGGAGGTTTTGCAGTAAAGGAGGTCTTTCATGGGAATTGTTTTGATAGTCGGGGTGCCTTTCGGGTTAATTGGGCTTTATGCGCTATGGCAAAACTGGCGGTGGGGCGGAGAATCTGACAGAGTTTTTGGTGCCCTGCTCATTTTAGACGGTCTCCTTGCAGTGGTTTTCTTTGTCCTTGGAGTGAATCGGCTCGAAGAGAACGGGAAGATACAAGAGTTTCTGGCCATAAAAGCTACTGTCGAAGCAGCGAGGCAGAATGAGGATGTCTCCGAACTGGAACTGGCTGCCCTGCAACAGAAGGTCGTAGAGGCCAACAAGTGGCTTGCGTCCTCGCAGTACTATCGGAATCTGTTTTGGACCAGCGTTTTCTATCCGCCGGAGGTGCTCGAGCTGGAACCGATCAGATGATGGCTTTCCTGATCTTTGCGGGAAGTTTCGCTGTGGCGGTAACCGTTTTCGCCGTTCTTTCTGACAAGGCGGAGCGGAGAGGAGAACTGCCTTTGTGGTGGGCTTATTTCTTTGCTCTGGCCGCGGTCATCGCTTGGCTGATCTTCTTCGCTGCGGTCATGGAAGCTTTCGGATAGAATTGCTCGGGCAGATGGAATTCACAAGTCGGAGCGGGTAATGCGGAGGTGAAGGACGGAATGGCCTGGGTCAAGTACGCCGCGCAGGTCGAGATAGCCCGCCAGCGCTACATCGAGGATCCCCGGAAGCCCACGATCCGGGAGCTGGCGGAAGAGCTCGGAGTGCCTGTCGAGTCTTTGTACAAGTATTCTGCAAAAGAGAAATGGCGAGAAAAGAGACGTGAGTACACTGAAAAAATGCTAGCAGAGACTCGCAAGCAACTCAGACAGGAAACTGCACAAGCCATAACCCGGAGCGAGGACTCCCGGGAAAAGTCGAAAGAAATTTTGCGATTTTTGCGCGACGGACTGACGAAAGCCTGGCAAGTCGCGCTCGCCCACATGGTCATGCCGAAGAATGCCAGCCCTGAAGAGAAGGCGGCCATCCTCCGTAGATGGGAGGAGCTTTCTCCTAACGAACTCCTGCGGTTCATCCACCAGGCCCCGAAGGCTTTGACGGACATCATCAAGGCGCTCGAGCTCCTGGAAGGCGGGCCGACGGAGAGGTCGGAGAGCACGTTCTGGATCGAGGGCGAAGTGAAGGAGCGATTGAGCGACAAGGAGTTTCTCGAGGCGCTCGAGGAGTTTGCGAAGATGCGGAAGTTGAAGGTGGGGCTGTCGTGAGCGGAAGGAAGTGGAACAAACCTTGGATTCCTTGGCGGATCTTTCCTGATTGCGAGAATTGCGAGCATTGGGAATGGGCTGGCTGGGAGATTAAGGAAGACCATGAAGTCGGAAAGGGATGGTGCAGGTTAAAGGGAGAGAGGACATACGAGCACGAATGTTGTATGGAGTGGGAGGACAGATGGGGCCGAGGGCTCAGGATGCAGTCCTGGGAAGACGAATGGAAGGGATCCCGGTGAAGCTGTTTCTGGGAAAGCCGAAAGAGGAGACTCAAGAGATCAACGAATGATCGAGGAGTTTATCAAGGTGGTTGAGCGGTTTGCAAAATTGCAAAAGCTGAAAATGGGGTTGTCGTGAGCGAGGAGAAAGGCTTGCAGGTTTATTACTGCATCGAGACCGAAGAAGAAAGAGTAAAAGAGTTAGAGAAGGCTTTCGGGCGCCGTTTCTATCTTTCTGGTGATCCGGAGAGGATGTCTTACGCGTGGGCCGTAGAAGCAGTTTTCTGTTGCGAGGAGATGGAAAGGAATTGGAACGAGGAGTTCGTCTATTTCGACTTCAATTCGGATGGGGTTTTTGTGGGCGTGCGTCATCGCGAATCTTGGTACGATGGCGGAGAGATCGAGCGGGTAGTGCCGATAAGGTACTGCCCGTGGTGCGGACGCGAGATCCGGTTGATTCGGGCGCCTTGCAATGAAGGGGAGAAAGATGCTCGTTAAAGTCAGAACTGCCTACGGGACCTTCTGGAAGCAAACCGAGCTCGCGGACCTGATCCGCGAGGTGGACTCCTACCGGGGCAAACTTAGTCCGGAGACCGTGAAGAAGCTGGCGGAGAAATACGGCGACACCGAGGAGTACGTGTGGAGCCTGTTCCGGACCAGGCGCTACAGGAAAGGACGAAAGTGGAGAAAGCTGAGGAAAGAAGGCACGGCGCGGTTCCACGACGGCAAGAACGCGTGGCTCGAGGAAGAGATCGAGTTCCTGCGCGCCAACTTCCGCAAGATGAGCGATGCGGAGCTCGCGGAAGCGCTGAGCGAGCTGCCCTGCAACCGAGCGCGGGGCAAGGTGAGGACCCGGAGTTCCGTGGAGAAGAAACGGTGGCGGCTCGGGTTGAGGAGGAGGGCATGACGGGAGCTTTTACGGAAGAGACTCGTATCTGCCCACGGTGCGGAAAGCGGATGATCAAACGTTACGAATCGCGCGTGCTGGCTTCGTACCCGCCTCAATATCCTTGGTTCTGGTGGTGCAAATGCGGCCATACCGAGGAGGGAGGGATCGATCGAGGGATGACAATTGAAGAAGTCTATGAAAGGCTGTGGGAGGAAGCCAACCAATGAATGAGAAAGTGACTGAGAGCAACGCGCAAGCAAGTGATGAGGACAAAGAGAAGATCAAACGAAAGCCCTCTCCGCGCGAATGGGCGAAGTGGGCAGGGTACGACTGCGGAGAGTGAACATGGGAACCCTCACCATTGACCATCCCGCGTTGGACTTGGTGGACCCGGCCGGTTGGATTTGCAAAGTCACCGGTGCCGAGCCGTGGTCCCGCCAGGAAGAGATCCTGAAAGAGCTATTCCGTTCCCGACGCCTCGTGGTCCGGTCCGCGAACGCCGTGGGCAAGTCCTGGACCGCGGCCCAAGCGATACTCCTCTTTGCCACTCATTTTCATCCATCTGTTGTAGTGACAACCGCCCCGACGTTTCGCCAAGTGAGAGACGTCATTTGGCGCGAATTGCACCGGTCTTGGCGGTCGGCTTTAGAGCGCGGTTGGAAGTTAGGAAAGGAACCGTTACAGACGATATGGCGGCCTTTTCCAGACGTGCTCGTAGAGGGAATCGCGGTCCCTCATTGGGCAGCTTCAAACATCCAAGGTCCTCATTCTGAACACGTTCTCGTCGTGGTGGACGAGGCGCAGGGTTTGACTTGGGAGGTATGGTCCGGGATCCAGACTCTCCTCCGGGGGCGGTTTTCGTTCCTGCTCATGATCGGGAATCCGACACGTGTGGAAGGACCCTTTTACGAGGCTTTCCGGGATCCTCAATTTTCCCAGATGAGCATTTCGGCCCTGGAGTCCCCGAACGTCGAGACCGGCAGGATCGTCATCCCGGGCCTCGTGACCAAGGAAGACGTGGAAGAGATCCGGCGAAGGTACGGCGAGGATTCCTGGGAGTGGAAGGTGTGGGTCCTGGGCGAGTTCGCGGAACGGAGCGAGGACGTTTTAGTCGCGCTGTCTTGGGTGGAAAAGGGAGGACTGAGGAATGAACCCGGGGAAGGAAGGGTGGAAGTCGGGGCGGACATAGCCCGTTACGGCGGTGATCACACGGTGTTCGTGGCCCGCAAGGGAGGCTGCGCTTTCGCGCTTCAGGAGTGCCCGCCGGGTAGCACGATGGAGACGGCGGGGCGTTTGATCGCGTTCGCACGCAAGGTCAAGGCCGAGCTGATCAAGGTCGACGTCACCGGAGTCGGCGCGGGAGTGGTAGACCGCTTGAAGGAGCAAGGCTATCCCGTCGTGGGGGTGGAGTTTGGAGGGCGGCCGATAGAAAGGGAGCGGTTCGAAAACAAGTCGGCCGAGATGTGGTGGAACCTGGCCGAGATGCTGCAGAAAGGAGAAGCTTGGGGTCCCGTGTTCAAGGACCGGAACGTCATGCGGGACCTGACCGGCCGAAAGTACAGCTACACGTCGGCCGGGAGGATAAAGCTGGAGTCCAAAGAGCAGATGCGCAAGAGAGGCGTACCTTCGCCGGACTGGGGCGACGCGGTGGCGTTGGCTTATGCGGCTGTGGACGCGTGGAGGCCGGACGTGCCCTTGCCGATAGGCATAGGGCGCAGATCGCCGTGGAGAGGGAGGTAGTGATGCTCAGTAGCGAAGAAATCAGGCGGTGTGGTGGCGTTCGGGCGGCTCGCGAGGTCAGGCGGGCGTGCCGGAAGTTGACTACGTTGTTCGGGTGGCGTGAAGATCCTCCGTCGCCGGTATTTCACGCCGTCAACGGCGAACTCGGGCTCTTCGTGTGGGATGGATCGGGCTACCGGTTCGAGTGTTATATCGTCGATGAGGAGGATTCCGAGTCTTTAGAGAGGAGGGATGGACGGTGAACGATCTCAAGTCGGCTTGGGAGCGGATGCAAACGAGGTTTGCCGCCTACGCCAAGGCGAGAGAAGAGTTCGGCGAGGAACTGGAGGCGTGCCTCAAGTCGGTCGCGAAGGACATCGAGCTCCTGCCGCATTGGGAAGAAGTGTGGCACGAGCCCCTGTTCTTCGGGCGCGAGTCCGCGGAAGGGAACGTCCCGCTCGGGAACGTCGTCAATCCGATCTTCGGTTGCTACATCGCGGAAGGTGAAGCGCGGCTCACCGAGGAAGAGAAAGGGAAGCTGGAGGAGCTTCTCGTGAAGCTCGGGTTCAAGAAGAAGGATGATTGACTATCTGATATTCTATCCGCTCGAGCTGATCAGCCGGATCGTGACCGCTTGGTACCGTCGCCGACTGGAGCGCAATTCGCTTGCTTATCTCGAGAGGGGCGCTAGGATAGGAAGGAGGGACCATGACGGACGAGATATGGCCGTTCGGTGAAGGAAATGAATTCGAGGAGAACCTGGGCAAGTTCGCCCGCCTGCTTCGCTGTCTCTTCGACGCCCTAAAGGACGCGGGCTTCACTGAGCAGCAGGCGTTCGAGCTGATCAAAGACTTCCTGAAAAGTTCGCTGGCGGCGGCGAAAGGTGCGTGATGGCGGAGAAGAAGGAGCCCGATTTCAAGACGCTCGGAGTTCCGGGCCTGTCGATCTGGTCCGGCGTCTTGCGCGAGGAGTGGCTTTCCGAGCTCCAAGGGAAGAAGGGCCGGAAAGTCTGGCGCGAGATGCGGGACAACGACTCGACCGTCGGCTCCATCCTCTTCGCCATTTCCCACATCCTCAGGGGCGCCCAGTGGTCCGTCGAGCCGGGCGGGGACTCCAGGGCGGACAGGGAGGCGGCCGATTTCCTCGAGCAATGCATGCACGACATGGAAACGCCCTGGACCGAGTTCGTTTCCGAGGTCCAAAGTTTTCTTGTCTACGGGTTCTCGGTGTTCGAGATCTTGTGGAAAGTCAGGGAAGGTCCGGACGCCCCTCCGTCGGGCCGTTCCAAGTACAGCGATAAGCGCCTAGCTTGGCGGGACTTTTCGATCCGGGCCCAGGAGACGATCGTCAGGTGGGACATGGACTCCTCGGGAAACCTCAAGGGACTGTGGCAAGTGGCTCCGCCCGACTATAGGGAGCGTTACATCCCGGCAGACAAGTTCCTTTTGTTCAGAACTGAAGCGCATAAAGGGTCGCCCGAGGGCCGCTCGGTCCTCCGCAACGCGTACCTCAGTTGGTACTTCAAAAAGAATTTGCAGATTTTGGAAGGGATCGGGGCGGAGAGGGATCTCGCCGGATTGCCTGTCCTGTACGTGCCTTACGATTATTTGACTGACGATGAAAAAGAGAAAGACAGGGCATGGCTAGAGGATTTAGTGAAGAATATCCGCCAGGACGAGGAAGCTGGCCTGCTCCTCCCGATGGACCCGTACGCCGAAGGCGGGCCCCGGGAGCTCATGCGCCTGGAGCTGATCTCTTCGGCCGGAAGTAAGCAGTTCGACACGTCGGAGATCATCCAGCGGTACGACCACGCCATAGCGCAGACCGTCTTGGCGGACTTCGTTTTGCTGGGCCTGGAGAGCAAGGGCTCCTACGCCCTGGCCCGGGAGAAGCGCACGGTGTTTGAGACCGCGCTCATAGCCTGGCTCGATTCCATCGCGGACGCGATCAACGCCAAGGCGGTACGTCAGTTGTTTGAATTCAACGACTTCGGCATCGACAATCCGCCCAAGCTGGTGGCCCGCTTGCCGCGCGTGCCGGACCTCGACGAGGTGACGAAGTTGATCGACGCCTTGGCGAGGGCGGGCGCGGAGCTGTTCCCCGACGAGGACCTGGAAAACGCCTTGAGGGCCCAAGTCGGGCTCCCGGCGAAGAAGACGGAGGCGTGAGATGGCCCTCCGCTCTAGCCTCCTTTCCTCCGAGACGACCTCTTTAGGAGCGGAGGGCCTTTCCAAAGCGAGAGGCAGGAAGGTTTCGGTCGAGGAAGCCCGCGAAGCCTTCGTCGACGCCTTCGAGAAAATCCGGCACAAGGTCAAGAGCGAGGACATCAGGGAAGCTTTGGAAGAAGAGAAGCCGAACAAATTCATCAAGAAACTCGAGAAAGCGGGCATCGTGACCGCGGCCCTGCTCGGGGCTTGGAAGGTCTTCGATCCTCATTTCCTCTATCACGCCAACCGGGAGGTGGTCTACTGGGACTGGGACCGACGTTTGGTCCCCGGCGATTCTTGGGTCAGGGCTTGGCTAAAGAAGTACGGACTGAAAAGGGTCAAAGACTTATCGGCGGAGACGATCGAGGCCGTCAAGGTCGCCCTGGGCGAAGCGTTGGAGCGAGGCGAGAACCCGCTCGTGGCGGCCCGGCGCATCAGGTCGATGATCGGGCCGAACTTCCGCCAGATGGGAGCCATCGAGCGGTACTACTCCAGATTGTTGGATCAAGGAGTCGCTCAGAGGAAGGCGAGGGAACTGACGCAGAAACTGGCGGATAGGTACGTCAAGCAGCGGGCCGAGACGATCGCGAGGACGGAACTGATCGCGGCCGAGAACCACGGGCGGCTGGAAGCTTGGGATCGGGCGGTGGACGCGAAGTTAATCGGAAAGGAATCCGAGAAGGAATGGGTAACGGCGTTCGATGAAAGAACCTGTCTTCCCGGGTTTGTGATAGTCGAAACTCCCTCAGGACAGCGTCCTGTAGCGAGAGTGCGTCCGGGAGACTATGTGTTGACTCCCTTAGGTTTCCGGAAAGTTGTCGGAAAGAGTGCTCGATACAAAAAAGAACCTCTTATACGCATTCGAACGGCGTCTCGCGAGTTGGTTTGTACTCAAGACCATCTTGTTTTCACAAACAGAGGATGGTTAGAAGCCCGGCAGGTGAGCAAAGGAGACATGCTTTTCCAGAAGCTCCATGATGATGAGGGGAAGGGCGTTATCAAAAGTGTTGATGGTGCTTTCAGAGATTCTAATGACCTTCCAGCCGTGCTTTTCAAGAAATCGATCTTTGCGGGCGTCCCTCGCGGGATCTTTGTGCCAGTAGTCTCCGTCGACTTCGATCGCGATTTTGTGGCTCGGAATCGCGAAGTCAATCGAATACCGGCCGCACGAGGCCTCTTGGACGTAATTAAGTTTAAGTTTGGAAAGAGCTTGCCTGACTTTTCTTTCTATGGACGTTTCTCCTCGGAATTTTCGATAGCAGGAGAAGGAACAGAATTGGCGGGTTCCAAGTTCACTTGGGCAAACGCGGAAGCGTTTCCCGCACGTTTTGCACGTGGCGTAGTGAGGGGGGCGTCTGCATTCTTCCGAGCAATACTTTCGGTCTGGTCTGTTGGCTCGAAACACCTTTCCACAGCGGGCGCATTTCTTGTAAACGGTATTGGCAAGCCGGCATTCGCGACTGCAAACTGTGTACCGATCCGCTTCGGAAAGTCTGACCGTGAATTCCTTGCCGCATACCGGGCAGATCTTGGTAACTTTTGGAGTAGAACGAAGGTAGCATTCCCGAGAGCAAAACTTCTGCGAATCGCGACGGGGAAGAAATTCCTTGCCACAATAAGCGCAACGACGAGGCTTCCGTTTGCGTGTCGAAATATGGTAACAAGTCCGCGAACAGAATTTTTGCGTTGGGTAAGCGGGGCGGAAAGACTTCCCACACACGGGGCAAGTGCGAAGCGTTTCCATTTCCTGAGAAGCTTTGCTTGCACGACTGTTCTTGACCATTGCGCCATATTTTATCATAAGTGGGTCTGCACTCGCAAGGTTTTTGACTTGACGGTCGAAGGAGTCCATTGTTTCTATGCCAACGGGATTTTGGTCCACAATTGTGATATTTGCGCCCTCGAGGACGGCGTGCGGGTGAAGTTGGACGAGCCTTTTCCGGACGTTGGGGTCATGGCCCCGCCTGCTCATCCTCGCTGTAGGTGCAGCATGAACCTAATCCCTGCTCCCGCCCGATGAGGGACTTGACAACCGGGGTGCTCCGTCGTATAATTTAGTTGTCGGGCCGGAGGCCCTGCGTTACCTCGGCTCTTGAAGGCTACTCGCAGGGCCAAATTTCGCCCGGCACTTACGAAAGGAGGCAGAAGAATCATGTACGAACGGCACTATCAAACCAGACGGACTCCCCAGAAGGAGAAGATCCCAGGCACCACCCAGGTCCAAAATAACGCGGGGGGCTTTGCCTGGGCGGTTGACGATTGGGCTCGGCTGGACCGTTTCCTGGTTTTAGGATCCGAAGGCGGAACCTATTATGTCCGGGAGCGCGAGCTCACGATCCAGAACGCGGAGGCGGTCCACCGGTGCATTCTGGCAGATGGACCTCGCGTAGTGAACCGAATCGTCGAGATTTCCGATTCCGGTCGGGCACCTAAGAACGACCCCGCTCTCTTCGCTTTGGCGATGGCCGCGTCCCTGGGTTCTCCGGAGACGAAAGCTGTGGCCTTAGAAGCCTTGCCCAAGGTTGCCCGGACCGGAACTCATCTTTTCCATTTCCTCCGCTATGTTGAAGCTTTCCGCGGTTGGGGCCGCAGCCTTCGCCGCGCCATCCAGAACTGGTACCTCTCGAAAGACGTTTCCCAGCTCGCCTACCAAGTTGTCAAGTACCAAGCTCGCGACGGTTGGTCTCACAGGGACGCTCTTCGTCTTGCGCATCCGAAGCCCGATTCTTCCGAGCGGGATGCCCTGTTCCGCTGGATTGTCAAGGGGGAGCCCGTTCCCAAAGTCGAGTCTCTGGCCCTGGTCGACGCGTTCGAGCGGGCCAAGCGGGCTTCTACGGCGAAGGAGATCTGCTCTCTCATCGCCGACTACGGGTTGCCGCGGGAAGCGATTCCGACGAAATGGCTCAAGGAGCCCAAGGTGTGGGAAGCGCTTTTGCCCCAGATGCCGATGACCGCCTTGCTGCGAAATCTCGGGAACTTGTCCAAGTACGGCGTGCTGACTCCGCTTTCCGAGGCGAGCAAGTTCGTGGTCTCTCGCTTCTCTGATGAGGCAGCCATCTGCAAGGCTCGGTTGCATCCGCTTTCCATTTTGCTCGCGCTTGTCACTTATGCTTCCGGCGGAGGATACCGAGGAAGCGGGACTTGGGAGCCAGTCTCCGAAGTTGTCGACGCGTTGGACCGCGCTTTCTATCTGGCGTTCCAAAATGTAGAGCCGACCGGCAAGCGCCTCGTTTTGGCTTTGGACGTGTCTGGTTCGATGTGGGAGACTTATATCGCAGGGTCGCTCCTTACGGCGGGGCAAGGTGCCGCGGCCATGGCGCTCGTGACTGCCGCGACCGAGCCTCAGTGCGAGATCGTCGCCTTCTCGCACGAGATGGTGCCTCTTGCCATTTCCCCGAGGGAGCGCCTCGATGACGTTGTGAAGAAGCTGGACATGCCGTTCGGGGCGACCGACTGCGCCTTGCCCATGTTGTGGGCCTTGGAGAAAGGCGTGCAAGCGGATGCTTTCGTGATCTATACCGACTCCGAGACTTGGTATGGGAACGTGCATCCGGTCCAGGCATTACGGGAATATCGGCAAAAGACTGGGATCCCCGCGAAACTGATCGTGGTAGGGATGTGCTCCAACGGGTTCTCCATCGCGGATCCTGACGATCCGGGCATGTTGGACGTGGTTGGGTTTGACGCTGTGGTGCCAGCGGTCATAGCCGATTTCATCCGCGACGGGTAACTGGTGGGGCCTTCGGAGTCTGCGGTCAGGGCAAAAACATTTGCCGTCTTGACCACCTCGAGTAAACTCTTTTCGTGATTCCCGAGCGGGTTCGCGGACTGTACCTGGTCGCGCCGCACGGCACGCTGCTGGCGACGGGCGAGAAGCGGGCCGTGGTCAAGGCGCGCAAGTTCAGGATGGCGGGAGAGTGGCTCGCCATCTTGGAGGACCAGCGCCTTGTCGGCGTTGCGAAGTTCAAAGCACCGAAGCCTTTAACGGTCGAACAGTTCCGCAAAGCGTACGATCTCCATCGCATTTCCGAGGCAGAGAGACTGGCCTGGTGGATGG
>Ga0190304_1000045_pt1 | contig 52057 bp, 40 predicted proteins | sample 48700712_MG_FD_161670 | JGI IMG/M metagenome (GOLD analysis project Ga0190304, IMG submission 161670) | Hydrothermal vent sediment bacterial communities from Southern Trench, Guaymas Basin, Mexico - 4870-07-1--2_MG | ecosystem: Environmental > Aquatic > Marine > Hydrothermal vents > Sediment ...
TACAAACCTGTTGTAGGATACTGTTTGCGGAAACTCTTTTGTTAGATGCTTTTGCTCATAATTGATATAGAAATGTTTAAGATGTCTAAAACCACCTAAATGAAAGGCAATTTAAATTGTAATTACTTAAGTATTATTTAACTTCGAAGATTTATTTCTTCGCTTTAAACCACTTTCTCTTTCAATATGGTGTCCCCCTCATGATTAATTCAAATTCTTTGCAGAATTCATCTGTTAAATAAAAAAAATCAACTAAATTTACATTATTATTTACATTAAATATTTAGGTTTCAATACTTTAATGTAATAATAATTCTTGTTTTTTATAAGCAAAATAGGGTTTTTCTTATATCGAACTCAGGTTATTAAGTTTACAAAAAATATAAACACATGAAAACGTCCATTATACTATTTCTTTGTTTTTTTAGTCTTTCGCTATCGGCTCAAGTATTTGAGAACCCTGCATATAATCAAAAAAGTCATGAGTCGCTAATTATCGACAAAATTGAAATAACTTCAACAAATACAATTATATATTTATCTATACAAAATAAATTAGAAAAAGGTGGATGGTTTTGTGCATCAAAAGACATTTCAATTACAGGCAAAACTACTAATAAAGACTATAAATTAGTAAAATCAGAAGGAATTCCTATTTGTCCCAAACAATATCATTTTACTAAAATAAACGAAGTACTAAAATTCAAACTTTTCTTCGCAATAATAGACACATCCGATAACATAATAGATTTAACAGAACATTGCAATCAAGCGTGTTTCTTTTTTAAAAATATAATACTTGATAATACTTTTAGCAAGAAACTAAGCAATTTCGAAAAAGGATTAGAATTTATTTCTGCTAAAAACTATGAGAAATCAATACAGTTATTTGAATCGGTATTACAAGGAGAAAATTCAATAGAATCGCACATTTACGGCTTGTCTTTTTACTATCTGATACTTGCTAATAAAGAATTAAACAATAAAGACAAAGTACAATACTGGCATAAAAAACTTATAAATACTGTTATTAATGACAAAGAAACTATTTTACAGAAAATAGAAGAATTAAATTTAGTTAAAGAATAACCACTAATTCAAAACTAAATAATAATTGTTTATTAATAACAGTAGTGCATTTGTGGCAAAAATATTTAAACACCAAATCGATACGATAGTTTTACTAAGAAAATATTATGCGGATAAATATCGATTAAATTATTAACATCAGAAAAAGCAAAATTACCATTACTATAATAATCGCTTTTACCCTGCGACCAAACTACATAAAGTATTGAACTCGGTTTGTATTCCCAACGTGCAACCAGATTCGATCTAAATTGCAAGATATTAAAATTAGGATTCTCAATGCTATAATCTATAGATCCATTAGAATTTTCGTCGATATTATAAATTTCATCATTAACATTATAAGATATTTCATTATCATTAAATATTTGAAATCTATCGTTATATTTATCTGCTATTGGATCAGTTACTCTTTTAAAATTCGAGTATTTCCCGGCAGCTACAAATGGTTGACCATAATATTGAACTGAAAAATCGGGAGTAAGATTTAAGTTAATTCTTATCGACATACTTAATGTCTTCTGATTAATTGATGCAAGAAGATATCTATTATCGTCCATAATACTCTCGGTAGCAACATATTGCAAATCGCTTTGTCTGTTACTAATACTCGGGGAAAAACGTAAACTAAAAGCATCAAATGGTTTATAATTTATTCCTGCCCAAAAATTTTTAATTTCAACTTGATTTTCGAATCCCCAAAGAGTAAATGAGCCAAAACTCAAATTAACATCTTTCCTGTCGTCAGTTCTTAGATTTGTCCACATTCCAAAGTTTCCAGATTCTTTAAATGATGGTCCACCACGAAGAGATGACGCAGAAATAGAGCCGAAATCAGGATTTAATCCCATTCCAAAACTCCAATAATTTTTAAATTGCATATGAAAATTAACATTAGCACCATTAAAAACATTTGTGCCTCCAAAATTCCAACCGCTCCATTGATTAAAATTCACATTTATACTCCTGAAAATACTAAATGGTTCCCAAATACGATATTGCATCCAAAATATCTGCATAATATTATCAGTATTTCTCAAATACCCCATATCGTTAAGCTCTAATCCGGGTGATTTCCAATTTAAGAAAGCTGCATACTTAAAATGCCCATTCCCCATTTTCCCAATTTGAATTGATCCTCCTGTTCCCGACAAAGAAGTTCTCGATGAATCGACCGATAAATAACTAGCATCTGGACGTTGAAAATATCTGGCCGAAGAAGTTTGTGTATTCAATATTGCTTCAGGGTCGCCTATTACATGAGAAAATATTCCTTTAAAATTAAAAAAATATGTTTTATCTTTCCATTGATGTCTAAAATCTACACCTCCGGTATATGCTTCTTTATGCAAAAACAATAAGTCGTCGGAATCAATATTTCTGTTTGTAGCAGTAAACATACCACCAATAGATGTATTACCTTCGTCTATATCTTTTTGCAGTCGCCCTAAGAAGTAATTTGTAAATGGCTCAATGGTTTCAAATTTTCTACTTCCTGCATTATCAATTTCAGCTTCTTCTTTACTGGTAATACTTTCAAGAACCCCAATTGACCAACCTTTTTTTGTTTTTCCTGTTAATTTTACTGCCCCTAATATTGTTGTATTATCAGGCATATTAACATATTCATCCGACTCAGTATCGGGATAATAGTGAGGTGTTCTTCCTATTCTTCGAGAATAAAATAAATTCTCGCTTGAAAGATCTCCCCCTCCGGGCATTAATTGATAATTCATAATATTACGACCCTCTATAAAAAACGGACGTTTTTCCTGAAAATAAGTCTCGAAAGCTGTAAGATTTACTTCTGACGGATCAGCTTCAACTTGTCCAAAATCGGGATTAACAGTTAAATCAATAGTAAGGTTATTTGTAATACCAATTTTCGCGTCAAAACCGGCAACTAGTTTGCTCCGTTTTCCTGTTTGAAATGGATTTCCTTCTTCTTTTTCAAAACGTTCGATTTTTCCAACAATATAAGGAATTAAGGAAATTTCTTTTTTGGGTCTTATTTTATCAATTCCATGTAGTTCGCCAAATTTACTTACCCAACCCGGCGAATCTTGAGGAATAGGAGACCAAAGATCTAATTCTGCTTTACGAAAAAGAAATCGTCCTACATTTAAACCCCATAACTGTTCTTCGTTTCCGTTAAAACGTAATTGTGTGAGTGGAATTTGCATCTCAGCTACCCATCCATCATCAGAAATACTTGTTTTTACATCCCAAATAGGATTCCAATCATAATCTTCGTTATCTCCATCATTAGAAATAAGAAAATCGGTTTTTACTCCCGATGCACTAACCATAAATGAGAATGCTGTAAGATTATCGTTATAACTATCGAATTGAACAACAACTTGATCTCCATCAATATTATCTTTATGAGCAATTCTTTTTACAATACTATCGGGTTCTGTATCGAAAACCATTATAGCTATGTAGATATTATTTTCGTCGTACAATATCTTAAACGCGGTTTTCTGCGAAGGTAATTTTCCATCATAAGGTTCTCTTTGAACAAAATCGTCACTCCATTCAACTAAGTCCCAAGCAACATCATTTAGTACCCCATCAATCTTTGGACTATCTTTTTTTACCTGCTTAGTCGTATATTTCTTTCCATCGTTTTCTGCTTTAACAATTGTAACAATAAAAAGCAATAAAACAAAAATAATTCCTTTTTTCATATTAATAATATTTTTTATTTTCTATCAAAGAGTAATCCAAAAACACTAATTCTTTCAATACTTGAGTTTTATGTGTTTTGGGAAAATAAAAACACGTTCGATTATGAATATTAATGTTCGGATTAGGACATATTTAACAGACGAAAAGAAATTGGAATTGATGCATATTTTCTGTATTATTATTTAACAAAAAACATCCTATAAAATTTTAGTAACTTTGAAAGTTATTAAACACATAATTGTAATGAAAAATATTATTCTATTACTAATGATTTTGATAAGTTCGTTTAGAATTTACGGACAAGATATTAAATTTTCTAAAAAATTTTCTAAAATCGAAAAGAAAAATTTTTCAACATTAGATCAAAAAAAAGAATATGAGAAACTTTTCGATGAAGAATTTGAAAAACAGACTCAAAGGAATTTACAACATATCTATGATATTATTCCGGAAAGAATTCCCGAATGGTTTTTTTCTTCCCATCCCAATTCTAGAAACACATACTTTGCAATAGGGATATCAGATCCAAGCATGAAAGAAGAAAAAGCCATCCAACAGGCATCTATAAGAGCAAGAGCAATAATTACTCTATTAAACAATTGCGAATTTAAGAATATTACAGACGATTACACAAACTTAGAAGAATCGAATAAATTTTCAGAGTATGCAACAAAATTTCAAGATTTTGCAAAAGCTAATGCTGTTTTAAATTTTAATAACAAAAAAACTAAAATAGTTAGTACATTTTTTACAAAATATAACGAGGCAATAGTTTTGTTAAAAGTACAAGTTAACAATAAACAAAAGAATACAACTACAACTTCGGTTGTTAGCGAACACCTGCAAATATTTATTGAAAATGAAACAGGAGTAGAGAAAATTGAATTTTTTAATTTTAAAATTAAAGAATTCAATAATCAAACAGATTCTATTAATAATTTAAAATATAGTTATCGAAAAATTAATACAGAATTTGAGATAAATTCTCAATGGAATGATAGAAAATACGAATTACCAGATAGATCATTTAATTATCGAAATATTTCTGACACAGAAATAGAAATCGATTCTTTAAATATTATTTCTAATAAATGCAATAAAGGTTTATGGAATGCATATGTAAGTACATTATTAAGCAATATGACTTTTGTATCTAAAAACTTTCCCGGCAACATAAAGAGTTCAAACGATAATTACAACTCAAGCAACCAAGATCTTATTCGAATAATTTCTAAAAACAAATTACAATTCAATATTGATAATACAAAGATTAAAAATAATAATCTATATCAAAAAACATCAGCAATAAGAATAAAGAAAAACTAAAAAACAGTTTTGCAATTAATTATAATAGCTTTTCTTTTTATAATTATTTTTTTTAGAAAAGACTAAATACATTCAAGCAGAAATAATTTTTCTAGATAATGAATCGAATTATTTTTAGAATATTAGGATTAATATTGCTAAATATAAATTTAACAATAAATATATCTGCTCAAAAGCAAGATACTGTTCCTATTTATACTATAATAAAACCTATCTCTATTAACAATCCAAATTTTTCGGGAGATAATCAAATTCAAATAGCGAATACAAAATTAAAGAATTCTATAAAAGTAAAAGTTATTAATTCAAGCTCTAAAGCGGTATATAATACCAGAGTAATTTTTAGAAAACTTACATCTCCAGAAGGTTCTAAAAATTTTAAAATAACAAAACAAATATCACATACTGATTCTTTAGGTATTGCAGAAACAGAAATTTATCTTGGCGATAAAGAAGGAGAATACATTATTTCTGTTCAATTAGAAAATAACTCATCAGAGAAACCATTAATATTTCATTTTACTGCTCGCAAATCGAATTGGGTATTTATTCTATTTATTGGTTTATTGGGAGGTTTAGGCTTGTTTTTTCTGGGAATGGGGATATTAAGCGACGGCATGCAAGAAGCTGCAGGAGATAAGATGAGATCGATTCTTAGTAAATTAACTCACAAAAAACATATTGCTGTAGTTGTTGGAGCATTTGTAACTACTATGATACAAAGCAGCAGTGCTACAACAGTAATGCTTGTAAGTTTTGTTAATTCAAAGCTTATACGCTTTAAACAAACTCTAGGAATAATCCTTGGTGCCGGAATTGGTTCAACAATTACTGCTCAACTTATTGCTTTTCGTTTATCAAACTATTCATTATTTTTAATTGGAATAGGATTTTTATTTAGCTCATTTTCTAAAAAAGCACAAATAAAAAATATCGGAAAAGGTATTTTAGGCTTTGGAATTCTATTTTATGGAATGCACATTATGTCAGACTCAATGGTTCCTTTACGAACATACTCTCCTATTGTAAATACTTTACTGCAATTAGAAAATCCTATTATTGGAATTTTAGCAGGGACATTGTTCACGGCTTTAATTCAAAGTAGCGGTGCTTTTATTGGTATTATGATTGTTTTAGGATCTCAAAATCTATTATCGTTAGAAGCTAGTATTCCTCTGATACTTGGAGCAAATATTGGTACATCTATAACAGCAATATTAGCTAGTATAAAAGCAAGCAATGAGGCTAAAAGAGTAGCTCTTGCTCATACTATCTTTAAAACGATTGGAGTAATTGTTTTTATTTGGTGGATTCCTCAATTTTCCGAACTTATTCAATATTTGTCGCCAAAAGGAAATGGCATATCATCTAATCTTATACCACGGCAAATAGCAAATGCTCATACATTTTTCAATATTACTCTAACTATTATACTTTTCCCATTTTTAGATTTTTTCTCGAAAAAAATTACAAAAATACTACCAGAAAAACCCGAGATAAAAAAAGCAAAATTGCACACAAAATATTTAGACTTCAAACATATAAAAACACCATCGTTAGCTTTATCTCTTGCCAAACAAGAAACCATAAGAATGGGAAAACTCGTTCAGGATATAAACTCTGATATTATTATTCCTTTTCTAATTAAAGACAAGAAATTATTCGACAGCATTAAAATTACGTCAAACGAAATTAATTTTTTAAGAGACAAGATAACAACATTTCTATTAAAAATTACAAATGAAAAGACTAACGACACTCGTGTTAATGAAGCATTTCAGATAATGTACACTGTTAAAGAATTTGAGCAGATAACCGATATTATTTCTAATAAAATGCTTGAGAAAGCAAAAATATGGTCAAGCAGTAATTATGAATTTTCAAAAGAAGGAAAGGATGAATTAATTAATTATCATAATAAAACTCAAAAACAATTAAGTAGGGCACTAAAAGTTTTCCGAGATGTAAATCTAGAGAAGGCTAAAGCCATGAAAAAAAAATATAGTAAATATAAAGACATATCAATTGAATTTGAAAAACATCATTTTGAACGATTAAGAAATCAAGTAAACGATACTATTTCGAGCAGTAAGACTCATCTTGAAATAATGAACGATTTACGTTCAATAAGCAGTCATGCAACAAATATTGCAGGAATTTTACTTAAATGGTCAAAAAATATTTCTGAAAATAAAAATTGATTTACTTTTGCCAACATAAATAATTAGTTACAATTAAAAGAAAATTCAATTACAAATAGTATTATAACATAAATTTTATGCAATCGATAAAAGAAATATATAAAATAGGATATGGTCCATCGAGCAGCCACACAATAGGCCCATACAAAGCAGCAATACACTTCTTGAACAAAAACCCTGGTGCTCAATTGTTTACAGCGTCATTATATGGCAGTTTAGCAGCAACAGGCAAGGGACATAAAACCGATAAAGCAATTATTAATGCTTTTAAAAATAAAGAAGTTAAAATATTTTGGAAAGCCGATAAAATGTTACCCCTACATCCAAACGGGATGATTTTAGAAGCTTTAAATTCAGAAAATAAAGTTATAGACAGTTGGGAGGTTTATAGCATTGGAGGTGGAGATTTACAAGATAAAAATGGCATTCTTAGCAACAAAAAAGTATATGACAAAACTAATTTATCTGACATTTTAGATTACTGCTACTTACAAGGAAAAACATTTTGGGAATATGTTGAAGACAAGGAAGGACAAGAAATTTGGGAATACTTAAAACACATTTGGAGTATCATGAAAGAAACTATTCGTAATGGTATAGAAAACGAAGGGGTGTTGCCCGGCGATATTCATTTGCCCCGAAAAGCGAGTACTTACTACATTAAAGCTATGAATTCTCATGATAATATAAAAAATCAAGGATTATTGTTTTCTTATGCCTTAGCAGTATCAGAAGAAAATGCCGCTGGTGGAAGAATAATAACTGCACCAACATGTGGGTCTTCAGGAGTTTTACCCGGATTGTTATATTATTTATATAAAGAATCGAATATAAACGAAAACAAAATAATAAAAGCACTTGCAACAGCAGGTTTAATAGCGAATATTGTAAAGACTAATGCATCAATTTCCGGAGCAGAAGTTGGTTGTCAGGGAGAGATAGGAACGGCATGTGCTATGGCAGCAGCAGCAGCAACCCAAATAAACGGAGGCTCTTTGCGTCAAATTGAATATGCAGCAGAAATGGGATTTGAACATAATTTAGGATTAACATGCGATCCGGTAGGAGGTTATGTGCAAATTCCTTGTATTGAAAGAAATGCAATAGCTGCAGCTAAAGCTCAAGAATGTTCTATTTATTCGCTATTTACAGACGGAGGGCATAAAATTTCGTTCGACGATGCTGTTGAAACAATGGCAGAAACAGGACGAGACCTTCAAAGCGCATATAGAGAAACAGGAATTGGAGGTTTAGCTAAAAAATGGAAGCCTTTTAACACATAAGCATTTCATACAACAAATTTTTATTATCAAAAAACTTCATTCGAAATAATATATAAATAAAAACAAAAAAACCTCGGAATTTATTATCCGAGGTTTCTAATTTGTTTATTCTAAAATGGTTTAAAACCTATAATTTCCCTAACTTCTTTTACAGTTTTTACAGCACTTTCTCTAGCCTTTTCTGCTCCCTGCTTTACAACCTTACTTAAATATTCATCATCAGCTAAAATGTCAATTATCCTTTCACGAATAGGTGTTGTAACATTTATTATATCTTCAGCTAATTGTTTTTTTAAATCACCATATCGTATTTCGCAATTATTATATTTCTTGTTAAAATAATCAATTGTGTCTTTTTCGGATACTGCATTCATTAAAGTAAATAAATTTTTTATTGCTTCGGGTTTTTCTTGATTTAACTGCGTTGGTCCACTATCAGAAACAGCTTTCATTACTTTTTTTCTAATAGTTTTTGCATCATCGAATAGATATATTCCATTTCCCTCAGATTTTCCCATTTTTCCACTACCATCTAATCCCGGTATTTTTATTAATTCATTTCCAAAATTATAGGGTTGAGGTTCTTTAAAATATTTTACCTTATACATATTATTAAATCTTCGAGCAAATTTTCGCGTCATTTCAAGATTTTGTTCTTGATCTTTTCCTACAGGAACCTTTGATGCTTGATGTATTAAAATATCAGAGGCCATTAATACCGGGTATGTTAATAATCCGGCATTTACATTCTCCGGATTTTTCCTTACTTTATCTTTAAACGAGGAAGTTCGCTCTAACTCGCCAATATAAGCATTCATATTAAGCAACAAATACAGCTCTATTACCTCCGGCACATCCGATTGCAAATATATAGTCGATCTATCAGGGTTCAGTCCGGCCGCTAAATATTCAGCCAAAACTTGTTTTACTCTACCATGTAAATCATCGGGAGTAGGATGAGTAGTTAAGGAATGATAATCGGCAATAAAAAAATAACAATTCGCATCATGTTGCATTCTAACAAAATTCTTTAAAGCTCCAAAATAATTCCCTAAATGCAAATTTCCTGTAGAACGTATTCCACTAACAACCGTTTCCATATATAAAATATTTTATAAATTTGTAACTTTGTAAAAATACAGTTTTAAAAAAATATTATTATGTAAATTAAATAAATATCTTTGTTAAAAACCTTTCATGCAAATATAATTACAAGATGAAAGAATTAACAAATAATATAAGATATTAATATGTTTCTTGTATTAAAATTAATTATTCGTAATTATTTATAATTAACAATTCTTATTATATGACAGCTTTCTTAAAATTTATACTCATTTTTTTAATTTTGTATTTTATTTTAAAATACTTAATTAAATATTTTTTCGCACGATACATAAATAATCTCCGAGACAACTTTGAACAATCGAAAAAAGATTCATCAAATGAAAACAAAAACGAAGGAGAAATTACAATAAAAAATATAAATACAAAAAAGAAAAACACAAAAAAAGATTCAGGCAAATATATCGATTACGAAGAGATAGAATAACAAAAATGTATATTAATAATTTTATAAACCTTTAATTTTCTGAGCTAATTTCGATGCAAATACAAAATCATTTAATTCCTTATTATCAGATTTAAACAGATCATTATTAGTTCCTTGCCACCATTTTTTCCCATTATAAATAAATATTACTTTATCGCCAATAGCTAATACCGAATTCATGTCATGAGTATTAATTATTGTAGTTGTATTATATTCTTCTGTTATTTCCTTTATTAAATTATCAATCAAAATTGCAGTTTTAGGATCAAGCCCAGAATTTGGTTCATCGCAAAATAAATATTTTGGATTTAGGGCTATTGCACGAGCAATAGCAACTCTTTTCTTCATTCCTCCACTAATTTCTGATGGAGACAGATTGTTTTTATTAATTATATCTACTCTTTTTAAGCATTCATTAGCCCTTTCACGTTTTTCGTCGTAAGTCATATCTGTAAACATATCGAGAGGAAACATAACATTTTCTTCAACAGTATTAGAATCGAATAACGCCCCTCCTTGAAATAGCATACCCATTTGTTTTCTTATAGTTTTTTTCTTTTTAAAATCCATTTTATTAAAAACTTTACCATCGAAAACAATTTCTCCACTATCTATATCATGTAAACCTATAATAGATTTAAGTAATACTGTTTTTCCCGATCCACTTTGACCAATAATAAGGTTTGCCTTTCCTTTTTCAAATGTTTCAGAAATATTTTCTAAGACATTTGTATGTTCAAACGATTTATAAATGTTTTTAACTTCTATCATGAAAGCAATAATTGTGTTAAAATAAGATTAAAAACCAATATGAATATACTACTGTTTACTACGGCCAGAGTACTCGATTTACCAACTTCCAAAGACCCTCCATGAGAATAATACCCATAATATGACGAAATAGATGTAATAATGAAAGCAAAAACAGAGACCTTAATCAAACCATAAATTATATAATATGGAGTAAACGCATATTGAATACCGTAAATATAATCTTGTGTACTAATGACTCCTGTCGATACTCCGGCGATCCAACCTCCAAACAAACCAATAAAAATACTTATAATCGTTAAAAATGGGAGAAAAAATATGGCTGCAATAATTTTAGGTAAGATTAAATAATTTGCCGAATTAACTCCCATAATTTCCAGAGCATCAATTTGCTCAGTTATTCTCATTGTTCCAATCTCTGATGCAATATTCGACCCTATTTTTCCGGCAAGAATTAATGCAATAATTGTTGACGAAAATTCTAACAACAAAGTATCTCTGACCGTCAAGCCTATTAAATAACTGGGATATAATGGATTATCTGTATTGTAAGCTGTTTGAATTGTAATTATAGCACCCATAAATACAGAAATAATTGTAACAATTCCAATTGAGTCTATACCCAAAGATTCAATTTCGCGAATAGTCTGTTTATAAAAAACTCTATATTTATCGGGTTTAGAAAAAACATGCGACATTAGTAAAAAATATCTGCCAATATGATAAAATAACTTCATGTACTAAAAAATGTATTTACAAAAAATGTATGCAATAAATTGATTTGCTTCCTTTAAATTTCCTATAAAATTATTTAACGGATAATATATTATTTAAATTCAAAATTAATACTAATTACGATTTAATATACATATTTTCGAAATAAAAAATAAAAATTAAATTTTAACTAATTACATTAATTATTCAAAGTTAAATTAATTAGTACTTTATTATAAGCAGGTTCATCGCTTAGACGTATTCAAGGATTTATTGCTAGGTTTACTTTTGATTCTAACATTATACTAGGTTATATTCAATCTATTGCCATCAAAAGAGAAGTAAACTTTATCAATTGACCGTACTAACTGGAAATTTGGACAAATTGACATTAATGTATTTGTGTTAGGTGTTGTATATCACGACGTTGCATTTTCGTTAATGTTTAGTATGCTGCCAAAAAGAGGCAATTAAAATTCTAAAGAACGTATTGATTTAATTAACAGGTATATTAATCTATTTGTTAAAGATACTATTGATTGTATTGTTGCTGATAGAGAGTTTATTGGAAAGCAATGGTTAGCTTTTTTAAATGAAAATAATTTGCGGTATTACATACGTATTCGAAATAATTTCAAAGTGTTTATACCACATAAGAATAAGACTGTAAAAGTCTTTTGGTTGTTTAACTCATACGAAGAGCCGTATGACGAGAGATTGTCAAGTGCAGTTCTGTGAGAGGCTTAGGGTGAAATTCCCTTTGGCTACTTGACCAAAAGTGTGACAAATTGCATGAATGTACTATGGATAGTGGGAAGCAATGCGAATAATCCCGATTTATAAATACCCAAATTTGGGGTTCTTAAAAACTCCAAATTTATTAGTTGTATATTTTAAGTTTATAAAATGCAATTGTTTATAAATCTTTCAATTACATTCAGAACAAACAAAAATACTACTAAATTGTAATAATATTTATTGTCTTTAACAGGTATTTGATTGTTTTTTTTACTATATAAATTTATCTTTGCAAACTTTAAGATATTATAACACATTAAAATATAATCTGATGAGTAAGAATTTTCCTGAATACAAAAAATTAGATTTATCGCAAATAAATAAAGACATCCTTAAAGATTGGGATAAAAAAGATATGTTTCATAAGAGTATAAGTACTCGTGAAGGAAAACCAACTTTTGTATTTTATGAAGGTCCACCTTCGGCAAATGGAATGCCCGGAATTCATCATGTAATGGCACGTACCATAAAAGATATTTTCTGCCGATATAAAACGATGAAAGGATTTCTTGTTAAAAGAAAAGCAGGATGGGATACTCATGGTTTACCTGTTGAATTAGCAGTTGAAAAGAAATTAGGTATTACCAAAGAAGATATCGGAAAATCTATCTCGGTAAAAGAATATAACGATACCTGCCGTAAAGAAGTAATGAAATATACAGATATATGGAAAGACCTTACTCATAAAATGGGTTATTGGGTAAATATGGACGATCCGTATATTACTTACGATAATAGATATATAGAATCTGTATGGTACTTATTAAAAGAATTATATAAGAAGAAACTTCTTTATAAAGGATATAGTATTCAGCCATTTTCGCCTGCCGCAGGAACAGGTTTAAGCACACACGAATTAAACCAACCGGGTTGTTACCGCGATGTAAAAGACACAACCATAGTAGCACAAATAAAAGTACTAAGAAACGATAAGTCAGAATTTCTTTTTAAAAATATAGATACCGACTTATTCTTTATTGCATGGACAACTACTCCTTGGACATTACCATCGAACACAGCATTGGGCGTTGGTAAAGGCATTCATTATGTAAAAGTACGTACTTTTAATCAATATACCGGAGAAGCAATTACTGTTATTTTAGCTAAATCGCTATTAGGCAAATTTTTCTCGGAAGAAAATAAAGACCTTAAATTAGAAGATTATAAAAAAGGAGAAAAGAAAATACCATATAAAGTAATCTGCGAATTTTTAGGAACCGATCTCGAAGGAATAAGATACGAACAATTACTTCCTTATCATCAACCTACCGATGGAGATGCTTTTAAAGTTATAATAGCCGACTTTGTTACTACCGAAGATGGAACAGGCATTGTACATCTTGCCCCAAGTTTTGGTGCCGACGACTTTAGAGCCGCCAAGCAAAATGGCATAGGGTCTTTAACATTAGTCGATAAACAAGGAAGATTTATAGACGGAATGAAAGAATTCAGCGGACGATATGTTAAAAATGAATATCTGGAAAATGCCGACGAAAACACTCCTTCTCTCGATGTTGATATTGCTGTAAAACTTAAAAAAGATAATAAAGCATTTAAAATAGAAAAATACGAACACTCGTATCCTCATTGCTGGAGAACCGACAAACCGGTTCTTTATTATCCTCTCGATTCGTGGTTTATAAAAACTACAGCTGTAAAAGACAAGCTACTATCGAAAAACGCTACAATTAACTGGAAACCGGAATCGACAGGAACAGGAAGATTTGGTAAATGGTTAGAGAATTTGGTAGATTGGAATCTTTCGCGATCGAGATACTGGGGAACTCCTTTGCCAATATGGGCAACAAACGACCATTCAGAACAAATATGTATTGGTTCGGTAAAAGAATTAAAAGATGAAATCGATAAATCGATAAAAGCAGGATTTATGAAAAAAAATCTTTTAGTCGATTTTGTTGATAATGATAATTCGAAAGAAAATTACGAAAAATTCGATTTGCACAGACCATTTGTTGATGATATTATTCTAGTATCGCCAAAAGGCAAAAAAATGCAACGCGAAACCGACTTAATAGATGTTTGGTTCGATTCGGGAGCTATGCCATATGCACAAGCACATTATCCTTTTGAGAATAAAGAGAATTTTGGTTCGGTATTTCCTGCCGATTATATTGCCGAAGGAGTTGATCAAACAAGAGGTTGGTTTTTTACTCTACATGCAATAGCAGTAATGCTTTTCGATTCGGTAGCATTTAAAAATATTATCTCGAACGGATTAGTATTAGACAAAAAAGGAGCAAAAATGTCGAAGCGTTTAGGCAATGCTGTTGACCCATTCTCGACAATAGAAAAACACGGAACAGACGCCCTTAGATGGTATATGATATCAAATGCTCAACCGTGGGATAATCTGAAATTTGACGAAAATGGTGTTGATGAAGTAAGGAGAAAATTTTTTGGCACTTTATATAATACTTACTCATTCTTTTCTTTATATGCCAATGTAGATAATTTTACTTTCGAAGAAAAGGAAATTCCATTAAACGAAAGACCTGAAATAGACCGTTGGATACTATCAATACTTAATTCGCTAACAAAAGAAGTAACAGAAAATTTAGATAATTACGAACCAACAAAAGCGGCACGAACAATTCAGAATTTTGTAAGCGAAAATCTAAGTAACTGGTATGTTCGACTAAACAGAAAAAGATATTGGGGAGGAAAATATTCGCAAGATAAAATTTCGGCCTATCAAACATTATACACATGTTTAAAAACTGTTGCCAAATTGATAGCACCATTCGCTCCATTCTTTTCCGACAGACTATATTTAGATTTAATATCGGTAAATAAAAATGAAAATTTTGAATCGGTACACATAGCCGATTTTCCAAAATATAATGCCAATTTTATTGATAAAGATTTAGAAGAAAGAATGAATATCGCCCAACGTATATCGTCGATGATACTTGCATTACGCCGAAAAGTAAGTATCAAAGTACGACAGCCTTTAAGCAAAATAATGATACCAATATTAAATAATGAATTTAAAGAGAAATTTGAAGCTATAAAAGACCTTGTATTTAACGAAGTAAATGTTAAAGATGTAGAATATATTAGCGATACATCAGGAATTTTAGTTAAAAAAATTAAGCCTAACTTTAAAACACTCGGACCAAAATACGGTAAGCAAATGAAAGAAATTTCGAAAGCCGTAAATCAAATGTCGCAAGAAGATATTATACATTTCGAAAAAGAAGGACATTTCTATATAGAAACAAAAGAAAAAAATATTGACTTATCAATTTCAGATGTTGATATCTCATCGGAAGATATTCCGGGTTGGTTAGTTACTAACGACAATGATCTTACAGTAGCATTAGACATTAATATTACAGAAGATTTACGCGACGAAGGAATTGCCCGAGAACTAATTAACAGAATTCAAAACATTAGAAAAGATAGTAATTTCGAAGTAACTGATAAAATAATTATTGATATTCAAAAGCACTATAAGATAAATAATGCTATTACTAAACATCTTGAATATATTAGCACACAAACTTTAGCACTTGAGATTAATTTAGTTGAAAAATCAGACCAAGAATCTACAAATATCATAGAAATTAATGACGAAATAAAAACGTATATTAAAGTTAGTAAGATAAACTAAATAATAATTTTTTTATTTAAAAAAAATATTATCTTTAGGTTCAAATTTTTAAAATCTAAGATCATGACTGAAAAGGGAAGATATACAGACGAAGAATTAGTAGAATTTAAAAATCTAATACTTGAAAAGTTAGAAAAGGCTAAAACAGATTTTGATATACTAAAAAAGACAATTACTCATAGCGAAAGTAACGATACTGAAGATACATCTCCTACCTTTAAAGTTCTTGAAGAAGGAGCTGCCACTCTTTCTAAAGAAGAAGCAGGAAGACTGGCACAGCGTCAACAAAAATTTATTCAACATTTGCAAGCAGCATTAGTACGAATAGAGAACAAAACTTATGGTATTTGTCGCGAAACAGGGAAACTTATATCGAAAGAAAGATTACGTGCTGTACCTCATGCTACATTGAGTATTGAAGCCAAACAAAATCAACGATAAAAAATTTCATTAAAAAGAAAGATATTAAAATGATTGAAATTTATTATTTCAATCATTTTAATTTTTAACAAAAAATTTAAATAGATTTGCAAGCGCAACTTAAAACACAAAAAATGTCGGTAGGTAAAAAATCTTTATTATTAATTTTTTTAATACTATTAATTGATCAGGGTTTAAAAATATGGATAAAAACCCATATGGTTTTGGGGCAAGAATATAGTATTCTTGGCAATTGGTTTATAATACATTTTACCGAAAATAATGGGATGGCTTTTGGATTCGAATTTTGGGGACAATTTGGTAAACTTTTCTTAAGTTTATTCAGAATTGCAGCTATTAGTGGCATTGCATATTATTTATCGAAATTAATTAAACAAAATGCTCCCAAAGGAGTAATTTATAGTATATCGCTAATTCTAGCAGGAGCAATAGGAAATATTATTGACAGCACATTTTACGGTGTATTGTTTAACGATAGTTTCTTTTACCAAATAGCATCGTTTATGCCTCAAGAAGGAGGATATTCATCCTTACTACACGGAAAAGTTGTAGATATGTTTTACTTCCCTATTATTAGAGGGCACTATCCTAGTTGGTTTCCTTTAATTGGAAATACCGATTATATATTTTTTCGTCCTGTTTTTAATATTGCCGACTCGGTTATTACGATAGGAGTAATTTACATTTTACTGTTTAAAAAAACATTCTTTAAAAAATATTAATTATTAGGATATAATAATTTTTCACACAAGCCATACTGATAATATACATAACATAAGCGCATTAGCCTGCTCAAATATTCTTAATTATTAATTCTTTTTATATTTGTATTTATAAAAAAAGTTATAACTTTAGTAAAATTGTAAAACGAACGTTATGACACGAATAATTGTACCCATAGATTTTTCTAAAGAATCGCTTCACGGTTTAGATCTAGCCCTTATTTTAGCCGAAAAATACTCGGCACACATACAATTAGTTTATGTACAAAAAAAGAGTACCGATTATCATCCGGGAACTAAAGATGGTGAATATAAATATGCTGTGCGCCAGTTCGACCATATTATTTTTGAATATACTCCTAAACTCTCGGAAGGAATAAAATTATCGTATATAATAAAAACAGGAAAAATTTATAAAGAAGTTGTAAACCAAGCCGAGTCGTTCGATGAATCATTTATTATTTCTTCAACTCATGGAGCATCGGGTTTCGAACAATTATTTATTGGCAGTAACTCTTTTAAAATAATTTCGGCAACTTTTCGCCCTGTAATCTCTATTAGAGGTTCAGCAGTTCCCAGTTCTTTTAACGAAATAGTACTACCTCTAGATATTACTTCAGATACCCGACAAAAAGTTCCTATTACAGCCGATATAGCAAAGAAATTTAATGCCAGAGTACATGTTTTAGGAGTAACAAGTTCTGATTTAAAAGATATTAAAAATAAGATTTTATCTTACTCAAATCAGGTATGCGATTACCTTAAAGAAAGAAAAATAGATTATGTAACTGATATTATTGTCGGCAATAATATTACTGATATTACCTTAAAATATGCCGAAGAAAACAATGCCAATTTAATATCAATAATGACAGAACAATCTGTTAGTTTCACTAACTTTGTTATTGGAAGCTATGCTCAGCAAATGCTTAACAAATCGGGCATCCCGGTATTAAGTATTACTCCTAAAGAACTTCGTATTTCGGGGCAATTTAGCACAAATGCAGGTTAAAATATAAGTATAAAAACACACAAAATTTAAAATGAGGCTGTCTAAAAAGGCCAAATTATTGTCATCCTATGTTTGTAAAATAAATATTAAATTGAAATTTATTAACAGATAAGACAAGGGTAAGAATAAAACTATAGTCTGTCATAAGTCTATAAAGATAATTCGGGATGGTAGTTCCTTGCCCTTTCTATTGATATCTTGGATAGTTTATTAGGCATAAAGACTGTATTAAGGATTGATAAGAAAAACAAAAATGAAAGAGTAATAGAGATTGCAATAGCTTGTAAGAATAAATTTCCCCAATGCGTCTAAAGTTATTGATTGTTTTCATGTTCAAAAATTAGCTTATGATGCAATACAGGAAATAAGGGTAAAACACAGATGGGAAGCTATTGATGATGAAACAAATGCTATGGAAAATGCAAAATTAAATAATGAAAAATACACTTCTAAAATATTATTTGATTTTTATCCTGATATTAAGCATGCATACGATTTAACACATAGGCTTAGAATGATATATTCTCACACAAAAGATAAAGGCATTGCATATACAAAATTAGCAAAGTGGTTTAATGATATTACAGATTCTTAATTTAAATCTTTTAATGCTAAAATTAAAGCATTTAGAGCAACACAAAGATGTGTTAATGATATAAGTTTTTTTCTATTCAGACTTGCTAAAATTTATGCGTAATCCCCCCGAATTTTAAAGTGAGTCCAACTTTGTGAAGTGTCCTCGTATTATGAATACACAAAAATGTGTTACCACAACAGTTGATAATATAAAAAAGAAATCGTATCTGTATGGCAATGCACAGAACCGACCCTAAAAACAAAACAGATATACAATTTTATGAACTATAAATATGTCTCATTTTACCGAAAAAAAATCTGTAGACCTATCTACAGAAATTTTTAAAAAGAACTCATCTTAAAATCAGAAAGTTATAACTCGTTCTCTGCAATGTGGGTTAATAACCTCGAGCAGTCTCCAATCTTCTCTGAAGTAAAAGATGATGTACTACATGAAATCTTAGAGATGTTTCATAGCAAAAATATCTAAAAGATGACTATCCGCTTACTTCTGATTCAACCATGTATAATATTGTGATAATTTCAGGAAGAGTGGAAATAAATAACAAAAACATTTTTAACGAACTTTCGTCTACCTTTGAGGGCAGTAACTTTATTACGGAATTAGGCTGCTAAATAATCAATTAAATTTAATATATTCATCATCCCAAATTTTAGAAGTAAATGTTTTTAATTCATCATCATATTTTTTTAATGCTTCATAGTATTTTTTATCGTTCATAATGTCAGCAGCTTCCTTATTTTCCGGCCTAGCATTACTTGGAAGAATTGATTTTTTAAAGTTTTCATAATGGTCCCTGATAGAGCAAGGCATTAACCAATTGTCAGGTGTTTTTTTGTGTGATACTCCATAATCGTTCTGCCATTTTCTGCCATTTTTCATAAAATCAGAAAACAATGCATCAGCAATGGTTTTACTGTTTTTATACAAATCATAAACATTATCAACAGAATATGGAACAAATACACAAGGCATAATATTACCATTCCAGTCAATGTAAATATAACCGCCGGGTGATCTGCCATAAGCAATACATCCGTTTACTAACACAGCGCTGTTCCAAAAATCAGCTAACAGATATTTTTTTTCTGATAAAACATATTCCCATTTTCTGTATAGTTTTACTCTGTCTTCGGGTTTTACCATTAAGTCAAAAGTGTCTTTACCTCTTCCAATAGGCATAAGTTGGAATTGCCACATGTATGTAGCTCCAAGTTTATCAAAGTATAAATCATAAAATTCATCAGTAAGTAATATGTCAACGTTTTTGCTTGTTGCTGTAACAGATATGCCAAAAGGAACTCCTACTTCTCTTAAGTTTTCAAATGTTTGCAAGATTTTTTTATACACTCCTTTGCCTCTTCTTTCGTCAGTTTCTTTTTCATAACCCTCAACAGAAATTGCCGGCGTTACATTTCCTAATTCTGCAAGTTTTTTTGCAACATCTTTAGTTATTAATGTTCCGTTAGTGTAAACTAAAAAAAACGTATCATTATATTTTTCAAAAATATCAAGCAATGTTTTTCCGTCACTTCTATACATAAATGGTTCTCCTCCACTTACCGTAACAAAATGGCTTCCGTAAATATCGTGATTTTCTTTAACAATTCTATCAACAATATCATAAGGCAACGTTGGTGTTGTTTCTGCATTAGCTGACGCATAGCATCCTACACATTTTAAATTACATCGTTGTGTTGGCGATAAAACAATAAAATTGGGAGGGAGTTGCCCATATTTTTTTTCAAAAGCATCAGTAGTACTAACATGTTTTCCATCTTCATCTTTATAAAAAGTATTTACAACCAAAACTTCAACAAGTTTTTTTATAACCTGTTTTGATATATAACCCTTTTCAATATTTCTAACAGCAGATTGTAACATAGCCGATACAAATTCATATTTTTTTAATTGTATTTTTTTTAAATTTTCTGTGTCGTCTGTTATGGTTTTTTTATAAATGTATTTGTCTAACTGCTTTGTTAGGATTTTTCTAAGTTGCTGCTGGTTGACAATTTTGTTTAAGGCATTTACTACTATTTTGTGGTTTTTCATGATAAAAATTTATTTGTTTTATTTAAGATTTAATTAATAACAAAATTTCAGAATAATTAAATTTATAACATCTTCAAGCGGGAAATTTTCAGAATCAATAACATAGTTTATACTAACACCATCCATAATTGATGAAAACAATTTAGTTTCTGCAACAGGATTTTTAACTCCTTGTGTGGTAAAATAATTTTCCAGTTTTTTTAAGATGGGAGAAGATAAATTTAAAATTTCGTCTTTTACTATTTTGAGTACAGGTGGCTGAATAATTATTGCAATGTAAAGTCTCCAGAAATTTAAGTTGTTTTTAATAATATTAAAGTTTTCTTTAATATAATGAGCAAATTCATCTTTTGTAAGTATATCGTTTTTGTTATTCCCAAAAGATGTTATTATTTCGGTTATTCCCTTTGATACAATTTTTTTTAGCAAATCATCTTTGCTTTCAAAATAATTATAAAGCAATCCACTTGAGATGCTTGTTTTTTGTGCAATTGAATTAATTGTAGTATTGTGAAATCCGTTTTCTGCAAAAAGTTCGAGAGCCGCTTTTAATATTAAATCCCGTTTAATTTTTCTTATTTCTTCGTATTGTTCTTTGCTTCGTGGACACATAATAATAGTTTTGATTGAACGATTATTCAAAGGTAAAAATAAATTTGTTTTTTTCCAATTTTTTTTTGTGGTTTAAAATTTAATCTGCATTATTGACTATATTGAGCGACTTGTGATTCATAAAAAGTGAAACTAATTTTATGAATGCCACGCTACCACACGATACAATCGTGCGGTAGCGGAGTCAGCGATAAGCAAGTAGCTGTAATTGTTTTTGCCGACCGAAAAAACACAATAGATATTAATGTTGCTTGTTTATATAGAATTACAAAAGATAACATAACTCAGGCTATAGGAAATAGGGTTAAAGACAGAACAGTTTTGTGCACAGACGGTTATGTTAGCTATAAAGGATTTGTATTAGATAATTCAATTGAACATCGCGTATTAAGAGCAGACTTAAAGCAATATGTAAAACAAAAGAAATATCACATTCAACATGTAAAGTCAATGCCTAGCCGCATGAAAAATTAGATTGGCAAGCAATTGCTTGGATTTGCATCAAAATATTTACAGAATTATATGAATTGGTTTCATGTAAAAGAAAAATTTACAGAATCTGAATTTATTGAAAGTATTATTGAATTAAGTGTTGCTAATACATTTATGTCATGTTGAGCTCGTTTCACTCGGTTCTTCGGCTTCGTTTATGATAATCTAACCTTTTTTGACAGCTTCGTTATAATCAGATTTATTAAGATTGGTTTTTATGTGGAACAAAAATGCGAATAAGTCCATACGAAATTTGTTGAAAATGCAAAGTTCTGAATAAATAGCGTTGAAGATGATTGAATTATAAAATAGATTTTTAAATATCAATATAACTTAAGCCTTGATTTGTATTTATATTTAATTTTTATTTTGCAAGTGTAAACAAAAATTCTATCCCTCCGAGTTTATAATTTCTTGCAGATATTGCGCCTCCATGAAGTTGAATAGCATTTTTAACAATTGCTAATCCCAGACCGGTACCACCTGTTTTTCTGGAACGGCCGGAATCAACTCTGTAAAATCGTTCAAAAATACGAGACAGATGTTCTTTTTCAATAACACTTCCTGTATTCGAAAATGAAAAGTAATAGTAATTTTTATCGTTAAGATAGTTCGATATTGTGAGATTAATACTTCCTTTGCCATATTTTATTACATTCTCAAAAAGATTATAAAATATTGATGATAAAAGGAATTTGTTTCCATTCAAAACAATTTGATTTTCGAATTTAATATTTACTGTTATATTCTTTTTTTCTAAACTTAGCTTTAAATTATCATTTACTTCTGCAACAATTTTATTTAAATTTAATGTTTCAAAAACAAATTGATCTCCAGCCTCTTCTATTTTATTAAGTACCGATATTTCCTCAATAAGAATGGAGAGTCGATTGGCTTGTGAAAAAGCTTTGTCGATAAAATAGCTTTGTTTTTCTTTTGTGATTTCTGTATTTTTAAGGGTTTCAAGGTATCCCATGACAATGGATATTGGTGTTTTTAACTCATGTGCAATATTCGATGTCATTTGTTGTTTTATTAATCTTCGCTTTTCTAGTTTAGTGGTATCTTTTATCACTATTTCAAAACTTTTGTCCTGAAAGAAAACACATTGAATATTAAAGTATTTATCGTTTTTTATTAAATTTTTAGTTATCTCCGGGAAGTTATAATTATTAATAAGTGTATCGCTATGTAATTGCTGGTCAATAAATTGAGTAATAGGTTCAAGTTCTTTAACTTCAAATATTTTATCTGCCGATATAGTTGATTTTTCGGAAATTAAATTCAGAAATTGAATAAAGTGGTTATTTGTAAGTATTTTTTCTTTATCAGACGAAAAAAATGCGATCCCCTCATTTAAAACATTCAAATGGCTAAAAAGTTTATTTTTCTCAACTGATATCTCATTTTTTGCAATATTAAGCTTGTTATAAATAGTAACAATCTGACTACTAATTACTCCTAATTCATCATCTGGAAATTCAATAGTTTCAGGAACATCTTCGCCATTACTTAACTTTATCGCAAAGTCTTTTAGTTTTGTGAATGTTTCACCTAGTTTTTCAGTTATCAGGACTAATATAATACATGAAAAAAGAAATAGTAGAAATAAATATATTATAAAAAGTTTTTTTACTTGTAGAAAGTCTTTGATTTCGATGTTATAGAGAGCGGCTGTTCTAACATAATAATCAGTATAGAATTTTGCATAATAATAATAACTATTCCCGGTAGTTTCCGATTTACGAATATTTGATCCAAAATCGTTTGAAATAGATGTTTGTATTTCCGGACGATGTAAATGATTTTCTAATGTGTCATAATTAGGCATTTCGCTGTCGTACATAACATTTCCGGTTGAACCAATTACTGTGATTCTGATATTATCTTTAGGGAGAAATGTTTTTATAGAATCAAGTAAATAGAAATTTCCTGTTTCTACAAAATTCTTACTTTTGATATATTTATGTGTTAGTTCAGTAATATTATCTAGAGTATTTTCTAACTTTTCTTTTCTAAAATCTTTTTCGCGTTTGTATTGAAATACAAATACAAGTATTGCAAATACTGTAAATACTATTGTAACATATATCAATAGTTTTTTTTGGATACTTAATTTATTCAGCATAAGATTTTTATTTAATTTTAGTAATTTTCAAAAGCGTAACCAAATCCTGATTTGCTTTTAATATGTTCGCCATATTTACCTATTTTTTTTCTGAGTCTTGTAATATGAACATCTATTGTACGATCGCTTACAATTGTATTGCTATCCCATACTTTAGTAAATATTTCTTCTCTTGAAAATATTCTTCCTTTACGTTTTAATAATAAGGCAAGAATTTCATATTCTTTTTTTGTTAGTTGTATTTCTTTTTCTTCTATTTGGAGAGTTTTATTTTCGAAATCCAATATCATATCTTGTATGCGAATTGATTGTTTTTTTGAGATATTTTGTTTTTGAGATCGTTTTATTACTGCTTTTACACGAACAATAACTTCATTAATAGAGAATGGTTTAGAGATATAATCGTCTCCTCCCAAATTAAATCCTGTAAGTAAATCATTTTCTGTGTTTTTTGCTGTAATAAAAATAATAGGTACAGTAAGATTCATTTCTTTACGAATTTTTTCTGCAAGTTTAAATCCCGACATTTTACCCATCATTACATCTAGAATAATTAAATTATATGTTGCTATGTCTTTTTTTAATGCAGCTTCGGCAGAATAGGCAATATCAGTATCAAAACCCTCTCCTTCCAGATTAAATTGAAGAATCTCGCATAAATCTTCTTCGTCATCAACAATTAATAATTTATATTTTTGTTCTTTCATCATGTATGTATTAATGATTTTATTCTTAATAGTAAAAAGCTATATTATAGTTTAAGTACGAATACCAAAAAAAGATATGTTTAAAATTCATAAAAATATATCTTAATAGCAATTATATTTCTTCATTAATATCTTTATTTGTGTGTCTAACATCTTTCCCTAAAAGAGAATAGATAGTTGCCTCTGCTATATTTGTTGAGTGGTCGGCAATCCGTTCAAAACAAGATGCTATAGTTTTTTTGTTAATCAAATCTTGTAATAATCTCTTAGATTCTTCTTCTATTTTAATATTTTCTATTTTTTTATTAAGAAACTCACGATTAAGTTTGTCAATTATATCATCTCTTTCAATTGTCCATACAGCAAGTTTTTTGTCGCTATTGAAAAACGAAAGCAATGCATTATTAACCATTTCTGATGTAAGTTTTAGCATGTTATGAAGATCTTCTGATGAATTGTTTAATATATGAAATTTATAAATTTTCATAATTAGGTCGCCAATTCGCTCTAGATTAATAACCATACGATAAATAGCAAATAGATGTCTTAAATCAGATGCAACTGGCTTATAAAGAACTATGGCTCTAATAATATGATTATCTAGTTTGTTTTCAAATTCATCTATTTTGTTTTCATTTTCAGCTAGTTGTTTTGTTATTTCTTTGGGTATAGTATTTTCAGAAAGTTCAAATATTTTGTTAAGCAAATCTATTTGTTTAAGTATGAGATTCGAAAAATCTTCAAATTCAACAAGAATTTTGTTATAGGGTTTATTTCTTAAATCTGTTGTCATAACTATTTTGTTTTTAGCAAGCATTTATAAATGAAATCCGAAATATAAATGGCTTTGTTTTTATGTTAACTAAATTTACCTGTTAAATATTCTTCTGTTTTCTCATTTATCGGATTAATAAACATGTTTTTTGTTTTGCCGTATTCAATTAATTCTCCAAGATACATAAACATTGAATAATCTGAAATTCGAGATGCCTGAGCCATATTATGTGTTACCAGAATAATTGTGTATTTTTCTTTTAGTTCGATTAATAATTCCTCTACTTTTTTTGTTGCAATCGGGTCGAGAGCAGAAGTAGGTTCGTCTAAAAGTATTATATCGGGAAGAAAAGCTAATGCTCGAGCAATACATAATCGTTGTTGTTGTCCTCCCGATAAGAATGTTCCTTTATTTGTTAACGAGTCTTTTACTTCGTCCCAAAGTGATACATCTCTTAAGGATTTTTCAACAATTTCGTCTCTTTCCGATTTTTTTATTCGAATTCCGTTTAATTTATATCCGGCAATTACATTATCGTAAATACTCATAGTCGGAAAAGGATTTGGTCGCTGAAATACCATTCCTATTTTACGTCTTAATATAATATCCGACATAGTAGATGTGTCTTTGCCATTCAAATCTATTTGCCCTTTAGTTTCTATATTAGGATAAAGAGAGTGCATTCTGTTAATGGCTCTTAATAGGGTGCTTTTTCCGCAACCCGAGGGTCCCATAATTGCAGTGATTCTGTTTTTTTTTATTCCTGCGCTAACATTAGCCACAGCATATTTCTCTTTATTGTACGAAACAGATAAATTTTTTATATCTAATACAGGGGCTTCAATATGTTTTATTAATTCGCTCATTAGTTATTTTTTTTTGCAATTAAATGCTTTGAAATTAAGTTAAGTATTAGTACAAATATCATTAATATTAATGAAGATGACCAGATAAGATCAACCATATTAGGGTCGTTATAAAACTCCCAAATAAGCAGAGGAACAGCACTTGTTGGTTTTCCAATATTATAATTTACTCCCATACTTCCGAGTGCGGTAAGCATTAAAGGAGCAGTTTCTCCAATTATTCTTGAAATTGCAAGTAATATTCCTGTTAATAATCCACTGAATCCTGTTGGGATTAAGACTCTCAAAATTATTTTATGGTATGGTACGCCTAATGCTAAGCCTGCTTCTTTTATTGTTTCGGGAATCATTTTTAGGGTTTCTTCTGTTGAACGTATTATAAGGGGCAACATCATAATTCCAAGGGCGGTACTTCCGGCTAAAGCCGAAAAGCCATGAGTAATACTTTTCACAACCCAAAAATATGAAATTAGTCCTAAAACAATAGATGGTACGCCTTGTAAAATATCTGTAATATCTCTTACTATATTTGCATACCATTTTGTATTATTCTCGTATAAAAATATTCCAATTAGCAAACCAATAGGTATAGCAACAATAGATGCCATAGTAACCATTATTAATGTACCTGTTATTCCGTTTAAAATTCCTCCCGGAATAGTTTCTCCATTGCCCAGAGCTATCATGGCCTCATATGTGTTAGGAGCTATATCGGTAAAAAATGCCAGATTAATTTGTTTATACCCTTTAGAAATTAATTTATATATAATTAATACTATTGGCGAGATAGTTATAAAAGAAAAAACAAAAACCACACCGGCAAAAATCTGATTTTTTAAGATCCTGATATTTATGCCTTTAAGATGTTTTTTAGTTTTTATTATTAATGAAATCATTTATGAAAATTTTCTTATTAATAATTTCCCAGTACCATTTATTAAGCCGGTAATAACAAATAGTAATAAAGCAATAGCAATTAAAGCACTTAATTTTAATCCATCGGCTTCGCCAAATTGATTCGCAATAACACTTGCCATTGTATTTCCTGTATCGAAAATGCTTTTTGGAATTACATTGGTGTTTCCAATTAACATTGTAACGGCCATTGTTTCTCCAAGAGCTCTACCAAATGCAAGTATATAACTTGAAAAAATACCGGAACGTGCATTCGGAATTATTATTTTTAAAATCACATCTTTACGTGTTGCGCCTAAAGAATATCCGGCTTCTTTCAAATCATTTGAAACCATCATAATCATCTCACTTGTTATAGATGTGGCGTAAGGAATTATCATTATTGCCAAAATTAATCCTGCTGTAAAAATGCCATATCCTTGAGAATTAAAGCCTAGATCAACAATTAATGGACGCAGAACATAAAACCCCCATAAGCCATATACAATTGAAGGAATTCCTGCTAACATATCGACCATAGTTCCTATTATTTTTGCAAGACCCCTTCCTCGATAGTATTCACCAATAAAAAGAGAAGTTGAAAAAGCAAGTGGAAAACAAATTAGTATTGCAATAATTGAAGTAATTATTGTGCCGGCAATAAAAGGAAGTGCCCCATACACTTCCTTCTCTTCGGTTGGATTCCATTTAGTAGAAAAAATAAAGTTTATCCCAAACTCCTTAAAAACCGGAATGGAACCATTAATTAAGGTAAACATCATTCCGGATGCCAATAATATAATTATTAATGAAGCAAGGAATAATAGTGTTTTTGTAATTTTTTCACTATTTAACATTTGTTATTTTTTACAAAAAAAAAAATTATTTTAAAATAGTCTCCCCATCAAAAACTACAGTTTTTAGAATTTCTTTTGCTTGAATAATAGTTTTTTCCGGCAATGGAGCATAGTTAACTTGCTGTGCTAATGCCTGAGCATCCTTTTCAATAATCCAAGATAAGAATTTCAGGGTTTCTTCAGCTTGAGCTTTAGTTCTATTCGCATATTTTTGCTCTTTGTATAAAATTAACCAGGTAAAACCGCTAATTGGATATGCATTCGGATCGGAAGAATTGGTTAACATTATTTTTGTATCTGCAGGAATTTGTCCTTGCGCTGCAGCACTAATAGATTTAAGGTTAGGAGTAATGTATTTGCCTGCACTATTTTCTATTTTAGCAAAGCTGATTTTTTGTGCGAATGCAAATTCCGATCCTATATAAGCGATTGCTCCTTTTGTTTGTTTAACAACACCTGCAACTCCGGGATTTCCTTTTGCACCCATGCCTGTTGGCCATTTTAAAGATTTTCCTCTTCCTACATTCTCTTTCCAATTAGTACTTATCTTACTCATATAATCGCTAAAAATATATGTTGTGCCACTTCCATCTGAACGATGAACTACATTAATATCTATATCCGGAAGATTGATCTCGTAATTATTTTTTTGAATTTTTTGATCATTCCATTTAGTAATCTTGCCCATAAAAATATCGGAAAGATTCTCATTCGAAAGTTTTAAATCGTTTATTCCGGGTAAATTATATGCAATTACTACTGCTCCTATACATGTTGGAACGTGTACAATTTCAGCCGGCATACCTGCTTCTTTTTCTTTGCTGAGAAAAGCATCAGTTGCTCCAAAATCAACAACTTTGTCTTTTAAACTTCTTATACCACCACCAGAACCAATTCCTCCGTATGTAAGTAGGATTCCTGTAGCTTTTGAGTAATTTTTTATTGCAAGATTATAAAAAGGCAATGGAAATGTTGCTCCTGCCGCTGTTATGCTTACAGTTTTTGATTTGTTTTTATCTGATTTTTTATCAGAATTGCCATTATTACATGATGCAAATAAAATAACGACAACTAATATTCCTAGTAATTTTTTCATGATTCGTAATTTTTATGTTTATAATTAAAATTTTATTTCACAGCTTAAATAAGCTAAATTAATAATAGATTTTCCGTCTGCAGGTATCCATGCTTGGTAGTTCGGAGATATTTTTATTCCCTTTACAGGAGAAAATTCAATACCCCAAATTATTCCTTGACCATCTTTACCATAATTCCATGGATCTGTAGCACTATTAATCTTAGCAGATGATAAATTGTCGAATCGACCAAACAAGCGAACTTTATTTAATTTATACGATCCATAAAAAGATAAACCTGTCATATCATTATCTGCTGTCATTTTATTGTTAAATTGTTGGTTATATTCTGCTCCTACTTTTAGTCTGTCTGTACTATATCCAAGATATAACGACAGAGTTTGTTGAGCATCATTATCGCCAAGGTAATCGTAGTAGGTTCGTATATCTAAACCTTCGATAGGGTTTATTGTAACACCTATACTATATTTTAGTAGGCTGTCTGTTTCAACAGATTTATAACCATCTCCATTTGCTATAGTAGCATCCAGACTTATAATATCGTTAAATTTGTAACTTGTAAATAAGCCAAGGTCTGCACTGTATCCGTATTTATGTTCATCTTGTAAAGATTTATAGAAATATCGACCTCCCCATTGTTTTTCTTGAAGCTTAAATTGAGATAGACCTATAAGACCAAATTGAGTTGTTAGACCTTCGTTTTTATATTGAAAATATGCATTTTTTAAATATGCTGTCATTTTAAGTTTTCCTACACCCGGATTTCCTACATCAAGACTTACTTTACCGGATATATTCTTACTCATTTTAAAAGTATAACCCATATAAGCTCGCTGAATTTCAAATGCCGAATGAACATCATTATCAGTAAAAGAACTGTGATAATTTGAAAACACTTTAATAAAAAGTTTCCCTGATGGAGTAAATTCCGTTTGGTTTTCTTGCGAATAAGCACTAAACTTTAATAGAATAATTATTGTTGTTGTCAATATTTTTTTCATGTTCTTTGTTTTGGACTTTTATTATACTGCGAATAAATAGTAATAACGTTACAAAGTAATTAACCAAATATTAAGAAAATGTTACGTTTTACTTACTAGGGATTTTTTTGAATTGCGTTTTAGAAAATGAATGATATATTTACAATAAACGAGAGTAATTTTCAGATAATAAGGCTGTAACAATAGAAGCCCGGTAAAGAGTTTAGCTCTTGGTTTTTAATAATAAATAAATTTTAAGATTTTCTATATGCGATTATGTGTGATGAAGATAGATTTTTTGTTAATTATTTAAAATCGCTATTACTAGGATTACTATTATATTGTTTTTGTCGTGTACTAAATTAAAGATGGTGTATGAAAAGTAAAGTTTCAAGTTGTTTATGTCATGTTGAGATCGTTTCACTCGGTTCTTCGGCTTCCTCAGAATGACAATAATTTAGCCTTTTTATACACCATATTTAAAATTAGGGTATTTCTTCTAAATAAATTATAAATTGAGTTTTAATTATTACTATTTGATATAGGTTAGTAATTATTCTAACAATCTTTTTCTATAATATTTATTGCAGCTTTAATACCATCGGCTCCGCTCGATATTATTCCGCCGGCATATCCACTTCCTTCACCAACAATGTATAAATTATCGAAATTTGCACATAAAGCATTCTCATCGCGTAAGACTTGAATTGGCGCTGATGTTTTACTTTCTAGACCCATTATATTTCCTGTTTCGAATCCTCTAATTTTTCTATTAAAATTAATTAAGCCTTCTCTCATCGATGTGCTGATTTCTTTTGGAAGCATTTCCCATAATGGTGCCGATTGTATTCCTAATGGGTAACTTGATTTTGTTGTGTTTGGACTTCCTTTTTCGTTAATAAAATTTTTAATGCTACAATAAGGTATCTTAAAACTATTTGTGAAATCATAGAATTTTTTTTCAAGATTCTCTAACCAGTCTAAAACTTCTATTGCCGAAATATTTTCTTTAATTTGTTTCTCGGGGTTAATAGCAGCAACAACAGCAGCATTAGCATAAAGAGCATCTCTGTTATAATTACTCATTCCGTTTACGACATTAATATTTTCGTAGGCACTTGCAGGAACAATTTTCCCTCCCGGACACATGCAGAAAGTATATACATTAGAGTTTTTATCGCTTTTTGACGTTAAACGATATTCGGCTGCTTTTACTCCAGGTAAGCTAGCTTTGCCCCATTGGGCTGTGTTAATTAATTTTTGAGGATGTTCTACACGACTACCAATAGCAAAATTTTTTGGTTTAAATATTACTCCATTATTAATTAACATTCTATATGTTTCGTACGAAGAATGACCTGTTGCAAAAATGTACTCATCGGCATTTAAAATACCGTTTGACGTTACAATTTCCGATATCTTGCCATTTTTAACATTAACATTCTCGAGTTTAGTTTCGAAAAGAAAATTCCCCCCAATTTCGAGATATTTTTCTCTTAAATTCTCTACAATATTTTTCAGATTATTGCTACCAAGATGAGGGTGAGTCATGTAAGCAATTTCTTTTGGTGCTCCGGCATCGATGTAGCTCGAGAGAATAAAATGTCTTTCTTTCGATATGCGTTTCGAGCGCGATGTGAGTTTGCCGTCCGAGAATGTTCCGGCTCCGCCTTCGCCAAACGAATAATTGCCAGTTGAGTTAAATATTCCTGTTTGCTCAAAATTTTTAATTCCTTCGGCGCGTTTTTTTACTTCGCTTCCTCTTTCTATAATGGTGGTATTAAAACCTGCCTTCTGAAGGACATAAGCAGAAAAAAAGCCTGCCGGTCCGCTACCAATAATAATAACTTTTTTGCTTCTTTTTTTATACCGAATATTTAGGCTTGGGACTTTGGGTTTTTCTTCGCCTTTAATCTCATCTGATTCTACAGTAATTTGTAATTGCCAATGAATATTGTTTTTTTTTCTTGCATCGAGGCTTTTACTATTTATTTGGTAAGTAAAATCGTTAATACGAAGCTCTTTTCTTATTTTATTTTCTAAATCACTTTCGTGATAATCGCTTGGTAATTTTATTGATATGATTTTGTAGGCCATAGTATCTAAGTAAAATTTAATAAAGTAAAATTAGCATATATAATTAGAATAAGCGATGAAAGTTATAATATAAATACAATTATTTTTTATGTAAGGACTTTCTGTTTTGTATGTATTAATTGAAATATTTGTATAATAATTAAGAATATGTTTTTAATAAAAAAGTATTACTTTTGCCAAGATTTTCGTCGATTTTAAATCGATAAAAAATTATTTAGTATTCACTAAAAAACTTATAATGATAAGTAGTAATGATTTATTAAAGACTGCACTAATATCATCTAATAAGAACATTTCGTATAAAGAATTGTTTATTAACATTAACAAGTATTCTCAATTATTTCGTGGCAAAGATTATAAAAAAGTAGCTATTTACTCAGAAAATAGGGTAGAATGGATTTATGCTTTTTATGCTGCTTGGCAAAATAATGGTGTTGTAATTCCAATTGATTTTTTAGCTTCTGTTGATGATGTTGCTTATATTTTGAATGATTGCCAACCTGATATTGTCTTTATAGGTAAAGAAGTAAAGGAACGATTAGCAAATGTTCAAAGTAAGATAGATTATGAACCTGAGTTTTTTGATCTTAATAGTGAAGATCTTCATACAGTTGCAAGCAAAGATGAATATGTAATTAGTCAAGATAAAGACGAAACAGCTGTAATAATTTATACATCAGGAACAACCGGTAGTCCTAAGGGTGTAATGTTGTCGTTTGCTAATTTACAGGAAAATGTTGATGGAGTAACAAAAAAAGTTAAAATATATACATGCGAAAGGCAGGTTCTGATGTTGTTGCCTTTGCATCATATTTTTCCTTTGGCCGGGTCGATGATGGCTCCATTGAGCGTTGGGGGCACAATTGTAATGTCGCCTTCTATGCAATCGTCGGATATTATAGAAACCTTAAAAAACAATAAAGTTAATATAATGATTGGTGTTCCTCGTTTATACGAATTGTTATACAAAGGGATAAAAGCAAAAATAGATTCGAGTTTTATAACTAAATCATTATATAAAATAATTGCCGGAATAGGAAGCCGCTCTATAGCAAAAAAGATATTTACAAAAGTTCACGAAGGACTTGGTGGAAATTTAGAAATTATGGTAGCCGGTGGAGCATCGCTTGATAAAGAAGTTGGCTCGTTTTTTCATTTGTTAGGTTTCGATGTTCTCGAAGGTTATGGAATGACAGAAGCAGCCCCAATGATTGCATTTACTCGTCCCGGAAAGGTTGTTATTGGTTCGCCGGGACAAGCTTTGCCCGGAGTAACAATAAAAATTGTTGATGGAGAAATTTTAGCCAAAGGAAAGAATATTATGAAAGGCTATTATAATCGTCCGAAAGAAACAACCGAAATACTTAAAGATGGATGGCTATATACAGGCGATCTTGGAAATATCGATGATAAAGGATTTTTACGTATTACCGGAAGAAAAAAAGAAATTATAGTATTATCGAATGGTAAAAATATTAATCCGGCAGAGCTTGAAACAAAATTAGAAAAAAGCGTAAGTTGTATTAATGATGTAGCTGTTTTTATGTCGAATAAAATGCTTCATGCTGTAATTCTTCCCGATTACGATTATCTGGCTAAGAACGAAATAAAAAATCCTGAACAATATTTTAAAGAAACAGTTTTTCCAACATTTAATAAAAATGTAAGTTCGTATAAGCGTATAATGAAATATACTCTTATAAAATCGGAAATTCCGCGAACAAAATTAGGAAAAATACAAAGATTCAAATTATCGGAATTAATAGAGAAAAGTAAAGAGAAAGTAAAAGTAAGCGATCATCCTAAAACAGAAGAATATATTGCTGTTAAGAGTTTTCTTGAAAGAGAAGTTGATATGACTATTTCCCCAGATGACCATCTTGAGTTCGATATAGCACTCGATTCGCTTGGAAAAATTAGTTTAATCGATTTTATTGAGAAAACTTTTGGTGTTGAAATAGAAGAAGAGAATTTGCTTAAGTTTCCGTCTGTTAAACAAATGACCGATTATATAAAAGAGAAAAAGACTCAGTATAATAAAGAAATAACAAATTGGTCTGATGCTCTAAAAGAAAAAGTGTCGGTTAGCTTACCAAAAACTTGGCCTACATTGGCAGTTTTAAAAGCATCGTTTAAACGACTTTTTAAAATATATTTTCGATTTAATAGCGAAGGAGAAAAGAATTTGCCCGATGGGCCTTGCATTATTGCTCCTAATCATCAGAGTTATTTCGATGGTCTTTTTGTAATGTCTTTTCTTAAAAGAAAATTTATGAACAGGACATATTTTTATGCTAAGAAAAAACATATAAATAATAGATTCCTTACTTTCATGGCAAAGAAAAATAATGTTATTGTTATGGATTTGAACTACGATTTGAAAGAATCGATACAAAAAATGGCAGAAGTATTGCGTATGGGAAACAATTTAATTATTTTTCCTGAAGGAACCAGAACCAAAACAGGGGAAGTTGGCGAGTTTAAAAAAACATTTGCAATATTAAGCAAAGAGCTTAATGTCCCTATTGTTCCGGTGGCAATTAATGGAGCTTTTGAAGCTTTGCCTCGAGGATCAAGAATTCCAAAGTTAATGAAGAATGTAAATGTAAATTTTTTACAAGCAGTTTATCCAAAAGGATATTCTTACGATTCGTTGCAAGAGAAAGTACAAGCTGATATAAATAAGAATGTAACGTAAATATTCTTTAAATTTATTTAAAAAGGTCGAATTGTTATAGTTTGACCTTTTTTATTTTTTAAAATATATTTTTCGAAAAACCATAAGTGTTTGTAATAAATAAGTAATTTTATGCAAAAGCTATGTCTAAAATTATGAATTAAATGTTAAAAAACAATGCTTGATAATTTTAGAGTAAACCAAATCCTGCGTAAAAAAACAAAAAATAAACTGCACAATATTCGATATTTAGCAAATATGTATTCTTCCGTAATTATTCTCAAAAATATTAAAAACACATATCTTATAGTTTGCCCGCTACATTTGTTTAAGCTCAACAAGAAATATAAGAGCTGTAGTAGACCTTGCTCTAGAACTTTTATATTCTTAGGTGTTATGGGCTTTTTTTATGATTCCGTTTCAAGCAAAATAAAAATACAGTCTGATATAAATAATATCAGACTGTAAATATCAAATTACTCATTATCGCAAGGTTTATAAATTGCTTCTGTTGCGAAATCAATAATTGCTTCTGACCAAAATAATAAAATGTCTGCAACTAAAACTCATCTTAGTAACTCACGAGTTGGTTTACCAACAGCAGGCTTTGTTCTTTGACACTCCGTAACTCTTCCGCCAAATACGGTTGCGCAATTTGACAACATAGTTGCAATTGAAACAATTGCTAAGAAATTAAAAATTTTCTTTTTCATCTTCTGCAAATTACATCCTAACGGGTTGCTGTTAAATTTTGGCGAGGATTTCCTCCTTAATTCATTGTCAAACCGTTAATAAAGCTAAAGTTAATATTTTTTTAGGGTGAGACATAGTAAAAAGCTCGCAAACCACCAAAAAACCACGTGTTTTATGACCCAATATTAGGTTTCGTGCTTCTACTTTTCATTTTCATAAAAAATGCTTTTATCATGTTTTTAGTAAAATATAAATATTCAAACATTGGTATTCTTAATTATTAGAGTACCTTTGTAAACGGATTACTAATCTTTTAGTATCAATCTTTCACTATCAATTTTGTTGATGAGATCTTAAAGCAAAATTCATAACATTAGCAGACTTCATACTTATAGTTGATAAACTAGTCCAAACATCAGAGTGCTAAAAATTGGTACGCTAGATGCTCCAATGAGCGTTTAGTTTTTTTTGATGCCATCAATATATTTTTATATGAATAATGATTCAGACAATAAATGTGATCAAAATCGCATAACTACAGCATTACTTCTTGCGGCTGGAACCGGAAGTCGCCTTTTCCCTTTAACACAAAATTCTCCAAAATGCCTTACTCTTGTAAATGATAAATCAATTCTTGAAAGACTTCTCAATAATTTAAAAAGTCAAGGCTTTAAACGACTTGTAATTGTAACAGGTCACAAAAAAGAATGTATTATGGATTATCTTGGTGAAAAATCAGGAAACATTTGCATTGAATACGTTTACAGCCCCTTATATAAAACCACAAATAACATTTATTCGCTTTGGATGGCTCGTAATATAATAAATGAGCCTTTTGTATTATTTGAAAGTGATTTGGTAATGAACACCACGTTGCTTGATGATATGGTTTATCCGGATAGAATGGCTGTTGCTCTTATGCAACCTTGGCTAAATGGAACAACGGTTTCTATCAACAAGGACAATATGGTTACTAAATTTCAAAAAGGTACAACGGATTCCTGTGATGATATACAATATAAAACAGTTAATATTTACAGTTTTTCACTTTTATCATGGCAAGCTATTGCAAAAAGACTAAATCAATATATTTCCGAAGGTATTGTGAATTGCTACTATGAGACTGTTTTTGCTGAAATGACTGACAATAAGAGTTTAGCTTTTGAATCGGTTTCCTTTGATCATAAACCATGGTACGAAATTGATACCCTTAAAGATTTAGCCAAAGCGGAATTATTATTTCCAAAGGAAGAAAAAAAGGTTGTTATGCGTGAAAATGCAATGCCTTAGGTGATTGTATCTGAATTATTCGTGATTTGTATGAAGATATAAGTATCAAGAATTCAGACACAAGAACAACGAAGTCTTCACCTCAAGTAAATAAAATTTTTATAAATTTTTTCTTGAATCATGATACTCTCTTCCTTATACTAAAAGGAAATCAATGTAAAAGAATTTATTTTAGTAACTTATTAATGTCCTTACAACTGACTGTAGTAACAAAATGTATAATTTAATTAAGAATAAAAATATAATGGAAAGCAAATATAAAACACAAGAAGAAAAATACGAATACATAATAAAACAACATGGCGGTTATTATCAGCACAATTTTACTGACCATTCTTACTTGTATAATTTATATTTCCCGCCCGAACCTGTATTTGACCATTTAAAAGAAAACATTCACAATTTGGTACTAAACTATCCCATGGCACAAGATGCACTTGCTGAACTTATTGGTACTATAATAAGTCAACCTGCCGAAAGAATTATTGTAGGAAATGGTGCAGCGGAGATTATAAAAATACTATCGGGAAGTTTAGCAAAAAAAATAATTATACCCGTACCATCTTTTAATGAATATGTTAATGCGGCACCCCAAGGACATGCTGTGGAATTTCCACTTGAATTTCCTTCTTTTCAGCTCGATGTAGATAAATTTGCAGACGAAGCAATAAAAGTTGGTGCTGATATGGCTGTTGTAATTACACCAAACAATCCCACTTCGATATTGGTGCCTAAGGCCGATTTAATTCGATTAGCAGAAAAGCTTAAACCAAGTAATTGCATGCTTATTGTTGATGAATCATTTCTTGATTTCGCCAACAACAAGGAGCAAATAAGTTTGGAACAAGATATTGACAAATATCCAAACATGGCTATTCTGAAAAGTATGAGTAAGGCCTATGGAATATGTGGTTTAAGAATAGGATATATGTTAACGGCTAATGCAGATTTTGCTAAGGTAGTTCGCAATGGAATTCATATTTGGAATATTAATGGATTTGCCGAAGAGTTTCTCAGAATACTTCCACAGTACAAACAAGAATTTGAAGATAGCTGCGAAAAAGTTAAAGCAGATCGAGATATTTTTTATAATCAACTGTGTGCCATTAAGGGGATGACCGTTTTTAAACCCAATGCAAACTATATTTATTGTCGTTTACCCGATGCCGCTTTAAGTGGACATGAAGTAACAAAGCGTCTTTTTATTAAGCATAACATTTATATAAAAGATGGTAACGGAAAAACCCAACCCGAATCTGATCGATACATTCGAATTGCCAGTCGCACTAATGAGGAAAACACTAAGCTTGTGAATGCCTTAGTGGATGTAATGTATGTGAGGTCAAAGACCTAATTACTTATAATAATTTATCCACTTAGTAAACAGAATATTATAATAAAATATTAAGTAATTTATGCATAAGAATTTAAAAGCAAGAACTATGAATGATAAAAAACAAATCAGCGTACTTATCTTTATTAAAGATTTGCCAAATATTTGTTCTCTTTTGGGATTGTTGAGTGCCGTAGTAGGAATTTATTTTGCCATACAAGGAAATTTTCAAGTGGCAATAATTGGAGTTTTGTGGGCTGTACTATTCGATTGGTTTGATGGTATTATAGCACGAAAAATGAAAGACCGGACAAAAGTACAGGGTGAATTTGGAGCCCAACTTGATTCTATGATTGATATTATAAGTTTTGGAATTTTGCCTGCTATTATACTTTTAAGTTATGGAAATTACGATATTTGGTTTTTACCCGGAGCATTTTTAATTATTGCTGCCAGCACTATCCGATTAACTTACTTTAATGTTTATGGTCTTATTGATAGCAAGACATACAAAGGCTTCCCTCTGGATAACAATGTACTTATTCTTGCTTTTGTGTTTTTATTTGAAAGCTTTTTCACACATGCTGCATTTTCCATCCTAATATATGCAATATTGATGGTTTTATCGATACTAAACCTCTCATCAATTCATACTCCAAAATTTGGAGGAAAATGGGTTTATGCTTTAGTGGCTTATGTATTCGTAATGACCAGTGTTTTTGTCTGGATATTATGACGTCAATAATAGACTGGCAGTAGTGTTCTCATTTTTTTAGCATGAAACCTAACTTGTTGATAAAATAGCTTTGCCCAACGATAATATTATAGGTACTGGTGAAAACTGCCATATTAAATGTTTGCAACTCCCCTATATATAAACAACTTTACATCACCCCAATCAAATTCGCAAACTTTTCCATGGTTATAAATTTGTTTTATAGAACTCCCTTTTCCTAACGACTCTTGCTTCCTTACGTAATTGCATATTGTTGTGTAGCCAATATCGTAACCTTTTGATAATAAATATTCGTAAATATTTATTATCTTCATTACTTGCTTGCGAAGTCCTTGATTTATTTTTTGTTTGTTTTGTTTCAAACATTTGTTTATTTCTTCTTCTATATCTCTGGTTAACTAACTTTTATACGACGTGTGACATCCTACTTTGATCGGCTTGATAATTCCCTTTTCTAAATGTTTTAATACTCGCTAAGTGCATGTTTTCTGCTCGTGTTTTTTTATGTAGTTTCGAACAGTTTTGCGACTTATTTTTAATTCTAGGGAAATTGAACTTTTACTTTCTCCATCTCGATAATACATTATCAATATCGAATTTTTATCTCTGTTTAAAAAAAAATAAAGATCGATTAAACTTATTTAGATGGTAAGTTTTCGGTTAATATATACACTTCGTTTAAAATGATAATAATCTAACCTTTTTGGGCAGCATCTTTTTTTTATTAATATCGATGAGGGTAATTTACACTGATAAGATTTACTTTTTGTGTTCGATTACGTACACAAATGTAATACTTTCGTTCATAATGCTTCTATTTTTAGTTATATAAAAATTGATGTAAGTAGCAGAAAAACAGCGCAATATAAATTGTGGCACAATACATGATTAAGGTTTAGAAATATAAATTGAAAATTTTAAAACCATGTATCATGAAAAATATAAATAATAATAAAAGAAATTTAGTAGCTATTTTTAGTGCAATAAGTTTAGTTGTAATATTAGCTGTAAGTGTTTGTGCTCAAAAATCATCCGAAATTTATTCAAAAAATATAAAATCGGATAATTGCGAATGTTATAATTATCATTTGCTTGCTAGTGCAGAAAAACTAAATAATATAGATAAAAGCGAAAGTGTGTTTTTAAAATTGTGCAGTACTGAGATATTTGAAAAAGATGAAAGCAAAATTGAAAATTGGATGCTTGATAATAACTTTTGGGAACTTTCAGACGAAGTAGTATTTAATAGTAACGAATGTGAGTTAGAAGCTTGGATGCTTGATGATAATTCTTGGAAACTTACTGAAAAATTTGAGTGGGATAATATTGATGAAAACGATGTGGAATTGGAAGATTGGATGTTTTCATTAGCTCTAGAGCCATCAGAAAGTGAAGGTAAAGAAAATTCTGGAATGTTTTTTCAGGTATTATAAATTTAACTTAAAGTAGATTAATATTTATAACTCTACCCTATTTTTTTACTAATCCATCAGGGCAAATTCACACTTTTTTTGTAAAAAAACACCTGATTTATAGTTATTTATGTTAATAATTATTTGTATATCATATTGATAATTAAACGATATGGACGCAGACAATAAATTAATGAGTATTTTTGCAATATGGAATACCCTAGAGTCCATATAAACCAATTATATAACTTAGTTGACATCCTTCTTATTGGCATAATTTCAGTCATTTGTTGAGCAGAAACGTGGAAGCAAATGATTGAGTTTGCCAATTCAAAAGAAGAATTTCTTAGGAAATTTCTCGAATTACCAAATGGAATACCCTCAGAAGATACTATAAACAGGGTATTTTCATCAATTGCGAGTTCGCAATTTGAAACTTGTTTTATAGATTGGGTAAATTCAATATCGGAACTTTCAAAGGGACAGGTAATAGCTATTGATGGCAAAACTCTAAGATGAGATAAATCTAAAGGAAAGAAATCTCCTGTACATATGGTTAGTGCTTAGGCAAATCAAAACAATTTAGTTTTAGGTTAAGTAAGAGTCCAATGAAATTACAGCAATATCAGAACTTTTAGCTAACTTATTAATTGAAGGTAATATAATTACTATTGATGCAATGGGAACTCAAACTAATATTGCAAATAAGATTATTGAAAACAAAGCCGATTATATATTAGCCGCCGTAAAAGATAATCAGAAACAGTTATTAGAAGATATTAAAGATGAATTTAAGTTCTCAGAAAGCATTGAGATAGATACAGATATTGGACATGGGAGAATTGAAACTAGAAAATGCAGTGTTATCTCAGAGTTTAAATTTATTGAAAATTCAGATAATAAATGGAATAGCCTAAAACAAATAGTTAAAATAGAAAATATAAGAGAATTTAAAAATAGTGATAAACAATCTGAAAAATCAACTAGATATTACATCGCAAATTTAGTAGATAAAGCAAACAGATTATCAAAAGAATATTCGTTCTCATTGGGGAATAGAAAATAAGTTACATTAGACTTTAGATGTTGCTTTCTCGGAATATGCTTCTAGAAAAAGAAATAACAATGCTGCTCAGAATTACTCAATACTTCTAAAAATAGCATTAAATTTATTAAAAAATGAAAAAACAGAAAAGCCTGGCATTGCAGGAAAAAGACTTAAAGCCGGCTGGAATGAAGACTATTTGCTAAAGAGTCTTAAATATTAAAGTATGAGTTTGCCCTGACTAATCCATTCTTGGTATTTGTTTCTAGTAAATAATTTTGTATTTTTGCAATAAACCTTAAATATAAAATTATGCGTAAATCGTTAATTATTGGATTGTTAGTTGCTCTTATTATTACAATTTTTGCACTAAAGAATGACGAAACTGTAAAAATTTTCTTTTTTTGGGGCGATCCTGTTGAAGGTTCATTATCTCTTGTTTTATTGTTTACTATAATTATTGGAATTGTTATAGGTTATATTTTTGCATTACCAACAATTAATACTTTGAATAAAAATATATCAAAAAATAAAAAAGAAAACGAAAGATTACAAACTCTTATCGACGAATATAAAAAAGAAACAGTACATAAAGAGAAAACTGAAGATGTAGATAAAGAAAAGTAAAATTATTGTATTACTTATAAAGGCTGGAAATTGTGTGTTTCTAGCCTTTTTAGTTACTATTAATAGAATGTTTTCTTTTTATTTTTGATTTGTCTAGTTTGTAACCAACATATACCCATTCGTGTAATCCGTTTTTTAAGTTATATACATTCTTAAAATTTAGTTCGATAGTTAGAATTTCACAAACCGTTACACTCCGTTCTCCATTTGAACAATATACTAAAATAGGATTTGTTTTATCTAAATATCTTGTAATTCGAAGAAGTTCATTCTTGTTCCCGGCATAAACAGAATTTGCAATTCTGCTTTTTCTATATTCTGCGAAAGTCCTAACATCTAAAAGCGAATTATTATTATACGAATTTATTTTTATGTAAAAATTTTCTGATGATAAATTATGATATGTATGATTTTGAGAATATATACCCGAAAAAGGAAGATTCATTAGCAATATTGTTAAAAGGATATTTTTCATAATTTAGTATAATTGCAATTAAGAATTATTATAATTTAAAAAAAAGGCTTTCATATTTTAAAATGTTTAGTTAACTTATGTCAAATTTAATTTATTTGTTTTGTAACAAATAATAGTTTTTAATTAAAAAATAATTTTGTTTTTTTACCTTTATCAATTTGACATTAATTATTAATAATGTTATATAATCTTTAATGTAGTTATAAACTAATAATTTTTACACTATGAAGATTGGAGTTATAATAGGAAGAATAGGAGGAGTTGATGGAGTTGCTTTAGAAGCCGAAAAGTGGATTGAAGTACTTCAAAGAATGGGGCACGAAATATTTATTATTAGTGGTCAGTTCGAAAGCCGAAAAATTGATGTAAAGCACGAAACCAGAGTTCAGGAAATGTCTTTTTTCTCGCCTGAAAGTTTCTGGGGACAGAAAAAAGCATATTTCTTCCCCGATGCCAATGAAGAGGATATTATAGAACATTTTATTTTATATTCCGATATTATTGCCGATAAAATTATTAATTGGGCGCAATTTTATAAACTTGATTTGTTACTGTCTGAAAATGCTTCTGCTTTACCAGCTCATATTTCTATGGGATGGGGAATAAAAAAAGCAGTGAAAAAACTCGGGATTCCTACTATTACTCACGATCATGATTTTGCTTGGGAAAGAGGCGATAGATATATTTCTCCTCACAAGAAAGTAAATAAATTAGTTGAAGAAATTTTCCCTTTATGCTTGCCTAATTCTTTTCATGCAGTAATTAATTTGCATGGACAAAAAACTTTAAAAGAGAGATTTAATAGAGATTCAATAGTGGTTCCTAATGTAATGAATTTCGATTTTGATTATGGGCAAATAACAAAACATAACAAAAATCTAAAAGAAGATTTAGGTTTAAAAAAAGATGATATTTTACTGTTTCAAATTACTCGTATTGTCGAACGAAAAGGAATTGAAATAGCTATTGAACTTATTAAAAAGTTAGAAAACAAAAAAATAAAATTAATAGTTACCGGAAATTATGCCGACGATGCAGGAAGTAAATATTATAATATTCTTGTCGATTTAATTCATAAATATAAAATTAGTAAACAAGTACATTTTGCTTATCATAGTTTTTCTAATAAAGGAGGCAACGATCCAAATATCACAAGTAATTATACTTTGTCCGATGCTTATGCTCATGCTAGGGCATGTACTTATTTTAGTACATACGAAGGTTTCGGAAATGCTTTTGTTGAAGCTGTTTTATCGAAAACACCGATTTTTGTTAATAACTATAAACCTGTATATTGGCCAGATATCGGAAGTAAAGGTTTTAAAGCTGTTATGTTAGAAGATAATGTAATTACCGATAAAGCTTTAAAAGATATGGAAGAAGTTATTTATAACGATAAGCTTAATAAAGAAATTGCAGAATATAATTACGTGTTAGGTAAAAAATATTTTTCTTACGATGTATTGGAAGAAAAATTAAGAGAGCTAATAAATATTGCAATGAAAAAATCATAGCAAGAAAAATAAAATAAAAATCATTTTTCGTTTAATCAATAAATAATAATTCTTCAATTATCTTATCGGATATTAAAATTCCATTGTTTGATAATTTTATTATCGGAAAATGAGAAATAATATGTTTTGAAGCTATAAACTTTTTTGTTTTGCTTAAAAAGTGTTCCACATATTTTTTGTCAAAAAGAGTAGTTAATGATTCAATGTTAACTCCCCACATGGTGCGTAGTTTGGTAATAATATAGTCATTATATTTATCGTTATCAGAGAGTATTTCTATATCGTAGAATTGTTCTTGTTGGCCGATCTTGTATATATATTTATTAATATCAGAAATATTCCATTGTCGAGAACATAAATTGTACGAATGTGCGCTTGGACCGATTCCTAAATATTTTTTATTATTCCAATAATTCGAATTGTGTTTCGAATAATAATTTTCTTTACAGAAATTCGAAATCTCGTATTGAATAAAATTGTTGTTTTTTGCTTTTTCCAAGAGTAATTTATATTCATTAATACTTTCTAATTCCGAAACAGATTTAAGTTTATTGTTTTTTAATAAATTGTAAAATTTGGTTCCTTTCTCATATGTTAAATGATATGCAGAAATATGTTGAATATATAATTCAAAAACCTTATCGAGATTTTGTATCCATCTTTCTTGGGTCATTTTAGGTAAACCGTAAATTAAATCAACACTTATATTATTAAAACCTATATCCTTAGCATTTTTTATGGCATCAATAGCCTGAATAGCAGTATGTCGTCTGTTCATTAAAATTAAATCATCATCAAATAACGACTGAATACCAATACTCAAGCGGTTTATTTTTGTGGTTTTAAGTAGTTTTAAATATTCAATAGTAAGATCATCAGGATTAGCCTCAAAAGTAAATTCGAGATTTTTCGACAGACTGAAATTATTAACTATAATATTATATAAGTTATTTATCTCAATATTGTTAAGTATAGATGGTGTTCCTCCACCAAAATATATTGTTTCTATAATTTCGTTATTAAGATAATCTTTTCTTAATACAATTTCTTTTGAAAGTGCCGTTATGAGATTATTCTTATTCTCAAAATTTGTTATTGAATAAAAATCACAATAAAAACATTTTTTTCTACAATAAGGAATATGTATATAGATACCTGCCATTTTTTTATTAATTGCTAAACAATAGTACTTATAAATACAGCCTTTCAAGAATATTGAAAGGCTGTATTTATAATATTAAATTTTTAACTTTATTTAATCTTATTAAATTTATATCCAATAAATATTTCGTATGTCCCGCTAGAATATCTTCTTAATTCTGAGGTTGTAATATCATACGATACTCCAAAAAGTATTTTGTTTTCGTAATTATAGCCGACCAGTATAGAAAAAGCATCCCCTGTTCGGTACGATATTCCGCCCCATACCATTCTTTGATATGTTAATTTTACATTTAACTCTGCTTGAAGTTGAGAAGGAAACATTCCTTTAACTAATAATGATGGTTGCAATAATAAATTCCTATTTAGAATAAAATGAGCTCCACCGGTTAAATAGAAATGTTGTTTTAGTCGGTTTATTCCTTTATTGCCGTATACAGAATCTATGGTCTCGTGTAAATTTAGCTTATTACCTAAAAGCTGATGCGAGGATAAGCCTACAAAATAATATGTAGAATATAAATATACTCCAACACTGGCATCGGGTAGATATGAAGTTTCTACACCACCTGTAAAAACAGGGTCATCAGCAACTTCATCGCCAATATATATTGCAGTACCATCAAGTTTATATTGCATAAAACCAAGAGAGATACCACCGGATATTCTCATATCGTCGTTAATATTAAAATTATAAGCCCAAGTCCCAGTTAGCGATAATCTGCTTGTTGGTCCTGTATCGTCGGTATATATATATCCTCCAACTCCCATAGGTTTTTCTTTAAGAGGGCCATAAGCGCTAATGCTACTAGTTCGTGGAGCATCTGTCATGCCTACCCATTGTATTCGACTATTTGCGCGTATCTGGTAATAATTATTTGTTCCGGCAATAGCGGGGTTAATTAGATACTCGTTAAACATATACTGAGTATAAAACGGTAATTGTTGCCCCGACGAATACTTTGAAGTACAGAAAGCAAAAGCTAGAAGTAATATGAATATTTTGAAATATTTCATTGTTCTTTTTTTTATTCTCATATAAATTTTTCTTTGAGCCTAATTTAAAATTATCTGGCTATTGTTACCGAACCTGTTATTGGTTTCATGTTTTTTTCTTTTACATCAATTACAAAATAATATGTTCCTGTTGGCATATCTTTGCCATTAGTTGATGTTCCATTCCAACATTTTTTAGAATCTGTATTTTGATATCCTTTTTGTTTGAAAATTAAATTTCCCCATCGGTTATATACTAGTACTTCAACATTTGGATAGTTGTCGATATTTTCAATATGCCAATAATCATTCTTCCCATCTCCATTTGGAGAAAATCCCGAATAAGGTTTAGTCTTTGGAACTAGATTAACAAAAATAGAATCGGATTCTTGACAACCAAATTCTGTAGTTGCAATAATTTTATATAATTGCGACTGAGTAACAGTTAAAGCCGATGTTAAATTATATGGGTCATCTATTCCACTTGAAGGATGCCATTCGTAAGTAGCTTCAATAGTATCATTCGCTGTAGCTTCTAATGTTGTACAGCAGTTTCCTTCAAGAACATATTTTTGACCATCGTTTTCGCCATCATTATCAATAACATGTAAGTCTAGCTTAGGATACATAAATACTCTACGTGAATCGGTATCTTCACATTTGTTATTAATAGCAATTAAGGTATATAAGGTTTCTTCGTTTGTTATAAATGAAGTATCCATCGATGAGGATGAAACAATATATCTGTTGCTTTTTACATAAGCACCTTCGTACCATTGCCAAATAATTGAATCGGCTCCGGCTGTATTTGCTGTTAATATTACATTCTTTTTATAACAACAAGTATCCTTGTCGTTATTAATTAAAGTTTTTATGTAGTAAGTATTATCAAAATTAATTGTTTCAGTAATGATTTTTTCACAACTATTTTCGTCTGTAATGGTTAAAGTATATGTCCCACCGGTAACGCCAATTAAATCTTCTGTAAGTTGTCCATCTGACCATAAATAAGTAAGGTTTCCTGTTCCACCGGTAACATCAATTTCTATACTACCTATATCCGATTGACCGGTTCTTAAATGACCATTTTCGCAATAGGCATCTGTAATATTTGTGTTTGAAACAAAAATTGCTTGAGGATCTAATAATTCTACAGAATCTTCATATATACATGATGTTGGTGTATTAGAATCGAGAACTGTAAATTTATACCATCCCGGACTTAAATTATCTGCAATAGAGTCTGTTAATGCTCCATCATGTTCCCAAACATAACTGTAAGGCGGTTTGCCTTGATTTGGAGTAATGGTAATTTTTGCATCAGATAATCCGTTACAGCTAATACTATCGACAGTAATAACTGCCGATAATGCTTGTGTTTCGGTAATTACTGTATCTATTGTAGCAGTACACAGATTATCGTCAATAACCGAAATGTTATAAATTCCGGCATATAAATCAATAAATAATGAAGTTGCTTGATAACTATTTCCATCATCAATAGAATATTCAAGACTACCTGTTCCTCCGCTAGCATTTATGTTTATTGAACCAACTGTATCTGCTGCAGTACAATTAGTAACATTAATAATGTCTAACGACGATATTATTAATTCAGACGGTTCGGTAATTGTAATAGTTGTATCTTTTGTACACATTCCTTCATCGCGAATAGTAATGGTGTATGTGTTAGCAAATAAATCTTTGAAAGTGCTATCGATTTGATAGTCTGTTGCATTTAAGCTAAATTCTAAATTGCCATTTCCTCCACGTGCAAAAACTTTTATTTGTCCAGTACTGTCTCCATAACACTTTTCGATATTTGTTATTTGAAGCGAGTCTATAATTATTTGCGGTGGTCCGGTAACAGTTAATACAGTATCTAATACTTTAGAACAAGCTTTTGCATCTTCTACAACAATATTGTAATCGGCTTCTGCCAAATCTGTAAATAATGAATCGGGCGAGAAATCTGTTCCTCCATTAATTGAATAAGATAAATCTCCTGTTCCTCCACTCGACCATATGGTAATTGTTCCATCATTTCCACTTCCTAAACAAGTAGTAGGAGTAACTTTTACAGAATCGATACTTATAGAATCGGGTTGAAGCATATAAATAGTATCTCCAAACTGTTCACATCCATTAGCATCCATTACAGCTACATAAAATGTGTCGGGACTTAGTGAGGTAAATAGTCCATTATTGTCTAAGTAAGTTGCTCCACTATCTATAGAGAATGTGTAGGGCTGTATGCCGCCTAATGTATCGTAAATTTGTATTTCCCCATTATCAGAATCATAACATGTTATTTCTTTTATAGAAGTATTATATGTTATTTCTGTTGGTTCGGTAATTATTATTGTTGTATCTTTTGTACAGCCTGAAATATCTATTATTGATACATTATATGTGTCGGTTGCAAGATTATTAAATATATAACCGCTAGGTTTAAAATCTCCTCCTATAGAATAAGTTAATGGAGGTGTTCCTCCGGTAAATTCAAGTTTAATAACACCCGATGTATCTCCATAACATTTATTATTAACAATAGAATCGTTAGTAATTACAATCTCAGGTGGTTCAATTACTGTTACAGAATCAATAGCAGAACATCCATGAGAATCTGTAACTTTCAAATAATATTTTCCTACACATAAATCAACAGTATCTTTAGATGCTAATGGAGAGCTAAAATCGAGGCTATTACTCCATTCATAAGAAATATATGGAGGTTGACCACCAGAAGCTGTTCCTACTGCTGTTGCATCACATAAACCGAAGCAAGATGTAGTTAGTCCTGTTATTGGTAATGTATAATCTGTTATTGCATAGTCTCCTGTACCGTCATATTCATTTATTATCATATTAATTGAAGAATCAGCATATAATACCGATTCAAATACACCGGATGTATTAAAATCAGAAAATTTAATTGTTGCTTCTTCAAGTAAACCGTCATAATCGCCTAAATTCCTATTGTCAACTAATCTAATTCTCCAAGCACCATTTGAAGGATCCTGATTCTGTAATTTTTCCTTCCAATTACCGGAAAATTTATATCTGCCTGATATTGGAGTGCACGATGACATTGGCGCTATGCCTGATGTATCTAAAGGATCATTATAAAATTTGTATATACCAGAAGTATTAAAGTTGCCTGGAAATGCAGAAGTACAATATGGTTTAAGCTCAACAACAGAATCTAAAGGAGAAACCAAATAAACTCCCAAATAAGGCATATAATCATGGTTAGATAATTTAACATATACATCAATATGTGTTGAAAGGGAATCAATAGAATAAGGTGATGGTTTACCAATTGAAACTAATAATTCCGGCAAATATGTTATTCTAATAGTATCTGTTGCCTCAAGACATGGAGCATTACCGGAAGCGTGTAATACCAATTCTACTGTTGTTCCTCCATCAGAATTATCCGGTGTATATTCCGGATTAATAATAGTTGTATTATTTAAGCTTCCATTACCTGTTAGGATTTCCCAGTTAACACTGCTAGAATTAGTTGTGTCTGCATCTATAATTTGATAAGGTGTTCCATAACATAAGGTAGTATCTTCCCCTGCATAAGCAGTTGGCTCTGGTATTATTGTTATGGTTATTGTATCGGAATAAGCTGTACCAAAACCTAGATCAGAAATGGCTTTTCTATTATAATAAGTTGTTTCTGTAAGATTATTCGTTTCGGTATAGGTGGCAGTAGTAGCACCAGAGATGTCAGTCCATAGCCCAACTCCTGTTTTCATTTGCCACTGATAAGTAAATCCTCCACAAACATCGGCAGATGCTTCATTGGTAAATGGATTTGGACTTGTATTATAACAAACCGATTGATTTGCATCAATTAAACCTCCATCAACATCATCGTAAATATTTACATTGAAGCTACATTCTATGAAATTACCTGAGGCATCTTCAATATGATAAGTTACAGTTGTAGTCCCAATATTAAAAGTAGTACCCGAAATATCATTAATACCTGTAGCTGGGGAATTACCCGTTGTAGCTCCTATCATCGACCAAGTTTGTAAAGTAACACCACAATTGTCATTAGTAGCAGTTGGAGCTAGTCCATTAACAACTGCAGAACAACTTCCATCTTGTATTACAGAAACATCACCCGGACAAGTAATAGTAGGATCTTCGTTATCGGTAACAGTAACAGTAAAGCTACATTCGGCGAAATTAGCTGCGTTATCTTCGAGATGATAAGTTACAGTAGTTATACCTGAATTAAAAGTAGTTCCTGAAATATCGTTAATACCTGTAGCAGGAGAATTTCCTGTTGTTGCACCTGTCATCGACCATGTTTGTAAAGTAAGCCCACAATTATCATCAGTAGCAGTAGGCGCTATTCCATTTACTACTGCGCTACAATTTCCTGCATCGTTATTTACAGCAACATCACCCGGACAAGTAATAGTAGGGTTTTCGTTATCGGTAACAGTAACAGTAAAGCTACATTCAGTGAAATTGGCAGCATTATCTTCAATATGATAAGTTACCGTAGTTACACCCGAGTTAAAAGCAGTACCAGAAATATCGTTAATACCTGTAGGGGCAGAATTTCCTGTTGTAGCACCAGTCATCGACCAAGTTTGTAGAGTAACGCCACAGTTATCTCCTGTAGTAGGCGCTATTCCATTTACTATAGCGGTACAATTTCCTGCATCATTATTTACCGCAACATCACCCGGACAAGTAATAGTAGGATCTTCGTTATCTGTAACAGTAACAGTAAAGTTGCATTCGGCGAAATTAGCTGCTGCATCTTCAATATGATAAGTTACAGTTGTTATTCCATTATTAAAAGCAGTACCAGAAATATCGTTAATGCCTGTAGGGGCAGAATTTCCTGTTGTAGCACCAGTCATCGACCAAGTCTGTAGAGTAACGCCACAGTTATCTCCTGTAGTAGGCGCTATACCATTTACTACAGCGGTACAATTTCCTGCATCATTATTTACCGCAACATCACCCGGACAAGTAATAGTAGGATCTTCGTTATCGTTAACAGTAACAGTAAAGCTACATTCAGCAAATTTAGCTGCTGCATCTTCAATATGATAAGTTACAGTTGTTATTCCATTATTAAAAGCAGTACCAGAAATATCGTTAATACCGGTAGGGGCAGAATTTCCTGTTGTAGCACCAGTCATCGACCAGGTTTGTAAAGTAACACCACAATTATCGTTAGTAGAAACCGGAGCTAATCCGTTAACTATAGCGGTACAATTTCCTGCATCATTGTCTACAGTAACATCACCCGGACAAGTAATAGTAGGGTTTTCGTTATCGGTAACAGTAACAGTAAAGTTGCATTCGGTGAAATTGGCAGCATTATCTTCAATATGATAAGTTACAGTAGTTATACCTGAATTAAAAGTAGTGCCAGAAATATCGTTAATGCCGGTAGGGGCAGAATTTCCTGTTGTTGCACCTGTCATCGACCAAGTTTGTAGAGTAACTCCGCAATTATCATCGGTTGTAGTAGGTGCTATACCATTTACCACAGCGCTACAATTTCCTGCATCATTATTTACAGCAACATCCCCCGGACAAGTAATAGTAGGATCTTCGTTATCGGTAACAGTAACAGTAAAGTTGCATTCGGCGAAATTAGCTGCTGCATCTTCAATATGATAAGTTACAGTTGTTATTCCATTATTAAAAGCAGTACCCGAA
>Ga0190304_1000046_pt1 | contig 51854 bp, 45 predicted proteins | sample 48700712_MG_FD_161670 | JGI IMG/M metagenome (GOLD analysis project Ga0190304, IMG submission 161670) | Hydrothermal vent sediment bacterial communities from Southern Trench, Guaymas Basin, Mexico - 4870-07-1--2_MG | ecosystem: Environmental > Aquatic > Marine > Hydrothermal vents > Sediment ...
AGTATTTTTAAATATGGATTAGCGTATATTGCTAACTACTTATTAAACAGTGAAATGAAAAGTGAATTTTCAATTTTTAAATTATTGTCATGTACTTAGATCATTAAGAGATAATCTGTACCGGCTTAAATCCGATTTCCAGATGCTCAGTTGATTTGTAACAGTAACATTATATTCATTATCCATTAAGGTATACTGGTATTTCAGATCGTCGTACTCTTTTTTACTTATAAATTCCTGTTCCAACAATACTTTATTTCTATCAAGCTCTCGTTTAGCTTTTTTTCGTTTATTTTTAACCTGCGCTATTTGGTCTTTAAACTTAAAATATTCTCCCTGGTATTTATCAGATTTAAATGTTGATGCTTTAAGAATTACTAATTTTTTAAGATCGGTAATGTAATTTTCGGTTTCTTGTTTTTGTTTTTCCAGCAGGGAATATTGGCTTGTAAGTTTGGCACTTTGAATAATAATTAGTGTATCACCTTTTTGTACAATTTGCCCATCCTTAATAAATATACCTGATATTCTTCCTGAAACAAGCGCTTTTACCTCGGTTTTTTCGGTTACAGGCCTTACAATCCCATTACCTTGTACAGTAACATTTACATATAAAAAGGGGAGCGAAATAATTGCAATAACAAAAGCCAGAATTACTGTTATATAAATAACCTGGCTTTTTGTTGAATTTTTTGCCAAATGATATTCGACCGTGTTTTCAACAATATCTGTTGGGTATAATTTATTACTCATGCGAATATGTTAAATATTCGTAAAACTCTTCATTGTCTTCCAAATCAGTTTCTATATCAATTATTTCCATTGATTGTTTTTGTGCTAAATTTCCCTGAATATAAATTTCTGAATTCATCGAAGCAATAATTTCATTTTGCTCTAAATCCAAATTTACCAATTGTTTGCCTTGTTCAAGTTTCATAAATTCGGGATAAACTGTTTTTTCAATACCAGGTACTTTTGCAAATACAGTATTCATTGAAAATTTAACAGCATCATTATTAATACTATATACCTTTACACCTTTGGTTTTATAACCAGCAATATCTTTTGGTTCATTAATGCTTTCTGTTTTTAATTCGCCAAGCATAATTTTTACCTTATTAATTTGTTCAGCTTGCTGAGAAATATCAATTACCTTAAGGCTTTTATTTACAGTATTTACAGAAAACAACGTATTGCCCGATATAAATATTAATTTTTTATTGTTTATTTCTGTAACAATAAAATTATCGGTTATATATTGGGTCTGAATTAATTCTTTATCTTTTATAGATATTTTGGTTTTAATCGTGTACATAATGTTATTTATAATAATAAATTAATTCAGACCTAACATCAAAAATAGAATAAGATATAATCTCAACAATGCTATTGTGTGTATTGTTTATTCTTTAAACGATAGATTAAGAGCAACATAGTAATAAAAGCAAGAACTCCTAGTTCTAACAAATCAGATGAGTTATTTATTTCATTACTGTAAATTAAATTTATTGCAGGATTATCATTATCAAGAGAAAAAAATGAATATGAGAAATTCCATCCAAAATGAAAAAAGATTGCTGGATAAATAGAATCTAAATTAATATATAAAACGCCTATTATTATACCTCCCCAAAAGGCTAGAATAAAGTCAATTAAACTTTCATATTGAAAATGACCAATAGCAAATACAAATGACGAGATTAATAATCCCACTAATAAATTTCCTGATTTTTTAATGATTATATTAAGTAAAAAACCTCGATAAATTATCTCTTCTCCAATTAACATTATTAAACTGCCTAAAACAGAATACATTAAAAAATACTTGACTTCTTCCCAAGAAAATATATTTACAGTAAAATCAACTTTATTTAGAGAAAAGAATAGTAAGAGAATTAAAAAATATGAGAAAAATACAATTACAAATACAAGGATTGAAACAGCTATTTTCTTTTTTAAATTAACAATTGTATTGTAGAACTTTATATATGTATTACTCTAATATTTCTTTAGAAAAAACATTATAAATATTGTTGAAAATAAAATTCCACAATTTTGTAATATTTCAATATACTTAAAACTAAAAAGCATGCCAATAATATAATACCACAAACCTCCAATAATATGAATTGAAAAAAGGGCTAAAATCGAAAGCAACAGTATTTGAAACAAAATATTAATTCTTTTCATTTTAATGATCGATTATATTATAACAATTAAAAAAATGAATTATAAAGCATTATTAACATGGATAATATAACATAAATCAATAAAATGCGATTTGTCATTTTTAATTTTTCATTCTGCGCTATTAATTTTTGATAATTCATCTTATTTATTAAATTTTTATCTGTATTCATAGTTAAAATATTTTGTAATTATTGCAACTAACAAATAGTCAGTTGCAATAATATTTGTCACTAATAGTAATTAATAGTTGTTCCTTCACTATAGGCAGTAGCTATATTTACAATACCACCCAAAATAATTCCAAGACTTTGACCTAAATCGTGTAAAAATCTATCACCTCCATCAATAGTAAGTAATTCATTACTATTTAATTCAATTAAATTTTCCATGTTATTTTTTTAAAAGTTATTAATAAATTATTGAGTTGATGCATAACCTTCACTAAAACCTGCTGCAAAATCATCCCAACCATTGTAAACATAGATGCAAGCACCTATAACTCCAAGAGCCAATCCTAATCCTAAACATCCTCCATCAGTTTCTTTCATTTCTCTGCAATCCAAAGAAACTACTCCGTAATTTTCTAAATTTTTCATTTTTAAAAATTTTAATTAATAATAAAATAATCTTTTACAGGTTAAAGTTTGTGCTTATACAGCAGTTTACCATTGCGCGCTAATTGGCTCCCTTCTGTTTATGCTTTTAGTTAAAGCACTGTAAAAGCGTTGCGCTAAGATAAGTGCCAACCCGTCCAATTTCCTTGGACTCTTGCAAATATTTTTTCACCACCGTTTGTTTTTATTAATTCATTATTCTTTAAAATCCTTATAGGTTGTTGTATTTCAATTTCAACATCGTTTTCAATAATAAATGAATGTTGATGCGATTCATAATGGATGTCTATCTCATACGATTTTAGATAATCTAAATAATTAAAAAGCTGACTTCGTGACACACCAATCTTTTTGGCAAATTCATTTGCTGTACCGGTTTTTTCTTCTTTAATTAATTTGCAAATCAGATCAAATCTATCAACTATTTCAAATACTTTCATAATAATTGGGTATTTATAGGGTTATTACTTTGTTTTATTGAATATCATAAATGAACGAACAAAAATATAAAATATTACTACAGGTCAAAATTAATATTTTAAAGTAAAATTAGTTTTTAAATAAGCGTATTAGATATCAAAATAAATGTATGCCCTGTCAAAATTATCGTTTTGAAATCTGTTGTAAAACATCATTCCAAAAAACTTATGCTCTTTTGCGAAACGTAGTGTAGCAAATGTGCATAAGAGCAATGGCTTTTCTTAATTGCCGAAAGGCAAAAGCGGGTCGGCAAAAAAACTAAAACAATTTTCTATCATACTTACGGAAGCTATTTTCTTAATTACAGTATCAACTCAATACAGAAACTAAATATAATTTATTTATCAGAATGTGATTTAACTTATCATGTTTGCAATAAGTGTCAAAAAGTGAAAAAAAGTTTCAACAAAATCATTATATGAATTTACATTTAAAAAGACTTTTATGCTCGAATACGGCTGGTTTTATAACGGTCTGCAGGTAAGTTTTGTCGGGGTTTTCCCTTGACTCACTGTCAAAAAACCTAGCTCGCGCGGACTTGTAGTCCGGACGACAAGCAAAATAGGAAAGGTTAGAAAAGAATAAAAATGACAAAAAAATGAAAAGGCACGGATAGCATATCCGCGCTAGCTAGGGTCAGGAACGAATTAATAAACAATTGAGGACCGTTAACTGGCAAATTTAGAAACCACCTACTTAATCCTTAATGCCATTGGCAACATTTTTAAAAAAGAAATTGAATAATCATAATCAATAGTATTGTAGTTATCTCCAATTTTGTTAAGGTTTTTATGGTACGATTTGTTTCTTTGTAAATATAATTTTTCTGAATTAATACCCCAAGCATCTTTACCTAATTTGCTAACTAAAAACCATTTTTCGAGTAATCGTGCTGTTCTTCCGTTACCGTCAGCAAATGGATGAATAGCAACAAAAATTAAATGGATAAACGAAGCATAATAAAACACTTGCGACATTGACAATTCTCTTTTCCGTAAAATCGAAATATCATTAAACAATTTATTCATTTCGTTTTTAACAATTTTTGCATCTGCTCCCGAATAAACAATCTCGTTACCGTTTTTCATTACAGTAACATTTTTATCTCTGTAAGCTCCTCGATATTTACTTTCTATGGTACTTGAATTACTTAATAGATTATGAGAATGCAAAACGTTTTTTTGATTTACTACATGATTTTGAGCATAAATATAAGCATCTTCTAAAGATGATATTTCTTTAAACGAATTAGTATTTGTATTCATGCCAGATGCAAAGTATTTATAATAGGTATCTAAATCAATAACATTTCCCTCTATCATTGAAGAATATACCGCAGATACTTTTCTTACATAAGCAAAATCTATATTAGTTCTCTTTATTTTATTAAAATATTTTAATAATGTTAATTTCTGCTCTTTATCGTATTTTAAAAATTGTTGGGTTGATATAATTTTTAATCTTTCCATAATTTTATTTCTCTACCGACAAATATACAATTATTCTACATTATCGATTAATTTTAATCTTACTTAACTCTTTTGTTATATATTTTGCTTAAAAAACACAATTATCTAAAACATAACACTTTAGACGATTGTATTTTCTCCACCTAATTTACCTGTAAAATGTGTTAGTGTTCGAATATCCCGGTGCACTCTAAAAGGAATATCGTCGGTTAATCCTTCGGTTTGCAAATTATTTCGTAAAATTGGCGATTTATTGTTACCAATATTTGACGATTTACTTTTGCGAAAATTTGATGATTCCAAATTACTGTTTACAGGATCTCCTTGGATAATAAATATTCTAATATTGATTCTATTTCCATAAAGTAAAAATAGAAAATATTTATAACTCCACCCTAATTTTTTACTGCTCCTACACTACATCAGAATAAAAAAATTGATCGTATTAAAGTTGTTGAAATTGTTAGCATACACGGTAGAAGATTAACACAATTAAAAACTGGATAAATAATAATTTATTAATTGATGCCAATGTAAAAAAAATCGAGAAATTTTTCAGGGACTCAGGGTTCAATTCCCCGCAGTCTAAAAAACTTCTCGACTTAATTAATACAAATGTAATTCAAAATTTTCAAAATCCAAAATCAAACCCAAAACCAAGCATTTTAAACAGCTTAGGACTAAAAGGCATGGAACAAACCGACTTTGACCGATTACAAAAAGAAATTAATTAAGGATAAAGATAATGTATAAAATATATGCTGTTATTATTGCAAGCGCAGCATCACTTATAACAGAACTAGCAACATTTTTTTATTACAGACGCAAACGAAAATCTGATTTACAAACTAAGTTCCTTGAAAAAATTGAGGCACTAAGTAAAAAATATATTACATTACATTAAATAATAATTATATTATTCTAGTCGATGAGTTACAAACATTAAAAGTCGAAAATCAAAATTTAAAGAATCAAATTAATGCATTAAAATCAAATACAAATGAGCAAAATACTAGTTCCTGACGATGCAATTTATGTACACCCTACAACACATCTGGCTAGCATAATTGAACAAGATAGTACAATCGTTTTGTAACTGACAACAAACTTGATACTTTAGATAATATAAAATTATCTTCCGGAAGCAAATTTTCAATCTATTCAAGAAATTACACAATAAACCTAACTCGCGCGGACTTGTAGTCCGGACGACAAGCAAAATAGGAAAGGTTAGAAAAGAATAAAAACAACAAAAAAATAAAAAGGCACGGATAGCATATCCGCGCCAGCTAGGTGCATTATTATATGCCTCTTCTAAAGATGATATTTATTTAAACGAATTAGTATTTGTATTCGTGCCCGATGCAAAATAGTTATAAAACCTAGCATAAATCTATTTTATTCTTACATATTTATATTCTTTTTACTCAAACTAGATTTATTCATCTTAATCAAAAAAAAAAAATATCGACATTTTTCTAAATAAACATTATTTTTTAGCTATAATAACGACTATATAATATATTTGTAAAATAACTTATTACACAGAGTTTGAAATAAAAATATTTAACAATTAATATCGTAATTATGAAAAACTTATTAATATTATTATCTGGATTAGTATTATTTATTAACACCGGGTGTTCGCAGAATCTTAAAAACACTAAAAATAAAAACAACAATTTTACAGTAGCTTTTTATAATGTAGAAAATTTGTTCGACACAATAAATTCGCCTAATACGTGGGATGAAGAATTTACTCCCAAGAGTAAGAAAAAATGGAACTCAAAAAAATATTTCAAAAAGATAAACGATATTGGGAAAGTAATAAGTTCTATAAATAATAAATTCCCTGATATAGTTGGTTTATGTGAAATAGAAAATAGAAATGTATTAAAAGATTTAGTACAAACAAAAGCTCTACAAAAGGAGAAATATAAAATTATTCACGAAGATAGTCATGATGTCCGAGGTATTGATGTTGCTCTTTTATATAATCCAAAAGAATTCGAATACATTTCGCATAAGAAAATAGAAATAAATTATAAAAAAGAGCCTAAATATAAAACAAGAGATATTCTTTATGTTAAAGGCCTTGCATCTAAAACAGACACATTACATATTTTTGTTAATCACTGGAAATCGCGAGGTGGAGGACAAAAAGAAACTGAATACAAAAGAATTGCTATTGCTAAAGTTTTAAGAGAAAATATCGATAATATTTTATTGTCTAATAAAGAAGCAAAAATTATTGTTATCGGTGATTTAAACGACGAACCTACCGATAAAAGTGTACGTAATACTTTAGGTGCTTCTAATAAAATAAATGACAACGCAACACTATTTAATTTAATGTACAATCTCGATTCTTTAGGGGTAGGCACTCACAGCTACAAAGGCAAATGGAATATGTTAGATAATATGATTGTGTCGAAATCGTTAATTAATAGCAAAACAGGATATAGAGTACAAAACAATACAGCTTATATTTTTAACGACGATTTTATTTTGTATTATAATGCAAAAACAGGGACAAAAACCCCAAACAGAACTTATGGTGGTTCTCATTATTTTGGTGGTTATAGCGACCATTTACCTGTTTACTTTATCTTAACAAAATAACAATACATACTTAATTTTAAATCCGTTAATTTTTTTTTAACGGATTTAAGATATCAGTTATCGCAAATTCATAATTTTCAAAGCAATAAATTAATTAGTTATTATTTACTTCCTGAAATTTAAAATTATAATTTTGTAGATTATAATTACAAAAAAATCAAAAAAACACAATAATGGATTTTAAAATTTCTTCGGAATTCGAACCTTCAGGCGATCAACCACAGGCCATAGAACAATTATCGAAGAATTTACTTAATGGAGAAAAGTTTCAAACTCTTTTAGGAGTAACAGGAAGTGGCAAAACATTTACTGTTGCAAATGCTATTGAAAAAATTCAAAAACCTACATTAATACTAAGTCATAATAAAACTCTTGCAGCACAATTATACAACGAATTCAAACAGTTCTTCCCAGATAATGCTGTAGAATATTTTGTTTCGTATTACGATTACTATCAACCGGAAGCTTACTTACCTATTACCAATACCTATATTGAGAAAGATTTATCGATAAATGAAGAGATAGAAAAGCTACGATTAAGCACTACTTCTGCTTTATTATCGGGACGCAAAGATGTAATTGTTGTATCGTCTGTTTCGTGTATTTATGGGATAGGCAATCCGGAAGATTTTCATAGCAATACTATAAATATTAAAAAAGGAGAAATAATATCGAGGAATGTTTTTCTACGAAAATTAGTTGATAGTTTATACTCTCGAAGCGAATATGATTTTAAGCCCGGTTGCTTTCGAGTAAAAGGCGATACTATTGATATTTATTTAGCTTATAGAGACATTGCAATTAGAATAATATTTTGGGATGATGAAATTGAAGAAATAAAATCATTCGATCCACTTAACAACAGTCCTATTGAAGATTTAGAACAAGCAGTAATTTATCCGGCAAATATTTTTGTAACGACTAAAGACAGGATGAATAGTGCTATTCGTGAAATACAAGATGACTTATATAAACAAGTAGAATATTTTAAATCGATAGAGAAACATTACGAGGCAAAAAGAATTAAAGAAAGAGTAGAATACGATTTAGAAATGATTAAAGAATTAGGATATTGCTCCGGGATAGAAAATTACTCAAGGTATTTCGATGGACGCAATCCAGGTTCTCGTCCCTTTTGCTTACTCGACTATTTTCCCAATGACTTTCTTACTGTTATCGACGAAAGTCATGTTACTTTACCTCAGGTACGAGCTATGTACGGTGGCGACAATGCACGAAAAAAGAATCTTGTAGAATTTGGTTTTCGCTTGCCTGCCGCACTTGATAATAGACCTCTTAAATTCGAAGAGTTTGAGAATATTACCAATCAAATACTATTTGTTAGTGCAACACCGGCCGATTATGAATTAGAAAAATGCGAAGGAATAATTATTGAACAAGTAGTACGTCCAACAGGTTTACTTGACCCTCAGATTGATGTTCGTCCAAGTCTTAATCAGATAGACGATTTGATGGACGAGATAAATAAACGAACCGTAATAAACGAAAAAATTCTTGTTACTACACTTACAAAACGTATGGCAGAAGAACTTACTAAGTATCTTACGCGACATAGTGTAAAATGCAGGTATATACACTCCGATATAGTTACTCTTGAAAGAGTTGAAATACTAGAAGACTTACGTGCCGGAGCTTTTGACGTGCTAATTGGAGTAAATCTTTTACGAGAGGGATTAGATCTTCCCGAAGTATCGTTAGTTGCAATTCTAGATGCCGACAAGGAAGGATTTTTACGTTCGGCACGTTCATTAACACAAACAGCAGGTCGTGCAGCACGAAATATTAATGGCACAGTTATTATGTATGCCGATAAAATAACTCGTTCGATGCAACAAACTATTGATGAAACATCGCGAAGACGAGAAAAGCAATTATTATATAATGAGAAGAACAATATTACTCCACAACAAATTATTAAATCGATAGGAAAATCGGCACTAAACACAGTACCTAAAACATATACCGGAAATCAAAAAATAAGCATTGCAGCCGATCCTATAATTAAATATATGGATAAAAAAGCTATGAAAAAAGCTATTGAGAAAAACAAAATAGCCATGGAAAAAGCAGCAAAAGAATTAAATTTCACTGAGGCAGCAAGACTTCGCGACGAACTTTTTGAACTTCAGGATTTATTAAAAAATAAAAGCTTGCCAAACAAATAAATAGCAAGCTTTTAAAAATCATCTAAATTCTAATTATCCTAAATACGATTTTAACAATTTACTTCGAGAAGTATGTCTTAATCTTCTAATAGCTTTTTCTTTTATCTGACGAACTCGCTCACGAGTAAGGTCAAATCTATCTCCAATTTCTTCCAAAGTCATGTCTGGAACTCCAACGCCAAAAAACAATTTTAATATGTCGCGTTCTCTATCGGTTAAAGTTGCTAAAGCTCTATCTACTTCTCTAGCTAAAGATTCATTAATTAACGAATCGTCGGCTTCCGGCGAGTCGGAATTATGAAGCACGTCCAACAAATTATTATCTTCGCCTTCTTGAAAAGGAGCATCAACAGAAACATGACGACCAGAAATACGCATTGTATCTTTTACCTTATCTTCGGACAACTCTAATTTATCGGCAATTTCATCGGCTGAAGGTTTACGTTCATTCTCTTGCTCAAATCGCGAAAAAGCCTTATTAATTTTATTCAAAGACCCAACCTGATTTAATGGCAAACGAACGATTCTTGATTGCTCGGCTAATGCTTGCAAAATTGATTGTCGAATCCACCATACAGCATAAGAAATAAATTTAAACCCACGAGTTTCGTCAAATTTTTCAGCTGCTTTTATCAATCCTAAATTTCCTTCGTTAATAAGATCGGGCAATGTTAAACCTTGATTTTGATATTGTTTAGCAACAGAAACAACAAAACGCAAATTTGCTTTTGTAAGCTTTTCGAGAGCGATTCTATCTCCTTTTTTAATTCTTTGGGCTAATTCAACTTCTTCTTCAACGGTAATAAGACTTTCTCGACCTATTTCTTGTAAGTATTTATCTAAGGAGGCACTTTCCCTATTAGTAATTGATTTTGTAATTTTTAGTTGTCTCATCTAATATTGTAAATTTCTGCGAATTTATGTCATTTTATATTTCTTTCAAATCAAATAAGTTATTTTATGAAAATATTTTATAAAAATAATTATCGAACTTTTAAATTATAAACATAAACATATCTATTATTGGGATAAACTCCATCAATTTTTATACTTACTTCTTGTTTTAAATCTCGTATAATATTTTTAATATCGTTTATATTAAATATTTTCTGCCCTTGAATATGAGTAATTATAAATCCTTTTTTTATTCCAACTCTACTAATAGCTCCATTCCATCTCACATCATCAACAACTACACCATTTTCTAAACCTAATCTTTTTGCATAAGTATTATCAAGTTGTTTAAAGGATGCTCCAAGAGCAGAAAATATTTCATTAGACCTTAGAATATCAGTACTTCCTTGCATGTTACGTAAAACAACATCAAATTGTTTCCTTTTATTGTTTCTATTTATTTCAATTTTTATTGTTTGTCCGGGACGATACTTTCCGACCTGTTCTTGTAATTCGGCAATGCTATTAAGCTTTCTTCCATTTACTTTCAGAATAATATCTCCTTGTTTAATTCCCGCCTTATATGCAGCCCCATTATTTTCGACTGAGCGGACATATACCCCTTCTATTTTATTTAATTTTAAGCCTTTTGCAATTTTAGAGTCAATATTTTCAATTGAAATACCTAAAATAGCTCTTTGTACTTCGCCATATTTTAATATATCTGTTACGATTTTATTAACAATACTAACAGGAATGGCAAATGAATATCCGGAATACGAACCTGTTTTAGATGCTATTGCAGAATTAATTCCAACTAATTCTCCTTTTAAATTAACAAGCGCACCTCCACTATTCCCGGGATTAACAGCAGCATCGGTTTGTATAAACGATTCAATAGGAAATTTTTCATCTCTTAAAATATTTATATTACGTGCCTTTGCACTAACAATACCCGCAGTTACTGTAGATGTTAAATTAAACGGATTTCCAACAGCGAGTACCCACTCCCCTATTTTTAAATTATCGGAATTCCCTAAAGCAATATATGGTAGGTTTTTATCATCTATTTTTAATACAGCTAAATCGGTACTAGGATCGACACCAACAATTTTGGCTATATAACTTCTTTTATCGTTTAAAACAACTTCTATCTCGCTAGAATTCTTAACTACATGATTATTTGTAACAATATATCCATCTTTAGAAATAATTACCCCGGAGCCGGAAGATAAATATACAGAAGATTCTTGTGCCTGTTGACCATAGAAAAAATCGTAAATTGGGTTATTCTCTCTAATATATTTTGTTTTAACATGAACAACAGCATGTATTGACTTTTCGGCAGCTACCGTAAAGTCAATAGTTTTTACATCAATATTATTTGTTCTATTTATAAAAGGGATATTATTTGTATCATTTTTATTTTCAATAACTTGATTTACCTTATCGGTAGTTACAAAAATATTTTTCTCTATTATTGATGAATAAATTATTATTGTAAGTAAGGTACTAAACACTGCTATTAAAGCGTTTAAAAAATATTTATTCTTGCTCATAACTATATTTTTTTTGTTACACAGATATTAAAACCAAAATTACTACCTTAATGTAAAATAACATAAGTAATTAACAATATTTAACACGATTTATATTCTTTTTAACCATATAAAACAACATTTACATAGTTTAAATTACAACAAATCTAATCGCAAAAATATTAAAAATAAAACAAAAATATTATTTAATTTTACACATTAATTCTACTTTGACAGATTAAACAGAATTAAGATTTGTCAGTTTTTTTGCTCCTAACCCTAAAGGGAAAAAGCTAAAAAATCAATCTGTTCCCTTTAGGGGAGCAAGAGTAAAAACAGGTTGATTTTGTGTTAAAACATAATCTGTCAAAGTAGAATTAAATACAAACTATAAAATCGAAAATATTATGAGATTTTACAAATATCACGGTACAGGAAATGATTTTATTCTAATCGACAACCGCGATAACCCAATAGCTATTTCGCAATCGGCTATAAAAAGTATATGTCACAGAAGATTTGGAATTGGAGCCGATGGTTTAATGCTTTTAAACAGGCATACTTCTTTCGATTTTGAAATGCAATATTTTAATTCAGATGGTAACGAAGGCACTATGTGTGGAAATGGAGGAAGATGCATAGTTGCTTTTGCTAAAAAGCTTAATATAATTACTAATTCAAGCACTTTTTTAGCTAACGACGGAATACATAAAGCTAAAATATCTGATTCTAATATTGTTGAGTTAGAAATGCAAGATGTTAAAAATATTACAAAAATAAACAATGGTTGCTTTTTAAATACGGGATCTCCACATTTTGTTATTTTCTCGGAAAATATTAACGAAATAAATATTAAAATTGAAGGTACGAAAATTAGAAATACAGATTCTTTTAAACCTGATGGAACAAATGTAAATTTTGTTAAATTAAACAATAATAAAATATTTGTAAGAACATATGAACGTGGTGTTGAAGATGAGACATTATCGTGCGGAACAGGTGTAACTGCAAGTGCTATTGCTACAAATTACAGCTTAAATTCTGATATTACATTATACAAAATACAAACTCTTGGAGGAAATTTAGAAGTATCTTTCGATAAGATATCTAAGCATCATTATTCTAATATAAAATTAAAAGGACCGGCAAAATTTATTTTCGAAGGAGAAATTACAATTAACTAAATTTGTTTACTCAATTATTTTATAAATATTAAACTATTTTTAAAATTAAACACAACAAGTATATAATGCAAAAAAAAAGTTGAAATTAATAATTAATTCTACTTTGACAGCTTAAACAGAATTAAGATTTTTTTAGTTTTTTTCGCCCCTAACCCTAAAGAGAGAAAGTTAAAAAATCAATCTGTTCCCTTTAGGGGAGCAAGGGTAAAAACAGGTTGATTTTGTGTTAAAACATAATATGTCAAAGTAAAATTAACTATATAATAATATATTGTAATATAAACTATTTGCTAAATTAATTCCGATAATATTTAAAATAATATATATAGAATGCTAAAGAGTATATTATTGTCATCCTGAGCAAAGTCGAATAATCTATTAACCTGAGTTCGATATAAGGATGTCATATATTCTTATATTTAACTCAGGTTATTAATTTGAAAGAGATATTTCGACAAGTTCAATATGACATAAATAGGTTAAATTTTTATTTTTTATTAAATAACTTATGCGTCAATATTAGCATATTTTGCATGTTTCTCTATAAATTCTCTACGAGGAGGCACTTCATCTCCCATAAGCATAGAAAATATTCTATCGGCTTCAACAGCACTATCAATAGAAACTTGTTTTAACATTCTATCTTCAGGATTCATAGTTGTTATCCATAATTGGTCTGCACTCATTTCTCCAAGACCTTTATATCTTTGGATATGTATATTGCTTTCTTTACCTTGACCTAGCTCTTCAACGATTCTTACTCTTTGTTCTTCTGTCCAACAATACTGCTGAGTTTTCCCTTTTTTAATTAAATATAAAGGAGGAGATGCAAGATATAAACACCCTTCTTTAATTATTTCTGTCATATAACGGAAGAAAAATGTCATAATTAATGTTGCGATATGACTACCATCGACATCGGCATCACACATAATAATAATTTTATAATAACGCAATTTTTCGATATTAAGCTGTTTACTATCTTCTTCTGTTCCTATAGTAACACCAAGAGCAGTAAATATATTCTTTATTTCATCGTTTTCGAATACTTTATGCTGCATTGCTTTTTCTACATTCAATATTTTACCTTTTAAAGGTAAAATTGCCTGAAATTTTCTATCTCGCCCTTGTTTTGCAGTACCACCCGCCGAATCACCCTCGACAAGGAATAATTCGCACAAGGCTGGGTCTTTTTCACTACAATCGGACAATTTTCCGGGCAATCCGGATCCTGTAAGAACATTTTTTCTTTGAACAAGCTCTCGAGCTTTTTTTGCTGCATGCCGAGCTGTTGCTGCAAGTATTACTTTCTGAACAATTATTCTTGCATCTTTTGGATTTTCTTCAAGATAATTATTTAATTGCTGACTAACAGCCTGATCAACTGAGGCTCTAACTTCAGAATTACCTAATTTTGTTTTTGTCTGTCCCTCGAACTGAGGTTCCTGAACTTTAACCGATATAATAGCTGTTAATCCTTCACGAAAATCGTCTCCACTAATATCGAATTTTAATTTTTCTAATAACCCTGCCTTCTCTGCGTATGATTTTAAGGTTCTGGTTAAACCACTTCTAAATCCGGCAAGATGAGTACCACCTTCTATAGTGTTAATGTTATTAACATACGAATGTAAATTCTCTGAATACGAAGTATTATACTGCAAAGCAATCTCTACAGGAACACCATTTTTTTCGGTATCGATATATACAACATTCTCGAGTAATTTTTCGCGAGTAGCATCTAAAAATGAAACAAATTCTTTTAATCCTTCTTCAGAATAAAAATTATCATGACGATATTCCTTACTATCGCCGTTTCCATTTCCGTTACCATTATCTTCAAATTCTCTTTTATCTAATAAAGATAATTTTATTCCTTTATTCAGATATGATAACTCGCGTAATCGTGCTGCTAGAATTTCATACTTGAATTCGCTAACAATAAATATACTATCATCGGGAGTAAAGTTAATAATTGTACCTGTCTTATCACTTATACCTTCTTCTTTTATATCTCCTAATGGTTTTCCTTTAGAATATTCTTGAGTATAAATTTTTCCATTACGATGTATTTCTGCCTTTAAGTACTTCGATAAGGCATTTACACAAGATACACCAACTCCATGCAAACCACCGGAAACTTTATACGATTCTTTATTAAACTTACCTCCGGCATGCAATACCGTCATAACAACTTCAAGAGCCGATTTCCCTTCTTTCTCGTGTAAATCTACAGGAATACCTCTACCATCGTCGATAACAGTAATAGAATTATCCTCGTTTATTATTACTTCTATATTACTACAATATCCGGCTAAAGCCTCATCAATAGAATTATCAACAACTTCATAAACTAAATGATGTAATCCTTTTTCGCTAATATCACCAATATACATAGCCGGACGCTTTCTAACAGCTTCCAAGCCTTCGAGTACCTGAATATTATTGGCAGAATATTCATTATTACTATTATCGTTTATTTTACTATTGTTACCAATTATTTCTTTGTTTTCTTCGTTTTCGGAATTATTCATTGGTATTAAATTAAATTATTACTTTATTTTTTTCAAACAAAAACATATCTTAAAGATTGATTTTTCAATTTCAATCTAATTTCATTTCCTTTTACTTTTAAAATAATATTTTTTATTCTTTCAAGGAAAGTAAATGATTTTGCATATTGCTATATGTCAAACAGTTACACTTAACCATTAAGATAAAATTTAAAGTAGTAAATATAGTAAAAATAAGGCACTTAACTCTAGTTTTTAATCTAGAATTTTTAGTTATTTTATTAACAATTTGCAAACTTAAATTAGGTAGTTTTTTTGATGTATTTTAATAATTTCAAAAACAAAAATTATACTCCCCAATAAGGGGTATTTTAACTCAAAAATATTCCCTTTTAGAAAGAATATGTAATTCCGGCCATTACATTAAAACCATATGTTGGATAATAATTCCACATATAATTGTCTGACGATAAAATATTATTTAATTGCAAGAATCCTGAAAGCACTTTTGTATACCTGTATTCAAGCCCCAAATTAATATCGAGAACGGCATCAAGTTCTTTTGCAGTATTATTTACTAAAGCATATCGTTTCCCTTTAATAAATATATCGCTTTTTAGAATTATAGCATTTCTCATATCGTAGCGAGTAAAAAAGTTAACAATTAGCTCAGGTTTATGCCAAGGTTTACTTTCTTCGTTCATAGCATATCTATAATAATTTGCTTTTAGAGCAAATCCAAGCTCATCGGATGGATTAAATGATAGTTCTCCAAAATATTTTGTAATCTCAATATCGTCGTAAACTACTCCAAACATATTACCCATACTATCTGTTTGCGAAAAATTATTTACATAGAATGGCATATCACCAACTATTGAATGTTTCACTTGAAAATTGTAAAATATCGACGAACTAAAATTTCCTTTTATTCCGATTAGAAGAATCATTTTATAATCGGTATTCTTTACATTTAATGCGGGTAAGATAAATGGATTTTCATTAACAACAGTTCTATAATTATTTACTTCTCTTCTTCCATCTATTCCAGCATATGGAATTATGTAATGATTAATTATATCATATTCGAGATTTCCTTTCGGATAATAATAAGTATTACTGCTTTCGCCATGTTTATCGGAATAAACATTTATTCCGGCAGACACACGCCATTTATCGCTAAACAATCCTAACCAAGGACTCATATAGAACACTTTGTTAGAAACAGAATCGATAGATTGGGACTTATCATAGTAATTATATGCAAAGTCAAGTCCTACCATTTCTTTTTCGAAATACTTATTTATTTTTCCGTTAAAACATATAGAATTTTCTGAATTGGAAAAATCGTCGAGGAAATAATTATAATTAAGACCAAAATCGTAATTAACATGCAAAGAATCGGTGTAAGTACTGTAATATCTGGCATTTATTTGAAAATCGAAATATTTTTGTTTTATATCGTCTTTTAAAAGCGTAGAATCGACAAATGTATTGTATCCGTAATAATGCATTACATTTCTATTAAAGCCAATATTTGATTTTATAACAGAATTCTCAAAAAATTTCTTCCCATAAAACAGAATTTCATTATCGCTAAAAGCAGCATCTCCTTTTTTATTGTTTAACAAATTTACTTTACTAAACGATGAAAAATGTTTTAAATAAGTACCAATAGAGAATTTTTTTGAGCGTTTATTGTTTAGGTAAACTTCGATAAATGGCATTGCTTTATTTCCAATAGCTACTTTTGTATAGCTATTGTAGAGTTTTTTCAAGGGTTCGCCTACCATTTTAGCCGGTTTAATCGCTTTCGGATTATACGAAATATCTAATGGCTTTGTAATAAGGTAATATTTGAATGTTGGTATTATTTTAACAGTATCGATAATTTTCGGCAAACTATTTATCTTATATGCATCGGATATTGTAGGCTTATACGGTTTAACTACATAAACTTCTTTTTTTAATTCTGAATTGTTTTCTTGAGCTCGAAGGCTAAAATACGAAAGAAATATTACTAATGATATTAAGATTATATGTTTCATATCTATTTTCTATTTTTTATTATTTATTTATATTTATATGAAAATATTTATTTCTTTTTTTCATTTTCTTTGAAGAGTTCATCGTATTTCCCCGATTTATTTTCCTTAAATTCAATTTTCATATCTTTATCGTCTTCCGATTTAATATTGTACTTTTCTTTTTCTACAATACTATTATATTTTTCTTTTGCTACATCAATTATATCATCATCTTTATCGGCATTATAATTATCTATAATACTCTTTAAAGTATGTTTAGCTTGAAAACTATCATCTTTTTGCAGATACACATCCGCCAGTAAAATATATGCTTTAGCAAGCCAATATTCCTGAGATGTTTTTTGTTGTATAAAATCGAAAATCTCATGCTCTGCAATATTGTATTGTTTATCGATATAATATATTTCGCATATACGATATTTTGCTTCGGCCCCTTCGCTGCTATTAACATCTTCAGATATCATACGGAACTCATCCATAGCTAATCCGTAATTTTTATTTTTAAACAGCGCCATAGATTTTTTATATCTTGCTTCGCGAATTATTCCTTCGGAGATTTTTTCGGTATGCAATAATTTATTAGCCGAATTTATTGTCTCGGTATTATCTTTTAAATTATAATTTGCTCTTACTAAACCTAATCTAGCGCTTATAAGATGCTTGTTTACTTCAGCAATTTTCTCGAGTTGTTTATAATTTTTAATTGCATCAGAATAATTTTTAAACTCATAATTTATCTCGGCAGAATTCAGTAATGATTGTTCTGTAAAAGTATTCTTGGGTTTCGAAATAATATAATAATACGATTCCAGAGCTTTTTTATTCTCTCCATTTCTATACTGGCAATCGGCTTTATAGTAATGTGCATTCAAAGCAAAATTTCCATTATTATATTTCTGCAAATATTTTTCGAGTGCCACAAGCGATTTATCACAATCACCATTCATATACACTTTTTCGGCCGAAATATATGTCAACGAATCTTGTTCGCTCGCACTAATGCTACCAAAATCGCCTAAACCATTAACATAAGCAAAATAAGAATCTACATCATTCATATCGACATAAATATTTTTTATTCCTATTAATGAATTTTTAGCTTCGGCAGTACTCGGATATTCGGCAACAACACGTTTATAATATTTCATTGCCAATTCGCTTTTATCCTTATTATAATTCAGAAGTCCTAATTGTACTAATGATTTTTTAACATAGCTACTTGTTGGATAATTACTTACAACTTTTTCGTAACTCAAAATTGCATTATCAAATTCTTGAATATCGATATAACTCTTTCCCATTTCAAATAAAGCATCATCGAGATATGCCGATTCAGGACATTCGTTTAAAAGTCTTTGTAAGGTAGCAATCTTTTTGTTTGGTCTACTAACCAAACCTAGAGAAAACCCACGCTGGAAAAGAGCATAATCCTTATCAAAAATATTATACTCTATTGCTTTATCGTAATAATCAATAGCAAGCCAGTAACTTCGTCGAATAAAATAACAATCGGCAATTCTATTATTCGCATCAGAGATACTTTCGGTTACTTTATCGTTTTCGAAATTTAGAAATTTTCGAAACCACAATATTGCCGTTGAATAATTTTTTAACTTAAAATACGAGTATGCCATATTATAATGAGCAATATTAAACTCTTCGAGTTGAAAAGCACCGGGAGATAAAACAAACTTGTTATACTCTTTTATTGCATTACTATAATTGTTTATTTGGTAGTTTGCTTCGCCCAACCAATAATAACTTTGAGCTGCAATTTCGTTATTGTAAGTATTATACTTTAGCGATTTCTCGAATATTGTAATAGCATCGGCATAATGCAAATTATTAAATAATTCTAAGCCTCGATAATATGCAACTTTCTGATAAGCTTCTTTTATGGCGTGATCTTTATTTTTTATTTTATCTAAAGAAGCCAAAGCGTCTTTATAGTTACTGGTATACATATATGCCATTACTAAAAAATTATAAGCATCATCAAGTCTATCGGATTTTGGATATAATTGTATAAACTCGTGAAAGGCACTTATAGCCTCGTTAAATGGAGAATGAAATATTTCATAAGTAATTACAGCATAATTAAATAGAGCTTCTTCTTTTATTTCTGTGTCGAAATCTAATTTTGATGCAAACTCAAATGCTAATCTGGCTTTATTTTTTTGTTGAATTTCTATATAACAGTCAGCCAAATGGAAATATGCGTTCTGGGCTAACAAATCGTTTTCGTTAACTACTTTTTCGAAAACTGTTGCAGCACTATCGTATTGCTCGGCCTTATAGTAAGCATAAGCAAACATATAATTATCTTCTCTTGAAATATTATTTGCTTTTTCGACAAATATTTTCAAGTATTTTAAAGCATCTTCATACTTTTTACTTTTATAATAAGAATCGCCAATAATTTTAGCAATTTCCGGAGTACGCTTAGCACTTGCCGATTCAAGAATCGGAAGGGCATATTCAATAACTTTCTCGTATCGTTCTTGTAAATAGTATATCTGAGAAATATAATATGGAACAATTGGTGCAAAAGTTTCATTTTTACTCAATCGCAAAAATCCCTGAAGGGCAGTTTCGTAATTTTTTTCATCGTAGGCAATATGAGAATAATAATATAAAGCAGGACCTGTATATTTTGTATCGACATTAATAATTTCGTAAAAAGCATTTGTTGCTTTTTCCTTATTGCCCAACATAAAATAGCAATATCCCAATTTAAAATAATATTCTGATAACTCTTCATCCTTAATCTTATCTTTTTTAACCTGCTTAAACCAATGAACAGCATTTATATATTTTTTCTGTCGATATTGAAATTTCGCCATATTAAAATATGCTGCATTAACTTTAGAACTTTCAGGATGATGCGAAATAAAACCCGATATAAGATATTCTGCATCTTTATTATATAGTTTTATTGCACAAATAGATGAATAGTATTCAGCATTAGCCTTTGTTTCATTATCGAGAAATTCATTTTTGTCGATAACCTTCGTAAAATGCTCTTGAGCCACACCATATTTTCCCTTGTCGAATAATTCTAATCCCAATTTATAATCGGCATTAAACTCGGTATATTTTAAGGTTTTTTGAGCAAGAATATTTTGCGAAATACCAAACAGAATAAACGCTATAACAAATATTAAATGCTTATTAATCTTCATATTATTTTTTATTAATTTTAAATTATAATTTAAAATACTATTCGCTATATTTATTTCAATAATTTAGATTTAAAATATAATAAAGCTCCATTTACATATGGGATTCTCTCGAATTGAAAGTTATATTTTTGAAAGAACATTTTCAATTCATCTTCAGTATGTAATACCCCACGAATCTTAGTATTATGTTTGTTTCTTTCCGGAACAGGAACACTGCTAACAAAAACTCCATCTGTTTTTAATATCCTCTTTATCTCGCTAATAACAATCTCTGTATTTTTTAAAAAAAATAACGATAAGTTGCAAATGCAAATATCAAAACTATTATCGTTAAATGGCAAACTATCGACATTCGCAACAAATAATTTTACGTTCTTAAATTCTAAATTTATAAATTTCTTAAAGGCTTCTTGAAATAAGCCCGTACTTATATCGATGCCGTAATAATTAATATCATTACTCAAAAAATATGCCGAATTTCCACTCCCTGTAGCAATTTCTAAAATATCTTTATTATGAGTATCATTAAATTCGTTTTTCAAAATTTTAAAATGAGATTGAATATTAGCTTTAAATTTCTTCGGGAAAATAGATTTTTCCATTATTCTATCGTAAAAACAGGAAAACAAATCTCCCAACCAAGGTTTAAATTTTATTATTTCATTATCATCAGATTGTAAACGATAAAGATTTTTCTTTTCAACTATATTAATCGCTTCTTTGAGATTATTCATTCTCATGTAATTATAATTTTGTTAAACTTTAATAAATTACAATATCGTTACAAAATATATTTTATTCTACACTAAATAATTCAGGCTAAATTTATAAAGAATAACTCTATTACACATACTTATATCGAGATTTTAATTAACATAAACTGTTAATTAAAATAATTATTTTATTTTTAACTACTTTTGTATACAAAATTAAGAACAAGCAATTATTTTTATTGACAAAATAAACAATATTATTATCTGACTTATAGTTAATTCTTGACTTAGCTTAAGCAAAATAAATTCTTTTTATAATGAAAGACATGCCAATAATAGATTTTAAAAATGTAAATATCTACCATAAAGAAAATCTTATTCTATCGAATGTAAATTTATCGGTAAATAAAGGAGAGTTTATTTATTTTATAGGTAAAGTTGGTAGTGGAAAAACAAGTTTAATAAGAACTATAAATGCTGAGCTTCCGTTAAAAACAGGAACCGGAATGGTTGCTGGTTTTAATCTTGAAAAAATAAAAAGAAAACAAATACCATATCTAAGAAGAAAATTAGGTATTGTTTTTCAAGATTTTAAATTACTCTCGGACCGAACAGTACACGACAATCTACTTTTTGTTTTAAAATCGACAGGATGGAAAAACAAAAAAGAAATAGATAATAGAATTAACGAGGTACTAGAAAAAGTTGGATTAGCATTTAAGGGCTACAAGATGCCTCATCAATTATCGGGAGGAGAACAACAAAGGGTAGTTATAGCAAGAGCTCTTTTAAACGATCCTGAATTAATTCTTGCCGATGAGCCAACAGGAAATCTCGACCCTGAAACATCTGAAAATTTAATGGAATTATTATTTGAAATAAGCCAAAATAACCGAACAGTAATTATGGCAACTCACGATTATAATATGGTGAAAAAATTTGTAGCCAAAACACTTAAATTTGAGAATACAAAAATTATTGAAGTCGATAACTCAAACGAAATTGATTTTGAAAGCTTAAAAGAATAAGTAAACAATTATTTTTCGCTCAAAACAAGCAAGTACAATATTTATAGATGTTAAAAAAACTTAAGGAAATAGACGAAAGTAATTTTTTTCGAAACATGTTAACAATGTTTTCCGGTGTTTCAATAGCACAAATTATTACTTTACTCTCTATTCCTATATTAACCCGTTTATTTTCGCCCGAAGAATTTGGTTTTATAGCTTTATATTTGAGTATTGCCAATATTTTCGGAACAATATCATCGGGCAAATACGATCTTGCAATAATGATTCCGAAAAACGACAATGATGCAATTAAAATATTCTCAGGCTCGATACTCATTGTTATAACATTTTCGTTTGTAAGTCTAGTATCGATAATTATTCTTAAAAATATTAACACTCCAATAAGTTCGTTTATTGCACCAAATTACTTTTATTTTCTTCCTTTAAGCATTTTATTGATTGGCTCGATAAAATCGTTTACTCAGTGGTTAAACAGAAAGAAGGATTTTCCTTATTTGGCAAAAACTCATATTGTTCAAAATGGCACTGCATCGACAGTTAAACTATCTGCCGGTTATTTCACATCATTAGGCACATGGGGATTACTTTTGGGAAATATTGCAGGACAAGGAATTATGTTTTTATCCTTACTAAGAAAGATACTAAAAAAGTATAAAATTCTTATTAAGAAAAACTTTTCAAAAGATATAAAAACAATATTAATAGAACATAAGAACTTCCCTATTTTCGCCATGCCAATGGGATTTTTAAATATTATTTCGAAAGATATTATGCTATATGTACTTAATATCTTTTTTAGCACAACTACGGTAGGACTTTACGCTAATGCGCAAAAAGTAAGCAATTATCCATTATTCTTTATTACCCAAGCATTTACATCGGTATTTTACCAAAGACTAAGTGAAACACAAAACAAAGTAAAATTATATTTCTGGTCGTATATAATAAACTTTCTTATTGCAAGCATAGCCATGATACCAATAATATTATGGGGCGAAAGATTATTTAGTTTTGTTTTAGGTAAAGAGTGGGAAATAGCCGGCAGTATTGCAAAATATTTAGTCCCTTTAACTATTACAAGTTTTGCAACAAGAAATGTTATTAATGTTTTCTCGTTAACAAAGAAAAATCATTTGCTGCTAATTTGGCAATGTATTTATTTTATTCTTATAACTGCAATAATATTTTTAACTAACAAATATGGTTTTAATACAATGATTTTTAATTTTTCTGTCGGAGGAGCAATACTTTATATTATCTTAGCATTTATTGGTTTAAAAATTCTTTTAAACAAAGAAAAATAAACAGGCAATGTCTGAAATAATTATTGAAACACAAAATAGTATAATTAAAATATATGTGGCGCAATTTTAAGGCATAATAGAATTTTAAATAAATGAAAACTATTCTAAAAAAAATACTTTATTGGAAATTATCGTTTTTTTATAAAGAATTAAACATAAATGATAATCATTACCCTATTAAAACATTGTTTATATATGCATTTAAACAAAAAATATTAGGATACAATAGAAAAACTCCATGGCCGGTACATTATTCAAGCAAAATAATTTGCCCGCAGAAAATTCAAAGAGGAACAAAATATCCGGGCTTTGGCCATAACATATATCTTGATGGGCGAAATGGGATTATTATTGGAAGCAATGTATGGATAGGGCCGAGAGTCTCTATAATAAGTCAAAATCACGATTTGAATAATTACAATAATTACACACCTTCGGAGCCTATAAAAATAGGGAAAAACTCTTGGCTTGGTTCTTCGTGCATAATATTACCCGAAGTAGAACTTGGCAATCACACCGTTGTAGGGGCTGGTGCAATAGTAACAAAATCGTTTACCGATGGGAATGTACTTATTGCAGGAAATCCGGCAAGAATTATTAAAACATTAGATGAATATTCGGAGTAATTATTTTTTTAACCACTGTAAGAATATTGGTAAATTATTTTCTTTTAATCTATAATACTTTTTTGCTTTTGCCCCAAATCCTTTATTCCTATATGCTACACCCTTAATATCGGATCCTGCAAAATCTAAAACCATATTATTACCTGCATATTTTTTTATAAAATTATCGGTTAATAAATACATTGCACCAACATTTTTACCTACAGAATTTGTAACAGAAAAATAAACAGCTCTATTATTATATATTAAGAAGAAAAAAGATGCACAGAACTCATTATTATAATAAGCATTATACAATTCTCCCAAATTATTTTTCAAAGAATACGAAATTATTTTATCTAAATTATTAATATCAGTATCGTTTACATTAGCTATATTTTTCTTTTTTATTAATGCCTTAAAATCATTAATAAAAAAGTCTTGATTAGATTCGTTTTTTATTATAATATTTTTAGCACCCGCTTTTTTAAGGTTTTTTTTATGATTTTTTGAATAATTACTATTTAATTCTTTATACAATTTATTTAAATTTAACAAATACGTGGTTCTTTTAACAAAATTGAAATTATTAATTAATTCGGAATTATAAATATTCAAACCAATATCAATAAATTTATACTTCTTAATAATTAATTCTAATACTTGTTTTTCTTCATCGACAGAAAGATTTTTAGCAAATAATATTGAGTGAAATTGAGAAAATATTGGCTGATATAAATATTTTATTCCATATTTCTTTCGCCAACACAAAGGCATTATTACTTTATAATCATCCGAAACAACCGCGTCCCAATTAGGCGATACAATATTAAGAAACCATGCTTTAGCATAAACAATTGGATTTCGGGCATTATCAACTGCAAGATCCCACTTTTCGAAATCTATCTCTCTATGTTTTAAATAATTAATTTGCATTGCTTTCTTTTGCGAATTTAGTAAGATGAATTACTATATATTAATCAAAGAAACTTATAACTTACTTGTCGTGGTCGTCGCAAACACAACGAAGCATTTCTTTATAAACACTTCCCCATCCTTTCCAATTTCCATGATTACTGAGCGATTCGTTATGCCATAAACTTATAAAGGTTCCATTTACTTCTTTTATCTTATTTGCAATATTCTCGATATTACTTATAGCCTCATTCTCTGACAATTGCAGACTTCTATTTAATGTAGTATCCATAATCTGAAAAGGGAATATTTTCAATCCTGTTTCTTGTTCGTTCTCTAAATCGTAGAAATTAAATGGTGTACAAGTTCCTGCTCTAAATCCCAGGTCGGTAGCGTAACCTAAGGTATAATCTTCCTTAATTCCATTTTTTATTAAATTTCTATATGTATCGGGAAAAGATAATCGCAAAAAATGTTGGCGTGATTTAGTTATTTCTTTATTGGTTATTCTTCTAAGTCTATTAATCTCTTTACGTAATTTTCCTAAAACATCGGCAGATTTATACGAAGGATGAATTCCTAATTGATATTTTTTCGACATATTTTTTATTAAAGTTTGAAATGGTTCTTTTCTTGCCGGAACATTTCTATCGTATTTGCTAAAATTAGCAAGCAAGAAAAACCAAATTGGTTCTATCTTATATTTTTTGTTAATCTGTTCAATATAATCGTAAGTATCGTATGGATCGTCTTTCAACATAAGAGCTCTATATCTTTCAAGTATTGCAGTAAAATCGAAGTCGATTAATGAACGTAAAGTTGCTCCTATTGTTCTGGCATTACCTTTATACAAATATGCATAAGCGTTATCAACATCAATTGTTGAGATATAATTAAATTTTCGTTTTACTATATTAAAATCGGGATATAGTTTTTTTAATATCTCGGCTAAAGAAAACACCCATTGATCAACTATTGGCTCGTTAAGAAAATTATTTTTATATGCAATACTCTGTTTGGCTTCAAATCTACCATGATTGTCGCTTTTGAATGGCAAATATTCTTCGTAACGCGAAATTAAATAAAATATAGATGCAAAAATGTCAAATGGGATTTCAGACATTTCATCTGTTTGAAAAAATATTTTCGTATTATTCCAAACACTAACAAAAATATCGGGTTTACTAATTGATGTTTCGAATAATAAATTATTTGATTTTATAAATATTCCGTTATTAAGAGTTGAATTTGAATAATTTATTTTGGAGAGTTTATAATTATTATATTCATCAGTGTTATTTGTAATTCTAAAATTTATTCCTAGAATATTGTTAAACATGAATTTACAAACATACTCTAATCGAGCAGATGTTATTTTTGAGTATATTAAAAGCAAGTTATTATATCTATTTATGAATTATCAAATGTACAAAAAAATATCAATTTTCAAATTCTACAATAGTAATTCCTGACCCTCCGAATTGAACTTGCTCATCTTTAAAGCCTTTCACCATATCAACAGTTTCTAAATATTCTCGTATTAATTGTCGTAAAATACCATCGCCTTTTCCGTGTAATATTTTGACTGTTGAGACATTAATAACAATAGCATCGTCGATAAAGTCTTTAACTTTTTGCAATGCTTCTTCGGCTCTTTTGCCTCTTACATCAATCTCGGGTTTAAAATTTATTCGTTTTTCACCAAAGTCCCAATTTTCAGAATAATTATTTTTTTCTTGCTTATTTAATTGATTATATCGTGTATTACTGATTTTTTCAACTTTTTGTTTTTTTATTGTTGTTCTCATATTTCCGAAAGCAACGGTATAATTTTTATCATTTATTTCTAATACTTCTCCAACAGAATTTTGCCCAATAATTATTACCTTATCGCCCATAGAGATTACTGTATCTATTTTTTTTGTTTTTTTTACAATTTCATTTTCATGAGAACTTTTCTTTCCCTTATTTTTTCTATTCTTAATCTTTTCTATTTTTTTCAGTACCTTCTCATCATCTATATCTTGCAGGTTTACCAATTTACTCTTTTCAATCTCTAGCTCTTTACGTAATGATTTTGTTTTTTCCTTATTTGCCTGATTATCTCTGATATCTTTTATTGTATTCTCTATTTTTTTATTTACTCCTAAAAGCAAATCATTAGCTTCTTCTTTAGCTTTTTTAATAATTTCTTTTCGTGTTTTGTTAGCCGAATCGAGTTCTGTTTTATAATTATCGACTAATTCGTCTAATCTTTTTTCTTCTTTTCTAATTTTTTCGCGTTTAGTAGCCCAATAACGCTTATCGCGAATAATATCTTTCAGGTTCTTATCGAAATCGATATGCTCTTTTCCTATTTTTGATGTAGCATTTTGTAGGATATTTTCCGGCAAACCAATTTTACGAGCTATTTCGAAAGCAAAAGAACTTCCAGGTTCACCAATAGACAATTTGAATAGTGGATTAATTTTATCGGTATCGAAAAGCATTGCTCCGTTCTCTATTCCGTTTTCTGAAGAAGCAAAATGTTTAAGATTAGTGTAATGTGTTGTTATAACTCCTTTTGCATTTTTCTTATTTAAGCTATCGAGAATCGACTCAGCAATAGCACCACCAAGCATTGGTTCGGTTCCTGTTCCAAACTCATCGATAAGTAAAAGAGTATTTTTGTCGGCATTCTTAATAAAATACTTCATATTATAAAGATGCGAACTATAAGTACTTAAGTCGTTTTCTATAGATTGGTCATCGCCAATATCTATAAATAAATTTTTGAACAAGCCAATTTCTGAATTCTCAGACATTGAGACCAACATACCGCATTGAAACATATATTGTAACAATCCTACAGTTTGCAAACACACAGATTTCCCACCGGCATTTGGTCCTGATATTAACAATATTCTTTGATTATTTGTATTTATCTGAATATCGAGAGGGACAACTTCTCTTTTCTCTTTTTTGAAACTATTATACAATAATGGGTGAACTGCTTTTTGCCAATTAAATGATGCTTGATTATTAAATATTGGTTTAATAGAATTTAGTTTAATTGCTACTTTTGCTTTAGCTCTGATAAAATCGATAGTTCCTAAAAACCTGTAAGAATACAGCAAATCGTCGATGTATGGTCTTATATCATCGGTAAATTCGGTAAGTATCTTAACAATTTCTCGACGCTCTGAATATGCTAACTCCTTTAATAGATTGTTTAGATCAACAATTTCTATAGGCTCAACATACGATGTTCGTCCAGTTGTCGATTCATCGACAACAATACCACTGATTTTTCGTTTATTCGACGAATCGACAGGAATAACCGAACGGCCTTCGCGCATAACTAACGACACATCAGATGCAACAAAACCATCTTTCTGAGCTGCTTTTAAGATACTTTGCAATTGCTTATTTATACTTCTCTCTTTCGATCGAATCTCGCCCCTGATATTTTGTAATTCAGATGATGCATTATCTTTTATTCTTCCTTGTCCTGTAATTATTTTATCAATTCTTTCTAAAATAAACGAATGCACCTTAACTCCCGATACTACATTTTGTAAATATGGATATTTATTATCTTCTTTTCTCGATTTAAAAAAACTAATTATTGCTTTTATAGTCTCTAAAGAACGTTTTACATTAAACAACTCATCGGTTTGAATAAATGTTCCTATAACGCTAATTCGTTTCAGACATTCGGTAGTATCGAAAAAGTGATTCACAGGAAAATTGTCTTCCATCAAGATTATCTGACGAAATTCTTCAACTTGGTTTATTAAGTTATTAATAAATTTATATGAATCTGAGAATCTCATTTTATTAGCACTATGCTTACCCAAATTACATAAGCAATTGCCTTTAATCATTTCTCGAATCTTATCGAAACCTATCTTCTTCTCAAAACTTTCGGGATATAACACTCTTGGTTTATTATTTATTATTTGAAATTTGATGCTGTAAAATTAACATTTTAACCCGAAAAATTATGTAAGGCATGAGCTAAAGGTACTCAAATTTTCTACGATTAAGTAATACCAACAATTTGGGTATTTCATTAACTTCAAATTTGGGTAATACTAAATCGGAATTTTCATCTTTGCTTCTCACTATTCATAGTCCATTCACACAATTTATTTCGTTTTAGCACGAATAAAGCGAGTTAACTTCAATTTATGAATATTAAAATATATCTTGACTAATTAAATTATGTTTTGTAACTTGGAATTATGACCTTAAAATTTGAAATTTGAAAAACAGGACTTTACTTTGGGTAACAATTTTTGCCATAACAATGGGGATATTTGAAGGTGCTGTTGTTGTATATTTACGTGCATTATACTATCCATTAGGGTTCGCTTTCCCTTTAAATGCAATTGATAACCCAATTGCCATTACCGAATTAATTCGCGAATTTGCTTCTCTGTTTATGCTATTATCTGTAGGAATTCTTGCCGGGAAAAATTTTTCGCAACGATTTGCTATGTTTCTTTATTCCTTCGCTGTATGGGATATTATATATTATGTATTTCTGAAATTAATTTTAAATTGGCCTGAATCGTTTTTTACTTGGGATTTACTTTTTCTGCTTCCTGTAACTTGGACAGGTCCGGTAATTAGTCCGATAATAATTTCTCTCATAATGATTACTCTTGCTTTGGTAATTAATAAATATAATATTAGAAAAACCATTAATGTTGTAATAAATAAACAAGAATGGATATTATTAATTAGTGGGGCATTTGTTGTATTCGTTTCGTTTATTTGGGATTATTCAAAATACCTTATTTATAATATTAAATTCAGCGAAATAAAATCGAGATCCTTATCTGATAAATTATTCGACTTATCGATTAAATATATTCCCACAAAATTTAACTGGTCTATATTTTTTATTGGTGTAATTATTATTCTTTTCGCAATATGGAAATTACACAAAAGAAATAAACAATTAGAATCTGCTAATGCAAATTTATAATTAGGAGTAATCAGAAGAATTTATTAATTAATAATCGATATACACAATAATGGCTTCAAACTTTAATTGTTTGAAGCCATTATAATTTTATCAAATAAATATATTTTATTTTTTTATTCCTAATTGCTGAAACATAAATGCATATTCCATTGCATATTCTTTAAGTGGTTCGAAACGTCCCGATGCTCCACCATGTCCGGTATCCATATTAATATATAATAACAACACATTATTATCGGTTTTCATATCGCGAAGTTTAGCTACCCATTTAGCAGGTTCCCAATATTGCACTTGCGAATCGTGCAAACCTGTAGTTACCAACATTGCCGGATAATCTTGTTTTTTTACATTGTCGTAAGGAGAATACGACAACATATAATCGTAATATTCTTTTTCTTTCGGATTTCCCCACTCATCGAATTCTCCGGTAGTTAAAGGAATACTCTCGTCGAGCATAGTTGTAACTACGTCGACAAAAGGAACTTGAGCAATAATTCCTTTATACAATTCGGGTTTCATATTTGCAATAGCACCCATTAACAAACCTCCGGCACTACCACCCATAGCAAACAATTTTTTGTTCGATGTATATTTCTCATCAATTAAATATTGGGCACATGTATTAAAATCGGTAAAAGTATTTTTCTTCTTCAACAATTTCCCGTCTTCGTACCAAGGACGTCCTAAATATTCGCCACCACGAATATGGGCAAGAACATACACAAATCCCCTATCGAGCAAACTTAAGCGCACCGAACTAAAGTAAGGATCCATAGTTGCTCCATACGAGCCATAGCCATAAATTAAGGTAGGATTAGTACCATTTAATTTAATTCCTTTTCTATATACAATAGACATTGGCACCATTGTTCCATCATCGGCTGTAGCAAATAATCTTTTCGATTCGTAATTCTCTGGATTAAAATCGCCTATAACTTCTTGTTGTTTCTTAAGAGTCTTCACTTTTGTATTCATATTATAATCGAAAGTAGAAGACGGAGTGGTTAATGATGTGTATCCAAAACGCAATTCTTCGGTATCGAATTCAGGATTTGTCGATACGTACGCCATATATGTTTCTTCTTCGAAATTGATATAATACTCTGAGTTATCGCTCCATTTTATTACTCGCAAATTAGTAAGTCCATTTTCACGTTCTTCGACAACAAAATATTTTTTAAATACTTCGATATCTTGCAACAATACATTTTTACGATGAGCAATAACTTCTATCCAATTTTCTTTAGTTGTTTTATCAACAGGAGTTTTCATTAATCGGAAATTCTTGGCATCGAGATTTGTAACTATATAAAAATAATCACCAAAATGCGAAACAGAATATTCTAAATCCTTTTCTCTTGGTTGAATAATTTTAAATTTCCCAGTGGGATTATTAGCATCGAGAAACTGATATTCGGTAGAAAGAGTACTATACGAAACAATCATAAGATATTTCCCCGACTTAGTTTTATATACATCGGTTCCAAAAGTTTCGTCTTTCTCGTTATAAACAAGTTTGTCGTCTGATGTTGTATCTCCAAGCTTATGTTTATAAATTTTATCTTCGCGTAATGTTACTGTATCTTTTTTAGCATAAAAAATAGTTGCATTATCGTTAGCCCAAACACCACTACCCGATGTATTTTTAATTGCATCGCTATATATTTCGCCTGTTTCCAGATTCTTTATATGCAAAGTGTATTTTCTTCTACTAATTGTATCGACACCAAATACAACAAGTTTATTATCGGGACTTATACTAAATCCCCCAAGTTGATAATAAGCATGACCTTCTGCCATATTATTAACATTCAAAATTATCTCTTCATTATTATCGAGATTCTCCTTTTTTCTACAATAAATAGGATATTCTTTCCCTTCTTCGTAACGAGTATAATAATAATATCCGTTTTTCTTATATGGTACCGATTCGTCTGTTTCTTTAATTCTCGATTTCATTTCTTGGAACAAATCTTCCTGAAACTTCTCGGTAGGTTTAAGTATAGCCTTTGTATATTTATTTTCTTCTTCGAGATAATTTATTACTTCCTTATTATCTCTATTATTTAACCAATAATAATTATCGATTCTAGTATCTCCATGCATAACAAGTTTTTTAGGAACTTGTTTAACATCTGGTTGTTGAACATTGCTACAAGCTACGCTCCCTATTATTTCTATTGCCATAATGATTAATAACTTTTTATTTATCTTCATAACTATTTTTTTTTATTTTTGTAATGCAAAAGTATTATTAATTTTCTAAATTTTCTACAACTAAATTATAAAATATGCATTCTCGGAAAAAACTACACAGGTCACACAATCAGGTAATAGCAGGAGTTTGTGCAGGAATTGCCGAATATTTAGGTTGGGATATTGGTTTAGTAAGATTATTATATTTATTAATCTCGATATTTAGTACAGGTTTTCCAGGCACATTAATTTATATTATTTTGTGGATTATTATGCCCTTGCCACATAGAAATTTCTATTAAGCTGAGTTCGATGTAAGCTTTGTCCACACAAGTGTTTTCCAAAAAAATAATTTTGAAGCTACTACTTCTATTTCGTTTTTTCTAATTTCAGTAACTTTTAATTCAAGATTAATTCCTTTATCGGGTCCATATATATTCCCATTTATCCATTCATTTTCTTCTTTATCGTAATTAAGATTTCTTATTATTACCATTCCTATTAAAGGATTATCTCTTTTCGACAAATCAGGATTTTTTATATCTTTTTTCTGTCCGTTTTTATAAGTATTTAAAGCAATAATTTTACCGAAATATCACTAGCATCCGAAAGTCGAAATTTTAAAAAGCCCTCAGAATCCTATATTTTTGTTTTACCACAAAATAAAAATAATTATGGGACTCTTCAGGCGAAACAAAAATAACAATAAACCAGTAATTCGACAAATATTAGATTTAGTACCTCGTTGGCTTTTTGAAAACTGCACCAATACTTACAAAACGGACAAAGGTGTTAGTAAATATAAGACTTATGATCAATTTGTCGCCTTAACTTTCGGACAGCTTAATAAGTGTCAGAGTTTGAGCGATATATCAGCAGGAATCGGTGTTAGCGAAATTTTCATAAAAGACCTTGGTCTAACCCAAAGTCCAGCACGTTCCACAATGAGCGATGGTAATAAAAAACGAGACTGGCGCGTGTTTGAAAGTTTATATTATCGTTTATTAAGTCATTATAAATCGATACTAAAACAACATCATAATACACACATCATAAAAGAGATTAAGGGCAAGGTAGTTAAATTAATAGATAGCTCAACTATATCCTTATGTTTAGCTATGTTTGATTGGGCAGAGTTTCGGACAGCAAAAGGGGGTATCAAATTACATACAAGTTGGGATTACAATTTAATGATACCAGATGTAGTAAATATCACAGAAGCAAAGGTTCATGACAGATATGGGTTAGGACAATTAATTTACCCTAAAGACACTATTATTGTTGAAGATAGAGCCTATTTTGATTTTCTTTTAATGCTCAACAGAATAAAAGCAAAAAATGTATTTGTTACAAGAATTAAAACGAACACTTTGTATGAAACAATTGAAGAATTAGAATTACCGGATAATATTGACCAAAACATTTTAAAAGATGAAATTATCCGCCTTAACTCAAATAAGGCAAAAGAAACAGGTATTTCGGAACATAAATTAAGATTGGTACACGTTTATAAAGAAGATGAGAATAAAATTATAGCCATTATTACCAATCAACTTGATTGGGGGTACAATACTATTGCTGAATTATACAAGAAACGCTGGGATATTGAATTATTCTTCAAGTCTTTGAAACAAAACTTACAAGTCAAAACATTTTGGGGAACCAGTGAAAATGCAGTAAAATCGCAAATTTATGTAGCACTAATAAATTATCTGCTTTTAGAACTTGTAAAACGAACTATTTCTAAAACAACAGTTGCTTTTTCGAATTTATCAGAGAAAATCAGATTCTGCTTGTATCACTATCTATCATTGGATTATGTGTGTAATGAAGTTAAGGAAGGTGCTCGTAAAATTACTCTTCCAACACAAAAAAAGTTCGTCTTTAAGACGAACTTATTTTCTGGATAATCTAAGTTTTACAACGAAAATACTGGGATAGAGCTATATTTTATTTAATTTGCCGAAAACTTTCGGATGCTAGTGCAGAAATATTTATTATTACTTTTATATATTTCGATATCTAGTTTATTTGGCAATCGATATTTCCCAATAATATCATCGCCATTCTGAGCAAACGAGAATCCCGATAAAAATATGATTATTAATATTGTCAATTTTAATCTTTTCATAATTTCTTATTACTTTGCAAAAGGAAGAAGCTGGAAGGCATAATTCATGTATTACACATCTTACATACTATATCCTAACTTCTGGCTTCTATATTTTTAATCCCGAATTAGTAATTAAAAGTTATACTTAAACTTTAAGTAGCCCATCGAATTATCTTTATATTGTCCGAATCGTCCATCCGAATCACCAACAAATATATTTGAGCCTAAAAGTATAGAGAAACTATCGTCGAAATTGTAAGTAATTTTCGGGCGTATTAATGCATCATTGTTTGTTAATCCGATATATGAGAATAATTCCAAATGAAGAAGTTCTCTAAACAAATCATATCTTGCTAAAAATGTCATTGTATTTTCGGTTTCTTCATTAACAATATTTTTATCGTAATCGATTATTGATTGTTGAATAAACTGTGTACTAAAATTTACGCCACCAACAATAAAATCTACACCAAGCAAATAATGCAAATAATCTTTTTGAATTACAGCATCCTTTTGTAAAGGGTCTTCGGTTTGAAAATATTTTCCCATATAATAAGCAGCTTCTCCACGGATAACAAAACCTTTTATTTCTGTACTAAATGATCCTCCTCCAACAGATAAACGATGATGCTCGGGTGTAATATTTAAGCCTGTAAGTACAGGATTTCCAGACGACATATCTAATTGTTTTTCTACATGCATTGTAGGATAATCGTCCCAAGTATATGCCCCCATTATTTCGAAATCGACATTTGAAGTTAAAGCCGAATATTTTACAAAAATCTCACTGTTTTCTAAACTAGGGTTTATTTCTTCTTTTGAATAATCGAAAGTTGGAGCTGCCGGAAAATCGGGTGTTACAAACCACATTGAACTAGAAGAAGGAGTTTCTGTTGGAGTAATAATTGGCATCCAAATAATTTCGAATGTATTATTACCAAGATAATAGTCGAATTTAGTAGCTATTACTCCGGTTCTTATTTCGTCGAAATCGGGCAAGAGAAATTCTGTAAGATTCAGTGGCGAAACAATATCGGTAATAAAAACACCATCGGCTTTACCCCAAACAACTTGTTGTTTTCCTATCCGCAAGTCGAAATTATTAAAGTACAAATCGACATAGAGTTCCCTTAAGCGCAAATCGAGACTATCGGTATTATAATGATAAAGCATTGGATTTGCTTTTAATGCAATTTTATCGCCTGATTTAGTAAAATCGAGATTAAGAGTATTTTGTAATATATTAAAATCACCATTTTCGTATAAAACACCTGTGTAGTTCCTTACAAAACCGGATATATCGGGATTTTGAGCTATTGTAAATTGACTTGCCATTAAAAGCAATATCAGTATTAGTCCTTTTGTTCTCATGTTATATTTATTTATCATGCTTCTGATTTACATATTCTATATTAAAGAGTGTCAAAAAAAAAAAGATTATTGTCGTTATGAACGAAATTGAAGAACCGAGTGAAACGAGCTCAACGAAGTTAATCTATAAGTTAAAAAATGAGATGTCTCGACAAACTCAACATGACAATTTGAAACTTTAATTTTTTAACTCCATCTGCAAATAGTCAATATTCTTTAATAAATTACATGTCTGAATAATTACTTAATTACAGGAATTGTATTTTGAAAATCAATTTGTTTGCCCCTAACCCTAAATGGAGCAAACTGATTTTTTTCACTCCCTTTAGGGATGGGACAGATGAAGAAAATCAATCTCTACATTAAGTAATTATTCGCACATATATTTTAAATAATTACCTAAAGTCCTCGCATCATCATTCTTTCGGTGAATTTCGAAACAGAAATACCAATATTAACTTGCACATTGTTTAACACCATGCTTGTTTTATGATTTTTCTGAACGTTTTTCATTTCCGAATTAGTTATAATCAAAAGACCTGAAATTTCCTCGTATTTTTTTATGCTTAATATTTTCAAAAGATCCTCATCTTCATCGTAAAACTCTTTTTTTAACCCGATGAAATTGTCTTTTATAATCCATGTAATGGTTTTCGTATACATATAATCTTCATCTTTAGACACACTTTCAACCACATAACACACTTTACCATCAATAGTTTCTTCGCGTAATAATTTGTGAGTATCATCTTCGAGTTTACGATCACCAAGGTCGTCGTAAGTAAAATCGGAACCCATAAAATAATCGCTTTTACTATCGCTGGAAATTCGTTTAGTCTTTTTTAATGCAGGGAGATAAATCCACTGGTCATCGCTTTTATCCGAATCGTACGACCAACTCATGAATGATGTGTTTTTAACATCTGCAGGCGAAAGAAAAAACATAATGCTTTTTTCAACTTCACCCATATCTTTTGTGAATTGTTTGATTTTTCGTACTCTTTGATTTCCGCTTTTATTAACAAGTGTCATGGTTAAGTCAGAAGTCTGATCATCGCCGGCCGGACGATTATACACTTTCTCTATTATTTGCTTACCGGTTAAACTTTGCCCCGAAACTTTTGGAATGAATCCGATTGCAAAAAATATTGCAATTAAAACTGATGTAATTTGTAGTTTTTTCATGATTTTAGTTTTTAACTATTTAATGGTACAATGATGTAATGGTGCAATGGTACAATGATGTAATGGTGCAATGGTGTAATGATACAATGATGTAATTCACAACTAATTTTCATTGTATAATTGTATAATTGAATCATTGTATAATTGAATCATTGTATAATTGAATCATTGTATAATTGAATCATTGTATAATTGAATCATTGTATAATTGTATAATTGTATAATTGTATTAAAATATAATTATTTACTTACTGTTTTTAGTATTGCTCCAAGAATTTTCATTATTTCCTCAATATCTATAAGTAAACTCTCTGCTAATTTTTCTTCGATATACTCACTGTCTTTAAGTAATCTTATCCAATAATGAGTTTCTCTTGCTTCTTTATAAGAAATAAAATACTTAGCTCTGAAATCTTTCTTAGAAATACTTCCTGAAGCTTCTTCAGAATTTGCTCCTATTGATGTCCCGCTTCTGAGAATTTGTTTTGACAAAGTATATTCTTTCTTTTCTTCACTTAAATATTTATATAACTTAATGATACGTAAAGCAAAATTGTATGTCTTTGTTAATATTATATTTTCCTTCATCTTTAATTAATTTTTTAATGGTACATACAATGATGTAATGGTACAATGATGTAATGGTACAACGGTGTAATGATACAACGGTGTAATGATACAATGATGTAATTGCACAACTGATTTTCATTGAATCATTATATAATTAAATCATTGTATAATTGTATAATTGTATAATTGTATCATTGTATCATTGTATAATTAAATCACTATTCCTTCTTTTTCTTAAAAAATAAATTACTTACATATAATAAAACAAACATTATAGTAAGTGTTCCAATAAAACTTGTAAACATATTAAGCGACACCAATGCTCCGAGCTCTCTGTTTGGTGGAAATACCGAAAAGACAAGCACCATAAATCCGGCTATAACAACAATAGCATTAAAACTAATTGCCCTTCCCGAATGCGCCATAGTTATCTGAGCAACTTCTAACTTATTGTTACTTTTTGCTGCGTTAGTACGATATTGTTCAATAAAATGCACTGCATAATCGATTCCAATACCTATAGCAATACTAGAGAGTAATGCTGTTGTAGAATTAAGCGGAATACCCAAGAAGCCCATAATACCAAAGCTTATAAGTGCAGTAACAATAATAGGAACCGAACCGATTAATCCGATTTTAATATTTTTGAACATAAAAGATAACAGTACAATTATTATTATAAGCGATAATATAAGACTCATAACCTGTCCTTCGAGAATAAGATCAGTAAAAACCAATCCCTTATAACCGCTACCGGCATAATTCATAGTAATTCCGTATTTCTTAAAATCATTTTCATAGGTTTTAAGAATATCCAAAGCCGAATTAATTGCTTTCGAATTATCGCTTTTAAGTTGAAAAGTAACATTTAATTTCTCATAGTCATAATCAACTACTTTATCGAGATTTTCCGGATCACCGGACATTTCGTATAACAATAAATACTGTGCTATCAAATTTTTTCTGTCCGGTATTGTATTATATGCTTCATCGTCGGCATTCATAACTTTATTCATACGATTAACATAATCGGTTAACGAAAACGTGTTACCAACAACTTGAAGTTGATTATCAATATCTTTTTGCATTTTATCGACAAGTTTCAATACAGCAGGTTCTTTAAAGACATCCTTTTTCCCATTGGCATCAAGTATCAGATTAATTGTGCTTGTACCCCCGAAATGGTCATTAATAAATTTATCTGTTTGCACAATCTCACTATCTTTTTCAAATTTATCGAGGAAACTAGAATTAATCCATATTTTTTGCATTCCAATAACCGAGAAAACAATTATTACTGCTGTAACAATTATTGAAACATATTTATATTTAAGTACAGCAGATGCAAAATTATTTGCAAATTTCGAATGAGAATGCCCATCATTATCGTTCTGTTTTTTATTTTTTTGTAGTTTAGGCAAACCAAAAATCATAATAGCTGCCGGAAGGAAGACCAATGAAAATACCATGGCCATCAACACCCCAAATGCCGTAAATATCCCAAAGTATTTTACCGGATAAACCTGAGATGTAAGCAATGAGATAAAACCAACAGCTGTAGTAACTGAAGTCATAACCACCGGCTTCCACATATGCTGAAGCATATCAATGGTTGCTTCTTTTTTTGTAGCATTAGGATTTTTGTTAATATACAAATGCAAATGACTATACAAATGTATTCCATCGGCAACTCCAATAGCAATAAGCATTACCGGTATCATAGTAGAAACCGCATAAATAGGGATATTTACTGTCGCCATAAGTCCAAATGCCCAAATAGTTGAAAAGAAAACAACTCCAAGAGTAATAAGTGTTCCTTTCACACTTCTTAAGGTAATAAATAAAACTAGAAAAATTACTAAGATTACTATTGGCACCATTTTCTTCATATCGGCAGGACCGAGCAAGGCCATTGTTCCTTCAACAATAGGACGACCGGCAACATATATTTTTATATCATCGGTTTCAGAAGATTTAGCAACTTTAAGTATCTTGCTATAAAAATCCTGAGTAAATACATCATCTTTTATTTCGGCAACAATTACAGTAACTGTTTCGTCAGTAGAAACTAACCTACCGAAAACCATTTCGTTATTTTCTACATTATGTTTCAGTTGTTGTAACTTATCTTCTGTTTTAGGAACACGTTTAAAAAACCGTTTTACATCCATTCCATCATCTGTTCCAATAATATTATCGGCGGTATAAAGCGAAGTAACATCATCCTTATCGATTTCGTCGAATTTTTGAAAACGTTTTGTTAGTTGTTTTAAAGAATCGAGAGTTTCAGTATTAAAAATACCATTTTTATTTTCAATTGCTATAATAATTCCATCTTGAATATTAAACCACTCTTCTGCTTTGTTACTATAAACAAAAGCAGGATGACTTTCAGGCATATATTTGTCTAAATCAGTTTCCATTCTAGTATTTTTTTTCATCTCGAATACAAAGAATGCAGTAATAAGCAAAATTATGATCATGCTAATCCATGAATAATTCAATAATTTCTTTAATAATTTTTCCATTTTTATTTATGTTAATTAGTATTAACTAACTTCTATGTGATAAAAAAAAGAACTCGCTTTATAAATGCAAGTTCTTCGTCTTAAATTCTTACTATCTACAATAATTTTGTTTGTGTTGTTGGTTTTGGTGCCTTTACTACCAAAACCCGTGTAATGCTATTTGAATTATTATAAATACAATGCGGGATATCTTTCGGACTTTCCACTACACAATCTGTATCTACTATTTGTTTTTCTTTTCCTACCATAATCTCGGGTGTACCTTCGAGCACATAAAAAAACACATCGACAGGTGTAATATGAGGCTTCAAAGCTTCTCCGGGTTCTAATTTAATATGAATAGCCTGAGCAGAGTCTTTACTATACACTTCTCTTGTATCGACTTTATGCACTGTCTCTTTTATAGCTGTATCGCTTACTCTTGTTATTTTCATGATTTCTATTTTTTTATTAATAAATTTATTGATTCAAAAAGTTTTTTCCCTTCTTGAGATAAATTAAAACTATTACCTGAGAACTGCCATTTTTTTACAATCAACCTTAAACTTCCCATAATTATTATAGAAAGATTTTTTACTTCTATATCGGTACGTATTTCTCCATTTTTTTGTCCTGCAATAATTATTTCAGACAATATTTTATCATTTTTTTTCATAATCTCAGAAATCTTTCTAACTAGTACCGGCTCGTTTTTGAATATTTCTTCAGAAAAAATTACAGATACTAATGATGGCATAGCTTCAAATGATTCGAAATGCTTAATAAATAAATGTTCTATTTTATCGATAGCTTTAATATTGCTGTTTAATTCTTTACAAAATATCAATTCTGTGTTATTAAAAAAGTCGAGTATTGCAATAAGTATATCTATTTTACTGTTAAAATGTCTATAAATTGCAGGCTCGGAAATCCCAATTTTCTTTGCCAAATTTTTTATAGTCAACCCTTGAATTCCATTCATTGAAATTAAATCTAAGGCCACCTCAACAATTTCCTTTTGTCGTTTAGTTTGCATTTTTAATTATTTACAGACTTAATATTCTCAGCTTTTTTATTAATAATTGTATTTATTATAGCAACTATAATAAACAGAATCCCCGAATAAACATGAAGATGAGTTATGATATCATTTTTAGGATTAGTACCAAAAAAATAATACATTACTAATGGTATAGATGTTAATATCATAATAAGCATAGCTCCTACACGCAATTTATTCATTCTTTTTAGCATAATATATCAATTAATTTAATGCAAAGTTAGTTATTATTCACTAACTTGCAAATTATTTTAACAAATTATTTAAAATTACCTCTCATATCTATACAAAACAATTATTTACTAATGCCTAAACTATCTTCTTATCGTCAACTGCTCCGTATCTTAAATAAGTGAATATAAAAACTTTATGTGCTATTTTAGGATAACAATATAACAAAGCAACTCCTAATATGAAAAATGGAGCCGAATTTGAAATTAAATGATTAAGATTGGAATGAATTAAAGGGGCTGTTAAAATACCAATTAGTCCTTTCGCCTTTAAAGGGTAAATTCCCAATAATGAAAAGTCGAGATTCATTTCAATCTCAAAAAACTTAATCACCCCTATAATTACTAAAAAAAATAATGGAAAGATTATGCTGTATTTTAATCTTTTTGTGTTTTTGACCATAAAAAAACATCAAATATTATTGCAATTTTTCCAACTAGTTTAATAGTTTATTTTGTTCTTCTGTTTATTTTTTTTTGAATTGTAAATCAGAATAAAAATTAAAATTAACAATTTCTTTTCTTAATTCATAGCATTATCAATTATTTGTCCTGTATTGTTATCAAAGAAATGCATTTTTTGAATATTAAAGGACAAATTAATTTCATCGTCTTTTTTTAGAGAATTATCAGATTTTATTCTTGAAATTAGTTGTTTATTATGTAATTGAAAATACACATAAATTTCGTGACCGAGCTGTTCAATAAATAAGATTTTCTTTTTCAATATTGCAAAATTTTCGTAATCAATATTTTCATTATATTGGATATCTTCAGATCTGATTCCCATAACAATTTTTTTATTGATGTAATTTTTTAGTGTACCGTCAGCAGGCAAGTTTACTTTTAAATTTTTACTATCATCAATAAATTTTAACGCATTATTATCAGATATAATTTCTCCATTAATAATGTTCATAGGAGGTGTGCCAATAAATCCTGCGACAAATAAGTTGTTGGGATGCGAGTAGAGTTTTTTAGGAGTTCCAATTTGTTGAATTTTTCCTTTGTCCATCACAATAATTCTCTCGCCAAGAGTCATTGCTTCAATTTGATCGTGTGTAACATAAACAACTGTAGTTTTTAATCTTTGGTGTAATTTTGCGATTTCAATTCTCATTTGAACTCTGAGTTTTGCATCGAGGTTACTTAATGGTTCGTCAAATAAAAAAATCTTTGGTTCTCTAACAATTGCCCTACCAATGGCAACTCTTTGTTTTTGTCCACCTGACATTGCTTTCGGTTTTTTTTGTAGAAGATCTTCTATCTCTAATATTTCAGCAGCTTTCATCACCCTTTTATAAATTTCTTTTTTCTTTATTTTCTTAATCTTTAGTCCGAATGCCAAATTATCGAAGGCAGTCATATGGGGATATAGAGCATAATTTTGAAACACAATAGCGATATTACGATCTTTCGGCGGGAGTTTATTCACGCATTTATTGTCAATATAAAGTTTTCCTTTATTAATATCTTCAAGCCCGACTAACATACGCAATGTTGTTGATTTCCCACATCCTGACGGACCTACTAATACAATAAATTCTTTATCTTTAATATTAAGGTTAATATTATCGACTGCTACTGTTTTATCAGCATATATCTTAGATACATTTTCAAATTTTATTTCTGCCATGATTTTAAAAAAATTAACTAAAGCGTTATTTATAATATATATAAACCGAGATTAAATTTTAAATCTTGATTTTGGGATATGTGTAATTCTTACACAAAGGTCTAATTCCCCCGAAGCAACTATGTAATTATCCTTAGACTCTACTATTCCCGTTGTAAACACAACATTATTAAGATAAACATTTTCTTTCATATCTTTTGTGAGTTTATTATTTACTTCTAACAAAGGCGTTTGCATTTCAGAATGTAATATTTTGGTAGGGTCGTTTTTGTCAAGAACAGCCCAATATGTTCTGTAAATTTCAGAGTTGTTCTTTATTTCAACTCCATGAAATAAAATAAGCCAACCTTGTGGTGTCAGAATTGGTTGTGCCCCTCCACCAATTTTTTCGAACATCACAGATTCCTTATTTGCACGAATAAAAGGTTTATCCTCCGGTTTCCAATACAATAAATCTTTTGATTTTGATAGATTTATTGACGGTCCGGGGTTATAAAGACTATCTTTAGGTGTAACAAAATAAAGAAATCCCAATGGTCGGGTCATAGCATAATATAAATCATTAATCTTGCCTTCAAACAAAAGCATGTCTTTATTTTGATGGTCTAGTATAATTCCTTCTAAATTATAATTCAATCCATCGCTTGACGAATAAAGTGTAGTACATTGTCTTTCGGAGCTTACAGAGCAAGTAGTCATATAATATTTATCGTCAATGTGAGAAACTCTTGCATCTTCAATTCCATATTCTTGAAAACTCTCTTGAGGTGAAATAATTTTATCGTAATGAATTTTAACTATTTCGTTACCATCTTGGCTAATTTCAACAGGCAATATCCAAGAAATTGAAGTAACAGCACACACTGGGGTTGGTAAATATTTTTTTATTACAAAGATGCGCGGATCTGAAACATCAACATCTTCAAGCTTATATCCATCGACAACATATCCTTTTTTTGTATCTTTTCGTATGCAAAAAATTTTTCCTGATTGAATTGTATTTTTCAATGCTTCGGCAACTCGTACCATCAGAATTAAATTTCCATTCTTCAGTCTTGCCATTCCGGGATTGAAAGCACCCAAAACATAAGTATCTATATCAACATCTCTTCTTAAGGGAGAATATGAGAGATCAATATCTTCCGGTTTAAGAATAATTTTATCAAATTTAAATTTCTCCATCTTTAATTTCCCGATTTAAATATTATACAAAGGCTCCCCTGTTAATGCATTTTGGGGATATTTATTACATAACTCAGCTAAAATATCTTCATGACTAATTGCAACATTTAAAACAGTATCGTTGCCGCCATAATAAATATAAATTGTTCCATCGTTTAATCTTCTTGCGCCACAACTAAAAACTACATTTGGAACATGAATATAATCTGAGCTTTTTATTTTACAGTCATCTTGTGAAGGAAATAAAACCGGTATATTAGAAACTCTTATTTTTTGAGGGTTGTCCAAATCATGAAGCATTACACCAAGCACATAAGGATTGCCATCCATTGTTTTTCTTACACCATGAAAAATGCTTAACCAACCATATTTTGTTTTTATTGGAGGAGCTCCCGGACCTATTTTATCGGAAAAAGAACTGGGTCCACCACCTTGTTTCATTATCGGTTCGTTTTTAAGTTGCCACTTCTTTTTAAAAATGTCATCGGTATAACCTATATTAATTTCCGAATATTTACCACCTGTCACATCAATTGTATCATCATTTGGTCTGAAAAGAGCAACAAATTTATTGTTTATCTTTTGTGGGAAAATAACAACATTTCTCATGTCAATATCCATTATCACACCATGTCTGACAATGGATTTAAAATCTTTAGTTGTTGCCATTGAAATTCTTACTCTATCTTTTATTGTTCCATGGTAAGCACTATATGTAATAAAATAAGTATCATTAATTTTTGTTATTCGAGGGTCTTCCACCCCACCTTTTTCGTTTTCTATTAATTGATTAATATCTAAACCCTCGGCTATTTTATCATTTTTTGTACAGGGTTTAAGAAAAGGTGTGAGACTAATTTTCCAATCTGATAAACCGTTATTGCTTTTTGCTAATCCAATAAGTGAAATACCATTACGCAGATGAGAGCGAAAAAGTAAAATTGTTTTATTATCAAATTCAGTAACGCCGGCATTGTGTACAGTAATTACTTTTAATGCAGGGTTATCCCAAGTTTCGTTCACGTCATGGCATGTTAAAATGGGATTGTTTAAAAACCTTTTAACAGGATTGTTTAAATCTATTTCGTATTTTTCACCTTGTATTTCTACATTTTTTATAACAGAGTTCATTTTTATCGATAGTTCTTAATTATTTGTTTTGCTATTTCATTTGATTCAATTGCTTGCATGCTCAAAAGAGCTTCAATAGTTGATTCTGCTCCTGAATTATAATTAATGTTATTTGCGAAATCTATACCATCAAATGCTATACCTGAGTTTGTATTGTACATAATTTGATTAGCCGGATTATTACCAAAAAACCATGTTGCTAAATTACCTGCTTCTATTGCAAAAGTATTATCCTTAGTAATTGCATATGCTTCTAAAGATGCATATATCATTGGAGTTATAGAATATGATATTTGCGGAAATTGGTTATAATCATCCATCACTAACGAATCATTATTATTTACTATGCTGAACTGACTGATAAAACCTTTTTTAATACAATAAGGATAAAAATATTTTACTTCGTTTAGTCCTGCATTTATTAATGTGTCATCTTGTAATATTTTGCCTGAATATAATAATGCGTAAGCTTGCATATTTCCCCAAGCATGCCACTTATTACCCCAACTCATAAAAGCATAATATGGGAATGTGTCTTTATCCCCAAATTGATCTTTGGTTAGTGCTTGACCTAAATTCAAAATTAAATTTTTAAGCATTGCCGATTTATTTGTCTGATAATAATTAGTAAGTGCAACGATAATAATTGACAATTGATCAGCTCCCGGGGATATTGCATATTGAGTTATATTGATGCCATCAATTATAGTTGTTTCTGATGGTTTAGAAAATTGTTGATTTATTTTTTCAATTAATTCTTCCATTATTGGAACAGTTTTGCTTTTTAAATCATCAAGCTCAGGAGATTCGAGCATATTAAGCTCAGACAAAGCCCACAAAGCTCGCCATGACCAAAAATTTGGAGTGGGTGTACTATTTTGATGTGTTGTATTTATTTCATCATTCGGGAACATAAAATTGTAAAAATAACCATTATCAGCTTTCATATATAAAATGAAATTTGTCAATGATTGTATTTTATTAAGATATTTTATTTCCGATTCAATTTTATATTGGCGACAATAAAAGACTAAAGCCCGCGAAACATCATCAACGCAAGTATAACCTTCGTCGTCATCGGTAACAACCTCATAATTAGGGGCATTACAATAAATCCAAATTGCACCTAAATTATTATCATTAATATTAATTTCCTGATATAATTGTTCTAAATGATATGTATTTACTAAAGAATTATTATCTACATATGTTTTATCACATGAGCTTAAAAAAAATGATGATAATAATATTAAAATAATTATTTCTTTTCGCATAGCAATTTGTTTGATTTTAGTTCATCTAATATTTCTTCAATACTAGTAATTGCAAAACTTGATGAAATATCTGATAAAGCATATGGTATAATCAATTTGCCGTAATGTTGCAAAAATCCACAGGTATAAACTACATTAGGCACATAACCTACACGTTCATGTTCGTTAGGAATGAAAAAAGGTTTATCCAATGTGCTCAAAACTTTTTCAGGATTGGTTAAATCAAGTAATGATGCACTCATAACATATTTTCTAAGAGGTCCAACAGCATGTGTTATAAGCAGCCACCCCATTGATGTTTTAATTGGACTGCCACAATTTCCTAATTGTAGAAAATCCCAGTCGTATTGTGGTTTTTGTATTACCTTGTAATTATCCCAGAAATAAAGATTATCAGAAAACATTATAGATATATTTTCTCCATCTTGCCTGCCAATCATTACATATTTACCATTAACTTTTTCAGGGAAAAGAGCCATGCCTTTATTAAACGCGGCATTACCATATAACGAATTGATTTTAAAATGATTAAAGTCTTCTGTTTCTATTATTTGAGGGCGAATATTATTGCCATTATAAGCAGTGTACGTTCCAATATATTTTGGTTTATCTCCATCTGAAAATTTCACAAATCGAACATCCTCCATGCCCATATTTTCAGCTTTTGATTTTGGGAAAATAACACGGTTATTTATTTCAATATTCTCTTCAAAAGAGATATCATAGTTAGTATCGAAGATATCAAATAATGCTGTTTCGGTTTCTTTGTTATCTGTTTTGTTACTGTCAATATTACTAATTATTTGTAAAGCTTCTTGCCTTGAGAAATTTTCAGGGAACAAATCTATTATTGATTTATCGATATTTTCATAAAATTCAATTCGTTTTATTAAAAACTTCTTTTGAAAATTTGTGTTTTCAACTTTACCAAAACACATAACATCCGAAGACATGGGATCTAAAGTAATATTCCCTTCTTTAGAAATAATTCCTGTTCTGAACTCAATAGAAGAGATATGCCCTTCGCCGGTTGCTCTTAAACTTAGAACAAAACGAAGCTCACCTTTTTTTAAATTATTTTGATTTGGATGAGCCACAATAGAAGGATTAAATAAAGCAGCAGATTCAACAGAATATTCTTTCGTAAGATAAGTGCCTAATAATAATTTTTTTTGTAGCGATTGATTTTCCGGTGAAGGAACAAGTGGTTCAATATTTTTATAATGTTGTAATAATACTTCCTTTAATTTTACATGTCTATTTTCAAATTCTTTTAAAACTTTATTTAATGTACTATTTGCAATATTCTCATCTAAAGTAGCGATTTTATCTGCAAGATTTTTTATTCTTTCTTCGGTGTCTAACTCAATAAACAAAGGAATTACTCTCTCTGATTTTGATATAATATTAATATTTGTTCTTTCTACATTAATCATATTTCTGTATTTTCTAATAATTTTTATTGTTAATTTTTTTATCCTTTAATTCCGGAAGATGCCATGCTTTTTATAAAATATTTTTGAAAAAATAAATATGCAATCATAATTGGCGTAGCAAGTAATACTGCTGATGCTAATTTTACTCCTAATTGCCCTTCTGACTGTCCTCCCACGGCAAACAAGGTAACTAATTGTGGCATAGTCATTAAGTTTGATTTTCTTATTACAATTAATGGCCATAATACGTCATTCCATGAATTCATAAAAGTTATTAATGCCACAGTTATAATTGTTGGTATAATATTTGGCCACAATACTCTAAAAATTATTGTTAAGTCATCACATCCGTCAACTCTGGCAGCATCAATCAAATCATTAGGAATTGCTTTGAATATCTGTCTAAACATTATTATGGCAAATGCACTGTTAAGAGCCGGAATTATAAGAGCTGCAAAAGTATCTACCCATCGAAATTTTATCATTAAAATATAGTTAGGTATTAATGTTATCTGAAAAGGAAGAGTCATTGTGAAAATTATAATAAAAAACAATAAATCTCTTCCTTTAAAGTTTAATTTTGCAAGGGCAAAGCCAACCATTGAACCAAAAACAACAACGCCAATAGTTGAACAACTCGCTACAAATGTGCTATTTAACAACGATTTAAAAATTGGAATTTTGGCAAACATCTGAGAGTAATTACCAAGGGTAAAATTTTGTGGTAAAAATACGAGTGTCCCAATTTCTTTTTCAGGAGTAAAAGAAGCTACAATCATCCAAAAAAAAGGATACAAAAAACTTATTGCCGCTACTGCTAATAATATATGTGTTATGATTTTTCTAATTTTCATTTTTAAAATAAATTTATTCAATTATTTTTTTCTATTGTGTATTTCTGAATTACAACAACTAACATAATAACAACAGAAACAAATATTCCTATTGTGGCAGCATATCCCATATGATAAAATTCAAAGGCTTGTTTGTAAATATATAACATAACAGATAAAGTGCTATTTAAAGGTCCTCCGCTTGTCATAATATATGGTTCAATAAAAAGACTGAATCCGCCAATTGTAGAAAGAATTACAACCATAAAGATTGTAGGATTAATGGCAGGTAATGTGATATGCCAAAACTTTTGCCACTGGCTTGCACCTTCGACATCTGCTGCTTCATAATATGCTTGTGGTACTGTTTGCAAGCCTACTAAAAATAATATAACATATAGCCCAACATTTTTCCATGTTGCCATTATGGCAATTGAAATTATGGCAACGCTTTTATTTGTCAACCATGCAACTTTTCCTAATCCGATAGTTGTTAATAATTTATTTATCAATCCGGAATCAAATCCATATAATTGTTGCCACAGAATAGTTATAACAACTCCGGAAATAATAAAAGGCAAAAAGAAAGCTGCTCTAAAAAAACTTTTAAATAATATTTTTTGATTGAGGAAATATGCTAAAGTTAATGCTATTATAATTTGGAGAGGAATATGTATTATCAAGAAAAGGAATGTATTATATAAAGATATCCAAAACAATCTGTCTTGGAATAATCTAATAAAATTATCAAATCCAACATATTTCATTGGAGATATTATATTCCATTTAAAAAAAGTTAGAATTACAGAAAAAACTACAGGAAAAACTATAAATAAAATTAAATGTATCAGATATGGTGACACAAAAAAATATGGTGAAATTGATTTCTTAAATTTATTTTTAGCCATAGTTTGTAATATATATTATTTAGTTTTTTGTGCGTAGCAAGACATTAACAGCTTTGTCGGCATCACCAATAGCTTTTTCAGGACTTTTCATATCATATAATACGCATGCTTCATATTCTTGCGAAATAATATCCAAAACTTCTGTTATAACTTCGCAATTATCAATTCCTTTTATATACTTTGTCTGTTTTGCAAATATTTTTAATTTAGGATTCTCCTTAAAATAATTTTCATAATCTTTTATAGTATCTATACCATATCTTCTTGGCAATTGACCTGTTGTTTCGATAAATTTCAAATCTCCTTTTTTATCAATCATGGTTTTTATAAACTGGAAAGCTAATTGTGGATTTTTGCAGGTATTGAATATTACTATATTTTTAGGGTCGCAATATGTATAGATTGGTCCTTTATGATTGTCAGGAACAGGTATTGGAAAGAAATCATATTCAAAATTTTCGGGTTTAAATTTTTCTAAATGTTTAATTTCCCAAGGGCCTGTGAATTTTGTAGCTACTTGTCTTGCAATAAATGGATCTGCGCCTGCTGACTTTTGATCTTTTGAAAAATAATTATTTTTATATAAATCTTGTAAAAATCTAAATACTTCTATTGCATATTTATTATTAAAACACGCTTTATTGTTTTTCACTAATGGGAGTCCGTCTGAAGCAGCTATGTATAATGTGTAAAAGTTGAATAGTTGTTGATACCAAACAACTTTAACAGATGTGTTTCCAAACCATTGGTCTACATAACCGTCTCCATTAATATCTTTTTTAAATTTTTTTGCTGCATTTAGGTAACTAGAATAAGTTTGAGGCAAAGAATCCTGTTTTAAAGAAGAAAACAAACCTTTATTATATAAAGTCATTATAGGATTAATCTTCCAAGGAATTTGATAGATGTGACCATCAGAGGAGGTAACCTCTTTAATAGTTGAAGAATCACAGCGGGTGTGAATAAATTCATTAAATCCGACAAGTGTATCTAGTGCAATCAAAACATGAGATTTAGCATAAAACTCTACTGAGCCCTGCCACATATTTGAATAAATATCAGGTGTGGTTTTGCCTACAACAGCTGCGAGTATCATTTCTTCACTTGATTGTCCTTCGGGCACAGGTTGAAATTTTATTATATTTTCGGGATGTTGTTTATTCCATTGATTAACCATTTTTTTTGAAAAAATTATTTCACCATTATTGTTTGATGACCAATAAATCAAGGGAACATTTTTCTTAGTATTGTTCTCGCTGCAACTATTCAAAAGAAAGATTGAAAAGAATATGTATAGAAAATATTTAAAATTCATTTTTTGTCTTTTATAAAATTTATTCATCTCCTACTTAATATTTTTTGTTTCTGTTTATGCAAAAGAAAACTTGTTGCAAATTCGTTAATATTTTTTATTTCTTATTTGTTAAAAGCACTTTTGTTAATCATATTAATATTTTTATATACAAACTATAGAATAATTATAGTTTATATAATATTGTTGTTTTTTTGTTGAGTAAACATAACTTCATTTATTATCAAGATTAAATAATATTGGTATTAATATTTCTTTAACTACTTTGTGGAAGTGTTCTATAAATTTATTTAAAAAATAAACAGTCAGGCTTTGATTCTCATAGTTTATTATAACAATACTATTATTAAATGCACAAAAGTAAGCCTGACTGAAAAATTAATCTAAGTTTTAATCCACTCCGAAAAATCATCCGTCAACTGACGGATTGAAATCTGACAGGTTTTT